>Ga0081538_10000753_pt1 | contig 35354 bp, 34 predicted proteins | sample TabmetS5T2R1_FD_71022 | JGI IMG/M metagenome (GOLD analysis project Ga0081538, IMG submission 71022) | Tabebuia heterophylla rhizosphere microbial communities from the University of Puerto Rico - S5T2R1 | ecosystem: Host-associated > Plants > Roots > Rhizosphere ...
GACGCCGTGCAGGACGCGGACGTCGAACTCGCGCCCGACGACCGCGGCGACGTGCAGGACCGACGCGGCCTCCCGCGAGAGGCCGGCGATACGGCGCCTGATCAGCGCGCGAACCTCTTCGGGGACGCGGAGCAGGGGATCTCTGGTCGGCTCGTCCGCCGCGTCGAGGAGCTCGTCCGCCCGGCGGAGCTGGACGATCTGACCGAGGAAGAACGGGTTTCCCCCGCTCGCCTCGTGCAGCTTGGCAGAGACCGAGCTCGGAGGCCGGGCACCGAGGACGCTCGTGAGGTACGCGTCGACCTCCTCGACGCTCAACCCGCGGAGCGAGATCCGCCTCGCGATGCGAACCAGCGCCGCGAAGAGCTCAGGGGACTCGCGCACGCGACGCTCGCCCTCGCGGTACGACCCGAGGACGAGGATCCGGGACTGGGCAACCGCTTCGCCCAGGAACCGAAGCAGCAAGAGGGACGGAGTGTCCGCCCCATGGAGGTCGTCCACGACGAGCAGGAGCTGCCTCTCGTCTGTGGCGTGTTCGAGAAACCGCGTCATGGTCTCGAAGAGCGCGAACCGAGCGCTTTCGGGGTCGACTGCGGGCCGCGTCGAGTCTCTCCCGCGACCGAATCGCTCGAACTTGCCTCCGAGCTCGCGAACGACTTGGATCCAGGGCCAGTAAGCCGGGGCGCCGCCCTCCTCCCAGCAGCGGACCATGAGCACTCGCCAATCGTCAACGGAGGCCAGCTTCGCGAACTCCTGCATGAGACGGGTCTTGCCGATACCAGGCTCCCCGGTGATGAGGACGAGCGAGCCGCGCCCCGCAGCCGCATCCTCCAGCGCGTCGCCTAGGTACTCCAGCTCTCTGGCGCGGCCGACGAACGGCCGCACCGGCGTTCGCGTCGTGGCCTGGCTCATCCTTTGACAGTGTCCTCTCGGCACGAGGCCGTGTCCAGCCTCGGTGCGGCGGTTCACGAACGCCTAACCTTCGACCATGCGACCGCCTGCGAGCTCGACGGGCCCGGAGCAGGTTCTCCAGGACCTCGAGCTTGCCGCCCGCAACCACGCCCTCCCACTCGAGGCTCTCCGCTATCCGGTCACTCCGGTCGGCCTGCACTACGTCCTCACCCACTACGACATCCCCAGGGTCGACGTCGGCGGCTGGCGGCTGCGCGTGGGAGGTTGCGTTCGGCACGAGCTCGCCCTGTCGCTCGACGAGGTCAGGTCGCTCCCCTTCGTCCAAGCCCGCGTCACCATGGAATGCGCCGGCAACGGCAGGGCGCTGCTCGAGCCGCGCACGTCCGGCCAGCCTTGGCTCCAAGAGGCCGTGGGCACTGCGGAGTGGGGCGGGACCCCGCTCGCGGGCGTCCTCGAGCGGGCGGGCGTGCTGCGCCCGGCCCGAGAGGTCGTGTTCACCGGTCTCGACCGTGGCGTCGAGGAGGGAGTCGAGCAGAGCTTCGAGCGCAGCCTCTCGCTCGAGGATGCTCTTGACGAAGAGGTGCTGCTCGCCTACGAGATGAACGGCCAGCCGCTGCCGCCGCAGCACGGGTTCCCGCTCCGACTCGTCGTGCCCGGCTGGTACGGCATGGCCAGCGTCAAGTGGCTCGAGCAGATCACCGTGGTCGACAGGCCGTTCGACGGCTACCAGCAGCGCATGGCCTACCGGCTCAGGCAGCTGGAGGGCGAAGAGGGGGAGCCCCTCGACCGCATGCCTCCGCGGGCGCTGATGGTTCCTCCCGGAATCCCCGAGCTTCTCACCCGGCAGCGCTTTTTGCCTTTGGCCCCGTGCCTCATCGAGGGGCGGGCGTGGTCCGGCCACGGACTGATCACCCAGGTGAGCGTGAGCACCGACGGCGGAGGATCCTGGGACGATGCAGACCTCGAGGATCAGACGTCGCCCTGGTCGTGGATCGCCTGGAGCTACCTCTGGGAGCCTGAAGCCGAAGGGGAGTACGAGCTCGCCTGCAGGGCCGGCGACGCAAACGGGAACGAGCAGCCTCTCGAGGGCGCCTGGAACCTAGGCGGCTACGCGAACAACGCCGTTCAGCGCGTTGCCGTCACGGTTGGCTCGCCCTAACGGGCTCCGCCGGGCTCGTGACGTCGAGGTCCGGCAAGACCGGTTAGGGGCGCCTGCACGAGCTCGCGGTCTGGCTACTGGCCGGGCGCCTGGGCTCCGGGATCGTGCTGCCAGAGGCCGAACTCGTTGCCCTCCGTGTCCTTGCAGAGCGAGAACCAGCCCATACCGGGGACGGGCATCGCCTCGCCGGCCTCGCCGCCGAGCTCGTTCACGCTCGCGTTGCCTGCGTTGATGTCGTCGACGTCGAAGTAGACGCGCATTCCGCGCTTGTCGGACGGATCGGGCGCGTAGATCGCCCCGCCCGTCGTGTCGGAGAACTGAGTCATGTGGTACTCGGTCGGGCCCTCGACTTCTTGCCACTGCCAGCCGAACAGCGAGTTCCAGAACTCGCGCGCCTTCGCCGTATCGCCTGCTGGAATCTCCAGGTGCACCATCTGTCCGGGCATCAGACTCTCCTTCCTCGTTCGGCGAAGCCGGTGCCCCGCCGGAGTCCACTTATACCGTCTAGCGGGAGCCCGGCGATGAGCTTTCGACCGGTCCCGCGTCTAACTAGAGTGCCCAGAGTGACACACGGGGCTCTCGACATGACCGTGGTCAGTATCGAGACGCCGCACGGGAAGGCGCACGCCCACGTGCGGCGCGCCGATCGGCCGCAGGCCGCACTGATTCTCGGCCATGGAGCGGCGGGAGGGATCGGGTCGGGAGATCTGGTCGCCGCGACGGAGGCGGCGCTCTCCGAAGGGGTCAGCGTCGCGCTCGTCGAGCAGCCGTACCGCGTCGCCGGACGGCGAAGCCCTGCTCCGGCACGCCAGCTCGACGTTGCCTGGACGACGGTCGTCGAGCACCTGCGCGACGACCTCTTCGAGGGGTTGCCGCTCCTCGTCGGCGGCCGCTCGCTCGGCGCGCGGGTGGCCTGCCGCACCGCGGAGGTGACTCGCGCCGTCGGGGTCCTGTGCCTCGCCTTCCCGTTGCAGCCACCGCGTCGCGCCTCCGGATCCGCCTCCACGAACCGGCTGCCCGAGCTCGACGTGGTGACCGTCCCGACACTAGTCGTCCAAGGCGCCGGCGACCGGTTCGGCATTCCGCCGGCGAGCGCGCTTCGCACCGTGGTGCAGGTGCCCGGCGATCACAGCCTCAGGACGGACCCGGACGCGGTGGCAGCCGCGGTGAGCGCCTGGCTCCCCGGCGTTCTCGCCCAGCAATAGGCCGATGGCGAAGGTGATCGCGGGGATGACGATCTCTCTGGACGGCTTCGTCGCCGATCAGGCTGGCAACGCGAGCCCTCTCTACCCGGACCTCGCGGCGCGCCGGGGCACCGATTACAGGAACGCGCTGATCGAGGAGACCGGGGCGGTTCTCATGGGCAGGAGGACGTTCGAGATGGGCGACCCCGACTCGTACGTCTGCTCGACGCCGGGATAGTCGACGAGCTCCTCCTCGACCTCATGCCCGTGCTGCTGGGCTCCGGCCTACGGCTCTTCGACGGCCCCGGTCTCGAGCGCTTGCGACTCGAAAAGATCGGCGTACGCGAGATGGGGGCTCGAACCAGCCTCGCGTTCTGCGTGGGTCAGCCCACCGGCCGGTCGCCGATCCAGTAGCGCGGGCCGGGCCCGAGCCGGGCGGCACGATCGCCGGGGTTGGCAAGTTGGCAGCGGTCGAGCGAGAGGCAGCCGCAGCCGATGCATTCCGTGAGCCCGAGCTTGAGGCGTTCGAGCTCGGCGATCCGCTCGTCGATCCTGGACGTCCACGTGGCTGAGAGCCGCGACCAGTCGCGGCGGGTGGGCGCGTGGTGAGGAGGGAGCTTGGCGAGCTCTTCGCCGATCTCCTCGAGCGTCAGCCCGATGCGTTGGGCGAAGACGATGAAAGCGATTCTGCGGAGCACCGGCCGCGGGAAGCGGCGATGACCCGAGCCGCTCCGTTCGGAGGTGATCAAGCCTCGCTGCTCGTAGAAGCGCAGCGCCGACGAAGCCACGCCGCTGCGCCGCGCAACCTCGCCGATCGTGAGCAGGTTCGGCATTTGACTTCAAGTTGACTTTAATTAGTAGCCTGGGCGATCAAGACCGCTAGAGGAGGCAATCCCATGGGGAAGCAGGAGAGAGCGAGCGAACAGATCGCCGAGGAGGTCACGTCCTGGCCGGGTGTCGAGGCGGGCCCGGGGCGGCGTGGCGAGTTCGCATTCAGAGTGGGGAAGCGGGAGATCGGCCACCTGCACGGCGACCATGCCGCGCACTTCGGCTTTCCGAAGGAGCTCTGGCAGGCCTTGTTCGAGGAGGGTCGCATCGACTACCACCCGGTCTTCCCCGGCAGGCCGGGCTTCGCCGCCCGCCGGATCGAGACCGACGAGGACGTGCGGGACGTCGTCGCGATGCTGCGGCTCAACTACGAGCGTCTTGTCGCCCGCCACGGGCTGCCCGTAGAGGAAGTAGCGTGATGCCCGGCACCGAATCGCGCATCCACCGCCATACCGCCGGGCCGCAGCGAGCCCTCGTCAACGCGTACCTCGTCGAGACGAGCGACGGCATCGTCGCGATCGACGGCACGCTCACGGTCTCCGACGGTCGCGCCCTCCGTGAGCTGCTCGAGTCGCTCGGAAAGCCCCTGCTCGCCGTGCTCGTCACTCATTCCCATCCCGACCACTACGGCGGGATCGTGGAGCTCGTCGGCGCGGACGACGTCCCCGTGATCGCGACCGTCGGTGTCGACGCCGTGATCCGGCGCGACGACGCGCTCAAGGAGGAGATCCTGCGCCCGATGTTCGGCGAGGAGTGGCCGCGCGAGCGCGTCTTCCCCAACCGCACGGTCTCGGATGGGGAGACGCTCGAGCTCGGCGACGCCCACTTCACCGTCGTCGATCTCGGGCCGGGGGAGTCGCCTCACGATAGTGTCTGGCTCCTCGGCGACGACCGACGGACGGTCTTCCTCGGCGACCAGGCCTACGGCCACAAGCACGCCTACCTGGCGGACCGCTTCTACGACGAGTGGCTCGGCAACCTCGAGCGCCTGCGGCAGGAGCTGCCCGCGGACGCCACGCTCCAGATCGGGCACGGCGGGCCGGTGACGCCGGCGCAGTTCGACTGGCAACGGGAGTACGTCGAGACCTTTCTCGACGCCGTCCGCGCCGCCGACTGGTCTCAGCCGGACACCGCTCGTGCGGCGGTCGTCGAACGGATGACGCGCCTCCTCCCGACGGACGAGCTCCAGTTCCTGATGGAGCTCTCGATCGAGCCGGTCGCCGTGAAGCTCGGGGCGCGGGCTCCCGCCTAGCCGCCGCTAGAGACGCCTGCAAGACTCACCGGCATGACGTCCAAGTACGGGCGGGCGCTCGAGTTCGGGCTCAGCATCGTCCCGACGAGCGCCGACGTCGAGCTCGCACGTGCGCTCGTCCGCCGCGCGGAGGAGCTCGGCCTCGACCTGATCGGCGTCCAGGACCACCCTTACCAGCGGCGCTACCTCGAGACGTGGTCGCTGATCGCAGACCTCCTCGCCCGCAGCGAGCGGATCCGCGTCTTTCCCGACGTGGCGAACCTGCCGCTCAGGGGCCCGGCGACGATCGCGAAGCAGGCAGCCTCCCTCGACGTGCTCTCGGGCGGGCGCTTCGAGCTCGGTCTGGGCGCGGGCGCCTTCTGGGAGGCGATCGCGGCGATGGGAGGGCCGGTCCGTTCCGGCGGGCAGGCGTTGAAGGCGCTCGTGGAGGCGATCCTGATCATCCGTGCCTTCTGGAGCGGGGAGCGGACGATCTCCTTCGAAGGCGAGCACTACTCGGTGAAGGGGCTGCACCCCGGCCCGCAGCCGGCCCATCCGATCGGGATCTGGCTCGGGGTGGGGAAGCCACGTGCCCTCGCGCTCGCCGGCCGGCTCGCCGACGGCTGGGTGCCGTCGCTTTCCTGGGCAACGCCCGAGCTCGTCCCGGAGATGCACGAACGAATCGACGCTGCCGCGGCCGAGGCGGGCCGCAACCCCGCCGAGATCCGGCGCGTCTACAACGTGGGCGGCACGATCGCGGACGGCCCGACGCGCGGGTTGCTCGACGGACCTTCCGGGCACTGGGTCGAGACGCTCACCGGGTTCGCGCTCGAGCTCGGATTCGACACGTTCGTCTTCTGGCCGCAAGACGACCCGCTCGATCAGGTCGAGCGCTTCTCGCAGGAGGTCGTACCGGGCCTCCGCTGAAGCAGTGACCGTTCCTTGTGCAGGCATAGTGAGCGGGTCATGAGCGAGCTGCCTGAGCTTCCGTTCGAGCCGTGGGAGCCGACGAAGGAGACGCTCCACCTCTGGGTGCAGATCGTGGGCAAGGTACGCCTGGCCGCGACGCCGCCGCAGAACCACTGGTGGAACGCGCCCCTCTACGTGGACACGCGAGGGTTGACGACGCGCCGCCTTCGCTCCGAGCGGTGTGACTTCGACGTCTCCTTCGACTTCGTCGCCCACGAGCTCGTCGTGCGCACGAGCCGCGGCGAGGCGAGCTCCTTCCCGCTCGCAGACGGCCTCGCGGTTGCGGCCTTCTACGAGCGCTTCTTCGCGCTGCTCGCCGGCCTTGGGATCGAGGTGGAGATCAAGGCCGAGCCGTACGGCGTACCGGTGACCACGCCCTTCGCGGAGGACACCGAGCACGCGTCGTACGACAGCGAGGCGGTGGAGCGCTTCTGGCAGGCGCTCCGCTGGATCGACTGGGTCTTCCAGGAGTTCGCGGGCTGGTTCTGCGGCAAGACGAGCCCCGTGCACCTCTTCTGGCACGGCCTCGACCTCGCCGTCACCCGCTTCTCGGGCGAGCGCGCCCCCGAGAGCTCGAACGCCGACCTCGTCTCACGCGAGGCCTACACGCACGAGGTCATCAGCTTCGGCTTCTGGCCCGGCGACCAGAAGGTGCGGCTGCCCGCCTTCTACTCGTACACGGCGCCCGAGCCCGCCGGCCTCGCAGACCAGCCGCTCCGTCCCGAGACGGCGAGCTGGCAGCAACCATTTGGCTCGAGCCATCTCGCGCTCCTCCCCTACGAGGAGGTGCGGAGCTCACCCGACCCGCGGGGAACCTTGCTCGAGTTCCTCCAAAGCGCCTACGACGCGGGCGCCGCGCTCGCCGGCTGGGACGCGGAGGGCCTGCGCTCGAGCTGGTGTCCGCCGGTTACCGTGCCCGACCCTCGCCGCGGCGTGTAGCCACCGGCCCAACATTTCGGGTGGTGTGATAGCGTGCGCATACATGTGTGTTTTACATAGGTCATGAGCAGAAGACGGCACCGCTACCAGCGGGGCTCGCGGACGCGCCGCCGCCTCGGCTCCGGCGCCTGGCGCGTGCGCGCCCGCGTCGAGCGCTTCGGCGAGCCCGCGCTGCTGCTCCTCCTGCGGGAGGCGCCGGCGCACGGCTACGACCTGATCGATCGCCTCCCCGAGCTCCTGTCGGACGAGCGCATCGACATGGGGAACCTCTACCGCGTCCTGCGCACCCTCGAGGAGGAGGGGATCGTCCACTCGGAGTGGGACGAGCATGCGCCGGGCCCGGCGAAGCGGATCTACGAGCTCACGGACGACGGCGGAGCGCTCCTCGACGAATGGGCCAAGGCCCTCCGAGGCACCGCCGAGACCATCGACGCTTTTCACGCTCGCTACGAGGCGAAAGGAGGTGACCATGTGCCACGGTAGTCATGGACGACGACGCGGATACGGCCGGCGTCTCGGGCGCCGCCGCTTCGACCGAGAAGCGATGCTCCCCCGGCTCGAGGAGTACCAGAGAGATCTCGAGCAGGAGCTCGCGGACGTCGCCGATCTGATCAAGCGTCTCAAGGAGGAGAGGCCGAAGGAGACGGCGACGGTCTAAACCGCTGCCGGACAGAGTTCGGCGCGCGTCCCTTGCGGCGAGCGATCCAGGGGGAGGTCGAGAACGAGCTGTCGCCTACCCTTGGGAATGCACACGAGAGAGGAGGCCGGTATGTACGCGCGCATCGCTCGTTTCGAGGGGCTCGATGCGAGCCGGATCGACGAGCAGATTGCAGAGATGAAGCGGCAGATGGACGAAGGACGGGCGTCAGGCGAGCTTCCGGCCGGCGCACCGGAGGAGGTGCGGACGCTGATGCAAACGGTGAAGCGCGTCCTCCAGTTCGCCGACCGTGAGAGCGGGAGCGCGCTCGGGATCGTGTTCTGCGAGACGGAAGAGGACATGCGGCGGGCCGACGCCGCGCTGAACGAGATGTCGCCCGGCGAAGGCGCCGGGCGGCGGACGAGCGTCGAGGTCTACGAGGTCTTGCTCGACGAGACCTTCGCGTAGCCGCATCGACCGCACCACCGCTCGCCCGAGCTCGCGATGACCCTGCTGGTCGACGTCGTCAACGCATCCAAAGAGGTCGCAGGCACGAGCTCGCGCTCGCGGAAGGTGGCGATTCTGGCCGAGCTCTTGCAGAGGCTTGACGCCGACGAGATCCCGATTGCGGTCGGGTTTCTGTCGGGCGTCCCTCGGCAGGGCCGGGTCGGCGTCGGCTACTCGACGGTCTACGGGCTCGAGCATGGCCGGGCGGTCGAGCCGACTCTCACCGTCGGCGAGCTCGATAGTGCCATCGTCGCGGTGTCCGAGGCGACAGGGGCCGGCTCCGCCGCTCGGCGGAAGCAGATCCTGGGCGACCTGCTCCGCCGTGCCACCGACGAGGAGGCCGCGTTCGTGAAGCGGCTCCTCACGGGCGAGCTCCGGCAAGGGGCGCTGGCCGGGCTCATGGTCGATGCGGTCGCGAAGGCGGCGGGGATACCGGGAGAGCTCGCGCGCCGGGCGCTCATGCTCTCCGGCGATCTCACGCGCACGGCCGAGATCGCGCTGGCAGAAGGCGAGGAAGGGCTTCGCGGTGTCGGCTTCGCGCTCTTCCGACCGATCCTTCCGATGCTCGCCTCGACGGCGGGGACTGTGGGTGAAGCGGTATCCAGCTTCGAGCGCGCGTCGGTGGAATGGAAGCTCGACGGGATCCGCATCCAGATCCACCGGCTCGGCGACGAGGTCCGGGTGTACACGCGCAACCTCAACGAGATCACGCACGCGCTGCCGGGGATCGTCGACGCCGTGCTCGGCCTGAGCGTGGAGCAGGCTGTCTTCGACGGAGAGGCGCTGTGGATGGGCGAGGGGGGACCGGCGGCCTTCCAGGAGACGGTGGCGCGGATCGACAGCGAGGCGGCGCCGGAGGGAGTCGTGACGTTCCTGTTCGACGTTCTGCATCTCGACGGCGACGACCTCCTGGACACGCCGCTGGAGGAGCGCGCGGCGAGGCTCATGACCATCGCGCCGCAGCTCAGGATCCCGGGTGTCTTCACCTCCGATTCGGAGGAGGCAGAGCGTGTCCTCGACGAGTCGCTGCGCGCCGGACACGAGGGCGTCGTCATCAAAGACGCGGCATCGACCTACGGCGCCGGCCGGCGCGGCAAGGCGTGGCGGAAGGTGAAGCCTGTCCGGACCTACGACCTCGTCGTGCTCGGCGCCGAATGGGGGCACGGGCGCCGGCAGGGTTGGCTCTCGAACCTCCACCTCGGCGCCCGCGATCCCGCCACCGACGGCTTCGTGATGGTGGGGAAGTGCTTCAAGGGGCTGACGGACCAGCTACTCGAGTGGCAGACCGGGGAGCTGCTCACGCGCGAGGTCGGCAGGCAGGGCATCGCAGTGCTCGTCCGGCCCGAGCTGGTCGTCGAGATCGCGCTCGACGGCGTCCAGTCCTCGACGCGCTATCCGGGCGGGGTCGCGCTGCGCTTCGCGCGGGTGAAACGCTACCGGCCCGACAAGGACGCCGCCGAGGCGGACACGATCGACGATCTCCGCGTCCTGCTCCCGGCGAGGACCTAGCCGCCCGAAGAGCGTGTGGCTTTCTGGGGCCGCAGACCTCCCGAGCCTGACGGCGCTAAGCTCACAGCGGAGCCGATCGCGGTGGCGCGCGACCTTCTTGAGCGAGACGCCGAGCTGGGGGCGCTCGATGCGTTGATCGGGGGCGCTTCGGGCTGGGGTCGGCTGCTGGCCATCGAGGGGCCGCCCGGCATTGGCAAGACCGCGCTGATTCTGGAGGCGCGGAGTCGGGCGCAGGAGGGGGGCATGCAGGTGCTCGGCGCCCGCGGCTCCGAGCTCGAGGCAACGTTCTCCTTCGGCGTGGTTCGGCAACTGTTCGAGCCGCTCTTGGCTCAGCTCGCCGAGGAGGAGCGGGGCGAGTTGCTCGTTGGTGCCGCGGAGCTCGCGGGCCCGGTCTTCGAGCCCGCCGAGCTCGCCGCCGAGGAGACCAGGGATGTCTCCCTGGCGCTGCTGCACGGCCTCTACTGGCTGACGGCAAACGTCGCCGCCTCTCGGCCGGTCCTGGTGACGATCGACGATCTCCACTGGTGCGATCCGCCTTCTCTGCGCTGGCTGGCATATCTCCTGCCCCGGCTGGAAGGCCTCGACCTCTCGATCGTCGTCGGGCTTCGGCCCGCAGAGCACGGTGAGGCCCCGGCGCTCCTCTCCCAGATCGTCTCCGATCCCCGCGCCACGGTCATCCAGCCGGCGCCCTTGACTGCGGTGGGGACGACTCGGCTCCTCCGCGAGACCCTCTTGCCGGGGACCGACGATGCCTTCTGCGCAGCCTGCCACGAGCTCACCGGCGGCAATCCGCTGCTCTTGCGAGAGCTTCGCAACGCGATCGTCGCCGAGGACGTCGTCCCGAGCGCCGTCAACGTTTCCCGCCTGCGGGAGCTGGCCGCTCGCGCAGGCTCGCGCGCTCTCTCCGCGCGTCTCTCCCGCCTTCCGCCCGACGCGACAAGGCTCGCACAGGCGGTCGCGATCCTCGGCGAGGATGTCGATCCCCACCATGTGGCCGCGCTCGCCGACCTGGACGAGCCGGCAGCCTCTGAGGCGATCACCGACCTCGTCCGAGCCGACATCCTGCGTTCGCAGCCGCTGCTCGGGTTCGTCCACCCGCTCGTCCGGGCCGCCGTCTACGAGACCTTGACGCCGCTCGAGCGAGACGCCGGGCACGCACGCGCGGCTCGCCTTCTGGGCGCCTCGCAGGCGGAGCCGGAACGAGTCGCCGCTCACCTGCTGCTCGTCTCTCCGGCCGCCGCCTCCGACGTCGTCACCGTTTTGCGCGAGGCAGCCCGGCGTGCGGTCTCCCGCGGTGCCGCGGAGAACGCCGTCGCCTACCTGCGTCGTGCCCTGGCCGAGCCGCCCGCCGCCGCGGATCGCGCCGACGTCCTGCTCGAGCTCGGCTACGCGGAGGCGCTCGTGAGCGGCGCCGACGCCGTCGAGCACCTGCGCGAAGCGCACGAGCTGACCGACGACCCCATCCGCAGAGCGAACGTGTCTCTTGCGCTCGGCGAGCAACTCTCCTGGCTGAACCCCGTGGAGTCGACGGAAGTCTTGACGGATGCGTTGGACGAGCTGGCCGGTGCCGACCCCGAGCTCGGACGCGTTCTCGAGGCGAGGCTAATCGACGCCTTTTCGGACCCGGTGCTCTACCGCGGGGCGGTTAGGCGGCTGCAGCGCATCCGCGACCGGCCGCCTCGCGGGACGACCCTCGGCGAGAAGATGCTGTTGGCAGAGCTCGCCTATCACGACGCCTGGGCGGGCGCGCCTGCGGCCGCGGTCGTCCCGTTCGCTCGCCGGGCTCTCGCCGGTGAGACGTTGCTCGCCGGTGAGATTTCGCCGGGCCCCGCAGTCCACGCCTGCGTCGTGCTCATACATGCCGATCTGGAGGACCCGCTCAGGATCTCCGACGTCGCGCTCGCCGAGGCGCACCAGCGCGGTTCGATTCTCGCCTTCGCGCTCGCGAAGATGCTGTCGGCGGAAGCACTCCTCAGCCGGGGCGACTTGGCGGAGGCGGAGGCCGACGGCCGCGAGGCCCGCGACGCCTACGAGGCGTGGGGCGCGACCGCGCGTTTCCCGCCGCTCGTGGCTTCTTTTCACTCCGAGGCGCTCATGGAGCAGGGCAAGCTCGAGGACGCCGCACTAGCGTTGGAGCGCGCCGACATGGGACAGGCTTCGGCCGAGACCGCTCGCGCGCTGCTCCTGCTCAGTCGGTCCCGCCTGCGACTGCAGCAAGGCGACCCGGCCGGCGGCCTCGAGGACGCCCTCGACGCCGGTCGACGCTTCGAGGCGGTCGGCGGGCGGAATCCCGCCTTCGTGGCCTGGCGCTCGCAGGCCGCCCTCGCCCTGCTCAAGCTGGGAGACACGGACGAGGCCCGCCGGCTGGCGGGCGAGGAGCTCGAGCTGGCGCGCAGCTGGGGTGCTCCCCGCGCGCTCGGTGCTGGCCTACGCGTGGCCGGACTCGTCGCAGGCGCCGCTGAAGGGCTCGCGCTCCTGGGGGAGGCGGTCGAAGTGCTCATCGACTCGCCCGCCAAGCTCGAGCATGCGAAGGCGCGCACCGAGCTGGGAGCGGCGCTTCGCCGCGGCGACCGCCGCGCGCAGGCACGCGACCACCTTCGCCGAGCTGTCGAGCTCGCAACGATCTGCGGCGCCACGCCGCTCGCGACACGCGCCGAGACCGAGCTGCTCGCGACCGGCGCCCGGCCGCGCCGGATCGCCTTGAGCGGCGTCGAGTCGCTCACCCCGAGCGAGCGGCGCGTCGCCGAGCTGGCGGCGGAAGGCCCCACCAACCGCGAGATCGCACAAGCGCTCTTCGTCACGCCGAAGACGGTCGAGGTGCACCTCTCGAGGGTGTATCGCAAGCTCGGGATCAGCTCTCGCTCGCAGCTGGCCGCGGCCCTGGCCGAACCGACGCGCGTCTAGATCCAGAGCCTCCCCTTCCCGCGCTCGCCTAGGGGTCGATGTCCCAAAACATTAGGAGTCGGGTTTGGGAGCGCCCACGACGCGACGATTCCCCCCGGCGAGCAAGATCGATGTCGTGCAGGTTGATCCCTCGGTTCATCTCGACGTCGTCCGCCAGCGCCGGCAGGACCAGCGCCGGCAGGACCTCAGCGGGGTAGCGCTAGCCCCACCTGTGAAGAGTCGGGGCAGCCTGACCTCGAGACGCCTGCTGGCGCGATTTCGTTCGCGCGCTCGGCACGTGACCCTTTCGCCGTGACTAGGGGCCGAGATTAGGAGAGCTTCGATGTCGACGAGCGATGCTGCGGTCGTTCAGCTCATCGCCGAGATTCAGGCGGAAACGCTCGAGCTGGACAACCTGCGGAAGCGGGGCGCAAGCGCGGCCGAGCTCGAGTCCCGGGAACACGAGCTGGAGTGCCTCCACTGGCGTCTGGCGGCGACTGCGCGTGGGGCCGCGCGGGCCGATCTGGGAGACGCGGCGTGAGCGCTTCGGCCGAGGCGAACGGCTTGCGCCGTGACGAGCTCGCGTTTCGCCGCGGGTCCGGCCTGAATACGCTCTCGGCGAGCTCGCACGTGAGTGAGGTGGATGTGCTCGAACGGGCTCGCAGCGGGGACGAGGACGCCTTCTGGCTGCTCGTAGAGCCCCACCGCTCGGCGCTCCGCGCACATTGTCACCGGATGCTCGGCTCGCCCCACGACGCCGAGGATGCGCTCCAGGACGCCCTCCTGCGCGCTTGGCGCGGGCTCTCGGGGTTCGACGGCCGCGGCACGCTCCGCAGCTGGCTCTACCGGATCGCGACCAACGTTTGTCTCGCGAGCGTTGCGGGACGCCGTCGGCGCGCGTTTCCCGCGGGCCTTGCCGAGCCGACGCATCTCGAGCGCCACTCAGACGAGCTGGTGCGCACCGGCGAGGATGACGCAACACCCGAGGCCCGCTACGAGCGGCGCGAGGCCGTGGAGCTCGCGTTCGTCGCCGCGCTCCACCACCTGCCGCCGCGACCGCGCGCCGTGCTGATTCTCCGCGAAGTCCTGGATTTCTCGGCACGAGATGTCTCGAGAACGCTCGGGACGACGGTCGCCTCGGTGAACAGCACGCTGCAGCGCGCTCGGAAGAAGGTCGCCGAGCGGCGTCCCGAGGGGAGCGAGCAGGCAACGATGGGATCGACCGGGCACGGCTGCGTCGACGAGCTCGTGCGCCGTTTTGCCGACGCGCTCGAGCGCGGTGACGTGAACGCGATCGTCGCCGTGCTGGCGGAGGACGCCGCGGCTGCCAAGCCCACGTAGCCAATTGCCGACCGGGGAGCGATTAGTTCACGACTGGGCGCGAGTCTTGTACTGAGAGCACCCGAACGAGGCGTGATGACCCAAGTGGAGTCCAGTCCGATGAACCAGACCCGGGAGGAAGCGCTGCGGTACGTCCGCCGCAAGCGGATCTTCTACACGGTCCTGGGAATCTGGATCGCCCTCTGCCTGATGTGGTTCGCGATCGACATGCTCGACGACAGCAGCTCCCTCTGGTTCTACTGGCCCATGCTCGGCACGGGCATCGGCGTAGCGATAGCTGGAATCGCGCTCCTCGGGATCGGGGGAGTCTTCGGCGCCGATTGGGAGCGCCGGCAGATCGACAAGTATCTGCAGCGCCGAGAGGGCGACCCAGGCGGCTAACGGGTCACGCCCACGAGCGCGCTCCCCGCGACGACCAACAGGGCGACCACGACCAGGCGACGGCCGACCAGTTCGCTGCGTCCGAGGAAGAGCGCTGCAAGGGCCACGGTCCAGAGCACGCCTGTGCCCGCGAGCGGAGCGACGACCGTCACGCGTGCGCGGTCGAGCGCCTCGAACAGCGCCGCCTGGCCGAGCCCGAGCACGGCGCCCGATGCGGCAAACGGCACGAGAGCCGCGCGCAGGCGCTGAAGCGCTGCCGGTTGTCGCGGCAGGTTCGCCGTCAGGACGATCGACCCTCCGAGCATGATCGCGGTCGACTGGGCGAGAGGATCCGCGACGACGTCTTCGCTCGCTTGTCGAAAGGGCCGAAAGCACTACTTCCAACCGTGAGTAGAGACCCCGGCGACAGAGGCCGGCGCGGCCTCCTCGTGCGCCGTCAGGCGCGGGCAGGCCGGAGCTCCTTCTCCCACGTGGCAAAGCGAGGGTGGGCGGTCATGCCCACCCTCGCGTACAGCCGGGTCGCGCCGGTGAGCGAGTCAGTGTCGACGTGCAGGTCGGCTCCTCGCCGGCCGCGCGCATGGAGGGCCCGGAATGCCTTGTTCAGTAGCGCTTCCCCGAGACCCCGGCGCCGGTACGGATGCCGGACGCCCAGAAGCGCGATGTAGCCGCGCGAGGGGTCCTCGCGCGACTTCTCGTGCGCACCGACATACCCGACAAGCTCGTCCCCCTGCCAGGCAATGAACCAGAGCCCGGGGTCGTATTCCGGCGCGTCGAGCAGGTGGTGGCGAAAGTCCTCGTACGTCTCCTCGCCCTGGCCCCAGTGGTCAGCGAACGCCTCAATGTGGGCGTCGTACAGCTGCCGAGCCTCCTCCGGGCGGAAGCCGCGAACGCTGATGCCCTCGACGGCACGGGGCGGTGGCGGCTCGCCCGCGAAGTCGACCCGCCGGAGCTCGAAACGGCGCACCTCGCGGTAGCCCCGAGAGCTGAGCAGCGCGCTGACTCTCGGTTCGTCCGCAAGCGCGCCGGCGTGGACGACCACCCGCGCGTTCGGATCGGCGAGCGCCGCGAAGCGCCCAGCCCGCCGCTCGTTCTCGGACACGATCGCGGCACCGAGCCCGAGCCCGTGGAATGCGGGAGCGACGATGCCGAGCGCGAACACCTCCGTGAACGGAGGTTCCGCTTCGACGCTCAGGAAGCCGCAGAGCTCACCCTCGGGCGACTCGACGACTGCGAAGTCGCGTTCGCGATCGACTCCCGGAGCCGTCCAGCGACCCCGTAGCCAGTCGGCGTCCACCACGGGAACGCCGAGCACTGCCATGGTCTCTTCGTTCGAGAACTCGGCGACCTCCTCCGCGTCCTCGTCCTCCAGAGGTCGCATCGGGAAACCGGGAAGCAGCTCCATCACGCCAGTATGCCCCTCTGCCGGGCCGCGTCACTCCGCGCAGTCGAAGGGGCCGGGTATCGCGGTTCTGCATCCGGTCAGGACGCCGCGATCAGACTAGAGGCGGAATGCGACAGGAAGGCTGAGGGACGGCCTACCGATTCGTAGGCGAAGCCGGCCGCGCGGACGGTGTCCGGGTCGAGCAGGTTCCGCCCGTCGACGATCAAGGGCGTTCGCATCGCCTGCCGGACCTCCGGCGAGGCGATGTTGCGAAGCTCGGGCCACTCCGTGACGACAACGGCCGCGTCGGCACCCTCGACGGCTTCGAGGACCGAGTCTGCGAACTCCACGCCCACGAGGAGCCCCCGGGCCTCCTCCAGCGCGACTGGATCCCAGGCGCGGACGATTGCCCCCTCCGTCATGAGGCGCGGCGCGAGGACGAGGCTCGGCGACCCGCGCATGTCGTTTGTGTGCGGCTTGAACGCCAGGCCGAGGAGTGCGACTCTCCGTCCTCGCAGCGCACCAAGGTGAGCTTGGAGCTTCTGGACCACGCGGCGTTTCTGAAGCTCGTTCACCTCGATAACGGCCGTGAGCAGCTGGAAGTGGTAACCGGAGTTGGCGGCGATCTGCTTCAACGCCGAGGCGTCCTTGGGGAAGCACGAGCCGCCGTAGCCGATACCGGCACGCAGGAAGTGCGGCCCGAGGCGGTGATCCAGCCCGACGCCGCGCGCCACCTCCTCGACGTCGGCGCCGACGAGCTCGCAGACGTTCGCGATCTCGTTGATGAAGCTGATCCGGGTCACGAGCGCCGCGTTCGAGGCGAGCTTGATCATCTCGGCCGACGCGATGTCGGTGCGGACGATCGGCGCGCCGAGCGGCTCGAAGAGCCGGGCTACGCGATCTCGGTCCGCGTCGACGAACGCCCCGACCACGATGCGGTCCGGGTGGGTGAAGTTCGCGACCGCCGTCCCCTCTGCGAGAAACTCCGGATTGGAGACGTAGCCCACGTGCGCGAGCCCCCGAGCGTCGAGCCTCGCTCGCACGTGCTCGCCGGTGCGCACCGGGACGGTGCTCCTCATGACGAGCACGAGCCGATCCTCGAGCCCTGCGAGCTCGTCGACGACCTGCCAGACCGCGGAGAGGTCGGCGTCGCCCGAGGGAAGCGGAGGCGTGCCGACGCAGACGAACACGATGCCGGCCGTCTCGAGGACGTCGCCGATGTCGAGCGTGAACCGAAGCCGGTCACGGTTCCGATCGAGCAGGTCTGCGAGCCCTTCCTCATGGATCGGCACCTCCCCGGCCGTGAGCGTGTCGATGCGCTCGGGGACGATGTCGCGAACCACGACCCGGTGGCCGAGCTCAGCAAAGCAGGCTGCGGTGACGAGGCCGACCCACCCGGCGCCGAGGACTCCCAACGGCTCGCGGTCCACGGAGCGAGTCTAGTCGTGCGGAGGACGTTTTGGACGTGGAGCGGGACGAGTCAGCCGGTCGAGCCGGCGAGACGCCGGGCCGGCGCGGGGCAGGCAGTTCGAGCGGAGGCTCAGGCAGCCGGTCGGCCGTGCCCGAACGCTTTACGCGGCACTCAGGTCACGACTCGGTAGACGCCGAGGCCGATTGCGACCCATGCAACCAGCCCGAAGGGACTGAGGATGACCAGCAGGGGCCCCAACCCGATGCCCTCGCGGACACCCGAAGAGCCGTCGGATCCTTCGGCCGACTCGACGTATGCCGTGGACGCGTAGGACTGGGCCGAAGGTTCCATTGCCGCAGGCTGCTCCCGGGAGTGTAGTGGCGCTCCGGGCAACATGGGGGTTCGGCCGGTAAACGTCTGGTGGGGAAACGGGGAAGCCGGCTGTCGCCGCTTTGAGGATCTCGGGACGATCGGGCTACCTAAGCCTCACGCTTAGCCTGAGACTTAAGAAAGACTAAAAAAGTCCCGTCCTGAAAGATGCCTGTCAAACCTTGCCAAGACCGCCGAATCCCGGAATTGACATGTCCGAGGAAAGACCCCCTACCCGGAGTTGACATGTCCGAGGAAGACCCCCTACAGTGAGAGAGCGTCCACGGGCAAGGGGAAGGGTCTGTGGGGACTTGGGATGGGAAGCTAATCTTTTCCCGGCCGCGATCGGAGGATCGGCGTTCAGCGCCGGTGATGCCGGCGTGGCTAGCGGTATGGGCGTTCGCCGCGCTCCTCGGCCTCGTGCTCGCGACGGAGGCTCGCGCTGCAGATGGAGCCGCGGAGTCGGACGGCGCCACCGCCGTCGAAACCGGGAGCTCTAGCAGTCCGACGGACGAGGCGCAGGCGTCTCCGGCCGAAGACCCCGTGACGACGGACCCGCCGGCCGAGCAGGCACCCGCCCCGGAGCCGCCCGCCCCGGAGCCGCCCGCCCCGGAGCAGCCGCCCGCTCCGGAGCAGCCGCCCGCCCCGGAGCCGCCCGCCCCGGAGCCGCCCGCCCCGGAGCCCCCCGCCCCGGAGCCGCCCGCCCCGGAGCCGCCCGCTGAACCTCCGTCCCCCGATCGCGACTCGATCGTGATAATTCCTCGGGACGCCTCTCAGCCCCGCACTCCATTGGGCTTCCTGTCGTCCGAGGGCGGACTCACCGCGGGCACCGGTGCAGACGATCCGCTCCACTCACAGGGCGGGTCTCGTTCGGAGGCCGCGAGCGAGGGCTCGCAGGCGACCCAGAGCGCCGGCGATGCTCCGCTTCGTCCTGGGTTGCCCTTCGGAAAGGGGGGCCCCTCGGCGCCCTACGTGAGCGCGGGAGGAATGGGCGGCGGCGGATCATCCGGCGGATTCTTCTTCCCGTTGGTGAACGCAGGACTGGTCACTCTCTTTGCGGCGCAGCGGCCCGGCGGCGTCGTTCCGGTCACCCTCGCACCGCCTCACTGCGCCACCTCCGTTCTCTGCATCGAGCGCCCCGACTAGACCGCCCGATCCGTTAGGCGTCGTCCGGCTTGGTGGCCGGACACGCGTTCAGTTTCGGATCGGGAGGTCGATGTCGTGCGATTTGACGTAAGGAAGAGACGGAAGAACGAGCTATCGGAGCCAAGCCGCTTGCGGGACGGCGCGGCGCAGGTGTCCAAGGGCGCGGAGGAGGCCGCCGAAGGCACTCCTGGCGCGGTAGATCGGAGAGAGTTCCATCGCCGCTCCGGGGTGCATTTCGGAGCACGTGTTCGTCCGGGCCGCAACGGGACCCCGGTCCGGAAACGGGACGTGAACTGGGCGGCGAGCCTCGGCTCGGTCGAGGACCTCGAGCGTGAGGTCAGTCGAAGCAGAAGGTTCGGACATCCGTTCGTTCTCGCCCGTGTTCCTCTCCGCCGCACCGGCCGGGAGGCGCACAGGTGGCATGAGGAGACGCTGGTATTCGTCAGCTCGGTGACCCGGACTGTCGACAGGGTGTGGTTCGACGGTAAGGACATTTACCTCCTCCTCCCGGAGAGTGACCGCGCCAGGGGGAGTGCGGCGCTCGCGCGACTTCGCGAGCCGCTTTCCCGGGTCCTTTCTGGGGAGGAGCTCGACGGGATCACGTTCGCAGTCTTCGCCCTCGACGAGTGCCCCACGAAAGGCGCTTTGCTCTCAGCGCTGCATGGGCGCGCGAAGAACACGAAGGCCGAGGCGGCGGGACCCCCTGAGAACACCGGGGTTCCGGTGGCTGATCCCCAAGGAGTTGGTCGGTAGCGCATGCCCCGCTCGAGCCGGCCCTACCTCATCGGCAAGCGGGCCTTCGATCTCGCCGTCTGCCTGCTGATCTTTCCTGTCGTCGTTCCGCTTCTCCTCCTCTGTGCGCTCGCCATCTTCCTCGACTCCCCGGCGCGACCCATTCTCCTCGCCCAGACGCGCACAGGGAGGGACGGCATCCCCTTCCGCATGTTCAAGTTTCGGACGATGGTGCCCAACGCGGAGGCCCTGAAGCCGGCGCTCGCCCACCTCAATGAGCGGCCCTGGCCAGATTTCAAGATCACGAATGATCCGCGGATCACCCGCGTGGGCCGCATCCTCCGTCAGACGAGCCTCGACGAGCTTCCGCAGCTCATAAACGTGGTACGTGGTGAGATGTCGCTCGTCGGTCCGCGACCGACCTCATTCGCCCCCAGCACGTACAGCTTCTGGCACACGTATCGGCTCGAGGTCACACCGGGGATCACCGGCCTTTGGCAAGTAAAGGGCCGGAATAAGACCGACTTCGACGAGCGGCTGCGGCTGGACATCGAGTACATGAGGCACCGCTCGTTTGCACTCGACCTGAAGATTCTGTTGCAAACGGTGCCTGCAGTGCTGGGGCGGTCGGGGGCCTAGCGGTGAACAGGAGCTCCCACGTGCAGCTAGGTACTCAGGGGCGGCCTGACAGGTCGATGGCTGGGCTGGCGCCCGTTAACGGGTCGCCGGCCCGAGAAGAGGTCGACTTCGACCTTCGCGGGCTCGCGAGTGTCCGCCTCCTCGGAGCGTCGCCGACCGACGTGGCAGCGGTCGGACGGCAGCTTGGTCTCGTACCGGCGTCCCTCGACCGGGATCCCGACATCGTCATCAGGTTCGTCGAGCGATTGGTGACCGGATCGCGCATCCGGTACGTCGGCGTGGGCGAGGCCGCCTTCACGGACGACGCCTTCCTCGTCCTGCGGAGCAAGCACAAGGCGCCGGCCCGCGTCGAGATCGCCTTCACGCAGGTTGGGCAGTCGGTCGAGATTGTCTGCGAGCACGGCCTGCCGGCGGTTCCATTCCTCATCCCGATTCTCAACCTCACGGTCCTAGCCAGGGGTGTGTTGCCTCTGCATGCATCGGCCTTCGTGCACCGAGGGACGGGGGTCGTGGCGACCGGTTGGACGAAGGGCGGAAAGACGGAAGCGCTCCTCGCTTTCGCCGCGCGGGGGGCGGAGTACGTGGGCGACGAGTGGGTGTACGTGACGGCCGACGGAAGCCGTGTCCACGGCATCCCGGAGCCGATCAGGATCTGGGGCTGGCACTTGCGGCAGCTGCCCCAGTACGAGGCGCTCATCAGCGGCGCGGATCGAACACGTCTGCGCGCGATCGAGCTGTTCCTCGGTGCGGAGCGAGCCCTGCGGCGGGTCAGGCCGGGGAGGGGGCCGGCAGGCGCCCTGACCGGGCTCGCTCCGCTTCTCAACCGTCAGCTCTTCGTCGACATCGAGCCGGCGCGGCTCTTCGGCCGCGTCGGCCCACAGCCCGCGACGTTCGACCGGCTCTTCTTCCTCGTGAGCTCCGAATCGTCCGAGATCGACGTCGAGCCGGTCGATCCCCTGGACGTCGGGGAGCGCATGCTCTTCTCGCTCCAGCACGAACGGCTCGATTTCATGGCCGCGTACTTGAAGTACCGCTTTTCGTTCCCGGCGGCCGCCAATCCCTTCATCGAGGAGCTGGAGGAGCTGGAGCGGAAGGCGCTCGCACGGGCATTCGCCGGCAAGCCGGCCTTCATCGTCCACCATCCGTATCCCTGCTCGCTCGACGCCCTCTTCGAGGCGATGAGCCCGTACTGCGGGAGCCGATGACGGGACAGCGGTCCGGGCTCACCGTCGCCCTGATCGGACCTGACGGCGCGGGGAAGACGAGCGTCGCACGGCGGCTCGCGGAGGTACTCCCGCCGCCCGTGACATACCTCTACATGGGCGTCAACCCGGACTCGAGCAATCTGCTGCTCCCGAGCACGCGCCTCGTCCACGCCATCCGCCGCGCCCGCGGCTCGACGCCGGACACGGGGGGGCCACGAGACTCGCGCCGGCCGGACCGAGCTCCGCCCACGAGCAGGGCGAAGCGGTCGCTGCGGTCGGCGCGGTCGTTCCTGCGCCTCGCCAACCGGCTCGCAGAAGAGTGGCAGCGCGCGCTCGTCGCCTCCGTGCAGCGGCGCCGTGGCTCGATCGTCATCTTCGATCGCCACTTCTTCGCCGACTACTACGCCTACGACGTGACGGCGCCGGGACGGCGTTCCGCGAGCAGGCGGTTGCACGGCTTCGTGCTCGCACGGCTGTACCCGAAGCCGGATCTCGTGCTCTACCTCGATGCTCCCCCCGAGACCCTGCTGCGACGCAAGGGCGAGGGGACGCTCGAGTCGCTCTCTCGGCGCCGGCGTGAGTATCTCGAGCTCGAGCAGGTGATGACCAACTTCGCCGTGGTGGACGCCGACCGGCCGCTGGACGAGGTCGTCTCGGAGGTCGCGGCAGTCGTCGAGAGACAGACGAACGGCGAGCGGCCGCGCCGGGACTCCGCCGACGGCCTGTCATTCGGACGCCGCGCGGGGCAGGCGAGCGTCCTCGTCACGGACGCTGCCCGAGGAAGCGCCGTCTCGGTCATCCGTTCGCTCGGCCGGCGCGGCATGCACGTGATCGCGGCGGACTCGAACGCCCGGTGCCCGGGCTTCTCCTCCCGCTACGCGGCGGAGCGGCTGCGCTACCCGCCGCCCGGCGAGTCGCCCGAGGAGATGGTGGAGGCACTCCTCTCCGCCGCACGGGCGCGCCGGATCGATCTCATCGTCCCCACGACCGACGAGACGATCCTGCCCCTGGCAGCGGCACGCGAGCGGTTCGCGGGCATCAGCAGGCTCGCCCTTCCCGACGCGGGCGCCCTGACGACGAGCCACGACAAGATGGCGACGGTCGAGCTGGCCGCAACGCTCGGCATTCCCGTGCCCCGAACCGAGCTCGTGTCCACGGTGAGCGAAGCGGTCTCCGCGGCGCGCGAGCTCGGCTGGCCGGTGGTGATCAAGCCGCGCTTCTCGCGGATCCTTCAGGGTCGCGGCATCGAGCGCTATGCGGTCTCGTATGCCGCGGACGAAGGGACGCTCGTCGACGAGATGGAGCGCCTCGAGGAGCGCTGCGACGTGCTGCTGCAGGAGTACTGCGCCGGAGAGGCCCACGGCGTCGAGGTGCTCGCGCACGAGGGCCGCCTGCTCGCCGCATTCCAGCATCGCCGCCTGCGCGAAGTCCCGATCACGGGCGGCGCGAGCTCCTTTCGCGAAAGCGTCGCGCTCGATCCCCTCCTCTTCTCCTACTCGTCCCGCCTGCTCGGGGCCCTCGAGTGGACGGGGCTCGCGATGGTCGAGTTCAAGGTAGGGGTCAACGGCGCACGGCTGATGGAGCTCAACGGCCGAATCTGGGGATCGCTCCCCCTTGCCGTGAAGAGCGGCATCGATTTCCCGGCCGGCCTGGCCGACGTCTGTCTGGGGAACGTGCCGGGCCCGGACCATCCTCCGGATACGTCGTACGCAGTCGGCGTCCGCTCCAGGAATCTCGACCTGGAAGTGGTCTGGATCGGGTCCACGCTCCGCCGGGCCCGCCGTTACCCGGGCGTCCCTACGCCCAGGAGGCGGCAAGCGGTCGCGGCCGCGCTCCGTCTCTTCGATCCCAGAGACGGGTTCGACATCCTCGCGCGCGAGGACCCGCGTCCCGGCCTCGTGGAGCTCGCGAGCATCGCGGGGAAGCTGCGGGGGAAGCTGGCCCGTGGACGCTAGGTGGACGCTCAAGCGCTCGGCACGGCGGGCGTCGCGCAGCCCGGCGCTGTCGCGCGCCGTGGGCCTCATGGAGCGGGCCGCGCGTCCCGTCTCCGACGTCCTGCCCATCCTCACGTACCACCGCGTCGACGAGCCGGAGCGCTCGCCGGAACTCTATCCGGGGCTGATCGGCGCGACGCCGGCGGAGTTCGCCGAGCAGATGCAATTCCTCTCCTCCCGGTACCGGCCGCTTTCCCTCTTCGAGCTTCTGGCGATCCGCCGTGGGGAAGCAGCTCTCCCGCCCCGCGCCGTGCTGGTGACGTTCGACGACGGGTACCGGTCGGTCGCCCAGCACGCCTGGCCGATCATGCAGCGGCACGGCGTTCCGCTGACGCTCTTCGTGCCGACGGCCTTTCCCGGCGACGCATCGAGGGCGTTCTGGTGGGACCGGCTCTGGAGCGCACTCGGAAGGGAGGACACGGTCGTCTCGACGCCCCTGGGCGACCTGCCGGTGCGAACACCTGCCGAACGGCTGAGCGCGTACCGTCGGCTTCGCGGACACCTGAAGTCGCTTCCTCACGAGCCGGCGATGGCGATCGTCGACGACCTTTGCCGCGGCTCCGGCGCCGAGCCGCGGCCCCGGTCCGTGCTCGGCTGGGACGAGCTCCGCCGGCTGGCCGGCGAGGGCGTCGCGATCGGCTCGCACTCCCGCACCCACCCGCTCCTGGACAAGGTGACCCAAGCCGAGGCGGGCGCGGAGATCCGTGAGTCGCTCCGAGACCTCGAGCGCGAGCTCGGTCCAGCGCCCCGCGTGTTCGCGTTTCCGGGCGGCGGCGTGAACAGCGAAGCGGCGTCCGTGCTCGAGGAGGAGGGCGTCGAGCTCGCCTTCCTGGCGAGCCGCGGGCTCAACGACCTGGGCCGGCCGGAGTGGCTGCGGCTGCGCCGCATCAACGTCGGGCGGTCGTCCGGCCTGACCGGCATCCGGCTGCAGCTGTTGCCCCAGTGGGCCCGGATCCAGCGGATCCGAGGACGCAAGGTTCACGTCTTCCTTACGAGATCCGGCTTGGGAAGCCGCGCGCGGCATGGTAGGCTCGGCGCTCGGCCGGGCACTGCGGCTCGTCGCGACAGCGGCCACATCGGCGACGGAAAGCGAGGAACACGATGAAGAGCATAGGGGTCGTCTTCGCCATTCTCTGCGGCGTCGCCGCGTTGGCGCTCCCGGGAATCGCGCAAGCCGACACGGGCTTCCGCGGACCCAAGTACCCGGCGGGGTCGAGCGGTTCGCCCACGACGTCGAAGCCCGAGAGCAAGCTCTGGTGGAACGACGGCTTCTGGTGGGCGAGCATGTTCGACGGGAGCCAGGCCTACCACATCTTCAGGCTCAACCTGAGACCGCAGAGGTGGGTCGACACCGGCGTCGTGATCGACGCGCGCGACAGTACCCGCCAAGACGTCCTCTCGACGCCGACCAAGCTGTTCGTCGCCTCGCACAAGTACCAGGCCGTCACTCAGGAGGACCCGACCCCGAGTCCGGACGACGAGATGCGTTTCTACCGCTTCACCTATCACAAGGGCTCGAACACCTACACGCCCGACGGACCGCCGACAGGGACGCCGATCGACCCGCAACGGAGCGAGGCGCTCGTCATCGACAGGGACTCGACCGGCGCGATCTGGGCGACGTGGGTGCAGGAGAGCGGCGGGCAGCATCGCGTCTTCGTCAAGAGGACGACCGGCGACTGCGTCTCCGGCGGTTTTGGTAACTGCGCCTGGGGTCCCGCCGTTCAGCTCGACAACGTGGGGACCGACGACATCTCGTCGATCGTTCCCTTCGGCGGCAACAAGGTCGGCGTCATGTGGAGCAATACCCCGGCCTCGCAGATGCTGTTCAGCGTCCACAACGACGGTGATCCCTCCGGCAGCTGGACGACACCTGAGGTCGTGATCGGCGGCCCCAAGCGGGCGGAGGACCACATCAATCTCAAGGCCGATTCGAGCGGGCGGGTCTACGCGGTGACGAAGACGAAGTTCACCTCGGCCGCGAATCCCGGGACGATGCTCCACCGCCGAAGCACGTCGGGCAACTGGTCTTCCCGCACCGTCTCGGTCGGCTCCCTCCGGCGGACGCGTCCGATCGTGCTCCTCGACGAGCAGCACAACGCCATTCGCGTCTTCGAGGGCGAGCCCGGCAGTGCCATCTTCATGAAAAAGTCACGCCTCGGCTCCATCTCCTTCCCGACCCACCGCCGCGGCACGGCCGTGATCAGGGACACGGGGAGCTCGGTCGAGAACCCTACGTCGACCAAGCAGACCATCTCGAACAGCACCCGCCTCATCGTTCTCGCGACGAACGACCAGACGAGGCACTACTGGCACGCCTACCAGCAGGTGAGACCCTGCATCAACGGGACCGCGGGGAGAAACGTGCTCACCGGAACGAGGGGCGACGACCGCCTCTGCGGCCTCGGCGGCAACGACACCCTCCGGGGCTTGGGCGGAAACGATCGTCTCCTGGGCGGCAACGGCAACGACACGCTCAAGGGGGATGCCGGCCGGGACAGCCTTGTCGGCGGCGGCGGAAGGGACACGATCTACTCGCGCGACGGCCTCCGCGACGTGGTCAGCGGCGGGGCCGGCTTCGACCGGGCCCGGGTCGACGGTTCGGACGTCCGGCGCTCGATCGAAAGTCTCTTCTAGAGCGGCAAGCGAGATCCGCTTCGGTCGCAGCCGGCGCTACGCTTCTCCCGACCCCGAGCGGATGTATGCGTGGCGCATCGGCTTCCTGGCCATCGCAAGGCGCTGGTGGCCGATTGTTGCGCTGGCGACCGGCGCGGGAGCGTTGCTGGCGTACCTCTACAGCTCGACCGTGCCTCCGACGTACGAGGCTGAAGCGAAGCTGGTCGTGACTGCGCCGGGAACCGACCTCGGTGCGTTGCAAGCCGCCACCGAGCTTGCACCGACCTACGCCGAGCTCGTCCGTAGCACTCGGGTGCTCGAGCGCACGGTGCAAGCACTCGACGGTCGAGTCACGGCCGCAGACCTGCGGGAGAACGTGCGCGGCGAGTGGGATCAGGAGACACGGCTGCTCACAGTTCGGGCCCGGTCCCGCGATCCCGCGGTGGCCGTCCTGACTGCCAACGCCCTCGCCAGGCAGCTCGTCCGCGAGGCTTCCACCAAGTCTCCTGCCCCCGAGGCCGGGGAAGCGACTCCGCGGACGGAGCTCGGGATCGTCGAGCCTGCCGCGGATGCCGTCCGAGTCCGCCCCCAAAGCGCGCTCCTCATGAGGTTCGGGGCGCTAGCCGGTCTCTTCCTTGCCCTCGCCCTCGCCCTACTCGTTGAGCTTGGGCGCGGCACCGTGAGGGATGAGGACGACCTCGCAGAGCTCACAGCAGGAGCGGTACTCGGATCGGTGGACGGCGGCCTCTCGCGACCGGCCGACCGGGAGCTCGGCGAGGGCGCGGGCCGAGGGGGTGCCGACTCGTACCGGCGGCTCGCCGAGCGCGTCGTCGCTGCGGGCGGCGAGGAGGTGCCGAGAGGCCTGCTCGTCTTCGGCGCCCAAGGAGACACAGGGAGCGGCACGGTCGCCGCCAACCTGGCCGCGGCTCTGGCCGGTAGGGGCATGGATGTCATCCTTGCCGATCTCGACGAGAAGCTCGAGGCCGTAGGCCTCTTCGCTGCGGGCGCGGGTGGCACCGATGGGACGCAGGTGGAACGCTACGGCGCGCTCCGGCACGGCGGGATCGTTCTCGACCGCTTGGCGCTTCGCTCCGAGGACGCGCCGCTTCTCGTGGTTCCCCGTGGCGGCCCTCCGCGTTCGCTGGACGTCGCCGCGGCGCGCGGGCTTGTCGAGGTCCTGCTCGCTGAAGCCGACGTCGTCGTCCTGCACTCGGGCCCCCTGCCACGCTCGCCACGCTCGCTCACGCTGGCCCATGCGGCCGACGTGACGATCCTGGTCGTTCGCCGGGAGCACACCAGGCGCGACAGCGTCACCTCGACGCTCGACAGCCTCGACCTCGCTCGCGCGAAGGTCGTTGGGACGGTCCTCCACACCAGCAGGCGCCGGTCCTGAGCTCCGCGCCGCGTCGCTACTCGCCGGCGATGAGCCGCGCGACGCGGAAGCGCATGAGCTCGGGGAACGTCTCTCCGGCCCGAAGCGACTTCCGGCTGAAGGCGACGACACCGAGCGAGACGACGGCCGCGGCGGCGAAGCCGACGAGTGCAGGCGGCGAGACGAGGACTTGCAGCGCGAGCAGGAAGCCCGCGCCGAGGGCGATGCTCGCGTAGACGGCAAGGTCGCGCCCCCGGAAGAGCCGGACGCCCGTCCCGAGGAGGAGCCCTGCCTGCTTGAGGACGTTGTGCAGCAGGAGCGTGCAGCACGTCCCGATCGCCGCCCCCAGGGGGCCGTAGAGGGGAATGAGGATGAAGTTGAGGCCGAGGTTGACGAGCGCGGCGACGACGTTGATGGAGACGACGTAGCGAAGCCGTCCGTAGACCTTGAGCGTGAGCCCGTTGAAGCCCAGCGCGGCGTTGAAGTAGTAGCCGAGCGAGAGTAGCGTCAGGTAGGTCGCGGAGTCTGCGTAGCGCGAGCCGTAGAGCGTCTCCGTGACGGGCTCGGCAAGCGAGAATGTGAGCGCGAAGACCGGAAAGGTGAGAACGGCGATCCAGATCGCCGTCTGCCAGTAGAGGTTGTTGATGCCCTTGCGGTCGTTCCGCGCGAACATGCGCGCGGCGACCGGCGTGAAGAGGAGCGTGAAGCTCGCCATCACGACCTGGTTCAGATGCGCGGCCGGCCAGATGACCCTGAAGTCGGCCACGTCGTCAGGCCCGCCGAAATAGCCCAGCAGAATGACGTCGGACGTGTTCATGGTCATGTAGACGAGGTCGGAGGTGAGCAGGGGGATGGTGAAGCCGAAGATCTCGCGCGCGGGTATCTGAATGGTCGGCAGGCTGAAGCGCTCCAGGAGGCCGTCGCTCCTGAGCGTGCGGTAGAGCATGACGGAGTAGATCGCGACGCCGAGCGCCCCGGCGAAGACGTAGCCGCCGGCGAGGAAGAAGACGTCCTGGTTGCCGAGGACGAGCAGGAGGACGATCGTCAGGCGCAGGGCGGGCGTGAGGACGTGCCGACGGAAGAAGATCGCGCGCGGCTTCGAGAAGACGGCGAACATACCCATGAGCAGGCCGTCGAGGGCGTTGATGGGTACGAGGAGGACGAGGATCAGGAGGATGGAGACCGCGCGTTCGTCACCGATGAGCGAGCCGTCGAGGAACGCCTCGAGCCCGTAGACGAGGACGAGGGTGACGAGACTGAGCGACAGCACCGTCCCGACCGCGAGCAGGACCGTGCCGAAGAGCTTCGGGTAGTTGCGCTGCTCGTCGTAGATCGGCACGAAGCGCGTGATCGAGCGGTCGAGCCCGAACGTCGCGATGCCTGCCCCGAGGGACACGAGCGAGAGCGCGTAGGCGAAGGCGCCGAAGTCCGCCTTCGAGAGGTAGCGAACGATCAGGACCTGGACGACGAGGTTGGACCCCAGCGTCAGGAAGCGCCCGCTGAGCAGGAGGCTGGAACCGCGGATCTGCTTCCGCGTGGCCTCCTCGTGCGGCGCGGCTGCGGCCGCGTCGGCGGGAGTGCCGGCGGAGGCGGGAGTCTTCATGCCGGTTCGTGCTCGATCACGTCAGGAATGCGGAGCGGCCGGACGGTCCCGAGGACGCCGCGCGGCCCGACCTCATCGTGGCACAGATCGTGCTCCCGAACGGCTCAGGAGCCCAGCGTCACGACCAGCTGCGGGTCGCTCGCCCCTTCCTTGCTGCTGAACCTGGCGGCGTCCGTCCCGCCGTCCTTGAGCAGGAAGCTGTAGGTGCCGTTCCCGGCCACGGCACCCGTGAGGTCGTAGTCCACCCACGTGCCGAGCGGCGCGCCGCCTCCGATCGTCACGAGCGGGCCGGGCGCCGGTTTCGTCGCCCAGGTGATCGTTCCCTCGCTCCAGCTCGTGTCGGAGACCGAGTAGATGCTCCCGGCGACGGAGCTCGCGTCCGTGACCCAGAGGCGCAGCCTCACGGACGCGACCGGTCCCGTGACGCCGGTGACGGTGAACTTGAAGTAGGACTGCGTGTCGGACGTGCCGCTCTTGTAGACGCGGACCGTCGTGGCCGCGCCGGCGTTCTCGTTCGGGTTCGGCTGGCGCACGTAGGCGTCGTCAGTCGGCGTGAACGTGAGAGAGGAGCCGCCGCCGGGCGGGCCGACCGTGATCGTCCTCGTCGTCGAGCTGGAGCCGGCGGCGTTCGTGACGGTGAGCCTGGCGGTGTACGTGTTCGCGCTCGCGTAGGTAAACGTCGGAGCCGGGGCGGTCGAGTCGACGGTGCCGTCGTTCTGGAAGTCCCATGCCCGCGAGTCCACGGTGCCGCTCGATGTGTCCGTGAACTGCACCGTCAGCGGGGCCGTCCCGCTGGACGGCACCGCCGTGAAGGAGGCGACCGGCGGCTCACCTCCGCCGCCTCCGGCGAGCGAAAAGAAGCTGTGGAAGTACCGACCCGCACCGCTGTGTGCCAGGACCGCGAGGTTCGTGGAGGCGTTGAGGTTCTGCTTGGTCGACGTCACGTTGTTGACCTCGTTGTCCGCGTCCTTGACCATCGGCGTTCCCAGCCCCCCGGCGAACGAGATCGCGTTCATGGGCGAGGTCTTCTGGTAGATCGTTCCCCCCGATTCGGGCGCGGTTGCGAACATGCGGACGAGGCCGTTCGCCTCGTCGAGGAGGATGATCGGGCGGGTGTGGTGATCCCGCACGAGCCCGAAGACGTGGCTGGACCAGCTCCCCCCGGTCGAGCGGACGAGCAGCACGTTGAGCGGGTCCCCCGAGGCGCTCTTCGACGTCTTCACGGCGGCGTAGACGCGTCCGCTCGAGTCCGTCTTCAGGTTGATGTGGTCGTCCGCGAGGCCGGGCCCTTGAAGGGCGTTCTCGATCGTCCAGACGTTGTCCGCCGCGCTGTCGGAATGAAACGCGAAGTGGTCCGTGGAGGTGGACTGGTTGCTCCACATGACACCGATCTTGTTGCCGCCGAAGGCGATCACGGACGAGATGTCGTCGCTCGAGACGTCGGCGGGATTGACCGAGAACGCCGTGCCCCAGCTCGCGTCGTTGCAGGTGGGGTTGCAGACGGACGCGTTGACCCAGACCTTCCCGCCCTGGACCCATGTCGCCCAGAGCTGGCCCGTCGAATCCTTGTCGATGACGAGGGTCTCGGTCCTGAAGTTGTTGATCGTGACCGGGAACCCGGGATCGCGGGTGTATGTGTCCGTGGACGCGTTGTAGCTGTAGCGGTAGAGCCGGCTCGGGTATCCGGTCGCCGGCGACTCCGAGAAGCGGTGCGAGGCGACGTAGAGCTTGCCCGCCGCAGCGTCCCAGAGGACGTCGGCCCGTGTGCTCGGCCGGTCGTCGAGGGCGACGCCGGTATCCGTCCACGTCTGCGTCCCCTGGTCGAGCCTGAAGACGTGGAAGTCCGCGCTTCCGGTATCCCAGATGCTCGCCCACCAGAAGCCGTCGTTCCACCAGAGCTTGCTCTCCGGCTTCGAGCCCGTGGGAGCCGAGCCGGCCCCGGCGGAGGGCGGCCCCTCGTAGCCGACGTCGCCGGTTTGCGCCGCGGCGGCAGGAGCGAAAGCGAAGCCGAGCGTGACAAGCAGCACGGCCAAGAGGCAGCCGTGCACGAAGGTCTTCCCCACCCGCCGGTCCGCGCGGCGAGACGCTCTCACCGACTTTGGATAACAGGGGCGGCGGAGCCTGTCAACAAGGGCCGGTCCGCCGCGGCGTCGTTCAGTCCAGATACCCGAGCTCTCGCAGGCGCGCCTCGAGCAGCGCTTCCTCCTCCGGCGTGTACGCGGTCTCGGCAGCCGGCGCGACGGGAGCCCCGGCCTCCATCAGCGTGGCCAGGTGGGCGCGCATGTCTGTCGTTACGTCGGAACGGTCGGCGGCGAGGTTCCTCTGCTCCTCCGGGTCGCTCTTCAGGTCGTAGAGCTCCTCCGGAAGCTCGGCGTTGTGCATGCCGCGGGCGTACTTGTACCGCTCGGTCCTCAGGCCGGCCAGCCATTGCTCGGGCCGGTTCATCCTGCGGGCACCGCTCGCCTGCAGGTAGACCGCTTCCCTCGCAGGCTCGCCGCCGTTGCGCACGAGATCGGTCAGGTCGAGGCCGTTCGGATGGAAGGGCAGGAAGCTGTCGAGCTCGAGCGCAGAGGCAAGGGTGGGGAACAGGTCGACGTGGCTCGTCATCGGCCTGACCTCGGCGCCGCTTGGGAACACGCTGGGCGCGCGCACGAGGAGCGGCACGTGGACGAGCACCTCGAAGACGTGGAAGCCGTGCCCGAGCCAGGCGCGGTAACCGTCCGAGTCGGTAGGCGTGCCCGGTCGCAGGCCTTTGAACAACAGCGGCATGAGCCGGCGCCTCAGCTTCTTGACGCCGGGGACGTTCCGCTTCGCCCAGGCTGCGGGGCCCTTGAGGCGTGTCACCAGCTCGTTCTTCTTCGAGCGGGAGAGATACTCACCGTGGTCGGCGGTGAAGACGACGACCGTGTCGTCGCCCACCGCCGCGAGGAGTCGCGCCAGCTGGCTGTCGAGCGACGACACTGACCGGTCGTAGAGCGTCTCGCCGTAGGCGGAGCGGTTGAACTCGGGTGTGACGCGGCGGGGGTAGTGAACCTCCCACAGGTGGACGTAGCCGAACCACGGGCGGGGGGCGCTCTTCAGACGGGCGATCAGCTCGTCGCCGAAGGACGTGTCGAGCCACTGCGTGTAGGGGCGGCACCGGTACTCGTCGAACCCGCGGTCCAGCCCGGTCACGGCCTCCAGCGGGCCTGTCATCTCCGCCCACGTGTAATACCCGCTCGCTTTGAACAGCTCGGGGAGCGTCGGGAGATCGACCCGGAGAGGCCGCCCCGCCAGAGAGTGAACGCCGTGGACGAACGGGTAGGTGCCCGAGAGGATGCTGGCCGTACAGGGAGTCGTCGTCGAAGCCACCGAGAATGCCTTCGTGAACGCCGCGGCGGACTCACGGAACCGATCGAGGTTCGGGGTGCGACAGCTACGGTCGTCGCCCAACACCCGGTCGGCGCGGAGCGAGTCGACGACGAGGATCAAGACGTCAGGTCGCATGTTCCCGGCCGGGCGCCGTCGCTTCCGAACGACGTTCGCGCTCGAGCGCCCAGATCGTCGAGCTCGCCAGTGCCAGAAGGAGCCAGAAGTAGCGCTGATACGAGAGGTGGAGAAAGACCGCGGTGGCCAGATAGGCGCTCAGGGCGAAGAAGAACGAGCTCGCCAGTATCGATCGCTCCGTGTCCCGCTCGCGCCAGTACCTCGCGTTGCGGTACAGGTACGCAAGAGCTGTCAGCACCATGGCCAGGAAAGCGCCGAGGCCGATAATTCCCGTGTCGGCCGCCATCTCGAGATAGAGGCTGTGGCCTCTGCGCTCGCTCTCGAGGTACCTCAGGCCGAGGCGATTGGCGTACTCCTGCGAGTACTCGCGGAAGTAGACGCCCGGGCCGACTCCGATGAGGGGATTGTCGAGGAACGTGTACCAGGAGGCGAGATTCTCGGTCGCCCGACCGAGCACGGCCCGGTCGGGGTACCCGCTGTTGTCCGTGGTCGAGATCCTCGTCACGCCCTGGAGCGAGCTGAGGCGCGTGACGTAGTCGGGGATCGCCAGGGCGACGACCGCGGTGACGGCCGCAAGCACGACCAGGATCTGGCGGAACTTGATCTCGCGCAGAAGCACCATGAGCACGAGCGTGGCGCCCAGGCCGACCGCCGCCCCGCGGGAGAACGTCAGGAGGAGCCCGCCGAGAATGAGGAGAGAAGCGCCGGCGGCGAGCAGGCGAAGACGTCGCGAGCGCTCGCGGAAGACCCGGACGAGCGCGAGCGGCATGAGGACGACCATGATCTGCGCGTAGCGATTCTCGCTCCCGAGGGGACCGCCCAGGCGCGGTCGCAGGACCTTCTCCTCCGAGTCCTGCGGGGCGATGTTGAAGCCGCCCCCCGTCTCGACCCGGTCGACCTGGGCCAGGCCGCCGTACGCGTTCGCGTAGGTGTGGGTGAGCTCCTGGTAGATGGAGATGGCGCCGAGGAGGCTCCCGGCGATGATGAGGACCCACACGACCCGGTTCAGCGTGCGGGTCGTTCGCGCCGCGTTCGAGACCAGCAGGTAGAGGAGGAGCCCCTCGGTCAGATAGGTGACGACGGCCTTCCGAGCCACCACGGGCTCGCTCGAGAGCGCGGCTGCCAGAAACAGGGCGCCGAGGAAGGCGAGGACGAGCGGAAGCACGGGGGTGATCACGAGCGGCTGCCGCTCGATCAGGACGTACTTGCCGATCGGGAAGAGGAGCAACAGGACGATGGACGACGCGATGACCTGAGGGACGTCGTGGAACTGGGTCGCGACGACGGCGAGGTTCGCGTAGAAGACGAAGAAGAACGCGAGCGCGGCAACTTCGGCGCCGACGCCGAGGCGCGCCGCCCCGGCGGCCTTCGCGCCTTGCCAGGGGATGGGGCCCAGAAGGGTTGTGCCGCGGGATGCCATCGTGCTACCTGAGAGGCTTCTGATGGTACGGCTTCTGCGTGCGCTTGCCCGCCCGGGTCCGGAGGACGCGCACGTTGTACAGAAGGCGGTACCGGAGGTAGCGGGCGAGCTTGCGCCACCCCCCGCGGAATCTCCGTCCGGAGGTCAGCACCTGCAGCCTCGGCGCCCCCGCGTAGACGACACGGCCGCCGGCGGCCTTCACGGCAGGGCCGACGTTGAGGTCGTCGGTCAGGAGCCCGCCCTCATAGGCGCGCATGAACGCCGTTCGGTCGACGCCGTAGTTGCTCCCTCGCGTCGTGGGGATGCGGAGGAGCACGCGCTTCACCCAGCGGGAGAGGTGGTGCGCGGCCATTCGCGCGCGGACCGACCACAGCGGCCGCAGGTCGTAGTGGCCGACGCGCGTGTAGGCCACCCGGGCCCCGCTCCTGAACTGGTCGACGTACCAGTCGAGCAGGAGCGTCGGCTCGGGGATCCGACAATCGGCGTCGAAGAGGATGATTCGCTCCGACTCGGCGGCGCGGATGCCCGGGACGCGGGCGCTCAGGCAGACGGCCTCGCCGGCGCGCCAGACGTTCGGGACCGAGACGACGCGCATCCCGGCGGCGGCGTAGGCCGGGATCTCGTCGGGCGGGTCGTCCGCCGGGTAGTTGTTGACGACGAGCACGACCTCGAAGGTCCGCTTCCCGCGGTAACGGGCGATGTCGCTCAGGACGGCGAGGACGTTCTCGAGGTCGGCCTGGGCGTTCACGGGAATGGCGATGCTCGCGTCCGGTGGGGTCGCGCGATCGCCGCGCACGCGCTCGAGCTCGGCGCCGAGCCGTTCGAGGCGGCCGGCCGCGATCGGCGGCATCAGGCCTCACCTCGTGGCGGCGTCGGCATCCTTGGGAGGGCCTGCGCCTCCTCGCGCTCCGCTGCGGGCGGCCGCTGCGGCTCCCAGCGGTCGATGCGGTGGCCGCGGACGACGTTCCACACCGCGCGAAGCGAGGCCGCGTTCACGAAGCAGAAGAAGGCAGGGAGCATGAAGGCCTTGCGGCGCCCGAGCGGCCTGTCCCGGAGCAGGAGGCCGCCCGCGCCGAGCCCGTAGACCGCGGCCTGGGCGAGCGTGGCCGCCTTGTAGATACGGCCGCGGCGCCAGAGAAGCGGGCTCGTCGTCGCGGCCAGGGCGAGGGGGAAGACCATCGTGCGGCGGAGGAGCTTGTGCGTGAGGAGCTGCACGGCGTAGAAGCCGTGGCGGCGCGCGTCGAGAAGCTCCCGCCGCGCGAGCACGGCGCGCAGGCCTCTGGTCATCACCCGTACCTTGCGTCCCCACTCGACCTCGCCTGTCTTCGCGACCGGCTCGTACGCGACTGCGTCGGCGGCGAAGACGAGCCGGTAGCCCTGCGCGATCGCCCCGGTCGAAGTGAAGAAGTCGTCCGTCACTCCCGGAGGGACGGAGCAGAAGAGCGAGCGGCGCACCGCGTAGATCGCTCCCGTCGCCGAGATGGTGCTCCCGGCGCGGCTCTC
>Ga0081538_10000754_pt1 | contig 35313 bp, 32 predicted proteins | sample TabmetS5T2R1_FD_71022 | JGI IMG/M metagenome (GOLD analysis project Ga0081538, IMG submission 71022) | Tabebuia heterophylla rhizosphere microbial communities from the University of Puerto Rico - S5T2R1 | ecosystem: Host-associated > Plants > Roots > Rhizosphere ...
GCCAGCTGGCCGAGAGCCGTGCGCTCGAGGTCGCCGACGTGGTCGTGCTCGACGTGCCGCCCGAGGACCGGACCGCCGTCATCGGCCAGGTCCGCCAGCGCTACCTGGGGCCGCTGGTCATCCTGGTCGCCGGGGGGGACCGCCCCGGCCGGTTGCGCCTCGACAACCTCAGCACCCTGCTGGCCCGCCCGTTCTCGGCCGAGGAGCTGCGCGCCGCCCTGGCCGGTCCGGGCCTCGCCAGGCCCGCCCCGAGGAAGGCGGCCCCCGCCCGCGCCCCCTTGACGCGCGCCCCGGCGGCGCCGCCCGGCCGGCCCGACCTGGTCGACCGGGCCCTGCGGCTGCTGGCCGCCCTCACCCACGGCTGGCAGGCCAGGCGCCGGGTGCGGGTGGCCGGGTTCTCGGCCCTCGCCCTGGTCGCGTTCACGGTCGCCTTCGCCATCGCCGCCCAGGGCAGCTGCGGCCCCGGCTGCGACGCCCTCGGGACGGTGTTCGCACCCCACCCGACGGTCGCCCCGGCCGAGTCGCGCGCCCCCTCCACCACTGGGCCCAAGCGCTCCACCACCACGACCGCGGCCAGGGCGGCCGGGCCGGTCGCGGCCGGCTCCTTCCGCGGCATCTCCGGCGGCCGGGTGGCCCAGACCACCACCACGCTGCGGGCGACCGCCACCACCGGCAAGCCGAGTTCGGGGGGCAGCCCGACGACGCGGCCGGCCACCACACGGCCGGCGGCGACGACGACCCCGACCACCCAGCCGACGACCACGCAGACCACGCCGACGACCGGGGCGACGACCACGACCGGGGGCGCGTGAGACGCTGGTCGCCACGTACGCCGTCGTGACGAGGAGACCGTACGGCGATTGAGGGTGGCCGCCTCATCAGACCAGGACAGAATTTGAGGGGCGAACGCCTCGACCAGGGGGCGGTCAGAGAGCGAGCGGGGGGTTCGCGTGTCCGAGCAGCAGGTTGAGCCGCAAGTCCAGCTGGGCCCGGCGGCGGCGAACCTGGTCAGGTCGATCTGGCGCCAGCGAGGCCTTGTGCTACTGGGCCTGATGCTCGGGGTCGTCCTCGGCACCCTGGTGCTGCCCAAGTTCTTCAGTAGCCGGTCGACCTACGTAGCGACCGCCCGCATGTCGGTGGCGCGGTTCCCGGAGCAAGGTGGCGTGCCCACGCCGGCCTTCCCGGGTGAGGACACCGAGGGCGCCTCGACCGACATCCTCAAGGACATCGAGATCGCCAGCGACGTCGCCAAGTCGGTGGACAAGTCAGGCGAGCTGACGCCGGTCGTGCTGCTCTCCACTCTGTCCTTCAACCCGGTGGCCGGGACCTCGGTGGTGGAGGTCTCCTATCCCTCCAGCGACACCAGGCTGGGCGCCGCCGTCGTCAAGCAGTACATCGACAGGCTGGCCGCCAAGCGGAACCAGGTCGACCGCAAGGACGTCGAACAGCGCATCGCGTCACTGGAGCGCCTGGTTGACGCCTCGAGCGGCCCGGCCCGCATCAAGGCCCAGGAGAGCCTGGGTGAAGCCAAGGTGGCGGAGCTGAGCCTGCCCCTCACCCGGGTCGACTCGGCGCCCGCGGTGGTGACCACGACCGGGCCGCCATTGAGCCGGCAGGTGACGCTGGTCCTGGCGCTGCTGCTGGGCCTTGCCCTCGGAGCCGGAGGCGCCCTGCTGGTGGAGACCGCCTTCCCCAAGGTGGTCACCCCCTCCGACGCCGAGGACGCCTCGGAGCTGCCACTGGTCGCGACCGTGCGAAAGAACGGCGTCCGGCGAACGCCGATGCCGGTGGTCGATCGGCCGTTCAGCCCCGCGGCCGAGGACTACCGCCGCGTCGCCACGGCCCTGGAGCGCCAGGGCCTGGGCACGGAGATCCGGGTGCTTGCCATCTGCTCGGCCGAGCCCGGCGACGGCCGCACCATGCTGGCCGCCAACCTGGCCCACTCGCTGGCCCGCCAGGGCCGCGAGGTCGTCCTGGTCTCCAGCGACCTTCGCCGCCCCGACGTCGAGAAGCTGCTGGGCCTCGGGCAGGGCCCGGGCCTGGCCGAGGCCCTCCAGGACGACCCCATCCCGGCCATCGCCATGCTGGTGTCGATCAACGACCACCTGCTGGTGCTGCCCGCCGGCATGCCGAGCAAGCACCCGGGCGAGCTGCTGGCCTCCAAGCGCCTCCACGAGACGGTCCAGACCCTGCGCCAGATGGGCATCATCATTCTCGACACGCCGCCGGCCCGGCATTCGGCGGACGCGATCACCCTGTCGGGTGTCGCCGACGCCACCCTGTTCGTGGCCCAGTCGGGCGCGACGCGGATGCGCTCGGTCCACGAGGCGACCAGTGGCCTGCGCCGCGACCGGATCCGCCAGCTCGGCGTCGTCCTGGTCGGGACCAGCAGCCCACTGCTGCGCTCGCTGCTGGCGAGCCGGGGCGACTTCCGCGACCAGCACGACGCCGAGCTGGAGGAGCTGGAGCCGCCGCTGCCCCAGCCGCGGGCCGTGCAGTTCGGCCCGCGGCCACCGGCGCCCGAGCCCATCAGCGGCAACGGCAGCGGCGGCGCCGACGAGGAGCGCGCCGGCGAGATAGCCGAGATCAACGCCACGGAACGGAACCGGAGGGCAGCCGAATAGCGCTCCAGTCCAACCCTGTCGGCTACCCGTGCCGCTTCTGCGCGGCGCCGGTGACCAAGGTCGTCTGCGACCTCGGGGCCTCGCCACTGTGCGAGAGCTTCCTCACCGCCGACCAGCTCAACCAGATGGAGCCCTTCTACCCGCTGCGGGCCGACGTCTGCGAGCGGTGCTGGCTGGTCCAGCTGGAGAGCTACGTCGCCCCGGAGGCCATCTTCACCGAGTACGCCTACTTCTCCTCCTACTCCGACTCCTGGGTCCGGCACGCCGAGCGCTACGCCAGGGCGGCCGCCGACCGGCTCCGGCTCGGCCCGGACAGCCTGGTCGTGGAGCTGGCCAGCAACGACGGCTACCTGCTGCAGCACTTCGTGGCCATGGGCGTGCCGGTGCTGGGCATCGAGCCGGCGGTGAATGTGGCCGCGGCCGCCATCGAGCGGGATGTGCCCACCCTGACCCGGTTCTTCGGGGTCGAGCTGGCTCACGAGCTGGCCGCCCAGGGCCGCCGGGCCGACCTGATCGCGGCCAACAACGTGCTCGCCCAGGTGCCAGACCTGAACGACTTCGTCGCCGGCATCCCGCTGTTGCTCGCCCCCGGTGGAGTCGTCACCGTCGAGTTCCCCCACCTGGCCCGGCTGATGGACGGCAACCAGTTCGACACCATCTACCACGAGCACTTCTCCTACTTCTCGTTCGGGACCGCCCAGCGGATCTTCGCCAGGCACGGCATCACCCTGTTCGACGTCGAGGAGCTGGCCAGCCACGGCGGCTCGCTGCGGATCTGGGGCCGGCACGAGGACGCCGACGGGTCGCCGGTGACCGACCGGGTCGGGGCCCTGCTGGAGCGGGAGCTGGCCGCCGGCCTCCAGACGCCCGAGGCCTACCAGGGGTTCGGGGAGCGGGTGGCCGAGACCAAGCGTCAGCTCCTGGACTTCCTGATCAAGGCCAAGCGCGAGGGAGCGAGCATCGTCGGCTACGGCGCCCCCGGCAAGGGCAACACGCTGCTGAACTACTGCGGCATCCGCACCGACCTCCTCGACTACACTGTCGACCGCAACCCCTACAAGCACGGCCGCTTCACCCCGGGGACCCACATCCCCATCTTCCCGCCGTCCAAGCTGGCCGAGACCCGGCCGGACTACATCCTGATCCTGCCCTGGAACCTCAAGGACGAGATCGTCGCCCAGCTGACCGTCGACCTGGACTGGAACGCCCGCTTCGTGGTGCCCATCCCGGAGGTGACCGTGCTCGGCAAGCAGGACCTGGTGACGACATGAAGGTGGTGCTGTTCTGCGGCGGGCTCGGGCTGCGGCTGCGGGACCACAGCGAGCGGATTCCCAAGCCGATGGTGCCGATCGGCTATCGGCCCATCCTGTGGCACGTGATGAAGTACTACGCCCACTTCGGCCACCGGGAGTTCGTCCTCTGCCTCGGCTACAAGGCCGACGTGGTCAAGCAGTACTTCCTCGAGTACAACGAGGCCCTCTCCAACGACTTCGTGCTCACCGGCAACGGCCACGGCGTCGGCGACCGCAGCCACGTCGAGCTGCTCGGCAGCGACATCCACGACTGGCGGATCACCTTCGCCGACACCGGCCTGCACGCCAACATCGGCCAGCGGCTGCGGGCGGTCCGGCGCCACGTCGACGGCGACGACGTGTTCCTCGCCAACTACGGTGACGTGCTCACCGACGCCCCCCTGCCCGAGATGATCGACGACTTCCTGCGCCGCGACGCGGTGGCCGCGTTCATCTCGGTGAAGCCGACCTACTCCTTCCACGTCGTCAGGGCCACCGACGACGGGACCGTGGAGCGGATCGACGACGTCAACGCGGCCGACATCTGGATCAACGGCGGCTACATGATCCTGCGCAGGGAGATCTTCGACTACCTGGAGGAGGGCGACGAGCTGGTCGTGGAGCCGTTCCAGCGCCTGGTCAAGCAGGATCTCCTGGTCACCTACCGTTACGAGGGCTTCTGGGCGCCGATGGACACCCTCAAGGACCAGCAGCACCTCGAGTCGCTGTACGAGAGCGGACGCCCGGCCTGGGCCATCTGGCAGCGGTGACGCCGTGCTTGGCCTGACCCTGGCCCGCCCCGATGGCGTCCCGCCGCGGGTGCTGGCGGTCGGCGCCCACCCCGACGACATCGAGATCGGCTGCGGCGCCACCATCCTGCGGCTGGTCGCCGAGCACCCCGGCCTGTCGGTGGACTGGCTGGTGCTGAGCGGCCACGGCGAGCGGGCCGGCGAGGCCGCCGACAGCGCGGCCGCGTTCCTGGCCGGCGCCGGCGCCACCCACGTCATGGTCGAGGGCTTCAGGGACGGGTTCTTCCCCTACCTCGGTGAGGCCGTCAAGGAACGGTTCGAGCAGCTCAAGTCCGAGGTCGCCCCCGACCTGGTGCTCACCCACCGGCTGGAGGACCGCCACCAGGACCACCGGCTGGTGGCCGAGCTGACCTGGAACACCTTCCGCGACCATCTGATCCTCGAGTACGAGATCCCCAAGTACGAGGGCGATCTCGGACACCCCAACCTGTATGTTCCCCTGACCCAGGAACAGGGCGAGCGCAAGGTCGAGCTGCTGCGCAAGTGCTTCCCCAGCCAGGCCGGCCGCTCCTGGTTCAGCGACGCCACCTTCTGGGCGACGCTCCAGCTGCGAGGCATCGAGTGCAACGCCCCCGGCCGCTACGCCGAGGCCTTCCAGGCCCGCAAGCTGGTGCTCTGAGCCCGCCAACCCGATGGCCACCCCATAAGCTGGAGCGCATGGATCCAGAGGCGGCTGGCGCCCGGCGCGCGCGCCGGAGGGGTCGGCTGCTGGCCGGGCTGACGCTGGTGGTCGCCGTGCTCATCGTGTCGTCGTTGCGGCTGTTCGTGTGGCCGGGCCTCGACCCTCCCGGTCGCGTCGACGCCGTGCTGGTGTTCGCGGGTGGGGACGGCGAACGCCAGGCCGAGGGGGCTCGCCTGGTCCGATCGGGTGTCGCGTCCGTCCTGGTCATCTCCGACGGCGGCGACAGCAGCTCGGCCTCGGCCCGGGCCTGCGCGCAGCGCTCCGACATTCGCGTGACCTGCGTCACGCCGCCCACCAGCTCCACCCGCGGCGAGGCGCGAGCGTTCGCCGCGCTCGCGGAGCGGGAGCGCTGGCGCTCGGTGGTCGCGGTCACCTCCACCTACCACCTGACCAGGGCACGGCTGGCGCTCGGCAGATGCTACGGTGGCACGGTCGCGAGCGCGACCGTGCCACCGGCCGGCGCTGCCATCGGCCTCCCCGCGAAGATCTTGCGTGAGTGGGCGGGCCTGGTCGCCGCCGGCACCGTGCAGCGAGGCTGTTGAGGAGCGCTCAGGTCCCGGCCAGGCGGTCGACGATCGGGGCGACGGCCTCGAGGTCGCTCCCGAGGTTGACATAGCTGATCCCGAAGCGCTCGCGCCGCTCCTGAAGCGCTTCCACGCACCGGGCGACGCTGCCGGCCAGCACCGCCGGCGAGCTCTCCAGCAGGGACGGGTTGACGCCGCCGGCGACCAGGCTCGACACCGCCTCGCTGACCCGGCCGGCCCGATTGGTCACCCGGCAGACGAGCAGGTTCAGCTGGAGCTCGAGGTCGTCGGCCCGGCGCCCGGCGTCGGCAGCGGCCTCACGGACCCAGCCGATCTTCTGGTCGATCCGCTCGGCGGTCGCGTCCGCGAGCAGGTCCGAGGTCACCTGACCGTCCCGCAGGCTCGGGTTGACGCTGACCATGTCGGCGTGGCGGCCGGCCACGGAGAGGACCCGGCGGCCACCGCCGCCGATCAGCAGCGGCGGACGGGGGCGCTGCGCCGGCTTGGGCAGGCCGTCCAGTCCGCTGATCCGGTAGTGGCGGCCGGAATAGCTGAACGGCTCGGGGCCGAACAGGCCCTCGAGGACCGCGACCGACTCCTCGAGGCGGTCGATGCGGGCCGCCGGGTCGTCGAAGGGGATGCCGGCGGCCTGGTAGTCGCCGCGCATCCAGCCGGCGCCGAGGCCGATCTCGACACGACCCTCGGACAGGACGTCGAGGGTCGCCATGGCCTTGTGGACCAGCACGGGGTGGCGGTAGTCGTTGCCGAGGACCAGGCTCAGCACCCGCAGCCGCTCGGTGGCCGCGGCCGCCGCGGTCATGGCCACGACCGGCTCCATCACCCAGCCCCTGGTGAAGTGGTCGGAGATGGACACGGTGGCGAAGCCGAGGTCCTCGATCCGGCGCACGGCGTCGCGCCAGCGGCCGGCCGGCTGGTCCAGCCGCGGCATCGGGGCCAGGAACCGGAACGACCGCACTGAGCTCACTCCTGCCAGGCCAGCAGGCCGGCCGCCTCCAGGTCGGCGGCGGCCTCGACGACCAGCGCGAACGGCAACCCGGCGCGCTCGGCCACCTCCAGCAGGCTGTGGGTGCCGTCGGACTGGTTGAGCACCCAGAGCATGGCCATCTGGCGTTCCTGGGCGTCGCTGCGGCCGCCAATGGAGCCGTACAGGCCACGTCGGCCGAGCTGGGGCTCGCCCTTGGGAGACAGGTTCAGACAGCGGCGGTTGCCCTCCAGGACCTGGATGACCTCCCAGCAGGTCTCCAGGCTGTCCTGGAGGTGCTCGGGCCGCACCAGGTCCAGGTCGTCGGCCGAGGTGTGGTACTCCGGGTAGCTGGCGTAGGGGCTGCGGCTGAGGCAGCCGACCGGTAGGTCGAACCCTGGAGAGCAGTACTGGCGCTCGTCGTAGCCGTACGGCGAGAAGTCGACGATCCGGTGGGCCCGGCCGGAGCGCTCCAGCACGTGCGCCACGGCCCGGTCGACCTCGGCGTCGCCGCGGCGGCTGCGCTTGTAGGTGAACCCGCCGGGGTCGCCGACGCAGGCCAGGACGAGCCCGTGGCGGATCCGGCCGAGGCGGTCCTCGTTGCGGGCCAGCCAGGTGATCGAGCCGATCGTGCCCGGCGCGAACAGGAACCGGTAGGAGTAGCGGGGCCGGGACTGGGCGAGCATGGTCGCCAGGCGGGTGGCCACGGCGATCCCCGAGCAGTTGTCGTTGGCCAGCGACGGGTGGCAGACGTGGCAGCTGACCAGCACCTCGTCGCCGGTCTGGCCTTCGACCAGGTGCTCGCCGTAGGTGAGGTGACCGTCGGCCAGGGTGGTGTCGACGTAGACCTCGTAGTCGCCCTCGGGCAGGCCGTCGACCAGCCGTTGGCTGGCGCAGAAGCCCCAGCGCTCGGCGTAGTAGGAGGTGCGGTAAGGGATCCACTCCGGGTGCTCAGGGAGGGTGTAGAGGTGCTCCTTCAGCTCCGACAGTCCCATGGTCGCGTGGACTGGCACGCTGTAGCTCATCAGGTGCAGGTTGCTGTCGGCGAAGTCGATGACCCGCTTGCCGTCGGGCCCGGCCACCCAGGCGTCGCGGACGTTCCACTCCCGAGGGACGGTCCAGTCGAGCACCTGGGTGCCGGTGGGGACCTCGTGGACCTCCAGGTCGAGCTCGCGGCCGACCACCCCCAGGGTGGCCCGGACGCCGTCGCCGGTGATGCTGCGGCAGATCGGGTAGAGCTCGGCCACCATGGCGAACAGGTCCTGGCCGACGGTCATGGCTCCATGTCGGGATAGGTGGCGTCCCGCTGGTTGATCACCACGACCTCCCCTGGCCAGTCGATCCCCAAGGCGGGGTCGTTCCAACGGACCCCCCGCGCCGCCGCCGGCGCGTACGGCGCCGACATCTGGTAGGTCACCTCGGCCCCGTCGGTCAGGGTCAGGAAGCCGTGGGCGCACCCCTCGGGAATGTACAGCATGGACCGGTTGGCGTCGCTGAGCTCGTACCCGGCCCAGGCCAGGTAGGTCGGCGAGCCAGGCCGGATATCCACGGCGACGTCCCAGATGGCCCCGCGGGTGCAGCGGACCAGCTTGACCTCCTGGTGCGGGGCGGCCTGGTAGTGCAGGCCGCGCAGGGTCCCCCTGGCATGGTTGAAGGAGACGTTGCCCTGGGCCAGCTCGGGGTTGAGGCCGTGGTCGACGAACTCCTCGCGGCAGAAGACGCGGGCGAAGAAGCCGCGCTCGTCGGCGATCGGCTCGGGTTCGATCAGGAACGCGCCGTCGACCTCGGTCTGGACGAACCGCATCGGGCCGGCCTCAATCTCGGGCGGCCAGGCGGGTCACGGCCACCCCGACCCGGTCCACCTGCTCGTCGTCCATGCCGGTCCACAAGGGCAGGGTCAGCACCCGGGCGGCGGCGGCGTCGGTGACCGGCAGGGCGCCGTTGCTGGGACCGACGGTCCGGTAGGCCCGCTGGCGATGGACGGGCGGCGAGTAGTAGCGGCGGGTCTGGACGCCCTCGGCGGCCAGGGCGGCGGCCAGGGCGTCCGCGTCCATGCCGAACCGCTCGGCGTCGACCAGGACGGTGAAGTCCTTGTAGGTGCTTCGGTCCCCCTCGGTGACGGCCGGGAAGTCGATGCCGTCGACCTCGTCGAGGGTCTTGCGGTAGCGCTCGGCCAGCTGGTTGCGCCGGGCGATCCGCTCCTCCAGGTCGCTGAAGGAGGCCAGCGCGGTGGCGGCGTGCAGCTCGGACATCCGAGCGTTGAGGCCGACGAAGCGGGTGTCGTAGTCGCCCGGGTTGCCGTAGTCACGGCCGTAGCGGCAGCGCTCGGCCAGGGCGTCGTCGTTGGTGGCGATGATGCCGCCCTCGCCGGCGATCAGGACCTTGGTCGGCGAGAGGCTGAACACCTCGGCGTCACCGAACCCGCCGATCATGGCCTGACCGCGGCGGGAGCCGAAGGCGTGGGCGGCGTCGAAGAACAGCCGGATGCCGTTGCGCCTGGCCACCTTGGAGAGCGCCTCGACGTCGCAGGGGGTGCCGTAGGTGTGGGTGGCCATGATGGCCGAGGTCCGCATGCCGGTGGCCCGGGCGGCCGCTGCCGGGTCGAGCAGCAGGGTGTCGGGCCGGATGTCCGTGAACACCGGGCGCAGGCCGTTCCAGGCGACCGCGTGGGCGGTGGCCGAGAAGGTGAACGACGGCAGCACCACGTCGCCCGACAGCCCGCTGACCCGCAGGGCCAGCATCAGCCCGGCGGTGCAGGAGGACACGGCGACGCAGTGGCGCACGCCCAGGTAGTCGGCGGCCGTCTCCTCGAGCTGGCGGACGCGCGGTCCGTTGGTGAGCACGCCGCTGGCCAGGATCTCGGCGGTCGCCCTGGCCACCGACCCGGGGTCGGCGACCTCGGGACGGGCCAGTGGCAGGCCTTCGGGGAACAGGGGCTGGCCGCCGTCGGCGGCCGGCCGATCGGTGCCGGGCGAGCCGGTGGTCATGTCAGGAGAGCTCCTTGGTCGGGTCGATGGCGTCCGCGAACCAGCGGACGGTGGCGGCGACGCCCTCGCGCGCGCCGACCAGCGGTCGGTAGCCGATCAGGCGTTCCGCGGCGGCGATCGAGGCCTGCGAGTCGCGGACGTCGCCGGGACGGGCCGGGACGAAGACCGGCTCCACCCGCTCGCCGAGCAGGTCGTTGACCAGCTCGACGAGGTCGAGCACGGAGATCCGGTCGCCGCAGCCGACGTTCATGGTCTCGCCGGCCGCGTCCGGGCCGGCGACGGCGGCCAGCCGGCAGGCGCGCACGGCGTTGGCCACAAAGGTGAAGTCGCGGGTCTGGCGCCCGTCGCCGGTGACCTCGGCCGGACGGCCGGCCAGCATCCGGGTCGCGAAGCGGGGCACCACGGCCGCGTACTGGGACCCCGGGTCCTGGCGGGGCCCGAACACGTTGAAGAAGCGCAGCGACACCGTCTCCAGCGGGTAGACGCGGGCGAAGGCGCGGCAGTAGGCCTCGCCGGCCAGCTTGGCCGCCGCGTACGGCGACCGGGGCGAGACCGGCATGCCCTCGTGCTTGGGCAGCACCGGGGTGTCGCCGTAGACCGAGGACGAGGAGGCGTAGACGAGACGCCGGACGCCGGCGTCGGTGGCGGCCAGCAGCACGTTGAGGGTGCCGTCGACGTTGACCTGGTGAGCGGCGAGCGGGTCGGCCACCGACCGGGCCACCGACGGCAGCGCGGCCAGGTGGTACACGACCTCGGTGCCGGCCACCGCCTTGGCCACGGCCGCCGGGTCGCGCACGTCGCCCTCGAGCAGCTCCACGTCGGCCAGCACCTCGGCAAGGTTCCCGACCCGCCCGGTGGACAGATCGTCCAGCACCCGGACGTCCTGGCCGTCCTCGAGCAGGGAGCGGACGAGGTTCGACCCGATGAACCCGGCCCCGCCGGTGACCAGCACGCTCACTGGCGCACCTCCGCGGGTCGCCGGGCCTCGTATGCGCCCGCCGTGCTCATCGGCGCTCCTCGGTCGGGGCGACCTCGGCCGGGGCGGTGGCGTCGCGCCACAGCCGGCCGCCGGCGGCCGTCCCGATCACGAAGGCCACGGCCAGCATCGTGAAGGCGGCGGCCAGCGAGACCTGGTCGGAGGCGTAGCCGGCGCCGGCGCTGACCGCGCCGAGTGTCCACAGGGCCAGGGTGGAGCGGTCGCGGTTGCCGGCGGAGCGGGCGAGCAGGTCGTAGGAGTGTCGGCGGTCGCCGGTGGCCAGCCCCTGGGAGGCGAGCAGCCGCCGGACCACCGTGAAGCTGAGCTCGAAGGCGAACACGCCCAGGCAGAGACCGGCGGCCAGCAGCCCGTGCCAGCCGTGCTGCAGGGTCGACTGGGCGGCCAGCACGGTCAGCAGGGCGCCGAGGCCGTAGGCGCCGCCGTTGCCGAGGAACACCCGGGCCGGGGGCAGGTTCCAGGCCAGGAAGCCGACGACCGCCCCGGCCAGCACGACCGCGGCCGTCGGGTCGCCGCCGTTGGCCGCCACCACCGCGGCCAGGCCGGCGCAGGCGATCGCGGCCAGCCCGCCGGCCAGGCCGTCCTGGCCGTCGATCAGGTTGACCGCGTTGGTCATGAGCAGCAGGAGCAGGACCACGCCGGGCCGGGCGAGCGGGCTCAGCTCGGCCAGGGGCAGGCCGACGGCCAGCAGCACTCCGGCGACCGTGAGGGCGGCCATGCGGATCCCGGCCCCGAGCGACCGGGCGTCGTCGACCAGGCCGATGGCGGTGGCCAGGGCCACTCCGGCGACCACGGCCGGCCGCAGGCTCTCGCCCAGCACCAGCAGCGTGGCCAGGGTGGCCAATATCACCCCGAGCCCGCCCAGGACAGGGACAGGGACGGTGTGGATCTTGAGCCCGTCGGCGCCGGCGCCGGCCGGCGGCGGCCGGTCGACCAAGCCGGTGGCCAGGCCCAGCCGGCGGGCCGCCCAGGTCAGGACCAGGGAGAGGGCGATGGCGAGAAAGAATGGCATGACCGGATCCAGACGTTGCTCGGGGTTCCCTGATGGACGGAGAGCTGACCGGCCGGCTGGAAGCCGACCCGCGCGTAGAAGCGGTTGGCGCCGTCGTTGGCCGCGGCGACCACGACCCTGACCTGGCCGGCGCCCCTGGCCGCGAGGCCGTCGAGGACGCCGTCGGCCAGTGCCCGGCCGGTGCCGCCGGTCCGGGCCGCCGGGTCGACGGCGATCGCCAGCAGTTCGGCGTCGGGCAGGCCGGCCGGCGCCTCGCCGGCCTGGGTCGGGTAGCGGACGGTCTCCAGCAGCCGCCTGGCCACCGCCGGGCGGACCAGCCGGGGGGCGGCGGCCAGGGCGGCGCGGACCCCGTGGCGGGTGGCGAAGCGCCGGTAGAAGCCGCCGACCGACACCACCCCGGCGGCGAACCCGACCACCCCGTCGGGCCCCTCGGCGACCAGCGCCACCGCCTCCGGGTCGCCGGCCAGGGCCACGTACAGCCGCCCCAGGAACCGCGGGCCGAGGGTGGGCAGGAAGGCGTCGGGCAGCCCGTCGGCGTGCAGCCGGGCCATGGCCGCCGCGTCAGCCGCGCAGGCGGTGCGGATGAGGATGAGGTCGGGTGCCGGGCCCGGCAGGCGGTCGGCCTGCCGGTCGCGGGTGGCCGCGGGCCGGCGGCCACGGGCGGCGGCTGGCCGGCGGCGCGGGCCGGCGAGCAGCCGGCGGTAGCCGCGCACCACCCGCTCGGCCACCGCCTCCTCGCTGAACCGCTCCTGGGCCCGCTGCCGTGCCGCCTCGCCGAGGCGGGACCGGAGGGCAGGCTCGCCGGCCAGACGCGAGATGGCGGCGGCCAGGGCGTCCGGGTCGCGGGGCGGGACCAGCAGGGCCTCGAGGTCCTGGCGGGCCACCTCGCGGCAACCGCGGATGTCGGTCAGGACCAGCGGCCGGCCCATGGCCGCGGCCTCGATGGCCGAGCGCGGCATGCCCTCGCGCCAGGAGGCGAGCACGAACACGTCCATGACCGCCAGCAGGTCGTCGACGTCGTCGCGCCAGCCGGCGAAGCAGACGTCGGCGGCTGCCGCGGCCAGCTCGGCCTCGGAGATGGCGTCGGCCTTGTCCAGGTCGGGGCTGCCCACGACGAGGAACCGCACCTCGGGGTGCCGCCGGCGAACGGCCCTGGCGGCCGCGAACAGCTCCCGGTATCCCTTCTCGGCCACCAGCCGGCCCACCGCCCCGACGACCAGCGCGCCGCCGGGGAGGCCGAGCTCGGCCCGCAGCGCCGCGACCCGCTCGGGCTCGACCCGGTCGGGGTCGAACCGCTTGAGGTCGGTGCCGTTGCCCAGCAGCTCGCTCCGCCCGGCCGGGACCAGCCGGATGCGCCTGGCCCAGCGCAGGTCCTCCTCGCTCTGGTAGAGCTCCAGGTCGGAGCAGCGGGCGGCCAGGCCCTCGAGGCCGAGCACCGGGACCCGCTTGGCCAGCCGGTCCTCGGGGGTGGCGTACAGGCCGTGGACGGTGTTGACGACCAGCGGCACCCGGGCCAGCCGGGCCGCGACCCGCCCGATCACCCCCGGCTTGGGGTTGTGGGTGTGGAGCAGGTCGAAGCGCTCGCGCCGCAGCAGCCGCACCAGCTCGGCGAAGGCCCGCAGGTCGGCCCCGAGGTTCCAGCTCCGGGTGGCGTTGCGCCAGGCCAGGTGCCGGATCCCGGCGGCCTCGATGGCGGCCGTGTTCGGCCCGGGGGCGCTGATGCCGGTGACCTCGTAGCCCTCCTCCCGCAGCCGCCGGAGCTGGCCGAGAAGCAGGTAGCGCAGGGTCAGGTCGGTGGTGGTGAGATGCGCGACCCGGACCGGGGGGCCACTCTTCATGGGCGCCTCCAGGGCCCGCGGCCGAGCAGGCGGTAGGCGAGGGCCTCGCCGTCCAGGCGCCCCTGGAGCTTGGCCCGGAAGAAGGCCAGCCCGTCGCTGGCCAGCAGCGGGGTCCGGCCGAGACGCCAGGGGTCGGTGGCCCCCGCCCGGTTGGTCCGCCAGGCGTCCAGCGCCGCCGAGTCGAACAGCGCCCTGGCCAGCCGGTCGGCGGCCGGCGAGCCGACCGCCCACGGGTAGGCGAAGTGGCGGCAGGCGATCCCGAGGCGGTCCTCGATCAGGTCGCGGGAGCGGACCATCTCGTCCCGGCAGACCGTTTCCGGGGCGCGGGCCAGGTCGACGTGGCCGTGGGTGTGCGACCCGACGGTGACCAGCCCGGTGGCCACCGCCTCGGCCAGCTGGGACCAGGTGAGGGCGGCGGGGTCGTCGGGCCCGTCCCGCTCGCCGGCCACCAGCCCGGTGGCCAGGTACAGCACGGCCGGGACCCGGTAGCGGACCAGCAGCGGCAGCACCGTGTCGTAGAAGTCCCGGTAGCCGTCGTCGACGCTGACGACCACCCCGCCCTCGGGGTCGCCGGCCACCGCCTGGTCGAGCGTCAGCACCCGGTCCTGGGTGGCCATGACCTCGAGCTGGCGCTCGAAGGTGGCCGGCGGCATGTCGATCTCGCCCCCGGCCCCAACGACCCGGTGGTAGAGCAGGACGACCACGTCGCCCGGCCGCCGCCCGGTGACCATGCCACCGGGCAGGACGGCCGCCTTGACGGCCTTACGCGCGAGCGAGCTGGTGGTCATCGGCCCCCCTGGCCGGGAGACTGGCGGTTGCCGCGGACGAGGTTGGCGAGGCGCGGCCGGCGCGTACGCCCGGCACGGCCAGCAGCACCAGGAAGAAGGGGAGGAGCTGCGTGCGTTCGCGAGCCAGGATCCCGAAGTTGGCGATGCTGGAGAACGCCAGCACGAACAGGCCGGCGTAGACGACGACGAAGGTGACGTACGGCAGGCGGCGGAAGCTCCGCACGGCACGGCCGATCGGGCGGGCACGGGAGATCGCCAGGCCCAGCAGGATGGTGCTCTCGAGCGCGGTGATCCCGGCCTGAACGTTGTGTGCTTCGAACAGGAAGGGACGGAACAGGATGGTGACCGTGGCCCAGGGCAGCCGCGCCGGGGAGAAGCCTGCCGAGGGGACGGCGAAGCTCGAGTCGCCTCGCGTGGTCCGCTCGGTCGTCTGGTCGAGGACCGCCGTCACGCCCTCCTCGGGATCCAGGCCCTGCTCCTCCAGGAACCGCGCCGTCTGGCTGAGCAGGACAACCGCCAGCGCCACCAGCGCCGCCGCGCCCAGGAACTTCATGGCCGAGCCGGCCGGTCGTCGCCCGCGCTGGGTCCGGCCGACGGTGTAGGCGACGGCCAGCCCGAGGGCGGCCATGCCGGCCACGTGGGGCCGGACCAGCGCCGCCAGCCACAGTCCGACCCCGGCGGTCGTCAGGCCGCGCAGGGTCTGCCCGGTGAGGCTCCGGGCCACGCCGAACGCCGTGAGCCCGAGCGCGAACAGCATCCAGGCTTCCTTGCCGATGCTGGAGGGCCAGTAGAGGATCGAGGGGAGGAAGAACAGCAGACGCGCGTAGGTGCGGTGGCTGCCGCCCGGCACGGCGATCGTGAACGCCCGGTACAGGTAGAACAGGCCCCAGAAGGCGAGCCATGAGTACAGCAGGAAGCCGGCATGCACACTGGTGCCGATGGCCGTGTAGACGAGGCCGGTGAAGAACGAGATGAAGTTGGTCGAGGTCAGGGTGTCCAACCCGGTGTCGAAGTTCCCGGCCCGGAACCGCTCGGCCAGGGCGGTCGCGATCTCGTGGTAGGCGACCGCGTCGACGGCGCCGCGGTAGATCTTGAACGAGACGAAGTACCGCACGAGCGCGCCGAGCAGCTTGAGGACGAGGGCCGCCAGCAGCAGCCAGAACAGGTTCCGGTCACGTTCGCGCTCCGCCTGCCGCATCAGCGCGGGTGCGGTCGCGATGATGAGGATCGGGAACAGGAGCAGCGCCACCCAGATGCCTTCGGCCCGTAGGACCCACAGCAGGAGCAGGGCGAGCACGGTCAGCGCGCCGCCGACCAGGCTCCCGCCCGCCAGGATGTTGACCCGCGCCCCAACTGGCGCCATGCGCTGCATGGCTAGAAGACCTCGACGTCGCCGAGCGAGAGGGCCCAGGCCCTCGGATCGGTCGGGTCGGGCCGGATGGCGTCGCCAACCACCCTGACCACGAACCTGATCCCCCGGGGCGCGGGCAGGAAGCCGGCCGCCGCCACGGCCAGGGCGGTCCCTTCCGGAGCACGGACCGTCAGGTGGTCGACCGGCGCGGCGGCGGCCACCCGCCGCAGGAGCCGTCGGGCCGTCCGCCGGTCGCCGGAGGGGACCAGCAGTTCGGCGACGGTGGCCTCCCAGGCACCGGATCGCGGCCGAACGCGGAAGATGGCGAGGCCCCGGTAGCTGCCGCCCTCCTCCTCGACGACCGCCGCGTAGCCCAGCAGGGGCGCCTGACCGTAGCGCCAGCGGAGATAGGCGAGGTCCTTTGGGGTGCGCAGGCGCCCGTCGTCCCTCGGCCGGACCTCCGCCAGTAGCCCGGTCACCTGCTCATCCCGCTCCAGCAGGCGGGCGGCGGGGTCGGCTTCGACCTGCGGCCGGGGCGGCCGCGGGCCAGTGGGGGCTGGCCGCAGGGCACGCGCCAGCCGCAGCGGCCGGCGGATCCGGACGCCGACCGGCAGCCGGCCCAGGTCCCGCCACCCCAGCTTGAGGTAGCCGGGGAGGCTGGAGCTGTTGGGCGTGTTGAAGACGAGCTCGGCCTGGTCCTGGAGCTGCTCGAGGGCTGCCCGCGTGAGCCGCGAGAACACCCCTTGGCCCTGATGGTCGGGGTGGGTCGCGGTATCAACGGCCCGCACCGCCTCGATCGCGCGACCGCCGGCCTCGAACCGCCAGCGCATGAATGCGCGGAGCCCCACGAGGTGGCCGGCGGACTCGGCGACCAGCATGAGCGACGGGCCAAAGGGGTTCTCCCAGTGCTTCCAGCGGAAGAAGTCGGGAGGTCGCCTGCCCGCGGGGCCGCCGCCCAGCGTTACCTCCAGCAGTTCCAGGACCGGCTGCTCGTCAGCGGCCTGGAACTGCCGGATGCTCATGGTGGGCATGTACGCTGCCCGTCTCAACGGCCCCCCTCCCGCAGCGCTTCGACTTCGCCAACAGCCTGGTACGACCCGGCGGAATGTCCCAGTTGCAGCAAGGGGAGGCCGGCTACGTCACGGGGACCAATCGCGGTACGCCGTACGTCAGGCGCGGGAGGTCGCCCGAGCGACCAGGATCCGTCCCGAGTGGTAGGCCTCGGCGGCCAGCAGGCGCGAGTCCCGGATCCCGAACCGGGCCAGCACATCCGCCAGCAGCCACAGCTTGTGCCGTGGGGTCAGGCGGGCGCCGGACACAAGCCGCAGGTGCTCCAGGCAGAGCCTCCAGGTGCGCGAAGGCAGCTTGCCGTTGTTGGCGGGGTCCAGGATCACGGACGGGGGTGTGCGGTCGGTCCGCAGGTGCGCACCCGGGCGCATCCTGGCCTGGCGGTAGTGGTGGAGGATCTCGGGTACCTGGACGATCGGGCCCATGAGGGCGAGCTCGGCCAGCAGCACCCGGTCGGCTCCGAGGAAGCCACGGAAGAGGTCGGGAGCGAAGCGTGTCCGCCGCAGCGCGTCCGCCCGCATCACAGCGAACAGCGGATGCGTCTCCCCCATGGACCAGAGCAGCCGGTGGACCCGCAGGTGCGGTTCCGGCGACTGCAGCTCGGCCGACGGATGCCATTCGGCGAACACCTCGCCATCGTCATCCATGATCGCGACCCCGGTGGCGCAGAGCACGGCCGACGGGTCGCGTTCGAGCGCGTCGGCGCAGAGCCGGAGCGTCTGGGGCGGGTGCCAGTCATCGTGGGCCGTCCACTTGAAGTACCGGCCCGTCGAGAGCTCGAAGAGCCGGTTGAAGTTCCGCACCAGCCCGAGGTTCCGCTCGTTGCCGTAGTAGCGGATCCTGCGGTCCCGAGCGGCGTAGTCCCTGGCGATCTCGGCCGTGCCGTCGTCGGAGGCGTTGTCCGAGATGATCAGCTCGAAGTCCTCCAGGTCCTGAGCGAGCATGGCGTCCAGGGCGGCGGCCAGGTACCGCTCGCCGTTGTACACGGGAATGCCCACACTGACCAGCGGGGTTGCCCCCATTACGCCCCCCATCCCCGATCATCCGACGGTTCGCACCAGCTGATGGTCATCACACCCCTCCTACCGGTCAATACGATCATTGCGGGAGACGGACGCTCCAGCCGAAACGGACGGCGGTGGCCGCCAGCGCAAGGAGGACCGCACCGGCCAGTCCCACGCCGGCGAGGACGCCGGCCTGGGTCGCGCTCGGCCGCAGGCCCACCAGCCGAGCCGCCATGTACACGAGGCCCAGGTGCACGGTCGCGACCGCCGGCACTCCCCAGCGGCCGCTCGGCAGGCAGTCGACCACGCTGCGATGGTCCGGGCGGAGCCCGCGCGCCAGCGGCTCCACCGCCAGCAGCCCCAGGCAGGCCACGCCACCGATCACCGAGCTCGCCCGGCCCACACCGCCGGCCGAGACAACCCACAGCAGCGTCCCGGCCGCCACGTACGCACCCACCTGTCCCAGCGAGGCCAACGGCCATGGCCAGCCGAGCAGGGCCAGGGGAAGGGCCGCCCCGAGCGCGGCCAGCGCCTGCTCCGTGTCGGGCACGGTCGTGTAGACACCGGCCACCGAGACCGCGAGCAGCACCGGGGCAAGCCCGGCCCGGTGCCAGCGCCGGTCGAAGTCGGCCAGCAGCCAGCCGCCGACGACCACCGCCGTCATCGTCAGGAGCCGCGGCCAGCCGGCCAGCTGGGGCACGCCCTGGAAGACCACGAGCCATGCCCCGGGGACGGCCAGTAGCATGCTCATCAGCGGTCCTGCTCCCATCCACCGGCCGGCCACCCCGGCGCCGGCCAGCACGAGCAGGCCGAGGGCCAGCCCGGCCGGCCACCCGAGGGTCAGGCCGACGGCCACCAGCACCGCGCCACCGAAGAGGAACCCCAGGATCGGGACCGGGGCCGGCCGCGACCTCGACCGGTGGAGAACCGCCGCCGCCGCCATGCCAATGGCGAGCGCGACCACGCCGCACCACCAGCCGGCCGCGAGCTCAGGGCTGGTCAGCAGCGCCTCGACCGCCCCGCTGAGCCGCGTCCAGGTCATGCGCACCGCCCCTGGACCACTCCCTCGTAGAGCCGCAGATACTGCGGCGCCACGACCTCGATCCCGAACCGCTCCCGGCAGCGGGCCCGTGCCGCCCACCCCATGGCGGCACGCCGCCGGCCATCCTCCAGCAGTGCGGTCACCGCCTGGGAGAGCAGGTCCTCGCGCGTTGGGGGTACCAGCAACCCGGTCTCGCCCGTGGTCACCACCTCCGCAACCCCGGCGACCGCGTAGCCGGCCACGGGCAGCCCGGCCATGCCGGCCTCGATCACGATGGCGGGCATCCCCTCCATGCCACCGGGCTGGCTCGCGAACAGCAGGACGTCCGCCGCGACGAGCAGGTCGGCCACATCGGCCCGGCTGCCGAGCAGGCGTACCCGGTCACCCAGGCCCCGCTGCCGCACCGCCGCGTCCAAGTCGTCGCGAAGGGGACCGTCGCCGGCGAACAGATGGACCGCTCCGCCGGGCCGGGCCAGCACCGGTTCGGTCACCCGTAGATGGGCGAGCGGGTCCTTCTCCCAGGTGAGGGCGCCCAGCGACAGCACAACGGGAGCCTCGGCGGGGATCCCCAGCCGCCCGCGTATCGCTGTCCGGTCCGCCGATGGCCGCAGCCGGCGCGCGTCAACCCCGTTGGGCACGGTGACGACATGGTCCTCGGGTAGCCGGAACAGCTCGATGGTCTCCACGCGGACGGACTCGGCCACCGCGATGACCACGGCCGTCCGGCGCAACAGGCGCGCGTACATGGCGCGGCGGAGACCCTGGGTGATCCAGGCGGGGGCCGAGCCGATCCGGCGGTAGACGATCGGGCACGAGCGCATCGCGGTCGCGGCCGCCGCGTACTTGAGGACCTCACCACCGTGGGCCTGGATGACGTCCGGCGCCCAGCGGCTGACCATCGCCCGCAGCCTGCGCAGTCCGGCGACCTCGATGCCGGCTCCCGGGACCCGCGACCCGCCGGTCCCGAGGACCGTCGTCCCCTCGGGGAAGCCCACCGCCCGGCCGGCCGGGCCTGCCTGCCCGGCCGGGCCGCGGAGGATCGCGACGCGCTGGACCACTCCCGCCTCGTCCAGCGCGCCGACCAGGTCGGACGCGAAGATCTCGGCTCCGCGCCGTTCCCCGCTCGTCACCAGGTGGAGAACCCGCATCGCTCCCCCCCGCGCCGGGCGGATCGTGCATGATGTGCGCCGTGCACGTCCTCTACGTCATCGACAGCCTTTTTCCCGGCGGCGCCGAGCGGTCGCTGGCCGCGATGGCGCCGCATATGGTCTCGCGCGGCGTCCAGCTCGACGTCGCCTACCTCCATCGCCGGCCCGGACTGCAGCAGGAGCTGCGGGCGGCGGGGGTGAGGCTGCACTGTCTGGCCGGAGGCGGCGGACGCCTCGGCTGGCTGTGGCGAACCAGGCGCCTGGCCGCCGGCACCCGGCCGGACCTGTTGCACACCACCCTGTTCGAGGCCGACATCGCCGGCCGGATGGCCGGCTGGTCGAGCCGTCTCCCGGTCGTGTCCAGCCTGGTCAATGTCGCCTACGGACCGGAACAGGCGGGCCGTGGTGTGGCCGGCTGGAAGCTGCGGGGCGCCCAGCTCGCCGACGCCGTGACCGCCCGCTCGGTGGCCCGCTTCCACGCCGTGTCGAGGCATGTGGCCGAGGAGATGGGCCACCGGCTCCGCATCCCGCCCGACCGGATCGAGGTGGTGCCCCGCGGCCGTGATCCCCAGCTCCTGGGCCGGCGCACGGAGGCGCGGCGGCAGGCGGCGCGGGCCGCCCTCGGCCTGGACCCGGACGCGCCGTTGCTGCTCGCCGCCGCCCGCCAGGAGGCCCAGAAGGGCCTGGACACGCTGGTCGAGGCCTTCGCGGTCCTGCGTCGGACGCTGCCAGCCAGCCGGCTGGCCCTTGCCGGGCGTGACGGGGGCCAGACGGCGGCCCTGCATGTCCAGGTCGAGCGCCACGGACTCGGTGACGCGATACGGTTCCTGGGAACCCGCGACGACATCCCCGAGCTGCTGTGCGCGACCGACGTGTTCGTCCTTCCATCCCGGTGGGAGGGCCTTCCCGGCGCCATCCTGGAGGCGATGGCCCTGGAAGCCCCGGTGGTGGCCTCCGATCTGCCGATGGTCCGTGAGGTGGTCACGGACGGGCTGACCGCCCGGCTTGTCCCTGTCGACCGGCCGGCCGCCCTGGCCGCCGCGATCCTGGAGGTGCTCGGCGATCCCACCGGGACGAGCGCGCGCGCTGACAGGGCCCGAGCGGACTTCCTGGAGCGCTTCACCATCGAGCGGGCGGCCGACCGGATGCTGAGCTTGTACGAGCGGGTGCTGTCGTCGCGGTGAGCGCCGCTGCCTGACCTTCCTGACCTTCATCGCCCGAGCAGCCGCGCGTACACGGCTTCGGACCGTTCGACCGACACCCGGATGTCGAAGCTGGCCGCCTGCTCGCGCGCGGCCTCGCCGAGCCGTTGACGTCGGGCAGGGTCGCGCAGCAGGGATCCGATCGCCGAGGCGAGCGCTTCCGGCTGGCGCGGGGCGACGACCAGGCCGTTGCGTCCGTCGGTGACCACCTCGGCCGCCCCACCGGCATCGGTCACCACCGGCGGTGTCCCCACCGCCATCGCCTCGAGCAGGGCGATGGACAGCCCTTCGTGGAGCGAGGCCAGCGCGAACACGTCGCAGGCGCGCACGACCCTCGGGACGTCGGAGCGGCGGCCGGCGAAGACCACGGTCCCGTCGAGGCCGAGGCGCCGGCCCTGGGCCCGGACCTCGTCCTCGAGGGGGCCCGTGCCGACGAGGACGAACCGCACGTCGGGGAGCTCCTCCCGCACCAGGGCCGCGGCCTCGAGCAGGTACTCGTAGCCCTTGTGGGCCTTGAAGTTGGCCACGGTCACCACCGTCGGGACGGCATCGGCGACACCCAGCTCGGCGCGGACCTGGCGCGAGCCGTCGCCGGCGACCCACTGGCCGACCGCGGCCGGGTCGAGCCCGTGGTAGAGGGTCTCGACCGGGGGGCTGGGGAGGAACCGGAGGGGCGCCGGATAGCGGATGGACCGCCGCACCCGCTCCGAGACCGTGAAGACGTGGTCATTGACGGGGAAGGTCAGCAGGTTGGCCCAGTAGGTGACCGGGTGGTAGCAGTCCCAGACGATGTGCTCGGTGTAGACCAGCGGGAGGCCGCTGCGGACAAGACCCAGTCGCGCTCCGATCGCGGTGTAGGCCAGGTGCGCGTGGACCAGGTCGATGCCCTGTTCGCGGACCAGCCTGCGCAGCCCGCCGATCCAGGCCGTCCCTGTGCCGCCGAGGCAGTGGACGGGGATCCCCAGCTTCTCCAGCTCGGGCGCCAGGGCGTCCTTCTCCGGCAGCACATAGGCCGCCTCGTAGGCGAACCTGGTCGTGTCCCGGTACGGCGCGGCGCTGACCAGGAGCTGCTCCGCGCCTCCTCGGCCGAGCCCTTTGATGAGCACAAGGATCCGCTTCATCGCCGTCCCACCGCTAGCGCCGGCAGAGGAAATGCCAGTACGGCATGTTCTCGGAGATGACGACCTCGCTGAAGGTGTCCTCGAGCGCCTCGACCTCTCGACGGGTGACCCGCTGCTCGATCCGGTTGAAGAACCGGTTGTAGGCGTTCTGCTCCAGGACCCGCAGGCTGCGGTTGTCCCGGTAGCCCTCCCAGAGGGGAATCCGGTGGGCAAGGCCGAACGGCTCGGCCGCCCTGCCGACGGTGAGGAGCGGCAGGTACACCAGCGCCACCACCGCCCGCGAGAACACCCTTCGGAACAGCGGGCTCCGGATTCTCGATACGCTCATTCGCAGTCCCGTCACCAGCCGGAGCAGCGCCCAGAAATAGGCCGGTCGGTTGTCGAGCGCGTAGTAGACGCAGTAAAGGTGGGTCGGGGCCATGCTCGCGAACCGCCGCAGCTCAGTGAGGGCCGCCGTCGGCAGGTAGTGCAGGACGCCGAGGCAGACGATGAGGTCGGCGAAGTCGTCGGCAAAGGGCAGGTCGGTCACGTCGCCCATGAAGAAGATGCAGTTGCCGGCGTCGCGGAGGTTCTCCCTGGCCGCGAAGACGCCGTCGGAGAAGTCGACCAGGACCAGCTCCCGGCAGGTGTCTCTGAGAAACCAGCTCCAGCGGCCGTTCCCGCAGCCGAGGTCGCACACCCGCTTGTCCCTGAGGGTGCCGAGGTCGATCAGGTCGAAGTAGCGGGCGAAGGTCCGCTCGTGGTCAGGGAGAACGGCCGAGAACCGTGTCCATTCCTCGCTGAATGAGTACTGCTCGTCCTCGGAGAAGCCGACCGACTCGGCCCGGGTCCCGCTGTCCCCGAGCGCCTGCCGGACGAACGGGCTGTACTTGGCCGGCTCCACCAGGACGATGACGTCGTTCAGGATCGGGTAGCGCGACCCCGCCACCCGCAGGCACCCGTCCTCGAGCTCGAGGTCCGTGGTGCCGAAGATCTCGGCCAGCGTCTGGAGCTTGTCCTTGTAGTACGTGGAGGTGAGGGTGGCGCTCACTGCACCCTCCGCAGCCAGATCTCCCTCCAGTACGGATAGATCCCGCGGGGGCAGAACTGATGGTAGTCGCCGGTGCAGATGACTCCCTCGAGGATGATGCAGTCACCGGGCAGGCGCAGCATCCTGCCGTTCTTCTCGTTGATGATCTGGTCGACCCGGCGCCGCACCCGGGCGCGCCTGCCGCAGTACTTCAGCATCTCACCGTCGAACCGCAGGCCCCGGTTGGAGCCCGTCCGGTCGAGCGTCTCGAAGATCTCCTCCGCCGACTTCACCTCGACCAGCTCCCCCGCCTGGAGGTCGAGCGTCTCCTTCGGGGTCCTGCCGCGCACCCTCCCGTCGATGAAGGGGTAGCTGGCGCCGCCGTGGATGAGCGGCAGGCGGGGCAGGAGGCGACGGTTGAGCGACTGGAGCTTGTTGAACACCAGGACGAGCAGGGACCGCAGCATCGGGAGCGGCCGGGCGTTCCCGGACGTGACGTCCCGCATGTACTGGCCGAGGTCGAACCCGCGGAGATGCGTCGGGGCCGCCTTGGGCATCTCGGTCGCCTGACAGGCGTAGATGGGCTCGCTGGAGCCGGCCGGCTCGGTCCGTGTCTGCGCGTGGAGGGTGGCCGTGGTGCACCGAGGCTGTGGCGGCGGCGATCCGTTGCCGGCCGCGGGGGCCACGTCCGTGCCCCGCTCCGGCGTCTCGCTGTCCACGGGCTTGAGCCAGGCCTCTTTCCAGTAGAGAAGGCAGGCGGCCTGGCAGCCATCGTGGGCCGACCCGTCGCAACGGGCCCCCTCCAGGTGCACCGCCCGCTCCATGCGGTACATGCCGGTGTTGCCGATGGTGTCGCAGGCCTTGATCGCGCGCTTGTCGACCTGTAGCCGCTGGCCGGCGAACTGCAGCATCTCCGGCATGAATGGTAGCCCGTCCAACCTGCCATGCTCGTCCAGCGTCGCCAGGATCTCCTGTTCGCTGCGTACCTCCACGAGCTCGCCGACGCGGAGGTCAAGCTGCTCCGACGCCGTGCGCTCCGAGACGTGCCGATCGTCCGTCTGCATCCGGGATCGTCCTTTGAAGTGGAACCGTCCGGTCGAGCCGGACAGGGTAACGTCGACCGAACGATAGAGGTTGGCGCCGGCCCTGACAGCACCTACACAACGTAGGCGCGCTCCCCAAGACGGCCTACGGCGATTGATCGCGCGCCCGATCTACGGCAGTTGCTGGTGGGCGGCCGTGCCTGATCGCGGTATATCGGCTCGGACGGCGTTCACTGGAGGGAGTTGGCATGGGCAGGTCGGGGGGGCATGTCGTGGTCACCGGGGTGGCCGGCTTCATCGGGTCCCACCTGGCTGAGGCGCTGATCGAGCGTGGCCACGAGGTCGTTGGGATCGACTGCTTCACCCCCGCCTACCCGCCGGCCGCCAAGCGCCGCAACCTGGCCCAGCTCGTTGGCCACCCGGCGTTCCGCCTCGTCGAGGGGGACCTGGTGACACTCGCCCTCGACGCCTGGCTGGAAGGAGCAGAGGTCGTCTTCCACCAGGCCGCCCAGCCGGGCGTGCGCGCCTCGTGGGGACGAGACTTCTCGGTCTACGTTCACCACAACATCCTGGCGACCCAGTGCCTGCTCGAGGCCTGCGCGCGGACCCGCGTGCCCAGGCTGGTGGCGGCCTCGTCCTCCAGCGTCTATGGCGACGCCCCGGCCTACCCGACCACCGAGGAGTCGATCACCCGGCCGGTGTCACCCTACGGGGTCACCAAGCTCGCCAGCGAGCATCTGTGCCTGGCCTACGCCCGTCCCGGCGTCTCCGAGCTCTCGGTCGCGACCCTGCGCTACTTCACCGTGTATGGCCCGAGGCAGCGGCCGGACATGGCCTTCCGCCGGTTCCTGGAGGCGGCGTATGCCGACAGGCCGATCGTCGTCTACGGCGACGGGATGCAGACCCGCGACTTCACCCACGTCCGCGATGCCGTCCGGGCCAACCTGCTGGCCATGAGCGCACCGGTCGCCGCCGAGGCCATCAATGTCGGCGGCGGCCGGCGGGTGACCTTGAATGAGACGCTGGAGTTGATCCAGCGGAGCAGCGGCCGGCGCCTGCGGATCGAACGGGTCCCGGCGCAGGCCGGCGACGCCCGGCACACAGGCGCGGACGGGACCAGAGCCGAAGCCCTGCTCGGCTATCGGCCGGAGGTGTCCCTGGAGGAAGGGCTCACCGATCAGGCCGCGTGGGTGGCGGTCGAGCTGGGGACGACCTCACCATCGGTCGCCGGCAACTGGAGGACCTGAGGCGTCGTACGTCTCCAGGCTGTCGGCCGGCGGCATACCGAACAGGACTCGGGTGATCCTGGTCCGCCTGATGCCAAGGTCGTAGATGAGCATGGTGGCGGCCAGCGATGCCAGGCCGATCATCATGTACTTGGGCAGAATGCCGACCCTCCACTGGGCGACATAGACCCCGAGCACCACGATCGGGGTCTGGTGGAGGACGTAGAAGGGCAGGACCGCCTGGCTCGCGTACCGCATGACGCGGTGCCGGGCCGCCGGAACCGCGGACTCCTGCGGCCGCCGGATCCGGGAGGAGACGAAGCCGAGGATGGCGATGGCCCATGCCGTGCCGGCGGTGGCCTTGAGCAGCCGGAAGGCAAGGCTCCAGGGGTGGTAGTCGGTCCCGAGCAGGCGGTCGGCTCCGCCCAGGTCGTAGACGGCGATGACGAACAGTCCAGGGAGGGCGGCCACGCCGACCAGCAGGGCAGGGCGCCAGCTCTGGCTGATCACCTCGCTCAGCCGGTGATCTGCCGCGATCAGGAAGCCGTAGAGGAGAAAGATGGCGTGGACGTAGCTGTGCCAGCTCCCGGGGCCGACGATGCCGAGCGCCACCTCGACCAGCACGACCGGCAGCGCGAGCAGGGCGACCCCCCACGGGGACTGGCACCGGTAGGCAAGCCACTCCAGCCGCCCCTGGTCCAGCCTGCGCCGGAGGAACAGGAATACCGGCAGCAGCAGCAGGCTGTAGAGCAGGAGGTAGTAGAGAAACCAGAGGTGGCCCAGTTCGAACAGCCCGTCCGGCGCGGCGCCCCGCACGAACATGGGGAAGCCCAGGGCCAGGCGTAGGTCCAGGAACCGGCCGAGGAATTGCCAGTAGGGGCCGGGGTCGTGGCCACGGCCCAGGAGGAGGAAGTAGACCTGGGGCGGGAGCAGGACCACGGTGCCGACGACCAGCGGCGGCAGCAGCCGTCGCAGCCGTTCCCGGGTGAAGCCTCCAGGGGTTCGCTGACGGAGCGAGTGCCAGACGCCCGCGCCGGCGACCACGAACAGCAGCGGCATGCCCCAGAGCTTGGCGAAGAAGACCACCGCCATCATGCCGAAGCTGGTCGGCTGATTGATGACCGGGAACTGGCCGGGTACGAAGATGCAGGCGGTGTGAAACGCGATCAAGCCGCCGACGATCGCCATCCGGATCAGGTCCAGATCCTGGCGTCTCCCGACAGCGGCGCGGCTCGTCGTCGCAGCCCCCTCCATAGCCTCCCCGCAGCGCGGCCGATGGTGCAGGTCCTGCCCACGGACGCGCGCTCAAGCCGAAGCCCGGCCGGTTGAGCTCACTGCCCGCAGGTCACAGCCGAACAAGATTTGGGTTCCCACCACCGACGACCGCGTTGCGGGCGTCGAACAGCAACGCGGCCGACCTGGCCAGCCACTCCAGGTCGTAGCTGGAGTGGGGAGTCAGCAGCGCGACCAGGTCCGCGCCGGCCACCGCCCGTGGGGTGAGGGCGGTGCGGGCCAGACGGCGGCCGTCGAGGTCGACGGCGTCCACGTAGGGGTCGTGAAAGGAGAGCTTGGCCCCGCGGCGGGCCAGGGCGGCCATCACCCGCAGCGACGGCGACTCGCGGATGTCGCCGACGTCGGGCTTGTAGGTCACGCCCAGGACCAGGACGCGGGCGCCCTTGAGGGGCTTGGCGTGCTCGTTGAGGGCCTCGCCGATGCGGCGGGCCACCCAGCCGGGCATCTGGGCGTTGATGTCCTGGGCCTGCTCGAGGATGCGGAACTGGTGGCCGACGTCGCGGCGGACCTGCCAGGCCAGATAGGCCGGGTCGAGGGGGATGCAGTGGCCCCCGACCCCCGGGCCGGGGGTGAAGGCCATGAAGCCGAACGGCTTGGTGGCGGCGGCGGCGATGACCTCCCAGACGTCGATGCCGGTCTCGTGGCAGACCATGGCCATCTCGTTCACCAGGGCGATGTTGACGTGGCGGAAGGTGTTCTCGAGCAGCTTGGCCAGCTCGGCCGCCCGGGCCGAGGACACGGTCACCACCTTCTCGATCATCTGCTCGTAGAACAGCGCCGCCACCGAGGTTGCCTCGGCGGTGGTGCCGCCGACGATCCGGGGGGTGTTGGCGAAGTGGAACTCCTGGTTGCCGGGGTCGATGCGCTCGGGCGAGTAGGCGAGCAGGAAGTCCCGCCCGGCCCGCTGGCCGGACGCCTCCAGCAGGGGCGCGACCAGCTCGTTGGTGGTGCCCGGGTAGGTGGTCGACTCGAGCACGACCAGCCGCCCACCGGTCAGCTGCTCGGCCACGTCCCGGCAGGCCTGCTCGACATAGGACAGGTCGGGGGTGTGGTCGCGGACCGGGGTGGGCACACAGATGCAGACCACGTCGGCCTCGGCCAGGGCGTGGCCGCCGGTGGCGAAGGCCAGCCTGCCGGTGGCCAGGCCCCGCTGGAAGGCGGCCTCGTCGACCCCGGGGACGCACGGCTCGCCGGCGGCCAGGTCGGCCACCCGGTCCGGGTCGACGTCGATGCCGGTGACCGAGAACCCGGCCTCGGCGGCCGCGCAGGCCAGCGAGAGCCCGACATAGCCCTGACCGACCACGGCCACCCGGGCGTCGCGGGCGAGGATGCTGCGTCGGAGGGAGGCGGTGGTTCGCATGGGACAGGTCCTCTAGATGACGGCCGAGTCGCGCGCGACCACGGGCGCTGGATACAGAGAGCCGGTGGCCAGGTCGACCATCCGGCGGGCCAGCTCGGAGGCCAGACCCTCTGGGCTGAGGTACTCGAGCTCCGTCAGAGCCCGGTGGACGGCGGCCCGATCGGGCACCGGCGGCCGCGAGACCACGATCGCCGGGTGACCGCTCGGGAGCTGCTCCTCGTCCCCGGCGACGATGTCCTCGACCATCTTCTCGCCCGCCCGGACCCCGGTGATCTCGATCGGGACGTCCCGGCCGGGGATCCGGCCCGACAGCCGGATGAGCCGCTCGGCCAGGTCCATGATCCGCACCGGTTCGCCCATGTCCAGGGTGAAGACCTCGCCCCCGGTGGACAGGGCGGCGGCCTGGAGGACCAGCTGCACCGCCTCCTGCACGCTCATGAAGTACCGGGTCATGCTGGGGTCGGTGACGGTCACCGGCCCGCCCCGGGAGATCTGCCGGAAGAAGGTCGGGATGACGCTGCCGCGGCTGCCGAGCACGTTGCCGAAGCGGACCGCGCACAGGACCGTCTCGGAGTCCTGGAGGCTGCGGACGACCTGCTCGGCCAGCCACTTGGAGGCCCCCATGACGCTCTTGGGGTTGATCGCCTTGTCGGTGGAGATGAGCACGAAGTGGCCGGCGCCGGTGGCCACGGCCGCGTCGGCCAGGTTGGCGGTGCCGAGGACGTTGGTGGCCAGCGCCTCCTCAGGGTGCTGCTCGAGCACAGGCACGTGCTTGTGGGCGGCGGCGTGGAAGACGATGTCGGGCCGCGAGCGCATGAACACGCTGAACACGCGCTCCCGGTCGCGGATGTCGGCCAGCACCACCTCGACCCGCATCTCGGCCGCCACCAGGTCGACCTCGGCGCTGGCCACGGCCAGGTCGTCGCGGTACTCGTCCAGCGACATGACGGCGTCGTGCAGGTGCGTCTCGTCGTGGTCGAGCAGGATCAGCGAGGCCGGGCCGACGCTGGCCACCTGGCGGGCGATCTCGGAGCCGATCGAGCCGCCGGCCCCGGTCACGAGCACCCGCCGGCCCCGCAGCATGGCCTTGACCGAGGCCAGGTCGGTCTCGACCTGCTTGCGCCCCAGCAGGTCCTCGATGCGCACGTCGCGCAGGTCGCGGGCGGTGACCTTGCCGCCGACGACCTCGTGCACGCTGGGCAGGACCTTGAGGGTGACATGGGCCCGCTCGCACATGGCCGCCACGTCCCTGACCAGATCGTCGGTGGCCGAGGGGATGGCCAGCAGGACGGCCGAGACCTGGTGGCGGTCGACCACCCTTGGGATCGCGGCCAGGGTCCCGAGCACCGGGATGCCGTGCAGCCGCCGGCCGATCTTGCGCGGGTCGTCGTCGACCACCCCCACCGGGAACAGGCCGAGCGAGGGGCTGTTGAGCAGGTCCTTGAGCATCATCGAACCCGCCGAGCCGGCGCCGACGACCAGCACCCGGTGCCGTTCGGCGTCCAGCGACCGCTGCCTGGCCGCGACCAGCCGGCTCTGGAAGCGGATGGCCCCGGTGCCGAGCAGGTTGAGCACGGCCCCGAAGATGGTCACCGACAGCGGCAGGGCCCGGAACCCGCCCGAGGCGACCTGGACGAGCAGGTTGGCCAGGACGACCCCGGCGCCGCCGAGGACCCCGGCCCGGACGATGCGGCGCGCCTCGAGCACGCTGGCATAGCGCCACATGGGCCCGTACAGGCCGCAGCGCTGGTTCATCACCAGATGGCCGGCGAGGGCGAAGGGCATGAAGGCCCAGAAGTTCTGCCAGTAGTCGGCCGGCACCGCCCCGTCGAAGCGCAGGACCAGGGTCAGCAGGTAGGCGACGAAGGCGACGGCCAGGTCGAGGAGGGCCAGCGGAGCGTCCCTACGGACGCGCTCGACAAGGCCCCCCGAGTCTGGGGCCAGGGTCTCGGCTGACCGGTGCTGTCCGGGTTCCTGGTCCACACCCGGAGTCTAGAAGAGCCCGCTCGGACCGCTAACCGCCGCGATGCGTAATCGCGGTACGTCGGTCGTGTACGGTGTTCGCAGGTCAGGCGGCCTGCCAGCGCAGGTCCGGGCCGAGGCGGCCGTCCTGGAGGAGCGCCCCGATGCGGGCGATCCGCTGGAACCGCCAGCCGCTGAGGTCGGCCTCCTGGAGGCCGTGCTCCTTGAAGGCGGCGTACAGCTGCTCCACTCCCTGACGGACGGTCCAGCGCAGCTCGACCCCCGGGAGGGTGGCCAGCTTGGCGCAGTCGACCCGGTAGCAGCGCAGGTCGGGACCGGCACCCTCGGCGAAGGTGACCTCGCTGCCCGGGACGACCTCGCGGACCAGCTCGGCGACCTCGCGGATGCGGTAGTTCTCCTCGGTCCGGCCGACATTGAAGGCCTGGTCGTGGACCAGCTCCCGCGGCGCCTGGAGGACGGCCAGGAAGGCGTTGGAGATGTCGAGCACGTGCACCAGCGGGCGCCACGGGGTGCCGTCGCTCATCAGGTGCACGGCGCCGGTGGCGAAGGCCACCCCGGTCAGGTTGTTGACCACCACGTCGCCGCGCAGCCGGGGCGAGACGCCGTAGGCGGTGGCGTTGCGCAGGTAGGTGGGGCTGAAGCTGTCGTCGGCGAGCCCGGCGATCTCCCGCTCGGCCAGGACCTTGGACTCCCCATAGGGGGTGACCGGGTTGAACGGCGCCTGCTCGTCGAGGAAGCCGTCGTTGTCGGAGGCCCCGTAGAGGCTGCACGAGGACGAGTACAGGTAGCGGGTCACCCCGGCGTGCTTGGCCACCCGGGCCAGGTGGACCGAGGCCAGGTGGTTGATGGCGTAGGTGCAGTCTGGATTGAGGTTGCCGAGCGGGTCGTTGGAGATGGCCGCCAGGTGGACCACGGCGTCGAAGCCGTCCAGGTCCTCGGGGCCGACGTCGCGGATGTCCTTGGCCACGGTCGGGACCCGCTGCGGCTCGGGCCCGAAGGCGCAGTCGGCGAACAGCAGGCTGTCCAGGCCCACCACCTCGTGGCCAGCCCTGGCCAGGTAGGGGGCGAGGACCGCCCCGATGTAGCCGTCGGACCCGGTGACCAGTACTCGCACGATGCCCTCCCGCTCGTCGTCGACGACCCACTATAGGCACTGGCCGGGGCGGCGAAGACGGGCAGACCGGCAGCTTGGGGCGAAGCTACGCTGTCCGGCCCACCGCCCGGTACGACGATTGCCGCTGGGCAGGCCGGAGCATGCCCACGATGCTCGCTCTGGCCGCCAGATAGCGCTCGACCGGGACCAGGACGGTCGATCTGGGGTCAGCTCGACAAGGGGGGCACTCGCATGTCCACACTCGGCGACGGTCCTCGTCCGACCTGGATTCCCGGTCATGCCCGGCGGCATGAGCGCACTGGTGAGCTCGACACCCGCTGGATGCCGGCGTGCCAGTGCGGCTGGGCCTTCTACGCCAGCGTCCGGACCCTGCGCATCGCCGACCGCACCCACGGGTTCCACCTCGACCGGGTCCACTCCAGCCGCGGCAACGCCGCCTCCTGAGCACGCCATGCCGTGCTCACCGCCGCCACCGCCGTCCTGACTGGTTCCCCTGGCCCTCGGGACGGCGGTGGCCGCAGTGACCGGCCGGCGGTAGCCTCCACAGATGGCCAGGGACCCGTCGGTGTTCGTGCACGCCCTCGCGCTGTGTGAGAGCGACGAGGTCGGGCCCCGGACCCGCATCTGGGCGTTCGCCCACGTGCTGTCCGGGGCCAGGATCGGGGCCGACTGCAAGGTCGGCGGCCACAGCTTCGTCGAGGGCGGGGTGGTCGTCGGCGACCGGGTCACGATCAAGAACGGCGTGCAGCTGTTCTCGGGGGTGACGGTCGAGGACGAGGTGTTTCTTGGGCCGGGGGCGGTGTTCACCAACGACGCCAGCCCCCGCGCCCCGTATCCCAAGGGCCCGGCCGGCTGGCGGCCCACGCTGGTCCGGCGCGGGGCCACGGTCGGGGCCAACGCCACCGTCCTGTCCGGCCTGACCATCGGCTGCTGGGCCATGGTCGGGGCCGGCAGCGTGGTCACCGGCGACGTCGGCGGCCACGCGATCGTGGTCGGCAACCCGGCCCGCCCGGCCGGCTGGGCCTGCCGCTGCGGCCGGACCCTGCCCGGCGACCTGGCCTGCCCGGCCTGCGGCCGCACCTGGCGGGTCGCCGATGCCGGTACCCTGGAGGAGCGAAGTTCGGCAGCCGGTCAGGACGGGTAGGCAGCAGGCATGGACACACAGCGGCAGTGGACGCCGCCGCCGGGCGCCGCACCGGGGCCGGGATGGCCGCCGCCGCGCCGGCGGTCATGGGGCCGCCTGGTTGCTCTGCTCGTGCTCGCCCTGGTCCTGTTCGTGGCCTGGGCCGGCCTGAGCGGGCTGCGGCTGTGGCCGTCGTTCCCCAACCCCTTCGCCACCCGCGAGGTCGACCGCAGTCAGCCGGTGCTGCTCAAGGCGATCGAGGACCTGGAGGTCTACAAGGCGGCCACCGGCAACTTCCAGGTGGTGGTGGACCTGGAGGAGAGCTCCCGCGGCGTCCCGCTGGTCATCAAGGGCCAGCGCACCCTGTTCGTGGCCGGCGGCAGCGTCGACGCCGAGGTCGACTTCTCCGCCCTGGACGAGGGCGCGATCAAGGTCTCGGGCGACGGCACGCGGGCCGAGATCACCCTGCCCAGGGCCCGGCTGACCCAGGCCCGGGTCGACCCTGAGCAGAGCCGGGTGTTCTCCAGGCAGCGGGGCCTGCTCGACCGCCTCGGGTCGGTGCTGTCCGACAACCCGACCAGCGAGCGCGAGCTCTACCGGCTGGCCCAGCAGAAGATGCAGGCCGCCGCGGTCCAGAGCGACCTTCTGCGCAGGGCTGAGGAGAACACCAGGGCGATGCTGGAGAGCATGCTCCGCTCCCTCGGCTTCACCGAGGTCAGCGTGACGTTTCGCGATCCGGAGAGCTAGCCCGGCGGGTGCGGTGCAGGCGCCCGCGGATGGCGGCGCTCGCCTTGGCCACCGCCTCCCGGCGGGCGTGGGCGAAGTAGTCGGTGGCCAGCAGCAGCCCGGCCGTCCAGGCACGTGCCTCCTCGGGCACCACCTGGCCCCGCATCATGGCCCCGCCTCCTTGTCGGTCGCGCGGTCCAGCCTGCCAGCTTCAGTGGCGGTCGACAAGACCGGCTCCCAGCAGCTGGGCCATGGCCCGCATGACGTTGAGGTCGGTGTCGTCGAAAGCGTGCGGCTCGGGGGCGTCCACCGACAGCATGCCCAGGTTCTGCTCGCCGCAGAACACCGAGACGCTGATGAACGACCGGTAGGTGGCCCCGGGCCGCGGCTCGGTCCCTCGCGGCAGCTCCCCGGCCCGGACGTCGTCGATCAGCACGTAGTCGTGGAACCGGACCAGCAGCAGCGCCTCCTGGCCCCGCCGGTCGTCCGGGTCGTCGGTGAACACCGTGGTCGGCGGGTCGCCGCGCCCGAACCAGGCCGCGGCCCGCATCTCGCCCCGCTGCAGCCTCCAGAAGACCGCCCTGGCCCGCTCGCCGTCGCACAGGCTGGCCGCCGCCTCCACCACCAGCTGCCCGAGCTGGCCACGCAGCGTCTCCCGCTCCTTCCCCGAGGCCTGGTGCACCCGCCCCACGACCTCGGCGATCGGCGTGACCACGTCCCCGACGACCAGCCGCAGCTTGGCGTCGGTCTCGATGGCCAGCGTCTCGGCCGACCGCGTCTCCAGCTCCTGACGCAGCTCTCGCCGCGACTTGACCCACAGCGGCACCGCCACCGCCACCGACCCGGCGACCACCAGCGCCCACCCCCGCCCCGACACCGGCGCCCCATCCCGCAGCACCGCCACCCCGTAGCCGAGCACGACCGCCCCCGCCTCGGCCAGCAGAAAGCCCCGCAGCCGACTCCGCCGCCGCTCTCCCGACTCCACAACCATGGGGCGAAGTATCCCAAAGCACACCGACCGTCGACGTCACCGGCAAGACGGTTCGCCGCGACCGGCGGCCAGAGGGCGAATGGCATTTGCTAGGCTTTGGGACGTCCGTCCCCTTCAGGCCCCCTCAAATGCCAGATCCCCGTCCCGAGCACGTGGTGGTCACCGGCGCCGCCGGCTTCATCGGCTCCCATCTGGCCGAGGCCCTGCTCGTCCTCGGCCACAAGGTGGTCGGCATCGACGCCTTCACCGGGCGCTATCCGCCGGCCGACAAGTGGTCCAATCTCTCCGGGGTGCTGGACCGGCCGGGGTTCGAGCTGCACCGGATCGACCTGGCCACGGCCGACATCGGACCGTTGCTGGCCGGAGCGAGCACCGTCTTCCACCTGGCGGCCCGGCCGGGCGTGCGCACCTCCTTCGGTCCCGGCTTCGCCGGCTACCTCCACGACAACGTGCTTGCCACCCAGCGGCTCCTGGAAGGCTGCCTCCTGGCCAAGGTCCCCCACCTGGTCCTCGCCTCCTCGTCCAGCGTCTACGGGGATGCCCCGAGCTATCCCACCACCGAGGAGTCCAGGACGCGGCCAGTCTCGCCCTACGGCGTCACCAAGCTCGCCGCCGAGCACCTCTGCCAGGCCTACGGGCGGCTCGCTCCGTCGTCGATGGCGGTGGCCATCCTCCGGTACTTCACCGTCTACGGTCCGCGCCAGCGCCCCGACATGGGGTTCCGGCGCTTCATCGAGGCCGCCCTGGCCGACCGGCCGATCGTGGTTTACGGGGATGGCGAGCAGACACGTGACTTCACCTACGTCGATGACGTGGTCCGGGCGACCCTGCTGGCGATGACGGCCCCGGTGGAGGCCGAGGCCATCAACATCGGCGGTGGCCGCCGAGTCCGTCTCAACGAGGTCATCGACCTAATCGGGGAGACGACCGGCCGGCGCCTGCGGATCGAACGACGGGCCGGGCTTCCCGGGGACGCC
>Ga0081538_10000755_pt1 | contig 35288 bp, 37 predicted proteins | sample TabmetS5T2R1_FD_71022 | JGI IMG/M metagenome (GOLD analysis project Ga0081538, IMG submission 71022) | Tabebuia heterophylla rhizosphere microbial communities from the University of Puerto Rico - S5T2R1 | ecosystem: Host-associated > Plants > Roots > Rhizosphere ...
CGACGCGATCGCCCTCGCCGTCCGCGCGGACGCCCCGATCTTCGCCGCCGAGGCTGTGATCGAGGAGAGCGCCATCGAGTTCGAGCACGAGGACGTGAACGAGGAGGAGGTCGTCGAGGAGTTCAAGAAGTTCCTCGACGAGGTCAAGCCGGAGGACTTCTCGACCGACTAGAGCTCGGCTAGAGCTCGCGCTTCGTCAGCGCGAGCACCTCGGCGAACAGCTCCCGCACGCCCGTCTCGGAAAGCGGGCCCTGGTTCTCGGCGACGAGCGTGGCGAGCAGCTCCTCCTCGCGGCCGCGGTCGACGAACTCCCATCCCTGGGCCAGCTTGTGGTCCTTCAGCTCGCGCACGAGCTCGATGCGCCGGTTCACCGCCACCAGGACGGCGAGGTCCTGCTCGCTGATGCGCTCCCGGAGCCGGCGAACGGCGGGATCGTGCTCAGGGTCGCTCGGCCGCACGGCTGCAAGGATAGGCGGTCGTCAGTCGGCGGTCCACGAGAGTACGAGCACTAGGAGCCCGAGCCCGTTGTAGACGGAGTGACCGATGAAGACGGGCCAGACGCTCGCCGAGCGCAGCCGCACCCAGGCGAGTCCGACGCCGAAGAGGACGAGCGGCGGCAGCGCGCCGAGGATGCCGTGGACGAGCGCGAAGATCACGCCGGTGACCAGGATGGCGACGAGCCCTCCGTAGACCATGAGGACGCGAACCCCGAGACCGCGGAAGAAGAGCTCCTCCGCAAAGGGCGCGAGCAAGACCAGCACGAGCGCATTTGCGACGAAGGCGCCGGCGTGCTCGGGCTGCCACCGGTCGGCGCCGAGCCCCTGGTCTTCTCCTCCATGGAGGAAGGGCTCGACCGCGACGGCAACGATCAGCGCGGCGATCACGACGGCAAGGGCGATCCAGACCCAGCGCAGGCGAAACCTGCGAAAGCCGAGCGCTTCCATCCGTCGCGCCTGCGGGTAGGCACCGGCGATCGCAAACGACACGGCGATCATCAGGCCGTAGAAGACGCCGCCTCCGATCGCGAGGTCGGCGTCGAAGAGGACGTCGCCGTTCTCCGAGGCCGACCCTTCTCTCGCGCCGACGAATGCCAGGAGCACGAGCAGGCTCGAGAGGACCAGCCAGACGACCGCGGGCCAGGTCTTATGCCTGCGCAAGCGCCTGGTCGAGGTCGGCGACGATGTCGTCGGCATCCTCGCAGCCCGTGGAAAGCCGCAGGAGACCGGGTGAGATGCCGGCGGCGGCCAGCTGCTCGGGCGAGTACTGGCGGTGGCTCGTCGAGGCCGGGTGATGGAGCACGGTGTCGACGCCGCCGAGGCTCGTTGCCCGGCCGCAGAGCTCGAGCGCGTCCATGAAGCGCTCGCCGGCCTCTCGCCCGCCCGCGAGCTCGAAGGCGAGCATGCCTCCGGTGCCGTCGAGCTGCCGCACGGCCACGTCGCGCTGGGGGTAGCTCTCGAGCCCGGCGTAGAAGACACGAGACACGGCCGTGTGCCCTTCCAGAAAGCGGGCGACTGCAAGCGCATTCTCGCCGGCCCGCTCCACACGAACCGCGAGCGTCTTCAGGCCGCGCCGGACGAGAAAGGATGGGAAGGGATCCAGCACCGAGCCGACCTCGATCTGGTGCGTCCGCGCAGCCGCCACGAGCTCGCCGCTTCCCGCGAGCACGCCCGCCATGACGTCGTGGTGCCCGTTCAGATACTTCGTCGCCGACTCGCAGACAAGGTCGGCCCCGAGCTCGAGCGGGCGGCAGAGCACGGGCGAGGCGAACGTGTTGTCCACGATCAGGAGCCCGTCGCCCTTCGTAGCTGCCAGTGCCTCGAGATCGGCGAGGGGAAAGCCGGGGTTCGCCATCGTCTCGACGTAACGGACGCGTGCCGGTCGCCGCCAGGCCTCCAGGTCGGTGACGTCGAGGTAGACGAGCTCGATTCCGCGCGGACGCAGCTGGGACTCGGCAAGCTGGTACGTGGTCCCGTAGAGCTGATGCGGAAGGAGCAGTGTGTCGCCGGTCGACAAGGTCGAGTGGAGCGCCGCGCTGATCGCCGCCATGCCGGAGGCGAAGCACTGCGCGGCTTCGGCGCCTTCGAGCGCGGCCATGACGGTGTTAAGCTCCTCGACCGTTGGGTTGCGGAGCCTGGCGTAAGTGAAGCCGTACTCCTCCTCGGCGATCACAGAGCCGAGGTCGGCGACGCGTTCGAACGAGAAGGTCGTGGACGCGACGATCGGCCCGACGATGGGCTCGCCGGCGCCCTCCGGCAACGGCGGCGTGTGAATCGCCCGTGTGGACAGCCCCAGCCTGCGCTTGGTCATGGTCGTCGGCCCAGCCCGAGCCGCTCGGGGAGCGTAGCGAGCGGCGTCGGCTCGAAGGCGAGGCCGGCCGCCGCGGCGCCGTCCCGGTCGCCGCCGCCGTCGCCGATGTGGAGCGCACGCTCGGGTGGGACTCCGAGACGATCGAGCGCCGCCTGGAAGATCGCGGGATCCGGCTTCGCGGCTCCTGCCTCGGCCGAGCTGACGATTGCCGTGAAGAAGGCTGCCAGCCCGGCCCGCTCGAGGTGGCCTGCGAGCGAGATGTCCCAGTTCGAGACACAGGCGAGAGCGAGGCCGGCGTCGCGAAGGCGTCCGAGCGCCGCGGCGGCGCCGGGCAGCGGCTCGAAGAGGATGCTCGCCAGGAAGGCGGGAGCAAACTCGTGCGGGTCCAGATCGGCGCCCGCATACTCGAGGAAGACGACCGTGCAGCGCAGGCCGAGATCGGCGAGGGTCTCCTCGTCGCGGCCCTCGAGCGTCCGCGGGAGGTAGTAGGCAACCTCGGCACGAAAGGCCGCCCCGACCTCGTCGAGATCGCGCTCGACACCGCGCTCGCGAAGCGCTCTCTGGAGAGGCGGCGCCGGATCGGCGAGCTCGACGATCGTCCCCATGGCGTCCACGGTGACCGCGTCGAGCGCGCTAGCGGTCGTTCCTGAATGCATCCGGGTGCAGGGCCCGGGCCACACGTTCCAGCGCCGAGCCGACGTAGGGGCCGGCCCGCTGGACGAGGTCGGAGGGAAGGACACGCACGCGCGCCTCTTTGACCGCCGTGAGCTTGGCCGTGCGAGGGTCGCGCCGCAGGCTCGGGAGGGACACACGGCTGGCCGAGGTCGCCAGGTAGACCTCGGGATCTAGCCGTCGGAGACGGTTGACCGAGAAGGGCTCGCCGCCGGCGGTGTCGCCCGCGACGTTCTCTCCCTGGGCCCTGTCGATGAGGTCGCCGAGGAGCGAGCGCCGTGGGACCGAGACGAAGAACCCGGTGTCGACGAACGCCATGGTCAGGGGCTCCTCGGCGATGCGTTCCTCGGTGGCGGCAACCTCCGAGCGGATCCGGGAGGCGACCGTCCGGGCCCGAACGGGCTCGCCGACGAGAAGGCCGAGCTCGAGCGTCGCGCGCAGGACGTCCTCGACCGAGGTGGTCGGCTGGACGTAGACGGCAGCGCCGGTCTCTCGGCGCACGCGTGAGAGGTCGAGCTGGTCGGTACTGGGCGTGGCCAGGACCAGGTCGGGCTCGAGCTTCGTGACCTCGTCGACGCGGATCCGTCGGTTCGGCGAGACGACCTCGACCGCCGAGGGCTTGGCCTGTCTCGGCCGCTTGCCCTTGCTCATGTCCGACGGGATGCCGCCGAGGCGGTCGCGCGCGCCGAGCGCGATCACGAGCTCCGCCGCGCCCGCGTCGAGCGCGACGATTCGCTCCGGGCGGTTCCCGAGGACCGCAGGCTCCTCGCCGACGCCCTGCACGGTCACCGGGTACGGCTGCTCCAGCTCACCCAAGGGCTCCGAGCGCTCTCCGCACGCGGTTGCGCTCAGGACCGCCACGAGCAGGACGAAGCCGGCGAAGCACGTTCTCATGTCGGTTGGCACTATGGCGAAGATGCGGCAGTTCACGCCGGAGGAGGCGAACGCGGCTCTGCCAGAGGTCGGGGCACTGGTCGAGCGGTTGGTCGACGAGCGGAGAGCCCTCGTCGCCCTCGGCGAGGAGCTCGAGGCGATGCAGGCGCTGATCGGCGGCAACGGCGGCAGTCTCGACCCGGGTCGCGTCGGCGAGCTTCAGGAGGCGGTCGCGCGAGCGGCCGCCGGCTTGGCGGGTCTCGTCGACGAGCTGCACGAGCTCGGCGTGCAGGTGAAGGACCTCGACCGGGGCCTGATCGACTTCCCGGCCAGCCACCCGGGGAGCGGCGAGCCGATTCTCCTCTGTTGGGAGCTCGGCGAGCCGGCCGTCGCCCACTGGCACGACCTCGAAGAGGGGTTTGCGGGCAGGAAGCCGCTCCCCTTCTAGAGAACTCCGGGACGATGGACACCGAGTGGATCGAGCGGCTCGTGGTCGCAGGCGTCGTGCTGCTCGCGACCCTGATCGCTGCCCGGATCGCCGACCGGATGATCGCCAGGCGGTTCGAGCTTCGTCCGGAGACGATCACCGTCTACCGAGTCGTTCATCGCAGCGTGATCGCGGTGATCGTTACCGTCGGCGTCCTGAGCGCGCTGCTCGTCATCCCCGCCGTGCGGGCAGTCGCCGGGAGCATCCTCGCGTCGTCCGCCGTGATCGCGCTGGTGGTGGGCCTGGCCGCGCAGACGACGCTCTCGAACTTCGTCGCCGGGATCTTGGTCGCGTTCGCTCGGCCGCTGCGGCTCGGCGACAGCGTGACGGTCGCCGGGGCTTCCGGCTCGGTCCAGCAGATCGGTCTGACCTACACCGTCATCCGTGCAGCCGACGGAGCCCGCTACTACGTCCCGAACACGAAGCTGGCCTCGGATACCATCAGAAACGCCACTATTGCAGGGGCCGAGCACCAGGTTGCCGTGAAGGTCGCCGTCCCTCTCAGCGCCGATCTCGACCGTGTGCTCGAGCTCCTGCTCCAGGAAGCAAAGCGTCTACCCGATGATGCGATCGTGCGAGAACCGAACGTGTACGTGAGCCAGGTCGACCAGGACGAGATAATCGTGACCGTGGAGACCTGGGCCCGTACCGCCGCCGAGGCGACCGAGCTCGCTTCGAGCCTTCGCCGTGGCGTCGTGGACAAGCTCAAGGCCGAAGGGATCTACGTATGACCGGGAACGGGCGAAACGGTGCCCGGAACCGGCGCGGGAACGGCAACGGGAAGAACGGGAACGGCAAGAACGGCAACGGCAACGGCCGCTGGGCGGCGGACAACAAGAACCGCCGCCGCCGCCGCGAGCGTCGCCGGCGCGACCGCACGCAATCGCGGCGCTTCGCTCTTGTCACGCTCGCCGTGGTCTTGCTCAGTGGCGCCGGCGTCCTCGGGGCGGGGCTCTTCGCCGGAGCACAGGCGTTCATCAACAGCTGCTCGCTGGATTCGCTGAAGGCGGTCTCGATCGGCGAGAACTCGTTCGTCTACGCGGCGAACGGGCTGGTGCTCGGCGCTATCCCCGCCGAGCAGAATCGTCAGCCGGTCGCGCTCGACCAGATGTCGCCGTTCCTCACCCAGGCGACCGTCGCGGTCGAAGACCGGCGCTTCTACTCCCACGACGGGATCGACTACGAGGGGATCGTCCGGGCCGCCTTGGAGAACATAGAGGAGGGAGAGATCGTCCAGGGCGGCTCGACGCTCACGCAGCAGCTCGTCCGGAACCTCTACATCGAGCGGGACGTCTCTTGGGAACGAAAAGCGAAGGAGGCCTGCCTCGCGCTGAAGGTCGAGCGCGAGGGCCTGCCAAAGCTCTGGAGCGCGACGCCGGCCGGGTTGACGCCCGAGGAGCTGAAACGCTGGCGGAAGGATCGGATCCTCGAGACATACCTGAACCAGGTCTACTTCGGTGCGCACGCATACGGCGCCGAGGCGGCCGCGCAGACGTACTTCTCGAAGCATGCGGTCAAGCTCGACTTGGCGGAGGCGGCGCTGATCGCCGGCCTGCCGCAGGCGCCGTCCGCCTTCGACCCCTTCCAGAATCCCAAGCAGGCTCGCGCGCGCCGAAACCACGTGCTGGCGTCCATGCGGGACATCGATTACATCAGCGAGTCTGCCTACCAGGCGGCCGTCGCGCAGCCGCTCGGGCTCGACCGCGGCCGCATCTACACGAGGATTCGCGAGCCGTTCTTCTTCAGCTACGTGCGTGAGCTCCTGATCGAGGAGTACGGCGCGACGACGGTGCGAAGCGGCGGCTTGAAGGTGTACACGACGATCGACCCGCGCTACCAGAACATCGCGATCGCCTCGATGAAGGACGAGCTCAACCTGTCGACCGACCCGGCGTCCGCGATCGTGTCGATCAATCCCGCCAACGGCGCGATCCGGGCGATGACGGCGGTCGTCCCCGGCAAGAAGGAGCTCGAGTTCAACCTGGCGGCACAGGGGCGGCGACAGGCGGGCTCCGCGTTCAAGACCTTCGTCCTCACCGAGGCGATCCGCCAGGGCATCAACCCGTATACGACGAGATACCTGTCGGCGCCGTTCCACTATCAGCCGAGCCCGTATGAAGATCCCTGGGATGTGGCGACCTACAGCCACTCCTACATCGGCGCCGTGCCGATCTCGACGGCCACGCTCGCCTCCGACAACACCGTCTACGCGCGCCTGACACTGGACGTCGGCCCGGAGAACGTCGTCAGGACGGCGCGGAAGATGGGGATCAAGACGGAGCTTCTGCCGGTCCCGTCCCTCGCGCTGGGGGTGAACGCCGTCTCTCCCCTGGAGATGGCCTCGGCCTACGCGACGCTCGCGGCCGGAGGCGTGTACTCCAAGCCGATGGCGATTCGCAAGGTCGTCTTCCCCGACGGCCGGGTGGACAAGGAGGCCGGCTGGGGAATCTCGAAGCGCAAGCGCGTCATGTCCGACGGCGTCGCCTACGAGGTGACGAAGATCCTGCAGGACAACATCACGAGCGGGACGGGCACCGGCGCGAACTACGGCGATCCCGCGGCGGCAGGGAAGACCGGGACGACCGACGATTCCGCCGATGCCTGGTTCGCCGGCTACACGCCCAAGGCCTCCACGGTCGTCTGGGTCGGCTATCCCAAGGCCCAGGTCCCGATGTCGAGCGTCCACGGGATCACGGTCACCGGCGGATCGTTCCCAGCCTCGATCTGGAGGCTCTACATGTCGCGGGCACTCGAGGGCCAGCCTCGGCCGAGCTGGCCGAGCCCGAGGAACCCGGCGGATTGGATCCCGTTCAGGGGCGAGTTCGCGTTCTACGGCGCTCCCGAGCCGCCGGCGAAGCCGGACGAGCCTCAGGCATCGCCGGACGAGCAGGCCAAGCCGGACAAGCCTCAGGGCTCGCCGGCCAAGCCGGACAAACCGGACAAGCCTGAGCAGCCTCCCACCACCACCGAGGGCCGGTAGTCGCGCAGCCGGGTGGGCGCTTCTCGCCGGAGCGCTCGTTCTGGCGCTGACGGCTGCGGCCGTCGCGTTCGCCTACCCGTCGTCGTCGCCCCTCGTGCCCGAGCACGAAGGGGAGGACTCGAGCTGGGCCTGGCTCTACCTCGGAGCGATCGTCGCAGCGTTCGTCGTCTACGTGGCCGGCCTCTATCTCCTCGGTCGCCGCAGCGGCGCCGGCCCCCACCGGGCCGTGATCGTGCTTGCGTGCGCGATCCAGCTCCTGCCGCTGGCCGGCCCGGTGCTTCTGTCGACCGACGTCTACACGTACTGGGACTACGCGCGCATCTCGGTCGCGCACGGCGACAACCCGTACGTGGACGTTCCGAGCGACTACCCGGACGACGTCGCCTTTCCGCTCATGGGCTCGTACTGGCACGACACGACCTCCGTCTACGGGCCGGGGTTCACCCTGGCCTCCGAGGTTCACGCGACGGCCGTGGGCGACTCTGTGGACGCGGCCGCCTGGGCCTACCGCGGCCTCGCCGCCGCCGCCATGGTCGTGCTCGTCCTGCTCGCGGCGCGGCTGTCGCCCCGGCCCGCCTTCGCGGCGGCGTTCGTCGGCTGGAACCCGCTGCTGGCGATCCACTTCGCCGGCGGCGGCCACAACGACGCGTGGATGATGGCCTTCGTCCTCGCCGCGCTGGCACTCGCTGCCTCGGGCAGGCCGTTCCTCGCAGGCCTCTCTTGGGCCGCGGCGATCGTGATCAAGTGGGTGCCCCTCCTCTTTCTGCCGCTGCGCCTGCTCGAGGCGAGGCGAGTCGGGAGGCGAATCGACCACCGCGGCCTGGCGCTGGGCCTGCTCGTGGTCGTGGCGATTGCCACATGGCGCTACGGGCTCGAGTGGATCGGAGCAGTCGGCCCATTGACGCGAAACCTGGCCGAGGACCGCGCCTCGTACGCGATCCCGAGCCGGATCGCAGGGCTGGGGCTTCCCGAGGGCGCGGCGACGCTCGGCTTCGCCCTGGCCTTCGTGCTCGCGTATGCCTGGCTCCTGCGCGAAGCGTGGCGCGGCCGCGCGCGACTCGCGCTCACCGCCGGCCTGCTCCTCGTTTGCACCTCGTGGCTCGTCCCCTGGTACGCGGTCTGGGCCGTGCCGCTGGCGGCCGTGGAGGAGGACAGGACCGCGCGGGTGCTCGCCCTGGCGCTGTCCGCCTACCTCCTGCGCGACGCGGTTCCCATCTAGTGCTCCTCCGAGGCAGCACTACTCGAAGGGGCACAGAGACCCGCGGGAGTCGGCGCTGGACTACGGTACGGGGCGTCGTGGCAGCCCTGATCTCGGTCGCGGAAGCGCAGCAGCTCGTCCTGGAGCGGGTGAGGGCGCTCGAGCCGGAACGGGTGCCGATCGAGCGCGCCGCCGGTCGGGTGCTGGCCGAGCCTGCCGCCGCCGCAGTCGACCTGCCGCCGTTTCCGAGCTCCGCGATGGACGGGTATGCGCTGCGCTCCGACGACACGGAGAAGGCGCCCGTGGCCTTGCCCGTGGTCGCTCGGATCGCCGCCGGCAATCCGGCCCCGCGAGCGCTGGCTTCGGGCGAGGCGATGGCGATCGCCACCGGCGGAGCGGTGCCCGAAGGGGCGGATGCGGTCGTTCCGATCGAGGTCGTCGAGGAGAGCGAGGGCAGGCTGGCGGTTCGGGCACCGGTGTCGGCGGGGGCGAACGTGCGCGTCCGGGGAGGCGACGTCCGCGCGGGCGAGACCGTGCTCGAGCCCGGCGTCGTCCTGGGGCCCGGCCCGGTGGGGGCGCTTGCGGCCGCCGGCGTCTCCGAGGTGCGCTGCTCGAAGCGCCCACGCGTCGGCATCGTGGTAACCGGATCGGAGCTGCGCCAGCCCGGTGAGACGCTCGCGCCGGGGCAGGTCTACGAGTCGAACGGGCTCCTGCTCGGCACGGCGCTGCAGCTGGCCGGCGCCGTCCCTGCGCAGCTCGGCGTGGTCTCCGACACCGAGGAGGAGCACCGGCGGACGATGGAGCGGGCGCTGCTCGGCTTCGACATGCTCGTCACGACCGGGGGCGCCTCGGTCGGGCCGCACGACCTGGTGCGAAAGGTGCAGGCCGACCTCGGCGTCGAAGAGGTCTTCTGGGGCGTGGCGATGAAGCCCGGAAAGCCGGTTGCCTTCGGCGTTCGGCGCGGCCATCTCGTCTTCAACCTGCCCGGGAACCCCGTCTCGGTGCTCGCCACCTTCGAGCTCCTCGTCAGGCCTGCCGTCAACGCGCTGCTCGGATTGCCGCGGCCTCTGCCGGCCTTCCGTCCCGGAACCCTCGCGGCGGCGGTCCGCCGCAACCCCGAGCGAGACGAGCTCGTCAGGGCGACGCTGGCAGAGGGGGAAGGCGAGCCGCTGCTCACGCCGGTGCCCGGCCAGGAGTCGCACATGATCGTCAGAGCAGGCCGAGCCGCCGCCCTCGCCTGGGTTCCTGCCGGAGAGGGCGAGATGCCGGCGGGCTCGCCGGTTCGCTTTCTCGAGCTCTGACCGCTCTAAGAGCCCTCGGCTCGGTCGTCCTGCGACTCGACGGCGACCAGGTGCCGCCTGCGCGATCTCCGCACGGCGAGAATCGTCCGGCGGCCGGCTTCCCTGAGCGGTCCCGGCGTCCGCTCGGAGACATCCGGATACGGGGCGTACGTACCGAGGGTGACGGCGCCGACCTGTCCGGCTGCGGCGCTCCAGGCGAGGAAGGCGACCACGAGCGGGATCGGCACGTAGCCGACGGCGGTGAGCGCGATCAGGTACCAGAACGCGTCGAGGCCCATCCCGAAGCGGATTGCGAACGATGCGAACAGAAGGAGAGGGCCGGTGAAGCCCAGGGCGTAAACGGCCAGTTGGACGGCGCGGCCCCGGTCACGCAGTTGCGGAAGCCAGAGCCAAGCGTGCAGCGATGGCAGCAGGAAGAGCAAGGAGTACGGGTTGACGGCCGTGACAACAAGCGCCACGATCGCGAGGACGAGCATCGCGGCCAGATGCCCACCGAGCTCCTCCTGGCGGGCGATCGATCGCGTCGGGGTCAGGCGCGGCCGGACGACGAACCAGGCCAGGACAGAGATCCCGAGCAGCGCTGCGAGCGCTGGGACGGGCCAGTCGCCCGCTACGGCGGTGTTGGGGCCGATCGGCCGGTCCTCGCCGCTGGGCAGGAGGCCGATCGCGACGAAGAAGGCGAAGACGCCCCCCAGCCAGAGCCAGACGGCGAGGCGGCTCAGATAGCTGCGAAGGGCCGGCCGAATCGCGATGTGCCGTCGGCGACAGCGGGCGAACAGATCCACCGTCGCGGCCAGGAAAGGAATGAGCGTGGCGATGAGGACGAGCTGAAGGGTCCAGCCGTAGAGCAGCCGCGTCCCGAAGAAGAGGTAGGACTGCGTGCCGCTCGCGACCTCGGCGGACTCGTCGAGCGAGGAGACGAGGACCTGCGCGGCGCGGCCGAGCTCTCCGAGCCGCTCCTCGTCGAGGTTTTCGAGCGTATCGCCCTCGGGCGAGCGTGGGCGGCTGTCACCGGTGGTGACCGTGATCGCCGGCACGCCCCGGGAGACGAAGGGCGCCTGCTCGTAGAAGCTGAACGGGAACGCAAGGTCGACGAGCTGTGCGAGGGCACCGGGTCGGCGCGGCTCCAGCCCGCTCTGGGCCTCGATCGACTCGCCGACGGTGGCGAGCAGGGTGGGGCTTGGCACCCGCGGCGTGTCACCCGCGAACTCGATCCTGGGCGGGTCGCCCGACCCGATCGAATCGAGGTTGACCAGGGCGGCGATGCGGCCGGCGTAGGGACGGCTCTGCGCGAAGTGCTCGGCGCCGAGACCGCCGTAGGCTCCGCCGTCGGTCGAGACCAGAAGGATCGGGTGCGCGAGCGAGGCACTACCGAGATCACGGGCAAGCTCGAGAAGCGCGCCGGTGCCCGAGGCGTTGTCGTCGGCGCCGGGCGTGCTCCCGACGTTGTCGCGGTGGGCGAGCACGGCGATGGCGCGCTTGCCTTGGGCCGCGGCCGGCCCGGTCCGTGGCGCGGCCGCCACGAGGTTGACCAGCTCCTCCGTGCCCAGCCCCGGGATCTCGGCCGAGAACGTCTGTCGCTCGACCGTGAAACCGTAGCCTTGGAGCACTTCCTCGACCCAGTCGGCGGCCTTCTGCTGTCCGGGGCTCCCGGGCGAGCGGTCGGGCACCTCCGTGGCCAGGTCGGTTGTGAACTGCAGAGCGGTCGCTCCGTCGAAGAACGGCTGCGCGCGGGGAGGCGGCAGCGCGTCGGGTCTCCCGACGCTGAAGGCGGCCACCAGCACGGGGACGGCGACGACGAGCCAGGCGGCGCGGTAGATGCGCGTCGAGACCGGCCGCTCGAGGGACCCGCGCCGCGGCCGACGGCGTGGCGCTTCTGCGGCCATCAGCCCGGCAGTGTAGATGCACGAGCCCGTGCCGACCGTACCTTCCTGCCTGCGCCGCGCCTATCCTTCTAGCGACGATGGAAGCGCGGCCCACGGTACTCCTCGTGGACGACGAGGAGTCGGTGCAGAAGGTGCTCACCTATCCGCTTGAGCGCGAGGGGTATCGCGTCGTCCAGGCACGCGACGGCGAGGAGGCGCTCCAGCGCTACCGGGTGGAGCCGGTCGACCTCGTCATCCTCGACCTCATGCTCCCGCGCCTCGACGGTCTGGCCGTCTGCCGGCGCCTGCGCGAGGAGCGGAGCGCCGTCCCGATCATCATGCTGACGGCACGAGGTGACGAGGGCGACAAGGTGCTGGGCCTCGAGCTCGGCGCCGACGATTACATCACGAAGCCTTTCTCCATTCGCGAGTTCATGAGCCGTGTCCGTGCGCTCCTTCGTCGCGCCCAGCTGCCGGCGTCGAGTGGACGCGAGGACATCGTGGAGGTCGACGGGCTTCGCATCGACACGGCGCGGCGCACGGTCGAAGCACGGGGGACGCCCGTCCAGCTCACCTATCTCGAGTTCGAGCTCCTGCGCATGCTCGCAACGAACCCCGGCCGCGTTTTCACGCGGAAAGCCCTCCTCGACGAGCTGTGGGGCGGCTCGGCGTACCGCGACCCGAGGACGATCGACGTGCATGTCAGGCATTTGCGCGAGAAGCTCGAGCGCGACCCCAGCGAGCCCGAGCTGATCTTCACCGTGCGCGGGGCGGGCTATCGCTTCCGCGAAGTGCGATGAGGGCTCCGCCGCTCGTCAGCCTGAGCGTCAAGGCGGGGCTCGTCCTCTTCGCCGTCGTCGCCGGCGCACTCGCGATCGTCTACGTCGCCGTCGTCCCGCAGCTGGAGAACCGGCTCGTCGACGCCAAGATCGACGAGCTGGAGCAGGCGGCGCCCAGGGTCGCTCGGCCGCTGCACGACCTGGATGGGTTTTCAATGCAGCAGATGGTGCGATCGCAGGCCGAGTCCCTCGGCGTCCGCGTGGTCGTGCTCGACCGGCTGACCGACGATCAACTCCTGAACAGCGTCGACTCGCGGGACACCCCGGTCGGGGACCTCTCGACGGACCCAGTTGCGCTCGAAGCGGCCGGCACGCGGTCTCTCGCTTCGGGCCGGAGTGAGCACGACGGGGAGCAGTACGCTGAGGCCGCTGCTCCCGCCGGTGAGCGCGTTGTCGTGCTCGCTGCGCCCCTCGACGACGTTCTTGCCAACGTGCGGCTCGTCCGCCGGAGCCTGCTGCTCGCGGGCGCCGCCTCGCTCGTCATCTCCTGGGTCGCCGGCTATTTTCTAGCCCTGAGATTCACGCGTCGGATCAGGCGGCTCGAGTTTGCTGCGGAGCGCCTGGCCGAGGGCGACTTCGAGACACCGGTCGTCGACGGCGGCCGCGACGAAGTGGGGCAGCTTGCGGATGCGTTCGACAGCATGCGGGCTCGGCTCGCGGTGCTCGACCGCGCGCGGAGGGAGTTCATCGCCAACGCCTCGCACGAGCTGAGGACGCCGCTCTTCTCGCTGGGGGCGTTCGTCGAGCTGCTCGACGACGAGGAGATGGCGCCGGAGGTCCGGAAGGAGTTCCTCGTCGAGATGCGGGACCAGATCGACCGTCTCGCGCGGCTCGCCACCGATCTGCTCGACCTCTCGCGCCTGGATGCCGGCCAGCTCGAGATCGAGATCGGTCGGTTCGACCTGGCGTCGTCCGGTCGCCTGGTCGCGGACGAGTTTCGGGCGGTCGCCGAGCCGACGGGGCACGCGCTCTTGGTCGAAGCCGACGCTCCGGTGGCTGCTCTCGGCGACGAATTGCGGGTGCAGCAGATCGTCAGGGCGCTCGTGGAGAACGCGATTCGGCACACGCCGGCCGGCACGACCGTGACCATCCGTGTCCTACGGCGCGGCAACGGGGCGGTTCTCGAGGTTCGGGATGACGGCCCCGGCATCCCGAGCGAGGACCAGAAGCACCTCTTCCAGCGTTTCTACCGGGCCGTGGGGGGCAAGGCGTCGGGCAGCGGCCTCGGGCTGGCGATCGCATCCGAGCTGGCGACGCGGCTCGAAGGCTCCATCGAGCTCTCCTCGCGGCCCGGCACCACCGTTTTCACGTTGAATCTGCCGCTCGCGGAACCTGCACGGACCGAGACCGACCTCGTGGCAGACGTAGCGAGATGAGGCAACGTGGAGGTCGCGCCGTCGTCACTACGATGAGTTGGACGTGACCCGCCCAGGTGCCGTCGCCGCCCTCGCCGTCGCCTCCGCCGTCCTCGGAGGCACGCTCGCGCTCGTGCTCGGGAAGGCCGTCGGGTGGGTCGATGACGACGGTAGCCGCGTCCAGACCGTGCTCGTCCCCACGCCCGACGATGCGACTCCCGCAGCCGAGGACGTCGAGGGCGAGGCGGCGAAGCCGCTCTTGGGGAACGGCTTCGACGCCGCCGAGCTCTACCGCAAGCGCGCAGCGGGCGTGGTCACCATCTTCGCCCTCTTCGGCGAGGGCGGCGTCGACGACCCCGACGTGACGGCCTCCCAGGGATCGGGCTTCGTCGTCTCGGACGACGGCTACATCCTCACGAACTCCCATGTCGTGACGACGGCGGGAGAGTCCGGTGCGAGGGAGGCCCCGGACGCGGCCGATACCGTCTACGTCCAGTTTCGGGACGGGGAGAGGGTTCCGGCGAAGATCGTCGGCTGGGACGTCTTCGACGACGTCGGTCTCCTGAAGGTCGATCCCGCTGACCACGCCGTGAGCCCGGTGCCGCTCGGCGATTCGAGCACCGTGGTCGTGGGCGAGCCGGTGGCGGCGATCGGAAGCCCGTTCGGGCAGGAAAGCTCGCTGAGCGTCGGCGTCGTTTCCGCGACCGAGCGGTCGATCGACTCCCTTACCTCGCGCTTCAACCTCGTCGACGCGATCCAGACGGACGCGCCGATCAACCGCGGGAACTCGGGCGGCCCGATGTTCGACGCCTCCGGCGAGGTGATCGGGATCAACGCGCAGATCCGCAGTGAGTCCGGCACCGCGGAGGGCGTCGGCTTTGCCATCCCGATCAACGCTGCCCGGCGCTCGATGGAGCAGCTGATCCAGACAGGCGAGGTTCGTTACGCCTGGCTCGGTGTGACCACGCAGACCGTCACGCCCAGGTTGGCCGAGAGGTTCGGCTTCGCAGAGACGAGGGGCGCCGCCGTCCAGTCTGTCGCCGGTGGGAGCCCGGCCGACGAGGCCGGTTTGGTCGGTGGGGGCGCGGAGGAGGAGTTCGACGGGGTTCCGTTCTGCCCGGGCGGCGACCTGATCGTCGCGGTCGACGGCGAGCCGGTCCGCTCGGCAGAGGACGTTGTCAGGGCTGTCAACCAGGAGCGTCTCCCCGGCGACGAGATCCGCCTCACGATCCTGCGAGGGAGCGAGCGCCTCGAGCTGACCGTGGTCCTCGCCGACCGGCCGGCGAACCCGCCCGCGCTCGCCTGCTAGAGCTCTAAGGCAGCCTGCGCGCTCTCTAGACTCGGCCCGTGCAGCCCACCGAGGATCTGATCCTCCTTGGCGACAACCTCGACGCGCTTTCGGGCTTCGACGACGGCTGCTTCCAGCTCGTCTACGCGGACCCGCCCTTCAACACGGGCCGGCGGCAGCGGCGGCTGACCACGTCCACCGAGGCGACGCCCGCCGGCGACAGGACCGGCTTCGGCGGAAGGCGCTATGCGACGCGTGTGCTTCACCGGTCGTCGTTCGCCGACGCCTTCGACGACTACCTCGGCTTTCTCGAGCCGCGTCTGCAGGAGCTCCGTCGCCTCCTCGCACCGACAGGCACTCTCTATCTCCATCTCGACTACCGTGAGGCTCACTACGCGAAGGTCCTCCTCGACGGGCTCTTCGGGCGCGAGTGCTTCCTCAACGAGATCGTGTGGGCCTACGACTACGGCGGCCGCCCGCGGCGCCGGTGGCCGGCGAAGCACGACACGATCCTCGTCTACGTCAAGGACCCCGAGCGCTACTGGTTCGATGCCCACGCCGTCGAGCGCGAGCCGTACATGGCCCCGGGACTCGTCACGGCCGAGAAGGCAGCGCGGGGAAAGCTCCCGACCGACGTCTGGTGGCACACGATCGTCTCGCCGACGGGCAAGGAGAAGACCGGGTACCCGACCCAGAAGCCGGAAGGGATCCTTCGGCGAATCGTCCAGGCCTCCTCACGCCCCGGCGACTGGTGCCTCGACCCTTTCGCCGGCTCGGGGACGCTCGGCGCCGTCTGCGCGCAGCTCGGCCGGCGTTTCGTCCTCGTCGATTCGAGCCCGGAGGCGGTCGACGTGGCGCGCGGGCGCCTGCGGCAGTTTCGCCCTGCAGAGGCCCGGGTACGAGCGATTCAGGATCACGACATACCCGCACGCGCCGGCAGGCGCTAGATTTCGGCGATTGGAGGGTTCTGCGGCAGTGTCTAGCCCTTGAGCAACGCGAACGGCATCTCGACGGGCGTCGTCTCGCTCGTCATCCCGGCCAAGGCCGAGTACATCGCGCTCGGCCGGCTCGCAGTCGCTGGTCTCCTGCGTGCCCGAGCCGTCGAGCCGGAGGTGCTTGCGGACGTGAAGCTGGCGCTCACCGAGGCGTGCTCCAACTCCATCCGCCACGCGTATGCGGACGGAAGGGAGGGGGAGGTCGAGATCCGTTACGAGTTGGCCGACACGACTCTCTCCGTCGAGGTCTCGGATGAGGGCGGGGGCTTCGATCCATCGCTTCTCGAGACCGGGTTCGGCGTCCGCGGCGAAGGCGGCCTCGGCATCGCTATCATCCGCGCTCTCACCGACGACCTGATCATCGGTCCCCGCTCGGGCGGCGCCGGCTACTGCGTCCGCTTCACCAAGAACCTGGCCTAAGAACTCGTTTCAGAATGACGCTTCGCCCGGCGGCACAGGGCCTCATCTTGAGACGAGTTCTAAGCCAACACCTCTCAGCATGGGGCCAGGCCGCCGCGCGCGGTATCCTCCGCCGCCGTGCAGCTTCACCTGGTAAATGTCGGCACGAAGCTCCTCGCGGACTACGCGTCGATCGCCTCGCGCGGCCTCATGGACGAGATCAGGGAGCTCGTCGCGCCGCTCGAGGGCAAGCGGGTGCTCCACCTCTCGGCGACCGCTTTCGGGGGCGGCGTGGCTGAGATTCTGTACACCCTGGTGCCGCTCATGCGGGACGCCGGGCTGGACGTCGAGTGGCGCATCATCCACGGCCAGGACGAGTTCTTCGACGTCACGAAGACGATCCACAACGCGCTGCAGGGCGATCCCCACGGCCTCACCACCGAGCAGGAGGAGATCTTCCGGCGCTACCAGATGCTGAACGCGGAGGCCCTGGACGGCTTCTACGACTTCGTCGTCGTCCACGATCCGCAGCCGGTCGGCGTGATCGAGCACGCCCGCCGGAACGGGGGCCACTGGACCTGGCGCTGTCACATCGACCTCTCGGAGCCGAACGCAGCCGTGCTGGACCTGCTGCTCCCGTGGATCTGCGAGCACGACGCGGCGGTGTTCCACCGGCGGCAGTACGTTCCGGACGCGAACGACCTGCCGACGCCGTGGATCTGGCCTCCCGCGATCGACCCGCTCGCTCCCAAGAACATGGCGCTCTCCGCCGAGGACGCCGCCTACATCGTCGACCAGTTCGGGATCGACGTGCGCCGGCCGCTCGTCACCCAAGTGAGCCGCTTCGACCCCTGGAAGGATCCGCTCGGAGTCATCGACGCGTGGCGGATCGTGCGGGAAGCCCATCCGGACGTGCAGCTCGCCCTCGTCGGCTCGATGGCCCACGACGATCCTGAGGGCTGGGAGTACTACAACCGCACGGTCGCCGCCGCCGCCGGCGATCCTGACATCTTCATCCTCTCGAACCTGAACAACGTGGGATCGGTCGAGGTGAACGCGTTCCAAGTGCACTCGGCCGCGGTGCTGCAGAAGTCGATCCGCGAGGGTTTCGGGCTCACAATCACCGAGGCGCTCTGGAAGGGGCGACCGGTGGTTGCCGGCAGGGTCGGCGGGATCGTCGACCAGGTCGAGGACGGCGTGACCGGGTATCTCGTCTCCTCGGTCGAGGAGTGCGCCGAGAAGACGGCGCTCACCCTCGCCGACCCGGCCCGGAGCCGCGAGATGGCTCTGGCCGGCAAGGAGAACGTTCGCCGGCGCTTCCTCGCACCGCGCCTCCTGCGGGATTGGCTCGTTCACTTCAACGAGCTGGACGGACGGAGCGGCGAGGTGGCCGGCCTGGCCGAGGCCCTGCGCAGCACCTGACTCGGACGGGGCGCCGCTAGGGTGTCGGGGATGGCGGGCCGGCGAAAGCTCATCGTCGTCTCCAACCGCGGGCCGGTCGTCTACGACCGTGTCGAGGGCGGCGAGCGGGTCGCACGCCGTGGAGGCGGCGGGCTCGTGACGGCTCTTCGCAGCCTCGTCGAGCACCACGACGTGACGTGGATCGCAAGCGTCATGTCGGAGGAGGACCGACAGGTCGTCGACGAAGCCCGGGGCGAGGCGATCGAGGAGGTCGCGCGCGGCGGCGCCCCGTACCGGCTCCGCCTCGTCGCGCACGATCCCAGCGCCTACGACTGGCACTACAACGTGATCGCGAACCCGATGCTCTGGTTCATCCAGCACTACCTGTGGGGCCTCGCCGCCGCCCCCGACGTCGACCACGGCCTCCACCACGCCTGGAGGGAGGGCTATGTGGCCGTGAACCGTGGCTTTGCCGACGCAGTCGTGGCGGAGCTCGAGCGCGAGCCGGGCGCTGCCGTCTTCTTCCACGACTACCACCTGTACGTCGCGCCGGCGTTCGTGCGGGAGCGCGTTCCCGAGGCGCTGATGGCGCACTTCGTGCACGTCCCGTGGCCGATGCCGGATTACTGGCGCGTCCTTCCCGAGCCGATCCGACGGTCGATCCACGAGGGCCTGCTCGCCAACGACGTCGTCAGCTTCCACACGGCGCGCTGGCGTCACAGCTTCCAACGCTCCTGCGTTGACATCCTCGGTGTCGAGCCCGACCGGGCGACCTTCGAGATCCCGCTCGCCGGTCGGGTCGCCCGGCTGCGCGCGCGGCCGATCTCCGTCGACCCCGGTGAGTTCGACGAGCTGGCCGAGAGCGAGGAGGTCATCGCCGCCGAGCGGGCGCTCGAGTCGGCTCGCCCGGAGTTCCTCATCGTCCGCGTCGATCGCACCGATCCCTCGAAGAACGTCGTCCGCGGCTTTCGAGCCTACGAGCTCTACCTCGACGCTCATCCGGAGATGCACGAGCGCGTCCAGATGGTCGCCCTGCTCGACCCCTCCCGTCAGGACATCCCCGAGTACGCCGAGTACCTGGGCGCGATCCAACGTGCCGCCAGAGCCGTGAACGACCGCTTCCAGCGCGACGGCTGGGTACCGCTCGACCTGCAGATCCAGGACAACTTCCCGCAGGCGGTCGCCGCCTACAAGCAGTTCGACGTCCTGCTCGTGAACGCGATCTTCGACGGGATGAACCTCGTCGCCAAGGAGGCTCCGCTCGTGAACACGCGCGACGGCGTTCTCGTCCTCTCCGAGAACGCCGGCGCCCATGACGAGCTCGGCGAGTGGGCGCTGACCGTCAACCCGTTCGACGTCGCGGGCCAGGCCGAGGCGATCCACGCGGCGGTGCAGATGGAAGCCGCCGAGCGCCGTCGCCGTCGCGACGCGATCGTCGCCCACGTCCGCGAGCACGACATCGGTCGCTGGATCGACACGCAGCTCGCCGACCTCGACGAGGCGCGGGCGCTGCTGTCGACCTCGAGTTGAGGATCCTCCGCCGCAAGGTCGACCCGCGGGTCGAGGAAGCCACGGCTGCGCATGCGGCCGGCGACTTCGTGCGGGCCGTGAGCTGGCAGCCGACGTCGTCGCAGACGACGACCCTTCGCTCGAGGCGGTGCGACGACTGGCGGAGCTCGAATACCTCCTCGGCGACTACGAGGCTGCGGAGGTGAGGGTGCCGGCCGGAACCTCGACCTGCGGGTCGACGCCGAGGTCGCGCTCGCGCTCGTCTACCTCCAGACGAACCGGTTCGCCGAGACCCGTACGCTCTTCGCCGGCCTCGGCGACGCCGTCCGGCTGCCGCTCTGGGACCTGATGAAGTCGTTCGGGGACGAGCAGCCGTATGGGCTCGAGTGGGGTGGCGAGAGCCAGCTGACGCTGCCGTTCATCCAGGCGACGACGTGGGAGCTTCCGTGCGTCAGGCTCGGGCTGAACGGTCTGGAGGTGGACGCGCGGATCGACACCGGCGGCGAGCTTCTCACCCTGTCCCCCGACGTCGCCGATGAGCTCGGCGTCGAGACCGTAGCCTGGGCCGAAGGGGACTTCGCCGCCGGCGCGCGCGGCGAGGTCGGCTACGGGAGGGTCGACTCGGTTCGCGTGGGGCCGCTGACGGTGCGAGCCGTGCCGGTAGCGGTCATGGCCGTGGAGCGGCCGATCGTCGGCACGGGGTTCCTGCGCCAGTTCCTCACCACTCTCGACTACCTGGGCAACCGGCTCGTCCTGCAGCCACGCTCGAGCGTTTCTCCCCGGACCGGGCTCGAGATCCCGTTCGCGCTCGCGGCGAGCCATCTCATCCTCGCCGCCGGCTCGCTCGACGACCACGAGCGGCTGACGTTCATCGTCGACTCCGGCCTCGAGGACGAAGGCGGCGCGTCCGTGGCGCTCCCGAGGGCCACACTCGACCTACCGGAATCGCGGCTCCCCCGCTGACCGAGGAGGTCGGCGAGTCCGGGGCCGGGCGCCTCTCGCGTCGCTTCGGGCGCTTCCCGCTGCGGCGGGTGGGGCTGGGGCCGCTCGTCCAGGACGGCGCTTCGGGGCTGTACGGGATCTTCCCCGACGTGTGGACGGAGATCACCGGGATCTCGGTTCACGGGATCGTGAGCCACGGCTTCCTCCGGCGGTATGCCTGGACGCTCGACTTCGACGCCATGAAGATGACGTTCACGACGTAGGCTTCCAGCGTGGACCGCGAGGAGCTGAGCCACGTCGACGAGAGCGGCGCCGTTCGCATGGTGGACGTCGGCGGGAAGCCTCCGGTACGGCGCCGGGCCCGCGCCCACGCGTTTGTCCGCATGAGCGCGGGCACCGCGGCGCGCCTCGGTGAGCTCCCGAAGGGCGATGCCCTGACAACGGCTCAGCTCGCCGGGATCATGGCGGCGAAGCGCACCTCCGAGTTGATTCCCCTCTGTCATTCGCTCCCGCTCACGCACGTGGACGTCCGGCTCGAGGTCGAGGACGCCGGCGTGGCCATCGAGGCGCGCGCGGAGACGACGGCCCGGACCGGGGTCGAGATGGAGGCGATGACGGCGGCTTCGGTGGCGGCCTTGACCGTGTACGACATGGCCAAGGCGATCGACAAGGAGATGGTCGTCGAGGACGTGCGGCTGCTGGAGAAGACGAAGGAGAGCGCGGAGTGAAGGCAGCCGTGCTCACGGTCTCGGACGGCGTCAGCGCGGGGGAACGGGAAGACCGGAGCGGTGAGGTCCTCGAGGAACTCCTCCTGGCCGAGGGCTACGAGGTCGAGCGGCGAGTCGTTCCCGACGAGCGGGAGGCGATCGCGGAGGCGATCCGGGAGCTGGCCGCCGGCGCCGAGGTCGTCTTCACCACCGGCGGCACCGGGATGGGGCCCAGGGACGTCACTCCCGAGGCGACGCGCGACGTTCTCGACCGGCCGGCGCCCGGCATCGCCGAGGCGATCCGGGCCGACTCGATCGCCAAGACGCCGCACGGTCTGCTCTCGCGCGGCCTGGCGGGCGTCGCGGGATCCGCGCTCGTGGTCAACCTTCCGGGCTCGCCGGGCGGGGCGAGGGACGGCTTCGAGGTGCTCCGGCCGGCGCTCGGCCATGCCCTCGAGCTCTTGGCGGGCGAGCCCACTGCCCATAGACAAACATGACGTCCGCCGTCACGCGGTATCCGAGACTCTTCCTCTCGCTCGTCAAGTTCGAGCACACCGTCTTCGCGCTTCCGTTCGCCTACATCGGCGCCTTCCTCGCCGTCGACGGCGTGCCGGGCGCGGCCGAACTCCTCTGGATCACCGTCGCGATGGTCGGCGCCCGCAGCCTGGCGATGGCCCTCAACCGGCTGATCGACGCCGGCATCGACGCGCGCAACCCGCGCACGGCCGGCCGCGAGCTGCCACGTGGCGCTCTGACTCCCTGGCAGGTCGGGCTCTTCTGCCTCGCGTCGCTCGCGGTCTTCCTCGTCGCCGTCTACCAGCTGGCGCCGATCGTCCGCTGGCTCTGGCCCATCCCCGTCGCGGCCTTCGTCGTCTATCCCTATCTGAAGCGGGGAACGTGGCTCTCCCATTTCTGGCTCGGCGCCGTGGATGGGCTCGCGCCGGTCGGCGCCTGGGCCGCGATCACGAACGACCTTCCGCTCGAGGCCTGGCTGCTCGGCGCGGCCGTGGCCGTTTGGGTCGCCGGCTTCGACGTCCTCTACTCGCTCTTCGACCTCGAGCACGACCGGGCCCACGGCCTTCACTCCGTGCCGGCTCGCTTCGGCGTCCCCGTGGCGTTTGTCGTCGCCAGGGCCTGTCACGCCGCCACCGTGGTCTTCCTCGCCTCCGCCGGGCTCGCGCTCGACGCAGGCGTCCTCTACTGGCTCGGAGTCGCGGCCGTGGCGGGCCTGCTGCTCTACGAGCACTCCCTCGTCTCGCCGCGGGACACGAGCCGTCTCGACATGGCGTTCTTCACCATGAACGGCGTCATCAGCCTGACTTTCTTCGCCTTCGTGCTCGCGGACGTGGTCGTGTGATCTCGGCCCGCGGGCTCGGCCGCAGCTTTGGAGTGAAGCGAGTCATCCGCGACCTCGACCTCGAGCTTGCCGAGCGCGAGCTGCTCCTCGTGACGGGGCCGAACGGATCGGGGAAGTCGACGCTTCTCGCGCTCTGCGCCGGCCTTCTCGCCCCAACCCAGGGGGAGCTCGAGGTCGCTGCGGAGCGCAGTCGTATCGGCTACCTGGCCCACGAGCCGCTGGTCTACCGGGAGCTCACCGCGCTCGAGAACCTCGATCTCTACGGACGCCTGTATCGCGTGCCGGAGCGGCGCGAGCGGATCGGCATGCTCCTCGAGCGCTACGGGCTCTGGGAGGCCCGACGCGAGCGCGTGGCCACCTTCTCTCGCGGGATGCAGCAGCGCCTCGCGCTTTGCCGGACGCTCCTGCACGAGCCCGACCTGCTGCTGCTCGACGAGCCGTATGCCGGCCTGGACGAAGGGGGAACGGCGCTGCTGGACGCGGAGCTCGGCGGCCTCGTCGGCACGCGGACGCTCGTCCTCGCCACCCACGATCCCGAGCGCATGGCGCCGCTCGCCACCGTGAGGTTGGCTCTGGCGTGACCTACCTGGCGGACGTCGGCACGCTCGCCCGCAAGGACCTGCTCCTCGAGCTTCGCTCGCGCGACACGGTGCCGGCGATGCTCCTCTTCGTCGTCTCGACCCTGGTCGTCTTCAACTTCGCGCTCCCCGCCGGCGCATCCGCCGAGGCCGCCTACGGCCTTCTGTGGGCCGCGCTCGTCTTCACGGCGATCCTCGGGCTCACGCGCGCTTTCGTGGCAGAGCGGGAGCAGCGCGTTCTCGACGGGCTCGTACTGGCGCCGGCCGACCGGAGCGCGATCTGGCTCGGGAAGGCGATTGCGGTGGTCGCGTTCCTCGCCCTCGCCGAGGTCGTGGCGTTGCCGGCCTTCGCCCTCTTCTTCGAGCCGGTGAGCTGGGAGCTCGTCGCCGCGGTCGCCCTCGCCAGCGTCGGCTTCGCCGCCGTCGGCACGCTCCTCGCGGCGATGGCGGCGGCGAGCCGGGCCCGCGAGCTCTTGCTCCCGCTCCTCTTCCTGCCGCTCGTGATCCCGATCGTCGTGGGCGGCGTCGGCGCCTCGATCGCCGACGATCCCGGGCGCTACCTCGGCTTCCTCGCCCTCTACGACCTGATCTTTGCGATTCTGTCCTGGGCGAGCTTTGAGTACGTCGTTACGGAATAACCGCTCGGTCGTGCTCGCGGCCGCGGCTGCGGGCCTGCTGCTCCTGGGCATCTCGCTCGCCTTCTACTGGGTGCCGAACGCGCCGGTCGAGGGCTTTCGGCAGCGCATCTTCTACATTCACGTCCCGGTCGCGCTCACCGCCTACGCCTGCTTCTTCTGGGCCGCGTGGAAGGCGCTCCGCCTGCTCTGGACGCGGGACCAGCGCTACGACCTCGAGAGCTACACGGCCGTGCACATGGGCGTCATCTTCGGGGTCCTTACGCTCGTCACCGGCTCGATCTGGGCGCGGACCTCCTGGGGAGTCTGGTGGACGTGGAGCGAGCGCCAGCTCGTCCTCTTCCTCGTCCTCTTCCTCTTCTACTCGGCCTACTTCATGCTGCGCTACTCGGTCGACCCCGGCCCGCGGCGCGCGAGCATGTCGGCCGTGTACGCGCTCTTCGGCGTCGTCCTGATCCCCGTCAGCTTCCTCGCCATCCGCCTGGCCGAGGGGCTGATCCACCCGGTCGTCTTCACGCACGACGTCGGGGACAAGCTGTCTACAAGCCAGCTCGTCACGTTCGGCGTCTGCTTCGCCGGCACGCTCGCCCTCGCCGGTGCGCTCTACGTGAACGAGCTGACCGGGAAGCGGCTCGACGAGCGGCTCTCCGAGCTGCGGGAGGCGCTTTCGTGACCTCGGCGGAGCGCTACGTCACCGCCGCGTACCTAGTCGTCCTCGCGGTCGTGCTCGCCTACGTCGTCATCTACGCGTTCAAGCTCTCGCGGCTCGAGCGCGAGGTGGGAGAGCTCGCCGAGCTCGCGCGCCGCAAGAAGGAAGAGGTGGCCTAGTGCGCCTCCAGGCAAGGCAGGATTACCCGGAGGCGCACTAATGACGGAGGCCGCGCTCTTCCTCTTCTGGCCCGCGCTTGCCGGCTACACGGAGGCGGCCGTCGCCTACGCCGGGGACACCGTTCGCCCGGGCCGGCTGGTGCGCTACGCGATGTGGGGCGTCCGGCTCGGCTGGCTGGCGCAGACCGCGTTGCTGATCGCGCAGGCTGCCGGGGCGGACGGCTTTCCCTGGGGAAGCTGGGCGGGGTCGCTGAACCTCTTCGTCTGGATGTGCGTCGGCGTCTACCTGATCTGGGGCTGCCGGGCGCCGTTTCGGCTGCTCGGCCTCGTCGTCATGCCGCTCGCAGCCGTCCTCCTCGCGCTGGCCTGGGCGGCCGGAGGCGCCGGCGAGCCGGCGCGAAGCGAGTTCGGCGCCGCCTTTCTCGCCGCACATGTCGGCCTGATCCTCGCCGCCTTCGCCGGGTTCACCCTCGCCGCCGCGCTCTCGGCGCTCTACCTGTGGCAGGACCGGCGACTGAAGCGGCGCACGCCCGGCGTCCTGCGCCTACGCTCGCCGTCGCTCCAGACGCTCGACCAGCTCACCGTTCGCACGATCGCCTTCGCCTTGCCGGCGCTGACCGTCGGCGCCGGAATCGGCCTCGCCCGCCTGCGGCAGGAAGGCGCCGCCTTCGACCCGATCATGGGGCTCACCCTGCTCACCTGGGTCGTGTACGCGGCCTTCCTCGTCCTTCGCTGGGAGGCGGGGTGGCGCGGGCGGCGCACCGCGTACCTCGCGCTCGCCGGCTTCCTGCTCGTCGTCCTCGTCCGCGTCGTCCTCACGCCGTTCGTGCACTTCTAGCGTGCCTCCCCAGGCGGAACACACTAGGTCCTTGACGCGCGATGAGCGGCGCCATGCGTCGTCCTCAGTCGCCTCCATACCAATCGGTATGAAGGCTCCCTGCGTCCTAGCCTGGCTTGCTCCTCGCACGCCAGGAACGTGGGCGTTCCACCAGGAGAGGCACTGATGAAGCTTCTCCTCGTCGGCACCTCGTACCAGCGTGCTCCCGTGGAGCTGCGCGAGCTGCTCGCATACGACCCCGCGCTGAGGCGCGACGCTCTCGGTCGCCTCGCCGCCGAGGGCGCCGAGGCTGCCGTTCTCTCCACCTGCAACCGCACGGAGGTCTACGGAGTCAGCGCCGAGCCCGCGAAGCTGGAGGAGCGGATCTACGGGGAGCTGGCAGAGCTCTCGGGCCTCTCACACTCGGAGCTGGCGCCCGCGCTCTACTCCGTGAGCGACGAGGCGGCCGCCGTTCACCTCTTCCGGGTCGCCGCGGGGCTCGACTCGATGGTGCCCGGAGAGGCGCAGATCCTCGGCCAGGTGCGGGAGGCATACGAGGCGGCGCGCGAGACCGAGACGACGGGCCCGACTCTCCACCGGCTCTTTCGTCACGCTCTGCGCGTGGGCAAGCGCGTGCGGACAGAGACGGCGATCGGCGAGAACCCGGCGTCCGTCTCGTCGGCCGCGGCCGAGCTCGCCGAGCGCGTCTTCGACGACCTTGCGGGCCGACGGATCCTCCTCCTGGGCGCCGGCAAGACCGCCGACCTGACGGCGGCGAGCCTCATCTCCCGCGGCGTCGGCGAGATCGTGGTCGCCAACCGCTCGCCGGAGCGCGCCGAGGCGCTGGCGCGCCGCTTCGGCGGTCTGGCAGTCGGCCTGGACGACGTGGAGGCCGAGCTCGCGCACGCCGACGTCGTCGTCGCCTCGACGAGCTCGCAGGGCTTCGTGGTCTCGGCCGCGCAGGTAGAGCGCGCGCTGAAGGAGCGGCGCGGCCGTCCGATCTTCTTCATCGACATCGCCGTGCCGCGGGACGTCGATCCCGCGGCGATCGAGCTCGAGGGCTGCTACGTGTTCGACATCGACGACCTCGAGCGCGTCGTCGCCGAGAGCGTCGCCGGGCGCCGTGAGGAAGCGGTGCGGGCCGAGGCAATCGTCACCGAGGAGGCGGACGCCTTCCGCGCCTGGCAGCTGTCTCTCGAGGTCGTTCCTGCGATCTCCTCGCTCCGCGCCCGCGCGGAAGCCATTCGCCGCGAGGAGCTCGAGCGCGCCCAGGGCCGACTCGCGTCGCTCTCGCCGAGCCAGCGGCGGGCCGTCGAGGCGCTGACGAGCCAGATCGTGGCGAAGCTCCTGCACCAGCCGACCGTGCGCATGAAGGAGGCCGCGGCGGGAGCAGACGGCGTCCTCTACGCCGACGCGGTCCGACATCTGTTCGGGCTCGCCGACGATGCTGATCAGGCTCGGAAGCCGCGGCAGTAGGCTCGCGCTCACGCAGGCGGAGCTCGTCGCCGACGCGCTGCGCAGCGCGAGCGCGGAGGCCGACGTCGCGATCGTCCCGATCACGACCGCCGGCGACCGCGACCGCTCGAAGCCGTTCGGCGAGATCGGCTCGCGCGGCGTCTTCGTGAAGGAGATCGAGGAGGCCCTGCTCGCCAGGCGCATCGACGTCGCCGTCCACTCTGCCAAGGACATGACCTCGACGGACACGGAGGGCCTCGCGATCGGGGCCTACCTACCCCGGGAGGACCCGCGCGACGCGCTCTGCGGCGCGGACGGGCTCGCAGCGGGGATGCGGGTCGGCACCGCCTCCGTCCGGCGGCGGGCCCAGCTGCTCGCGCTCGAGCCGGGACTCTCGGTCGAGCCCTTGCGGGGAAACGTCGACACGCGCCTCCGGAAGCGTCGGGAGCGTGGCCTCGACGCGATCGTGCTCGCCGCCGCCGGCCTCGAGCGGCTCGGCCTCGTCGGAGAGATCGGGCACCGCTTTCCCCCGGAGGAGCTGCTTCCGGAAGCCGGCCAGGGCGCGGTCGCGCTCCAGGTCCGCGTGGGCGAGGATGAGCTGGTCTCCGCCCTCGACGATGCGCGCACGAGGACCTGCGTACAGGCCGAGCGCGCATGTGTCTTCCACATCGGCGGCGGCTGCCTCGCGCCCGTGGCCGCCCATCACGACGGCGCCATCCTGACCGCGCTCGTGGCGGACGAAGACGGCGCCTGGATCGAGCGGAGGAGCGGTTCGGACCCGGTCGCGCTCGCCGAGGAGCTGCTCGCGGCAACCGCGGCCTTGCGGGGATGATGGTCGTCCTCACCGGTACGGAGCGCCTGTCCGAGCCGCTCGCCGAGGCGCTCGAGCGCACCGGGCTCGAGGTCGAGACGTGCCCGCTCGTGGCCGTCGAGCACCTCCCCGGACCGACTCTGCGCGCGGATGCCTACGACTGGCTCCTGCTGACGAGCCGAAACGGTGTCGAAGCGCTCTTCGCCCGTCTCGAGGGACCGCTGCCTCGGGTTGCGGTGGTGGGGAGCGGAACGGCGGAGGCGCTCCGGGCGCACGGGGTGCAGCCGGACCTCGTCGCCGCCACCTCGACCCAGGAGGGCCTCGCCGCGGAGCTACCGACGCCGGCGGGGCGGGTGCTCTTCGCGGGTGCCGAGGACGCGCGCGACGTGCTCGTCCGCGAGCTTGGTGCCGACTTCGTCCCGCTCTACCGCACGGTGGAGCTTCGGCCCGAGCGGTTTCCGGAGGCCGACCTCGTCGTCCTCGCCTCCGCCTCGGCCGCCCGGAGCTTCGCCGGCCTCGGGCTCGACGTGCCGTGCGTCTCGATCGGCCCGGTGACGAGCGCCGAGGCCGAAGCATGCGGCCTGCGCGTGGTCGCGGAATCCTCGACGCACGACCGGGAGGGGCTCGTGGAAGCGGTTAAGCTCGCAGCATTCCGCGCTTCATCACCTTCCTGAGCGACTTCGGCCTTGGGGGCGACTTCGTCGGCACCTGCCACGGTGTCGTCAAGCGCATCGCCCCCGAGGCCGAGGTGATCGACATCACCCATGGGATCGCGCCCACAAACGTTCTCCAGGGGGCGCTCGTCCTTGCCAACACGCTTCCCTACATGCCGGTGGGAGTTCACCTCGCGGTCGTCGACCCCGGCGTCGGCGGCGCCCGGAAGCCGCTGGCCCTGCGCGGCGGCGACGGCCGCCTCTACGTCGGGCCCGACAACGGCCTCCTGCTCGTCGCCGCAGAGCGGTTCGGCGGTGTCGAGGCCGCCGTCGAGCTGGTCGAGCCCGCCTACCGCTTGGAGCAGGTGGCGCGCACGTTCCACGGCCGCGACATCTTTGCGCCCGCCGCCGCCCATCTTGCGGCGGGGGTCGAGCTGAGCGCATTCGGCCCGGAGGTTCCCGTCGCTGCTCTGGTCCGGCTCGAGCTGCCGACCCCGGAGATCGGCGCGCGTCGCATCCTCGCCACGGTCGTCTCCATCGACCGCTTCGGAAACGTGCAGCTCAACCTGACGAGCGCCGAGCTCGAGAGCATCGGCATCGAGCCGGGTGCGAGCGTGGAAGTCGCGGTCGGCTTCGAGCGCTACTACGCCGTCGCCGCGCGGACGTTCGCCGAGGTGCGCCGGGGCGACATCGTCCTCTACGAGGACGCGTACCGGAACATCTCGCTGGCGATCAACCAGGGGAACGCCGCCGAGATGTTCGGAGCCGCGGTCGGCCACGAGCTCGAGCTCAGAACGCTCGCGTGAACGCCGCCCTCATCGCGGCGGGGAAGAAGTTCGCCCGCCTCACGACCCGGGCCGTCGTCGCTCGCCCGGAGCTCTGGCGCTTCTTCCGCGGCCCGCTCCGGGCCCAGTTCGACGCGCTCGCCCCCGAGTGGGACGAGATCCTCGGAGACGAGGCGCTCGCACCCCTCGTCGCGGCGCTCGCCCGCCTCGACGACGTCCCGGAGCGCGTGCTCGACGTGGGGACTGGAACCGGCAAGGCCGCGCGGCTCGTCGCCGAGCGGTTCCCGCGAACCGGGGTCCTCGGCGTCGACCTGTCGCCTGCGATGGTGGAGCAGGCACGCAGCGTCCTCCCCGCGGAGCTCGCCGGCCGCGTTCGGTTCGAGGTGGCCGACGCCTCGGCACTCCCCTGCGACAACGGCGAGTTCGACCTCGTCGTCCTCCTCAACATGATCCCGTTCTTCGACGAGCTCGCCCGCGTGACCGCACCCGGGGGCACCGTGGTCGTCGCCCATGTCTCCGGTCCCTCGACGCCGATCTGGACCCCGCCGGCGACGTTGCGCGAGCATCTTGCGGTGCTCGGGTTCGAGCGCTTCGAGGAGCTGGCGGCCGGCGAGGGCACCGCGCTCCTGGCGCGGAAGCCCGCCGGCGAGTAGGATCCTGCCAAACGGCGTTCGTGGCACGGTCGCACCGGCCCGGACGTCGTTTTTTCGCCCGCTCCCGCATCGCCGGTGTCGCTCGCCGCCTTCGTCATCCGTCGCGTCCTCTGGGCGATTCCGGTCCTGCTGCTCGTGATGCTACTCACGTTCCTGCTCATGCGCGGCGCCGGAGGGAGCCCGTTCGAGCCGCCGGAGGGAGTCCCGGGGCTGCCCGCCCCGCTCCAGCAGGAGCTGACCGACTTCTACAACCTGGACGAGCCCTGGTTCGTCGAGTTCGCTACGTACGTGCGCAACGTGGTCACGCTCGAGTTCGGCCCGAGCCTCGTGAACCGCGACCACTCGGTGGACGAGGCGGTGAAGGAGGGCTTCCCGGTCACCGCGGAGCTGATCCTGCTTGCCTCGGCGTGGGCGATCGCCCTCGAGGGGATCACGTTCGGCCGGCTCTGGCTCGTCTTCCTGCCGAGCCTCGCCATCGCCGTCTTCGCGATCGCCGCAAACGTGTTTGCGGACGGGCTCGGGGATGTCCTGGACCCGCGCCGGTGGTCGGTCGTCAGGGGGCGGCGCGGTCGGGCGGATCGGCGCCGGCGACCCGCGCCGGAGGCTGCGTAGGGAGAAATGGCGAGGGCCGGAATCGAACCGGCGACACCACGGTTTTCAGCCGTGTGCTCTACCAACTGAGCTACCTCGCCGAGGCACCGAAGTGTAGCCTCACCGGCCGTGGCGGACCGAGAGGGGAGGAAGGCAGCGATCATCGGCGCCGCGCTCGATCTCGGCGCCGGGCGCCGCGGCGTCGACATGGGTCCGTCCGCGATCCGCTACGCGGGTCTCGAGGATCGCCTGCAGGAGCTCGGCGTCGAGTGCGAGGACTGGGGGAACGTGAGCACGGCGGTCGCTGAGGCAACCGCAAGCGGGAGCCCCCAGGCCCGCTTCCTCGACCAGATCAAGGAGACATGTAAGCGCATCGCGCGCGCCGTCTCGGGGGCCGTCGGCGAAGGTCGAACGCCGATCGTGCTCGGCGGCGACCACTCGATCGCGCTCGGGACGCTCGGGGGCCTGGCTTCGGTCTACGGGCCCGGCGGTGTGCTCTGGCTCGACGCTCACGGCGACCTGAACACGCCCGAGACCTCACCGAGCGGGAACGTGCACGGAATGCCGCTTGCCGCTGCCCTCGGCCGCGATCCGGAGACGTTCGCGAGCGAGGCCTGGCCGCTGCCCGCGCTCGAGCCGGAGCGGGTCGTCCTCATCGGCGTGCGCTCCCTCGACGAGGGGGAGCGAGCGTACGTCCGTGAGAGTGGCATCGGCGTCTACACGATGAGCGAGCTCGACCGCCGCGGCATCGAGGGCCCGGTGCACGAGGCGCTCGAGCGTGTCCAGGGAGCGCCGTTCGTCCATGTCTCCCTCGACATGGACGTCGTCGACCCGGACATGACCCCCGGCGTCGGCACGCCGGTTCGCGGCGGTCTCTCCTACCGGGAGGCGCACCTCGCCCTCGAGCTCGTCGCCGAGTCGGGGCTCATGAGCTCGCTCGAGATCGTCGAGGTGAACCCGATCCTCGACCGCGGCAACGAGACGGCGGCGCTCGCCGTCGAGCTGGCAGCGAGCGCCTTCGGGGCGCGGATCCTCTAGCGGGCGAGGAAGGCGTCGATCGCGGTGGCGGTCGCCTCGTAGGCGTCCCAGAGCGGGATGTGCCCGCCGGGCACGACGACCACCGAGAGCAGGTCGCCGAGCGCGGCGCGATAGGCCTCCAGCTCCGCCCCGGAGACGAGCTTGGAATGACGGGCCAGGACGAGCAGCGTCGGAACCCGCGTGCTCTCGAAGGACGGCGGATCGGCCGCCATCTCGAGGTAGGCCGCGGCGACGCACTCGGGCGAGAAGCGGTAGCGGTAACGACCGTCCGGGGAGCGAACGAGGTGCTCCTCGACCTCCTCCTCGAGGGCGGCGCGGGGCGTGTGCGCGAGCCAGCCGAGCCCGGTGCCCGCAGCCCGCTTCTCGACGGCCTCGGCGGGAGAGGCAAACGACTCCTGCGGCAGCTGGCCGTCCGCCTCGGCCTGGGCGAAGTCGGGAGGAACCCAAAGCGCCGGGTCGATGAGGACCGCCCGGCGCACCAGCTCCGGGCGGTGGGCAGTCAGCTCCAGGACGAGCCGGCCGCCGAAGCTATGGCCGATCCAGTCGGCCGGGCCACGGGCCGTCTCCACGAGGTCCTCGACGTGCTGGGCGATCGTCCACGGTTTCTCCCAGTCGGAGTGGCCGTGACCGCGAAGGTCGAAGGCGCGCACACGGTGGCCGGCGGCGAGGCGTTCTTCGGCGAGGCGGCGGAAGCGACGTCCGTGGGCCCTGACCCCGTGCAGGCAGATGACCGGCGGGGCGCCCGCAGGGCCCCAGACGTACTCGTTGAGCCTCAGGGAAGCTTCCCCTCGAGCCCGGCGACGAGGGGCGGCAGCGTCTCGCGCCAATCGCCCACGACGCCCACGTCGGCATGCTCGAAGATCGGGGCGCGCTCGTTCGCGTTCAGGGCGACGATCACGCCGGCCTTGACCGAGCCGGCCATGTGCTCGAAGGCGCCGCGGACGCCGACCTCGATCAGGAGGCGAGGCGCGATCGCACGTCCGGTCAGGCCGATCTGGCGGTTCTTGGGAAGCCAGCCCGCGTCGGTGACGTCCCTGCTCGCGCCCACGGCGGCGCCGAGACGGGCCGCCAGAACTTCGATCTCGGCGAGCGCCTCGGGTGAGCCGATGCCCTTGCCGACGCAGAAGCAGACGGCTGCGGCGTCCAGCTCGTAGCCGGCGGTGTCGGCGTCGTGCTCGCGGCCGACGAGGCGGGCGCGAGGCTCGGGAAGCTCACCGGGGCCCAGCTCGACGAGCTCGGCCTCGGCGCCGTCGCGCGGCTCCACGGGCGCGAACATTCCCGGCCGCACGGTGGCGAGCTGCGGCGTCGTCGCGCCCATGATCACGGAGACGATGTTCCCGCCGTAGGCAGGCTTGTACTGGATCAGGCGGCCGGCCTTGTCGATACCGAGGTCGACGCAGTCGCCGGTCATCCCCAGCTCGAGCTCGCCGGCGACCCGCGGGCCGTAGTCGCGTCCCTGCGCCGTGGAGGGGATCAGGAGCACGTGCGGCCGCTCGCCCTCGACGACGCCGCGGAGCGCCGCGGCAAAGGTCTCGGAGTGGTACTCGGCCAGCCGCTTGTCGTCGACGAGGACGACGCGCTCGGCGCCGTAGCGGGCGGCCCCGCGTGCTACCTCCCCGAGGCCGCTGCCGAGGATCAGGGCGACGTTCAGGCCTCCGAGCTTCCCGGCGAGCTCGCGACCCTTCCCGAGCAGCTCGAGCGAGACCCGCCGCGGGTCGCCGTCGACGAGCTCCACCGCCGTCCAGCAGTCGTAGCTGCGGCCGGGCTTCTCGCCGAGCCGGCCGGGCTTGTCCCATGGTGAGGCCGGCGGCCCGCCGGCTTCGGCGATCAGCTCGAGGATCCGCTCGGCGGCCTGCTCGGGGCTCGCCGCAATCTCGCCGTGCCGCTCCGGCGTGACGTCCTTGACCGCAAGGACGCGCGTGGGAGAGCCGGTCTGCCCGAAGCGCCGGTCGTCCTCCTCGACGTCGTCAACCAGGTCGGAGGCTGTCCAGACGTCGATGCGCCCGTCCGGGTCGGCCGCCTCGACGTCGCGCTTGGCCGGCCAGATGCCCTCGTTGATCCCCTCCGTCACGGAGACGACGGCCGGGAGCCCGAGCTCGTAGGTGTCGAAGCCCTCGTCGGTCACGCGCCGCGCCCGGAGACGCGCCTCGGCGAGCTCGAGCCGGTCGACGTTGGTCAGCTGCTCCCAGCCGAGAAACGCCCCGACCTCGGGTGGCACCTGCCAGGTTTCCGAGTCCACGGTCTTGCGGCCGCAGAGGACAAGGTCCGCACCTTCCTTCTCCACCGCCATGGCCAGCGTGCGAGACGTACCGAGCGTGTCCGCGACGGCGAAGACCTTGTCGCTCAGGTGGATCGCGCGGTCGGCGCCCATCGCCAGGGTCATCTGGAGGGCCTCCTCGGCTTGCGGGGGGCCCATCGTCATCGTCACCACCTCGCCGCCGTGCGTCTCACGGAGCCGGATCGCCTCGGTGACGGCGTAGACGTCGAACTCGTTCAGCTCGAGCGGGACGCCTTCGCGCACGAGCCGCCTGGTCTCCGGGTCGAGGCGGACGTGCTTCGGATTCGGCACCTGCTTGACCAGGACGACGATCTTCACGCCGGGCAGCCTATCCACTGGGTTCTGCACGCCTGTCCTATCGAGCATGCCCAGGAGCCACGCGGGGGCCATGTCCTCGACGGCCATGACCAGGGACAGGCCCCGGGCGTGGTCTCCGCGGACATGTCGTGGAGATCTGGACTACTCGTCCGGCTCGTAGTAGCGGCGACCTCGAAGCTCCTCCGGGAGGTAGTCGACCTCGTACCCGGCCGGGTCGTCCGGCGGATAGACGTAGCCCTCGCCGTGGCCGAGCTTCTTCGCGCCGCGGTAGTGCGTGTCCCGCAGAGACTTCGGCGGTCGGATCGCGCCGTGCTCGCGCACGTCGCGTCGCGCGGCTCCGATCGCCTTCACGACGGCGTTCGACTTCGGCGCCGTCGCCAGGTAGATCGTCGCGTGGGCGAGGTTGAGCTGAGCCTCGGGTAGGCCGACGTGCTCGACGGCGTGTGCGGCTGCGGTGGCCACGAGAAGCGCCTGCGAATCGGCCATGCCGATGTCCTCGGAGGCGTGGACGATCAGGCGCCGCGCGATGAAGCGCGGGTCCTCGCCGCCTTCCAGCATGGCCGCGAGGTAGTAGAGCGCCGCGTCGGGGTCGGACCCGCGGATCGACTTGATGAACGCCGAGGTGAAGTCGTAGTGCGCGTCCCCGCCCTTGTCGTAGACCACCGGCCGGAGGCGAGCCGCGTCCTCGACGTGACGCGCTTCCAAAGGCGCTCCCTCCGACCCCGCCGTCGACCACGCGAGCTCGAGGATGTTGAGCGCCGCCCGGGCGTCGCCACCGGCCTTCGTGGCGATCAGCGTCACGAGCTCGCTGGAGAGCTCGGCACCGAGGCTGTCGGCGCCGCGCCGGGCGATCACCTCCAGCTCCTCGCGCTCGAGCGGCCCGAGCTCGTAGACCTGCGTCCGCGAGAGCAGCGCCGAGTTGACCTCGAAGTACGGGTTCTCCGTCGTCGCGCCGATCAGAGTCACCAGCCCGGACTCGACCGCAGGCAGAAGCGCATCCTGCTGCGCCTTGTTGAAGCGGTGGATCTCGTCGAGGAAGAGGATCGTGCGCCGCCCCTCTGCGCCCAGCCGCTCCTTCGCCCGCGTAAGCACGGCGCGTACGTCTGCAACCGACGCGGAGACCGCCGACAGCTCCTCGAACGCCGCGCCCGTCGCTCCGGCGATGATCCGGGCGAGGGTGGTCTTCCCGCTCCCCGGCGGGCCGTAGAAGATGGCCGAGCCGACCCGATCCTCCGCGATCGCCCGCGCCAGCGCGGAGCCCGGGCCGACGACCTCCTGCTGCCCGACGAAGTCCTCCAGCAGCTCGGGACGCAACCGTGCCGCGAGCGGCGCGATCTCGTCTGCGCGCCGGGCGGCGGCGGCGGGGAAAAAAA
>Ga0081538_10000756_pt1 | contig 35278 bp, 33 predicted proteins | sample TabmetS5T2R1_FD_71022 | JGI IMG/M metagenome (GOLD analysis project Ga0081538, IMG submission 71022) | Tabebuia heterophylla rhizosphere microbial communities from the University of Puerto Rico - S5T2R1 | ecosystem: Host-associated > Plants > Roots > Rhizosphere ...
TGGGGGGTGTGGCGTTTAGTCCTGATGGGTAGCGGCTAGCCAGCGCCAGCCTCGATGGCACCGTGCGGGTGTGGCAGGCCGTCGGCGGCGCAGATCCGATCGTGCTCTCCGGCCACGCTAGCCGGGTGTGGGGTGTGGCGTTTAGTCCCGATGGGCAGCGGCTAGCCAGCGCCGGCAACGATGGCACCGTGCGGGTATGGGAACTCGCCGGCGGCGCAGATCCGATCGTGCTCTCCGGCCACGGCAGCACGGTGAACGGTGTGGCGTTCAGCCCTGATGGGCAGCGGCTAGCCAGCGCCAGCGACGACGGCACGATCCGGGTGTGGCAGGTGCCTGGTGGCGGCGACCCTATTGTGCTGCGCGGCCACGACGGCCAGGTATGGGACGCGGCGTTCGGCCCTGACGGCCAGCGGATCGCCAGTGTCGGCCAGGACGCCACCGTGCGCATATGGGACCCGACGGGCGGACCCGCCCTGGTCAGGCTGCACGGTCATCAGGGCTCTACGACCAGCATAGCGTTCAGCCCCGACGGGCGGATCGCCAGCTCCAGCGTCGACGGCACTGTGCGGGTGTGGGCGTGCGAGGTGTGTGGGCCGATCCAGGAGGTGCTAACCCTGGCCGAGCGGCGGATCACGCGTGAGCTGACCGCCGAGGAGCGCGTGACCTTCCTCCACGAGTCCCCACGCTCGTGATCGCCCGGCGACAGCCGACCCGCCGGAGGCACACACCCACACTGGAGGATCTGTCCGGATAACTGAACGAATCCTCCAGTGCGTCAGCGTGCACGCGCATGACGCACCCCAACGGTCAGGTGGGGCGGCCGAGGCGCTCGTCAAGCTCACGCACGCACGCCAGGGGCGTCCACTCGGGCGGCATCATGTCCCGCACCCCAAGGACGCAATCCGCGCCAACCGTGTAGCCGACCGCCTTGGACGCGTTCAAGCACCGGATCGCCGCCTCGCAAGCCGGCTCAGGATCACCACCCTTGGTATGCGCAAGCGCGATGTCGCTGAGGTCCACCGCGAAGGTCCGGATGTTGACGTTTGGGGCCGCCAGCGATCTGTGGAGCGCGTCGAGCGCCTCATCAGCACGCCCCAGACGCGCCAAGGTCGCCCCCCGCGACGCGGCGAACTGTGTCTCGTCATAGCCCGCGAAGCCGCCACGCAACGAGTAATACCCCTGGCCATCGTCGGTCAGCCGGATACGGTCAGCTCGCTCCAGCAAGCGCATCGCCTTGTAGTCGCGCTCCAGGGCGGCGCAGTGGTCAGCCCAGTCGATCGCCATCGCCTTCGCGGCCAGCCCGTCCTCGCCCACAAGCGGCGCAGCGGCCTGCAGCATCCCCAACGCAGCCTCGGAGTCGCCATCCCCAAGGAGCGGGTGATGCAGCATGGATGCTTGCCACAACGCGCAGCCGCGGGCGCGGTCGAGCTGCGACTGATCCGCGAACTTGCGCGCCTGAGTGAAATACGCGTCCGCCTCCCCAGGATGGCCGCCGAACAGCGCCATCCGCCCCGCCACCGTGGCCACCTCAGAGGCGTCGACCAGCAGGCGGCGGCGCACCCCGTCCATCAACGGCTTGCCCAGAGTCCGAGTGATCTTGTCCAACACCTGGCGGGCCTGGGGCAGCAGCCGCTGCGGCGAGCTGGTGGTATACGCGCCGATGACCTCGTCGATCTCGGCACGCAGCGGATCAGTGGGGCTGGGCAGCGCGACGTGAACCGCTACCGCAATCGGCAGCTTGACCCCAAACTCGCGGCGGTCCATCGGGGAGTCTCCTCAACCTTGGCCTGCTCGGCCTCGGGTTGCTGGTTGGCCTCGCGGGTCAAACTTTAGAAGCGCGTAGAGCGGGTCGCTGGGCTTGAGCAGCCGGACCATGTCAGCCACCGACGGCTTCAAGGCGGCCAGCATGTACTCCAGCGAGTGCAGGCTGGGCCGTTTCCCTCCCGGTCTCGTACCGGCAGATCTGGTGTTTGTCGAGCGCGAACTGTCTGTTGCCCCTGGCTTTGGCGATGGCCCTCGCGCGCTGGGCAAGCTCGTCGGCTGTCCATCCGTGCTCGTCGCGGAGCTCGCGCAGCACCGCGCCGTGAATGTCGACTCCGCGTGGCATGCCGCTCCTCCCCGGATTGTGGGGAGAGGAGACGATACAACTCCAAGGCGGGGCTCGACCCATCGATCACGCGGTCATGCGGGGCAAGGCTTGCGGCGATCAGACCCGCATGGCGTGGAGCGTGACCAGAATGAGTGAGACGACGAGCCGCCGCGGCAGGGCCGTATGCCTCGGCTATGAGCTTTTCTTTACGGTCGGCAGCGCCGGTCCAGCGTTGGAGCACATCGCCGGGGCGCGGGCCGGGTGTGCCCGCTGCCCGGCCCGTGACGACTGCCTGGAGCGGGCGTTGGCCACAAGCGGCATGGATGAGGATGAGCGCCGCGCGCTCCAGCGCGCCCGGCGGCGGAGGCGGACGGCCCAGCGATGAGCCTGAGAGCCGTATCGGCGCTGCTTGAGGCGCTGGAGCACGTGGCGGCCCTCCTGGAGGCAGCCGCGAGCAGGCTCGCGGACTGGGCGCATGGGCGCTGCTGCGACACCTGCCGCCACGAGCAAGGCGTGATGGGCGACCGTAGATTCAGTCCAGCCAGAGGCGCGCGAGGCACCGGCGCGCTCGCGGGTCCTCATGATCGATGAACGCCGTGCGCCCGTGAAGGATGACACGGTTATCGACCAATAAAAAGTCGCCAGGGAGCAGGAGGAAACGGAGCGCCATCTCTGCATCAATCAAGATCTCATCACACGCATCCAACGCAGCCTGCGCGTTGGATGACAGTGGCTCACCGACCTCCTTATGGCCACGCTCAATCCAGCGTCGGTTATACCGGACCCTCAGCCGCCCAGCGCGCCACGTAAATATTGGACTGATGTCGGTCAGGGCGCCATCGGCGTAGGTTCCCGGACTTCGACCGAAATGGAAATCCTGGTACAGCGGCTTCAGTAACTCAGGATGCTGCTCCAGCAGCCGGTTATGCACAGAGTGGCCGCTCACGACCAGCGACTCTCCTCCTTGCGCTGCATTGCGCAGGCATAACAAACCAAGCACGCGCGGCGGACCGGCGGGCGGGAGCGCTTTATCAGTATGGAGCGCGAGTTCTTTATTGCTCATTCCTCCTCGCACAGGCCCGCGCTTCCCGGCCAAGCCGCTCGTAGTGTCCGTCACCAGGTTGATCCGATCACCGCGCGTGTCTCGCGGCGTGCCGAGTAGTGAGCCGAGCCCCCAGCACAGCAGGCTCGTTGCCTCTTCACCCCACTCGGCGACACGCCACCCCCGCAGCACCACCAGGCCGGGGCCATGCTCAAGCGCAAATTTGGCTCGCTCGGCGAGATCGAGAAGCTCCGGGATGGCGAAATCTGCGGGGGTCACGCCAGCGATGGCACTACCCGCCTCCCGCATACGTGCGCTCACGGCCTCTAGCCCGTCCAGCCACTCCTTCGTCAGCGGGACCAGCCAGTCTCGCTCCTCTAGGCTGGACCTCCTCCAGACAGTGGGGCCGTGTACCATCACCAGCTCGGTCGCCACCGCTCCCCTCCGTTTCCTGGAACCGGCGCTGATACCGCGGCGCGCCCTCGACTCAGGTCACGACGATGTGGACATCGACCTCGCGCGCGCCGACGAGCCGGGCCAGATCGTCCAGGTCGCTGGTGAGCAGCTGATCACCCGGGAGCGCGAGCAGCGCCACCACCGCGTTGACGACATCCGAGCACCCCGCACGGCCAAGCAGACCACCCGCATCCTTGGCATCCCGGAAGCGTGATGGTGACTCGTGCAGTTGTCATACTAGTGACTGTAGCTCAGTATAATCATGATCGTCCGCGATCCCTAAAAGCGATCGTGGGCAGCCCCTCATACCTCACTAACCAGCCAGATGCGTTATTGCGGGAAGAGGCAACTGGAGGGCTGGCTCAACCCATCGATTGCACGGTCATGAAGGTCAAGGCTTGCAGCCATGAAACGACATTTCGTGGAGCTGGCCTATGCGCGGGGGGAGCTGTATGCGCGTTGCCGGTGCGGCTGGGAGGGCAACCACTACCAGCTACGCGCCGTCGGGCGTGATCAAGCGCTGCAAGCCACCGAGCAGGAGGCCACCGAGCATAAGTCAGAGCAAGATCAATGAGCGAAGCAATGGGCTGGCGCGATACGGCCGCGTGCCGCGGCATGGAGCCGAACCTAATGTTTTTCTGGAGCGTGTGAAGGTGTGATCCGTACACGCTTAGCGCGTCACGCGTTAACTGTGGGCCAACGCGTGACGCGACTGATCCGGCTCAGCCGCCCATGGCCTCGGCTGCGCGCTTGTCCATCTCCTCAGGCGGCACCTCCTCGATGCGGGTCGCAACGCTCCACCGGTGGCCGAAGGGATCCTCGAACTGGCCTGACCGGTCGCCGTAGAACTGGTCCTGGACCGGGCGTAGGGCTTTGGCGCCCGCGCTCACTGCTCGGTCGAAGACGGCGTCCACGTCGTTGACGTAGACCATGATCGTGACGGGGGTGCCACCGAGGGTCTCCGGGCCGCATATATCCATCTCTGGATACTCGTCGGAGAGCATGATCACGGAGTCCCCGATCTGGATCTCGGCGTGGCCGATCTTGTCGTCGGGCGCCAGCATGCGCATCCGCTCGGTCGCGTCGAATACCTCGCGGTAGAAGTCAATCGCGGCGCTGGCGCCGTCGACGTGCAGGTATGGCGTGGCCCGCGGGTAGTCGTCGGGGATGGGCTTCACTTTGGCCATAGAGCAATCTCCTGTCAACGCCAGCCGATAGGATATCGAACTGATGTTCGTATTCTAGTGCTTAGGCCGCGCCCCGGCAAGGGCCGGTGACCCGGGCACTGCGGCTGATCTCGTCGTCTTTCGCCGTGCACGCAACTCGCGGATGACTCAGGCGCCAGCCTGGCCAGCCCGTAGAGGTAGGGCTAGCGTCGGCTATGGCTAGGACGCAGACCATGGCGCAGTTGACGAGTGATCTCCTTGAGTTGCTGGACCGTCGAGCAGCCCACAGGGCGCAAACCGGGCCTGCCGCAGGTCGTCATCACACATTGCCTGCGGCAGGCCCGGTAGGGACGCAGAACGGCCGGGGCCGGATACCTCAGTACGCGGCGTTGAGCTGGAGGTCGACGTCGTCGACGCCCGGCACCCGCGTGATCACCTCTCGTAGGGTCTCTTGGTTGAAGCCCGGCGGGATGGTTCCGCTCACGAATACAGTCCCGTTGGCGACGTTGACGCGGAGGTTGGGCAGCCCTGCGGTGCGTGGGTCGTTGGTTAGCTCGGACTGGATGCTCTGCTCGAGCGGCGTTCCGGCCCGGCGGCGGCACCTCAACACGGCAAGCGTGATCGCGCAGCCCCCAGTGACGCCGAGCAGCGTCACCAGCCAGGTGGGAGGCCGGCGGCGCTGCTGGATGCCGAGGAGCTTGCCTGCCCGGCTCTCGGACAGCCGCTCGCCCAACCGCTCAGCAAGCTCCGCGCCTCGCTCTTGAGCCTCCGCCGACAGCTCGGCGCCTTTGCGGTGCGCTTGGGCGGCGAGCGTCTCAGCTTTGGCTTGCGTCTTCGCGGCCAGATCTTCGACGCGGCTCTGAGCCTTCACCGCGAGCGCCTCAGTCTTCTTCTGTGCTTTGGTCAGCGCCTGCGCTTTGGCTTGGGCCTTGGCGAGCGCCTCGGATTGGCGTACCCACTCGGCGAGCTCGGTGGCCCACTGCCCCACGTCGGTGTCACGGAGCTGTGAGGCCAACCGGTCTGCCCGCTTCCGTGTTGCAGCCGTGACCGTGCTCTTCTTCATCACTCCTCCCTGGCTCGATTGCTTTTCTTCATGCCCTCCGCAAGAGAACCCAAACCTAAGCTCGGCGCTTCAGGAAATCGCGCACGACAAGGCTGCCGAGGTTGTCAAGGTCCGGGTAAAAGATCCGCCCGCCGTAGGCGCTGACCATATGCTCGACGAACACGGCGGCACCGGGGTCATGGTCAAGGAGGAACACGTTGAGCGTCGCCCCCGTCCGCGACAGCCGGGCGGCCTCGGCGACGGTGAGGCGGAGGGTCTTCGGCTCGGGCGGCCAGGCGAAGTAGGCGGCGTCGCCCTCCAGGTGGGCGGTTGGCTCACCGTCCGTGACCATGATCACCTGCCGCTCCGCTCCAGGGTGCGCGCAGAGCAGCCGCCTGGCGATCATCAGGGCGTGCTGCATGTTCGTGCCGTAGACCCGCTCCCAGCCGGTTGCGACGAGGTCACGTGTCTGGAGCTGGCGGGCGTAGTCGCTGAACCCGACGACGTAGAACCGATCCTCGGGGAACTTCGACGACACGAGCGAGGAGAGCGCGAGCGCGACCCGCTTCGCGGGCACCCAGTTCCCGCGCAGCGGCATCGAGAATGACATGTCGAGCAACAACACGGTGGCGGCGCGGATACGCCGCTCCGCCTCAGCCAGCTCAAAGTCCTGGGGGGCGAGGGGGACCCGCGCACAGGATCTCGAAGAGATCGGTGGGCCAGCCAACCCAGCCAACCCAGCCGACGACCCGCGCATCACCGCGTTCGAGATCGTCCTGCCGACGTCCAAGCGGAACGGGTCGCCGAAGCGCAGGGGGCGGGTGGAGCCGGTCAGCTCGCCGTCGCCACCCGAGCTGGATGTGCGGTGTGAGCCGATCGCGCCACTGACAGCGCGGTCGTAGATCCGCACGAGCGTCCGCTCGCCGAGTTTGCGGATGCCCCGGGGGGTCAGCTCCAGGCGGCCACGGTGCCGGCGAGCCGCGCCGGCCTGCTCTAAGACCCGCTCGACCTCCCGCAGCGCGCGGAGGTCGCGGACCGCCTCATCGCCAACCGCCCGCCGCAGCGCCTCAGGGTCGACGTCCTCCAAGCGCGCGCCGGGATACTCCTGGCCGAGCGCTTTGGCGAGGTCCTCGTAGAACTGCAGGTGCTCGATCCAATCAACGACCTGCGCCAGCGAGCCCTCCTGGTCGCCGGTCTGCCATGCGCCCGCCGGTGGCATTCCCCAGGGCCGCTGCGGGTAAAGGTCCTCTAGCGCCTGCTGGAGCTGCTGAGCCTGGAACTCCAGGTCGAGATCGCCGAGCACTTGGCGGGTCATCGCGGCGAGCTGGGCGCGCTGGGTAGGATCCAGGCCCGCCATCAAGCTCGACATCGCCGCCATCCGCCGCGCGAGCTCGTCCAGCAGCTCCTCAAGGGTGTTGGCATCGCCGGCCACGTCGGGGTAGCGCGCTTTGAACCGCGCGAAATCCTCGGTGACGTCTTGGCCCCTGTCGCGCTTCGCGATCATCGCGTTGAGGTCGGCGAGCAGGTCGCGCATCCGCTGGAGGTCGGCCGGGGTCATCGCCCCGAGCGTCGACGCAAGCCGCCCGAACGTGGCCTGCGCGACATCGTGGCGGAGCTGCGCCATCAACGCGCGGAAGTCCTGGCCGGCTTGCTGGTCGGCCCAGCCGTACCGCTCGAGTGCGCTGAGCCGGGCGGTGATATCGCTCGGCAGATCGTCGAGCTGGTCGAGCCTCTCAGCGGCGCGTGTGGGGCTAGGGTCGGATCTCAGCGCGGCGCGCTCGCGGTCGAGGATCTCGTCGAGGCGCTCGGCGACCCGGCGGAGCGGCCCCTCAAGGCCCAGCCGGGACAGCTCACGGCGCCGCGCCGACTCGACCCGCTGGCGGAGCGCGTCGAGCCCGGTGACCCGCCCGGATAACCCCCGGCGGAGCAGCCGCGCGAGCGCCCGGTCAGCCCCGAGGCCACCCAGAAGGTCGTCGGACAGCTCTGAGAGGATCTCGTCCGCGGTGACGCCCGGGGGGAATGGGTCCTGAGCGCCGGACCAGCGCGTGTACCGGACCCGCATCGCAAACCTCCTTCTACCTGGCGGCGTACCGGTACATCGCTGGGCCGATGTCATCGCGGTCGATCTTGCGGGACAGGTGAAGCCCCTCGAGCGCGAACTCAAGGGCGGCGGCGGCCAGATCAGGCGACTCAGCCTCGATCCTCAACGCCCTGAGCAGCCGGGCCAGGCTCGGGACGCGGTCCAGCTGGGCGAGCAGCTGAACGCCTGGCACCAGGTCGCCGGTCTCGACGGCGCCGCCCTCGTCGAACCAGGCGACGAGCCGGGAAAGATCGACACCGCCAGCATGGCGGCGGAACACCTCGAGCAGCGCGCGGCGCAGGACGCGGGAGAGGATCTCCGGCTCGTGGCCCTCCTCGAACGTCTCGAACTCGACCTTGCCGATCCCCGCGGCCAGCACCTGCGCGAAATCGGATGGGCGGGCGACGGCCCGCGCCTCACCCGTGCGGACCGCGCGGCGGACCGCTGAGGCGGCGAGGGTCTCGTAGTTGCCAATCGAGAACCGCACCGACACGCCGGACCGCTGGTTGACCTCCGGCGCGCTGCGGAGCGCCCGGGTGAAGGCGGCGAGCACCTCGCACATGAACGGGGGCACGACCACCGGCTCGCCGAGGCCGAAAGCGCGCGTGTCAGGCAGGCGCGCCTCCTGCGTCATCACCGCGATCTCCTCTGCGGTAGAGCGCGGGTAGTGCGTGCGGATCTCAGCGCCGAAACGGTCCTTCAGCGGGGTGATGATCCGGCCGCGGTTCGTGTAGTCCTCAGGGTTCGCGGTCGCGACGACTAGCAGGTCAAGCGGCAGGCGCAGCGAGTAGCCGCGGACCTGGACGTCGCGCTCCTCCATCACGTTGAGGAGCGCGACCTGGATCCGCTCGGCCAGGTCCGGCAGCTCGTTGAGCGCGACGATCCCGCGGTTGTGCCGCGGCACCAGCCCGAAGTGGATCGTCAGCTCGTCGGCGAGATAGCGGCCCTCGGCAACCTTGATCGGGTCAACGTCGCCGATCAGGTCGGCGACTGCGATGTCTGGCGTCGCGAGCTTCTCCGCGAACCGCCGATCCCGCCCGAGCCAGGTGATGGGGGCGCGATCGCCGTGCTCGCGGACCAGCGCGAGCGCGCCCGGCGAGAACGGGCGGAACGGGTGGTCGCTCACCTCGCTTCCCGCCACGACGGGGATCTCCTCGTCGAGCAGGCTGACGAGCGAGCGGAGGATCCGGCTCTTCGCCTGGCCGCGCTCACCGAGGAGGATCATGTCGTGCCCGGCGAGCAGCGCGGTCTCCAGCGCGGGCAAGACGGTCTCGTCGAACCCCACCAGCCCGTCGACGAGTGGCTGCCCCGCCCGCAACCGGGCCGCCGCGTTCGCCGCAATCTCCTGTTTCACCGTCCGGTCGGGGTACCCTGCCGCGCGCAGCGCACCAATCGTCGCGGGCCGGTTTCGCATATGCGGTCCTTTGACGGGTTTGGCCGCCAGGTTTCAGCCTGGCCAGCCGTTCCCTTTGTAGCGGCCACCCTCTGGCGGGTCTAGGCCCTATTCCCAGGGTGGAGCCCGCCCGCCGTTCAACATCCGTGACTGCCACCGCCTCAAGAGCCAGAATGCGCGGCCATGCGGAACAGGCTGCAGGAACCGGAGAGCGGCGCGCTCGCGCGCCTCATCATCGATCACGGATGGTGGGCCGAGGAGTTGCCCCCCCTTCCGGCCGGCCATGCGGTCACCGTGGCGTTCTCTACCGAGGACGTCGCCGCCGAGCATGCTGAGGCCATCGAGCAGCTTGGCTACCGGGTGGTTGGCGCGCATGAGCGCGCGAGCCTCTCCCCCGCCGCCGACTTCCTGGTGCCCGAGGCGCTGATCGAGTCCCACCCGGCCTGGTGGCGGGCACTGGCCGACCGGGCCGAGGAGGTCTACGTGCTCGGGCTCGGGCCGGTCCGCCGCGCGATCAGCCACGCGCTCCGCGTCCACCTAAGCTGATCTGCGCTGAGACCGCAGACACCCGCGAGCCAACAGCGCGCGTTGCGCGTTGGGACGTACAACCTGCTCCACGGCCTTGACCTGCGCACGGGCAAGATCGACCTCGACGCGGCCTGCCAGGTGATCGCCGGGTTGGAGGCTGATGTCGTCGCTGTCCAGGAGGTCGACCACGGCCTCAAGCGCACGGGCGGCATCGACCAAGTCACGAGGCTGGCGGAGCTGCTCGGCTGGCACGGCGCGTTCGGGCCAGCGCTGCTCGGCGACCCGGACACCCGGTGGTCGGCCTGCCCCGCCGAGTACCCTGAGTGGGCACACGGGCCCAGCTACGGCGTCGGGCTGCTCAGCCGCCTGCCGCTGGCTGGCGTCCAGCGACTCGCGCTGCCCGGCGGCGGCGACGGGGCGCGGAGGCCAGGCGCCACGCCACAGCGCCCGGGCTGGGACTATGAGCCTCGGGTGGCGTTGTCGGCATTCCTCAGCGTCGGCGGGGAGTTGGTTCGGGTCACCACCACGCACCTGTCCTACCTTCCCTGGCGGGGCGTGGCGCAGCTTAGGGCAGCCGCCCGCTTCGCCGCTGCCGGGCGCGGCCCCGCCGCGCTGATCGGCGACCTCAACCTCCCAGCCGTGGGCGCCCGCCTGGCCCTGTCAGGGACCCGGTGGGCGCACGCCGGGGGCGCTCCCACCTACCCCGCGCCGGACCCAAAGGTCCAGACCGACCAGCTCTTCGTCACTGGCGGCCTCCGCGTGCGTGACGTCACGGTCGGGGCGCCGGCCACGAGCGACCACCTCCCGCTGATCGCGACGGTCACGCTCCGCTAGGGGGCCACGGGGATGAGAGAGCGGCTCTTCGCCCAGTCATCGCCGAGCGCTGACAGCCCCCTCCAGCGGCTTATCGCTCCAGGTACTCGGCCCAGTCCGGCACCGCCGTGGCGAGCGTAGCGCGCGGCAGGTCCAGCCCTGCCCCCCGCAGCTCGTCGATCACCCAGCGCGCGTGGTTGCTTGTGAAGTCGGCCGCGGGCGCCCGCCCCAGCGCCGAGCCGTCGTCCTCATCATCCTGGCACTCGTATAGGCCGAGCAGGATGCCGAGGCACAGCTCACGCGCGGCGGCGTGCATGCCCAGCTTGGCGACGCGCATCATGTCGTCCACGTATGGCTGGACCGTCTCCTCCAACACCATGGAGGCGGCCTCGTTCTCGTGCACGTACCCGAATCCGGGCTGCGGGCCGGTCCGCTCCCACACGTCCTCAAGCTCCAGCGACCGCAGGTCCGACGCGACCTCCTCAGCGATCGCGTCGTGGTCGACGGTTGACAGGCGCTGGGCGGCCAGCCGCTCCGCGTCCTCCGCGAGCTCCGGATGCGCGGCCAGCAGCTCAGCCAGCACGGCAGCCTGCTCCCCAGCCATCAGCGCGTCCAGCGCTGGCGTGCGTCGTTTGCCAGCGGTCATGTCCCCTCCTTGGTGGCTTGATCCTCTACGCTCATAAACTACACGAGTGAGTTTTCGAGCTTGGCGAGGGAGGCGACCCGATGGCGGCACCGTTGAGCGAGCTGCGGATCCCGAAGGCGCTTCGCGATGACGTAGAGCAGATCATTGGCCTGACCGATGGATTCTGCGCCGAGCGCCTCGGTGCCAGAGGCCAGGCGTGATGACCCATTGTGGGTCCGCTGGTTTCCGTGGAAGATCCTCGGCGTCGCCGCACGAAGGAGCAGTCGGCAGTGATTCAACGGCTCTGGCTCTACCCGCCTTTGGCCTTCGCCCGCGTGGGGCCGTCGACGACCCCGTGTGACAGCTTCCGCTGGGGACCCAACGACACCCGCCCGCGTGGCACGGGCAAGACCACCATCGAGCCGGTCGAGACGCTGCACGTCGCGCCCGACGGCAGCGTGACCGCGAGCGTGCCGGGCACGATCACGTTTAAGGACGCGGTGGGGTTCAAGCCCGTCTGCCCATTCTTCGAGCTGCACGGCGCGTGGGAGCTGGACGGGCAAGAGCAGGAGGGCCCCATCACCCCCGAGGTGCTTGCCAGGTTCGGCTTGGCGGTCGCTGACCTGCGCTGGCGGGTCGAGGTGGCCAACCTGAAGCCGCTCCACTACACCCTCGAGCCGGCCGACCGGATCGCCGCGTCCGTAGAGCTGCGCGGGGATGTCACCACGGTTCGGCCGCTCGCCGCCACCGCGCCGCTCGGGGTCACGCAGCCGCTTATCCCCCGTGGCGCCCAGCTGCCGCTGGGCCACGTCCAGTTGACGCGCCCGACCCCGGACTTCCCGGAGCTCCGCCTGCGCTTCACCCCGGCGACTGGCGCGGTGTACGGCCCGACGAACCTGCCCCAACGGTCGTCGGAGTTCGTGCTGCCGCCCGAGCGGCGCATCCTCAACCCGAATGCACCGTGGTGCCGCTTCCAGATCACCGACGACCCAAGGACCAACCCCGGCGGCCTGTTCGCGAGCGACGCTCAGGGCGTCAGCTTGGGGCTGGTCGACGACGTCTGCGACGGGCTGGTGCACTGCTCGCTGCCGGGGGTGAGGCGCGCATCCGCCCGGGTCGTGGTCGGCCCTCCCGACTACGCGCCGGACCGCCGGCCGTTCACCTCCCTGGCCGACGGCCTCACCGACCGGGTCATGCGCCACGAGGTCGCCGAATCCGCCTACGTCGAGGATGTCGCGCTGACCTCGCTGGAGGTGCGCGACTTCTTCGAGCGGGTGCTCGAGACCATGGACAACGTGAACGTCGACGCGCAGAACGACCGCGCTCGCAGTGAGAACGCCACCATCGCGCAGGGCCTCGGCCTGCCACCGGCCGCGGCGGAGGATAAGGCCTTCCCCCGCATGGAGGCGCTGGCGGACCAGCCGTTGCCGCTGACCGCGCAGGGCCGGCAGAAGCACCGCCGGCTCGTCGCCCTTGAGGTGATCGAGGACCTGCTGCGCGAGAACCCCGGCCTCATCCGCGAGATCATCCGTGAGCCCTTGACCGGCGAGCGCTACTACGACCGCCGGATGCCGGCGGTGATGCGCGGCTCCGACCGGATGCCGATGCACATCACCCGGCGGCAGTACGACCTGCTGATGGCCTGGGTGCGGCGCCTGCGGCGTGACGTGGAGCCGGGCACATGACTGGCGCAGGCCTGGCCGCGGAGCTGCGGCCGTTCCGCAGCGCGCTCGGCTCGCACCTGCTCGTCGCCGACGGCAGCCGCATCTACGACCTGGCGCCCGATGCGGCGGCTCAGGTCGGCCAGGCGCTCGCGGGCGGCGGGGAGCTCAGCGGGGACGAGCTGTGGGGCGCGCTGGGGCTGCTCCCGGACGGCGCGGCGCCGCGCCGCATCGACGGGCGCCCGCTCGACCCGCCGGCGGTCTCGTCGATCTCGCTGAACCTCATGCAGGCGTGCAACATGTCGTGCGGCTACTGCTACGCCGACGAGGGCCGGTTCGGTGGGCGGTCGCGGGCGATGGCGCCGGAGGTCGCGCGCGCCGCCGTCGACCGGCTGATCACGGGCGCTGAGCCAGGGGCCGACCTGGTCCTCGGCTACATGGGCGGCGAGCCCCTGCTCGCGCGCGAGGTCCTGCACCAGGTGACGCGGTACGCGGAGCAGGCGGCGCGCGAGGCGGGCCATCGGATCCGCTTCTCCCTGACCACCAACCTGACCGTGGTGCGCCCGGAGGACGCCAGGCTGTTCGCCGAGCTCCCGTTCACCGTGGCCGTGAGCGTCGACGGGGACCAGCGCCAGCATGACGCGCTGCGGCGTATGCGCGACGGGTCTAGCTCGTACGAGCGCCTGCGGGAGGGCCTCGCCGTGCTGGCGCGCCACGGGCGGCCCCGCCACCTGGCGGCCCGGGTCACCGTGACGCCCCAGACCAGCGCGTTGCTGCCGGCGCTGGAGCACCTGATCGGCCTGGGCTTCGACGAGGTCGGCTTCGCCGCGGTGCTCGTGTCGCCGAACCCCGCGCTGGCGTTCGCCCCGGAGGACTTCCCGGCCTTCTGCGAGCGCATGATCGCGTGCGGCCGCAAGGCGCTGCGGGAGCTCGCCGCCGGCCGCCGCTACCCGTTCGGCAACTTCGAGACCGCGATGCACCAGATCCACCGGGGCAGCCACCGCCCCTACCCCTGCGGCGCTGGCGCGGCGTACCTGAGCGCCAACGCCGACGGCGCGCTGTTCGCCTGCCACCGCCTGATCGACGACGAGGCCTTCGCGATGGGCAGCGTCCAGGCTGGGGCGGACGACACGGCGAGGGCGTCGCACCTCGCCAGCAGCCACGTCGATCTGATGGAGCCGTGCCGCGGCTGCTGGGCGCGGTATCTGTGCGGTGGCGGCTGCTACCACGAGGTCACCCGCCGCGGCCGGGTCGGCTGCGACTACATCCGCGGCTGGCTGGAGTTCTGCCTGCAGGCGTATGTGGAGCTATCCGCCGCCCGCCCGGACTACTTCACCCAGGGCGCGCCCCCCATGGGCGGCGCGCTCAGCAGCCCGACGACGGTCTCGACGTAGGAGCGAGCAGCGATGGCCAATGCCGAGCCCGGCGCCTGGAAGGTCTTCCCCCGCAACCTCACCGCGCGGGCTGATTTCCTGGTGCGGGGCAACCCCGCGAGCACACGCCCCGAGAGCGGGGTCGACAACTGCTACCCAGGGCTGGAGTTCGACCAGCGCAACCTCGACAAGGCGTTCTTCCCGGGGCTGCGGTTCGAGTTCCACCGCGCTGACGGCGCCCTGGTCCGCGACGTGCTGCCCGGTGGCCCGGCTGAGGCGGCTGGGGTGTCCAGCGCCGACCTTCCGCTGTACCTGTGGGCGGTCCTCGGCCGGACGACCGTGGACCAGAGCGACGAGGACCCACCCGCGTTCTTCTTCTACGGCCTGGACGGCCTGGAGGTGTGGCGCCGCGTCCACGACTTGCTGCCGGGGCGCATCGCCGTCCTGCTGGGGCCAGATCCGGGGTTCAACGCCTTGCCCGCCAGCTTCCAGATCATCAGCTTGCTCGACCAGCTCCGCGACACGGGCGAGAGCCAGATCTTCCGCGACGGCGCCGGCAGGGTGCAGGCGGTGGTGCTGACCGGTGAGCGGGCGCGCTACCTCGACGACGATGGCGTCATCGACGTCGACGCGTACCCCGCGGGGGAGCTGACCCGCAGCCTGTGCGCGCCATGGCAGTACGACTTCCGCGACTGCGGGTGCTTCTACTGGGCCGCGAGCAAGCCGGACCTCGTCACCAGCGCCGACGGCCAGCATCAGGACCTCAACTTCCAGCGCCGTGACCGCAGCCCGACCCCGGACATCGCGAGCTACCCGGAGCGGCGGGCGCTCGAGCTGGACTACGGCGAGCTGATCCACGCGTGGAACGACCTCCCTGTCGTGGTGAACGACCGGGAGACCGACGCGCCGCTGGAGGAGCCAGTCTTCACCGGTCCCTTGCTCGACCGGGACCAGGTCGTGACTGAGCTGCGTTACCTCGCCACCGTCGAGCACGCCCTGTGCGTGGAGTACCTCTACGCCCACTACTCGCTCGCGGCGCCGATGGCCTTGCCGGACACCGGCGCCAGCGACGACACGCGGCGCATCTTCGCGGCGGCGGGCGAGGTGTTCGCGATCGCCGTCGACGAGATGCGGCACCTGCGCTGGGTCAACGAGGCGCTGGCCATGCTGGGCGAGCCGCCAGAGCTGGGGCGCGCCGAGCGCATCGGCCGGCAGTTCAACCGGCCCTTCGCGCTCGCGCCGCTGACGCCCGAGCAGCTGCAGTGGTTCATCGACGTGGAGGCCCCGAGCCAGGCCGTGGGGCAGGGCGTGGACGGCATGTACGTCCAGCTGCAAGCGAGCGTCGACCGGCAGCCAGACCGGTTTCCCGAGCCGGACCGGCTGGTGCACCTGCTCAAGCTGATCATCGACGAGGGCCAGGACCATTACCAGCGCTTCCTGAGCGTGCAGCGGCACCTGTCCGGCATGGCGCCGGCCACCTACCTCCGTGATCTGGGCGACCCGCCGCCCGACGCGGCGCAGTTGGGCCTCCAGCGGTTGAGCGACCAGAACTACGAGGTGCTGCTCGGCGCGCTGCTCGCGACGTTTTCGTTGGGCGACCGGGCAGCGGGGGCGCTGCTGGAGCAGGCCCGGCGGGCGATGTTTAACCTGCACGAGGCGAACCACCTGCTCGCTGGGCGCGGCGCGAGGCCGCGCTTCACGCTGCCCGCGCAGCCAGCGGCGCCGCTGCGCAGCGTGGCCAGCGCGCATGCGTTCACCGACTCGCTCGAGGAGTCGATGCGCGCCACCCTGGCGGCTGTGGCCGAGACTGATGATGTCGAGCTGCAAGAGGTGGCGGCGCGGCAGCAGCGCGTGAGTGACGAGCTGTTCCAGGCCATGCACCGCCACATCGATGAGGACCTTGAGGAGTGAGGCGGCAGGCGCTCGTCGTCGGCGCTGGCCTTGCCGGGCTGACCTGCGCGCACCTGCTCGCCGGGCATGGGTGGGACATCGAGCTGTGGGATTTGGGGGCACGCCGCGCGCCGCCGCTGCTCCTGAACGACGGGACCGTGTGGTTGCTCCGCGACCTTTGGCGTGGCGCTGACGATCTGGCTGGCGGTGCGGTGAGGCTCCGCGCCCGGACGGTGCGGTGGGGCAACAGTCCTGAGGTGACGGTGGAGCACGCGGGCATGGTCGTCGACGGTGAGTCCCTGCGCCAGCGCCTGCTCGCGCGCCTGCCCAGCGCCCATCCCGGGCGCGTGCGCCTCGCCGAGGTGGGGCCTGCGGGCCTGACCGGGCGGCTCGCAGGGGTTGACCCGGGCGTTCAGGTGGTTGACGCGAGCGGTCGCCGCGCTCACGCCGCCACGGTCCTCGGCCAGTCGGAGCGGCGCGTCCTCGGGCGCCGGTGCGTCCTGGCGGCCCAGGCCAGCTTGGCGGAGCCGTGCGCGCCTGAGGGCTGCTGGATGGAGACCGTGCGCGGCGGCTGGATCTTCCTGGCGCCGGCCGAGGTGGGACAGGGGGTGCTCCAGGCGATGGTCCCGGCCTGGCCCGAGGATCCGGAAAGCACGTTGCGGCGGATGCTTGCGGAGGCGCGGCTGATCCGCGGCCGGGTAGGCGCGCTGGCCGGGCCGGTCACGGTGCTCCCTGCCGCGCCGGAATGCTCGGACCCGCTGCTCGGGGCCGGGTGGATCGCTGTGGGCGACGCCGCCATCGCCTTGGACCCCGTGAGCGGCGACGGCACTGGCCACGGGCTGCGGGGCGCTGTCCTGGCGGCGTCCACCCTCGACGCAGTCGCCTCCGGGCGCTTGGACCGGTCGTGCCTGGGCCACTACCACGCCCGGCTGGTCGAGGCGCTGAGGGTCCACCTGCAGCGCTGCCTCGCCTACTACTCCGCGGCTTCCTTCTCCCCCACCTGGCAGGGCGAGCGCGCGGCAATCGCCCAGGCGTTGCAGGCTATGGCTGGCTCCCCCGGCGCCCCGGTGCAGCTGCGCTATGCCTTACGCGGCTCCCAGCTCGTGCCGCTGCGGGCATCACCGCGCGGCTCGATACGGTGAGGTGACAATGGCCAAGACCGTGGACGTGTTCGTCGAGATCCCGGCGGGATCGCGGAACAAGTACGAGTGGGACTTCAGGATCCGGCGGTTCCGCCTGGACCGGATGCTCTTCAGCGCGGTCCATTACCCCGGCGACTACGGGTTCGTCCCGGGCACATTCAGCGAGGACGGCGACCCGCTCGACAGCCTCGTGCTGCTCGGCGAGCCGACCTTCCCCGGTTGCGTCATCATCGCCCGCATCATCGGGGTGTTTTGGATGGCAGACGAGAAGGGGCCGGACGCCAAACTGATCACCGTGCCCGACTCCGACCCACGCTGGTCCCACGTCCATGACCTGGCTGACATCCCTCGCCACCTGCTCGACGAAGTGAGCCACTTCTTTTCGATCTATAAGAATCTCGAGAAAAAGACCGTCCAGATCGGGGGGTTCGGCTCCCGCGCGCAGGCGTGCACACAGCTCGACGAGGACCGCGAGCGCTACCGGACGATGGATAACCCGCCGGCTATGCCATGGTGAGCCGCCCGGCTCGTAGGCGTATGCATCATGGGCTGGGCTCCACGACGGTAGGAGCCGCCACCCCGAGGCGGGAGCGATATAAAGCCTGCACGCCCCGGATGTCGTCCCGGGTAAGGGTCCGTTTGACGAAGTTCGAGCGGATGGTCGGGAGCATCACGGCATCCGCAACGCTGGAGTGAGCCAGCCCGAGGATATGGCCGATCTCGTGCAGCGCGGTCGTTTCAACGTCGAAAGCGCCGGCTACGGCCCCAATGCTCCAGATGTGCTCTGTGTCATCGAAATGGATTGGCTTTGGGAACGTCCTGGTCACGAGCGAGCAGCCTGGTGGGAAGTCGGCATGCGCCAGCGTCCCGCCTACCATGCTGAGGTCAGGGTCGTTCGCTGGGCGCCAGCCAATGCCGATGTCAGGGTTTTGACTTTGGCCGACCTCCGTGAACGTCAGGGGGACCACAGCGGCCCAGGTCTGGAAGGCCGCACGTATCGCCTGCCACTCCCGGACACCAGCAATGTCATCAGTCCCCGTATCAAACGCGTAGGTCAGGTTGCGACGGTCCCATGCACAGGACAGATTGAAGGTGACACCGCTCCCCATATCTGGCATCGCGCACCGTGGCTGTGTCATCTCCTCGCGGCTTTCCTCATCAAACACCCCCGTGACCGGTAATCGATTGAACTGCTGGTATTTCGCCAGCGCTGTCGAGGTAGGATCGTCTAATACGCCTTCCTCGTAAATCCCCGGCAAAAGATAACCGAATCGGGCAAGGAAACGCTGCACATGCTCGAATCCCGGTGACTTATCCTGGTACGCGGTCAGCGGCACTTGAGCAACGAAGAGAAAGGCTCGGGGCTGGTCTTCAGCCATCATTCGCTCCCTATCGCGCGGTGGTTCGGAGCAGGGCGTCGTCACGGCAGGCGCATGCGTGACGTCCATCGGGGTCTGGTCCGGTCGCACCCGCCTGAGCGGGGGCTGAGCAGCTCGTGGCCTGGTTCGCCGCGAATGAGTCTACGTCTGGAGGCCAGCGCCGCGCTCCTCGAGGCGGCCACGGCCATCGGCGAGCTGCGGCGCCCCGCGCTCCTGTCCTGGGTATCCGTGGACAGATCTCCCGTGGCGATACGTGAGAGCGGCTCTCCGTGGCTGCCCCCTAAAGTGAGGGTTGACAGCCTCACCTTAGAAGGGATAATGGCGATTAGGTTTCAGTTGCAAACCTACTTGTGCTGAGGTTGCGGGAGCAGATGAAGACCAGCGGCACAAACTGTCCATCACTCGCATCGAGCAGGAACGGGAAGACGGTGCGGAGTCGAGATTAAGCACGCGCTAAACGATGCGGGCAAGCTTCAGGATCGGCGTGCGGAAGCGGCATCATGAGCCGCTCATCCTCCTAATGGCCTGGGGGAGATATACCCCCCATCCCCCATGGCCTACGGGGCGTTCCCCCGACTGGCTCCACGGAGCCATCGGGGAACGCCCCCAAATGTTCAGCCCGGCTCATGTGAGCGTATAAATCCCGCAGGAGCTTGGAGCCGAGGTGATGGCCTCCTGGCGAGTCAGGCGGTCGTGACTTGTTCGAGAGTGTCGGACTCGGTTCGCTCGGTGAGCAAGTCCAGGACGGCTTCCTCGGCGCGGCCCTGGATCGACGGCTGCCCGAGCTGGGAGGCGAGCTCGGGCAGCACTCCGGCGATCGTCCAGCCCGAGCGGTAGCGGTCAAAGACGCGCGGGTCGATGTAGGAGCTTCGCGCCACCGCGGGAGTATTGCCGAGGTAATAAGCAACCTCCTTGATCGCGCGGGTGATCGCGCGCTTGCGGGCAGTCTTTGACGCTGCCGCCGCTCCAGATACGGCGAGCGCAACCGCCGCAAGCACGGTCGCGTTCCACGTGCGGAAGTCCTTGGCGGTGAACTCCTCACCGCAGTGGCGTTTGACGAAGGCGTTGATGTCCCGGGAGCTGACGTCCCTCCACTCCCGCCCGTCGCGGTAGGCGAGCAGCTCTGGCCCACCGCCCCGCCGGCGCCTCAAGCGCCGCACGACCTTTGACACCGCAGGGTCAACGACTGAGACGATCCGCTGTTTCCCGCCCTTCGCCGGGTAGTCAAAGGTAAGCGTGTCGTCCTGGATCGACACATGCTCCTTGTGGATCGTGGCGAGCCCATAGGTGGAGTTCTCCTCTGCATACTCCTCCATGCCAATCCGGAAGAAGCCATAGTCGAGGAGCCGTACCGCGCAGGCAAGCACCTGCTCGCGCTCAAGCCTGTCCCCCGCCAGCAGCTGGGCGCACTGAGCCCGCAGGTCGGGGAGGCAGGCCGCGAAGTCGAGCATGCGGTCGAACTTCGCGGCGTCGCGCCGTTTGCGCCAGAGGTCGTGGTAGCGGTACTGGCGCCGGCCCGCGGCGTCGACGCCGACAGCTTGGAGGTGCCCGTTAGGGTGCGGGCAGATCCACACGTCCCTCCACGCTGGCGGGACCGCCAGGTCGCGGATTCGCTGGAGCGTCTCCGGGTCGGTGATCTTCTCGCCGCTCTCGCTGTCGAAGTACGCGAAGCCGCGGCCCCGGCCCTTCCGGACGATGCCAGGGCCGTCGCAGGTGCTGCGGCGCAACCGGGCGGTCATTGCTCGCGGGTCGTGGTTTACCAGCTGATCTCCTCACAGCCTTTGTGGGTGTCGGGCTCGACCTGCAGCGTGGCGTGGTCGATACCGTAGCGGTGGCTGAGAAGATCGCGGGCCCGGTCGAGCACGCCGTGGGCGTCCGCGTCGCCGTGGACCATCAGGTGGACTGAGGCTACGTCCATCGCCGAGGTCAACGTCCACACATGCAGGTCGTGCACGTCGACCACGCCGTCCAACGCGGCCAGATCGCAGCGGAGCGTGTCAAGGCAGACGTGAGCCGGGCACGCCTGGACAAGGATGCGCAGCGCCTCACCCGCGACCCGCCACGCCCTCGGCAGGATGAACAGGCCGATACCGGCAGCGATCAGCGGGTCGGCGTACGGCCAGCCGGTCACCAGCAGGATGACCGCGGCGATGATCACGCCGACCGAGCCGATCGCGTCAGCAAGCACCTCCAGGGACGCGCCTTTGACGTTGAGACTCTCGTGCGCTCCCTCCCGGAGCAGCGCGAACGCCACGAGGTTCGCGCCCAATCCCGCCACGGCCACCGCGAGCATCGGCCCGCTGAGCACCTCCGGCGGGTCGGTGATCCGGCTGGCCGCCTCTACCAGCACGTAGACTGCCACCCCGAACAGCAGCACCGCGTTAGCGAGCGCGGCCAGGATCTCCAGCCGGTACAACCCGAAGCTACGGTGCGGGCGGTGGCGGCTGCTGGCCGCGGCATGGATCGCGGCGAGCGCCATGCCTAGCCCCACGACATCGGTGAGCATATGCCCGGCATCGGACAGCAACGCCAACGAGTTTGTCAGCAGCCCAGCGACCGCCTCGATCAGGAAGAATGCGGCGATCACCGCAAATGCCCAGGTCATCCGGGCTTTGTGCCGACCGCCAGCGCTCACCGCGCCCGTGTGCCTGTGGCCACCGCTCACTCCTGCCCAAGCTACACAGCGGGGCAGGGGGATGGCTCCCCTTATGGCCCTAGGTGCTCCCAACCGGAGGTACGGTCACGCACCGAGGGTGCGACTGCGCTCGCCGCGCCTGGCGAGCGCGCATAGCCGGAGGCTATGTAAGCGAGCCGCAACGCCGCGAGGCGAGATGCAGGCGCGGCCGAATGCGGCCGTAATTCCGGGCGGGGGCACAAAGGTTGTACCCCACCCGGGGTGGGGTAAGGTGGCGACATGGATGCCCATCAGCGCTCCGTCGTCAACCGCCTGAAGACCGCCCGCGGTCACCTGAGCGGGGTGGTCGCCATGGTCGAGGATGGCGCCTACTGCCCGGACGTCATGAAGCAGCTCGCCGCGGTCCAGGGTCTGCTGGAGGCTGCGAGCCGGCTGGTGTTGCGCCGGCATCTCGAGACCTGTGTCGCCCAGGCGATGCAGGAGGGCCGCGTCGACGAGATCGTCGACGAGCTGATGGAGACGTTGAAGTTCGATCGGCAGGCGTTCCGGCCGGCGCCCGTTGACAGCGCGGGCATGCCCGGCCACGAGCCATCAAAGGTGAGGTCATGACAACTGAGACGATCGATGTCCCAGGGATCCACTGCGGTCACTGCAAAACCTCGATCGAGGGCGCGCTGAGCCCGCTGGAGGGGGTCAGCGGCGCGACCGTAGACATCCCCGCCAAGCAGGTGACCGTGACCTATGACCGGGACGTGGTCAGCCGCGACGCGCTGATCCAGGCAATTGAGGAGCAGGGTTACGAGGTCCCCGCGTAGCGCGCCCCTGCGCGGCGGGAGGCAAGGACGAGGAGCGAGCGCATGACCGAGATGGGCACCGAGCGGGCCGCCATGTCTGGCCGGGGGACTCCCCCGAGCCCCCTGTCTGGCCGGGGGACTCCCCCGAGCCCCCTGTCTGGCCGGGGGACTCCCCCGGACCCTCCGCCTACCGAGGTGGTGGGCTTCGACGTGCAGGGCATGACCTGCGGGTCGTGCGCCGCCCGGGTGCAGCGGGTGCTTGGCAGGCAGCCGGGCGTGGCAAGCGCAGAGGTGAACTTCGCCACTGGCGCGGCCAGGGTCGAGCTGGACCCCGCCACGGCCGACATCAAGGCGCTGAGGGCCGCGGTCGACAAGATCGGCTACGGCCTGGCTCCCGTGACGCAAGCCGAGCCCGAGGCCGGAGAGCCAGAGGATCCGGAGCAGGCGGCCCAGCGGGCATGGCTCCGCAGGGTGCTCATCGCGTGGCCGCTCGCCCTCGCCGTCCTTTACCTGGCGATGCTCTCAGGCCCGGTGATGCACCAGCCGTGGGCGCGCTGGGCGATGTTCGCGCTGACCACGCCGATCCAGCTCTACGTGGGCTGGCCATTCCTCCGCGAGGCGGTCAAGCGGGCGCGCCGGCTCACCGCGAACATGGACACGCTGATCGCGATCGGCACGCTGGCGGCGTACCTGTTCTCGATCGTCCAGCTGGTGCGGGGCCAGCCCGAGCTCTACTTCGAGAGCGCCGCGCTGATCATCGCGTTCCTCGTCCTCGGCCGGTACTTCGAGGCGCGCGCGAAAAGCCGCGCTGGCAAGGCCATCCGCGCGCTGCTGGAGCTGGGCGCCAAGGAGGCCCGCATCATCCGCGACGGCGCGGAGGTCATGGTCCCGGTCGAGCGCGTCCGCGTCGGTGACCTGATGCGCGTCCGCCCTGGCGAGAAGATCCCGACCGACGGAGAGGTCACCGAGGGCGCGAGCGCGGTCGACGAGTCGATGCTCACTGGCGAGTCGGTGCCTGTCGAGAAGACGCCCGGCGCGAAGGTCACGGGCGCGACCGTGAACGCGAGCGGGGTGCTGACCGTCCGCGCCACGGCCGTCGGGTCCCAGACCGCGCTCGCGCAGATCGTGCGGCTCGTCTCCGAGGCCCAGGCTGGCAAAGGCCAGGTCCAGCGGCTCGCTGACCGTGTCTCGGGGGTATTCGTGCCGGCGGTTATCGTCGTCGCGCTGCTCACGCTCGCCGGGTGGTGGCTGCTTGCCGGTGATCCGGTCAAAGGGCTGGTCGCGGCGGTGGCGGTGCTGATCATCGCCTGCCCGTGCGCGCTGGGCCTCGCGACGCCGACCGCGATCATGGTCGGGACCGGCCGCGGCGCTGACCTGGGCATCCTCATCAAGGGTGTGGAGATGCTCGAGCGCACCCGGACGATCACGACCGTCGTATTCGACAAGACCGGCACGCTCACCAAGGGCGAGATGGCCCTGACCGACATCGTCGCCGCCGATGGCTCTGATGAGGGTGAGCTGCTGCGCCGGGCGGGCGCGGTCGAGGCCGACAGCGAGCATCCGATCGGCGCCGCGATCGCCGCCGCCGCGCGTGACCGTGGCCTGGAGCTGCCTGCGGTGGCTGGGTTCGAGGCCGTGGCGGGGCACGGCGTCCGCGCGCAAGTGGCTCACACTATGGTCTGGGTGGGGGGGCGGAAGCTGGCCGCGGAGGCTGGCCTGGTGCTGCCCGCAGGCCTGGAGGAGGCGGCCGAGCGCCTGGAGTCGGAGGGCAAGACCGCGGTGTTCGCCGGCTGGGGCGGCGAGGTCCGGGGGGTGCTCGCGGTCGCCGATACCGTCAAGGACGGCGCCGCCGAGGCGGTCGACCAGCTGCACCGCATGGGCCTGACCGTGACGATGATCACCGGTGACAACGCCCGCACCGCCCAGGCGATCGCCGGCCAGGTCGGTATCGACCGGGTGCTGGCCGAGGTCCTGCCGGCCGACAAGCAGTCGGAGGTCGCCCGCTTGCAGGCCTCCGGCGAGGTCGTCGCGATGGTCGGGGACGGCGTGAACGACGCGCCCGCGCTCGTGCAGGCCGACCTGGGGATCGCGATCGGCACCGGCACCGACGTGGCGATCGAGTCGAGCGACCTCACGCTGATGCGCGGCGACCTGGAGGGCGTGGCGACGGCGATCCAGCTGTCGCGGCGCACGTACCGGACGATCCTGCAGAACCTGGGCTGGGCGTTCGGCTACAACACCGCGGCGATCCCCCTGGCCGCCCTCGGGTTCCTCAACCCGATCATCGCCGGCGCGGCGATGGCGTTCTCGTCGGTCAGCGTGGTCACGAACTCGCTGCGGCTGCGCCGCTTCGGCAAGGGGCGCAAGTCGCCGTAACGGCCGGCCGGTCAACCGCGCTGCTGATCACTCACGCTGCGAGTACGGCACTACGGCGGCGGCGCCCGGACCTCACAGGGCGGCTCAGCACGGACGAGGCGGCGGTCGGTGGTGACGAGGGGGCACCGAAGCTCGTTAGCCAGCACGACGTAGAGGCCGTCTAGCACCCGGATGCGATCCCGGAGCGCGTAGGCTTGCAGCAGGTGCGTTGCGGTAGGTATCACCAGGCGCTGAGGCAGCCTCATTGCCTCCACTAGAGCGTCACGAGCCGCCCCTGACGCAAGCTCGCCTGCGCGCACCAAGCGTGTGACTGCCGAGATCACCTCTGCGGGCTGGTGAGCTGGCGCGCTCACCTCCTCATCATCGATCTGGTCGAGCACCCAGGCAGCCGTCGGCTGGTCCATCAGGACGTCAACAAGCGCGGAGGCATCCAGCACGATCACTCGCCGAACTCCTCCCGTACCTGCGCGAGCAAGGCTGTGGTGTCGATGGGGCGGTTGTGGCGGGGCGGTCGGGATCGCACGCTGGCAACCCACTCGTGGATCCTGGAGGCCGCCAGGGCTTGCTCCACAGCTCGTTGGGCAAGCGACGACAGTGGCAGCTCGCGAGCTTTGGCTTGCTGGTAGAGTTCGTCGGAAAGGTAGATACTCACCTTCGGCATGCCCCTAGTGTACCCCCATCGCGCTGCGCAACCGTATGAGTCGGTGAGAGGGCCGGAAGGGGCGGCGGCCTACCCGAGGGGTGCTGCCCAGGGGTGGTCGGTGTGCAGGTGGTCGAATGCGAGGATCACCCGGCCGGTTCCCGGGTGGGTCAGGCGGTGGGCGCGGACGCCGAAGACCTCGCCGATGAGGTCGGCGGTCAGCACTTGATCCGGGGGTCCGTCGGCAATCAGGCGGCCCGCGACTAGCACGCACACACGGTCGCAGTACGCGGCGGCCAGGTTCAGGTCGTGGATAGCAGCCAGGGTGGCGTGGCCGAGCCCGCGGATGAGCCCCAGGATCTCCAGCTGGTAGCGGATGTCGAGGTGGTTGGTCGGCTCGTCGAGCAGGTGCAGGCGGCAGCGTTGCGCCAACGCGCGGGCGATCAGCACGCGCTGGCGCTCACCACCCGACAGCGTGGTGAACAAGCGGTCGCGGGCGGCGGACATGCCGACGCGCTCCAGCGCGTCGGCGCAGATCTCGCGGTCTTGCGCGGTGTCACGGTCCAACGGCCGTTTGTGCGGCGTCCGGCCCATACCGACGACCTCAGCGACGGTGAAGTCGAAGTCGGCGGCGCTCTCCTGGGGGACCACGGCCACCCGCCGGGCGATCTCCCGCGCGGACAGGCCCGTGAGCGGGTCGCCGTCCAGGCTGATCAGCCCAGCAACCGGGCGCAACGCGCGGTAGACGGCCCGCAGCAGCGTCGACTTGCCGCTGCCGTTGGGGCCGACCAGGCCGACGAACTCGCCCTCGTCAATGACGAGGTCTACGCCGTCCAGGATCGGGCAGCCGCCCAGCTCGACCGTGACGCTGTCTAGCCGGAGCCTCATGCGGTGCTCACTGACGCGTCGGTCGACCGGCGGCGGAGCAGCCACAGGAAGAACGGGACGCCGAACAGCGCGGTCACGATCGACAACGGCAGCTCAACAGGCGCCTTCAGCGTCCGCGCGGCGAGGTCGACCAGCTGCAGGAACGCGGCGCCGATCAGCGCGCTCACGGGCAGGACCCGCCGGTGGTCGGCGCCGACCAGCAGCCGCGCGACGTGCGGGACGATCAGCCCGACGAACGCGATCGCCCCGGTCAACGCGACCAGCACCCCGACCAGCAGGGAGGTGACGGTGAACAGCTCGGCGCGGAACCACGTGACGTGGACACCGAGCGAGGTCGCGGTCTCCTCACCCGCGACCAGCGCATTGAGCGGTCGCCACCGCACGAGCAGGACCGCTAGGCCGAGACCCAACGCGACCGCCGGGACGGCCAAGTCCTCCCACCGGGCCGCCGCGAGGCTGCCGAGCAGCCAGAACAGCACCTGCTGGGCGGCCTGCCCGGTACGCGCCTGCTGCAACACGTAGCTGAACAGCGCCTGGAACAGGTAGGCCATCGCCACGCCCGACAGCAGCAGCCGCCCCGGGGTGATCCGCCCGGCGCGCTGGGCAAGCACGTAGACCAGGCCGGTCGCGGCGAGGCTGCCGGCGAACGCTGCCGCCGACAGGCCGAGCCCGCCGGTGGCGGCAGCGCCGTAGACCAGCACCAGGACAGCGCCGAGCGCCCCGCCTGAGGAGATCCCCAGCAGGAACGGATCAGCGAGCGGGTTGCGGACCACCGCCTGCAGCACCGCCCCGACGACCGACAGCCCGGCGCCCACGAGCAGCGCGAGCAGCGCCCGGGGCATGCGGAACTCCCACACGATCCGGTCCTCGACCCCGGTGAAGGTCCGCTCAACAGATCCTGGGGCCAGGTGGTCGGCAACGATGGCTACTACCTTTGCCGGCGCGACCCCGACCGCCCCGATGCCGATCGCCATCAGCGTCGCGCCGATCACCGCGGCGGCCAGGACCACCAGCAGCACGGTGAGCCGGGCGCCCCCGGCGGGAGCGTGGGCGCGCCTTTGCCCGCCCACGCTCGTATCGGTCGCAGTGGCGGTACCTGACCGGGCGGTCATGCACCCTCGAAGGCGTCAGGGTGCAGGAACCTCGCGATCTCGGCGATCGCGAGGATGTTTCCGCTGCCCGAATGGGCGTCCTTCGCCGGGACCGGCAGGAAGCGCCGCGCCTTGGCCGCGGGGCTGTCGGGGATCAACGCGAAGACGGTGTCGGCCTTGGTGGCGACAGACGGCTGTTGCTCACCGAAGAGTACGTCGTAGTCCAGCACGAGCATCGCCTCTGGCTGGGTCGCGGCGATCTGCTCCACGCTGACCTCCGTGTAGTCCTCGTCGAGGTCAGCTAGCACGTTACGGCCACCGGCCATCTCAATCATCTGGTGCATGAACCCTGAGCCCCCGTATGCGTTGACCGGCCCTGCGCCCCCGTCGGTCGCGAGCACGGCGACCGGCTCGCGCCCTTGGACCCGCTCCTGCACGTCAGCGATGAGCGCCTCGTACTCGCCGGCCAGCTCAGCCGCTCGGTCAGGCACCCCGAAGATTTTCCCGAGGTTGGCGATGTCGGTGAACAGGTCGCTGATCTTCGCGTCCCGGACCCCTTCAGGGTCACACCAGCCGCCGGTGATGTAGACCTGCGCCCCGGACTCATCGAGCTCGGCGATCGTCGCCTGGCCAGCCGCCGCGTCGAAATCGTTGTAGCTGATCGCGATCACAAAGTCGGTCTGCTGCGCGAGCATCACCTCCTTCTGTGGGAACGAGATGGTGTCGGAGATCTCAGGGATCGCGTCGTAGACCTCCTTGTGGCCGGGCAGGAATCCATCCGGGCCGTTCTCAGAGAAGTTCGTGCGGGCGACGACCCGGTCCCCCAGCCCCAGCTCGATCATCGTCTCGAGCGCCGGGTGGTAGCCGGTGATCACCCGGCGAGGTGGCTTGGAGAAGGTCAGCTCGCGACCGCAGTTCTCTACCGTCACCGGGAAGCCTTGGGCAGCCGCGGGCGGCTCGGTGGCCGTGGGCGCCGACCCGCTCCCACCCCCGCAGGCCGCCAGCAGCAACGCCGCCAGCAGCAACGCCGCTAGGCGCATTCGCTCATGGGACACGGTCATCCTCCTTGCTCGCATCCATCACGCCGCTTTGGCCCAGGAATCAGGACGTGCGGAACACATTGGCTTTACCTACTGACGATGAGCAATTGGCCGCACTTCACCGATTTGAGCCCGTGAAGACCCCGCAGCGAAAAGAGTAAAACAAGTGCGAGCGGTTTGCAGTAGCAATATGGTCGTGAGGCAGGTTGATACGCGAGCAACTATTGGGTTTGGTATGGCTCGGCGCCCGCCATGACCGTCCCGAGCCTGGCCTGCAGCGCAGGGGGACCAGGTTTGGCGTGGGCGGGGGTATGCTCGCCGCCATCGCTGTCGGCAGTGGGGATGGTTGGGTTGATCCGGCGGGTGTTCGTGTCCTACAGCCACGACGATCGAGCGTGGCGTGACGCGTTCCGGCAGATGCTGGGGCCCGCGCTGGATCGGTGTGGCATCCAGCTCTGGGACGATGACCACATCCGCAGCGGGGATCGTTGGGAGCGGGTGATCGGTGACGCGCTCGACCGGGCTGAGCTGGGGTTGTTGCTGGTCACGCCCGCGTATCTACGGTCGAGCTTCAGCTGGGGCGTGGAGGTCCCGGCGTTGCTCGCCAACGGGGTGCCTGTGGTGTGGGTGTTGGTGGAGGACTGCCTGTGGGAGGACGTCGAGGCGCTGGCCCAGATTCAGGGGCTGCAGGATGTGAGGCGGGACGGCGCGCTGGCTGATCACCCCCGCCCGAAGCGCGAGCTGGCCCGGCTGTGCCGCAAGCTCCGCGACCAGCACCTGGCCGGCTTGCGGGCAGCGGCAGCGATCGACAGCCAGCCGCCGAAGATCTTGCATCCACCTGCTGGCAGGATCATCCCGGCGGCTCCGGGGCGGGTACTCGGCGCAGTCCCCAAACGGCCACCGGCGTTCGTCAAGCGGACCTCAGACCTGGACAAGCTGCGGGCGCAGGTGATCTCAGGGCTCGCTGGCGCGGTGGGGGTGACGGGCACGCCGTCAGCGTTCGGGCTGTACGGCCGAGGCGGGATCGGCAAGACCGTCCTGGCCGCGGAGCTGACCCGCGATCCGCAGACGCTGGCGTATTTCCCCGATGGGGTGCTCTGGGTGTCGCTCGGTGAGCGGGGAGACATCGTGAGCGCCCAGCGCCAGGTGGCTGGTTGGTTCAGTGGGGATCCGGATGCCATCCGCTCACCGTTGCAGGGTGCCAAGGCGCTGCGCGAGCTGCTGGCCGAGAGGCAGTGCCTGCTGGTCGTCGACGACGTCTGGTCGCTGGGCGCAGCCCAGGCGTTGGCCGTGACCGGCCCGAAAGGCCGGCTGCTGGTGACCACCCGGGACCGGGCGCTGCTGCAGCGGTTAGGCGCGGAGACGATCCAGCTGGACGTGCTCGACGACGATGCCGCGAGACAGCTGCTGGCACGCCTTGCCGGGGTGGCGCCCGGCGAGCTGCCGGCTGAGGCTGGCGGCGTCTTGGAGGCGACCGGGCGTGTGGCGCTGGCGGTGGCGCTGATCGGCGCCGCGCTCAGCCGCGGCGGCCAGACGTGGGCTGACGTGGTTGCGCGGCTGGTTGAGGCTGGGGAAGTGTTCGCTGGGCATGCGTATGCGGATACGTTCAAAGCATTAGAGGTGGCGACCAGGGGGTTGGCGGCCGAGGAGTTGGACCGCTATCTGGCGTTGGCGTGTTTTCCTGAGGACACGATCATCCCGCCGGCAACGATTAGTCGGTTGTGGGGGTTGGCAGAGCCTGCGCTGGGCAAGCAGTTAGAGCGTTTCGCCGGGTTGGGGTTGGTGCGGTTGGAGGCGGGGGGTGTGACGTTTCACGATTTGCAGCGCGACTATTTGTTGTTGCATGCGGAGGCGGCGGCGTTGGCGCATGAGCAGCTGCTGGCCTCGCACCAACGGGAGTCTGCGGGGAGCGGCTGGGAGTGGTACCAGCTCGATCCTGATGATCCATATCTATGGGATCATTTGACCTACCATCTGGCTGCGGCTGGACGGCATCACGAGCTGGTTGCGACGGTGGCTGATCCTGCGTGGCTGGGGGCGCGGATCGCTCGTGGCGGGACGGTTGCCGCTGAGCGTGATGTGCGTGATGCGCTGCGGTGGGAGCCGGATGAAGCCTGTTTGAGCGCATTGTTGAGGCGGTTGCGGCAGACCGGCCACCTGCTCGACCACGCATCTGGGGAAGAGTCAGTGGTGGCCACGCTTGCAACGCATCTTTGGCCGTTACGCCAAACGCTGGATTTAGCCCGCCTCGATCTTGTTGCGCCTGGCGCACGTCTGGACGTCGCGTGGATGGCGGATGCGACCAGCCCCCAGCTTGTCCGCACGATCATGGGGCACACCAGCGGGGTGGAGTCGGTGGCGTGGTCACCCGACGGAACCAGGCTGGCCACCGCCAGTCACGATGGGACGGCGCGGGTGTGGGATCTTGCTACTGGCGCCGAGCTGCGTACCCTGCCCGGGCACACCGATTGGGTGGTGTCGGTGGCGTGGTCGCCCGATAGCGCCCGGCTGGCCACCGCCAGCCGCGACTGGACGGCGCGGGTCTGGGACGCCGCCACCGGCGCCCAACTGCGTACCTTGACCGGGCACACCGACTGGGTGAACTCGGTGGCGTGGTCGCCCGATAGCGCCCGTCTCGCCACCGCCAGCTCAGACAGGACAGCGCGGGTCTGGGACGCCGCCACCGGTGCCGAGTTCCGCGTTCTGTCTGGACGCACCGGCTGGGTGGGGTCGGTGGCGTGGTCGCCCGATGGCGCCCGGCTGGCCACCGCCAGCGAGGATGGAACGGTGCGGGTCTGGGACGCCGCCACCGGCGCCCAACTGCGTACCCTGACCGGGCACACCAGTGCGGCGGGATCGGTGGCGTGGTCGCCCGATAGCGCCCGGCTGGCCTCGGCCAGCGACGATGGGACGGCGCGGATCTGGGACGCCGCCACCGGCGCCGAGATACACGCCCTGACCGGGCACACCAAGTGGGTGAACTCGGTGGCGTGGTCGCCCGATAGCGCCCGGCTGGCCTCGGCCAGCGACGATGGAACGGTGCGGATCTGGGACGCCGCCACGGGCGCCGAAGTCCGGACCCTGTCCCGGCACACCGGCGGGGCGCACTCGGTGGCGTGGTCGCCTGACGGCGCCCAGCTCGCCTCTACTGGAAACGATGGTGCCTTAGCGCTTTGGAGCGTTGTGGAGGGCCGACGGACGGGCCATGTGGTGGCTGGCCAGTGGGCGTTGAGTGTTGATTACTCAAGAGCCAACGGCGCTTTGGCCGTCGGCAACGACCGGGCCGTGATCGTCTACAGGCCCTGAGCGTCTACGCCGTGAGGGCGTGGCACTAGCCGCCTGAGCTGACAGTGCGAGCGACCTCCGCTGGCTCCGAGCAGGCCCCGTACCGCGACCGCACCGGCTGGCCAGCCCGCACCAGCCGGTGGCATACGCTGCCCCCTCCACACACCGGTCTTATCAGGGGGAACACGCCATGGGCGACCCGGCCGCGCCGACACCGCCATGGGAATGGGGCACCGCCACCATCCGCGCGCTGATGAAAGTCCGCGGCGACTCGGCGCACACCCTCGCCAAAGACCTCTACGTCGTCACCCGCGCCGTAGAGGGCTGGCTGTACGACGGCCGCTCCCCCAACCCAGGCTCCGCCAAACAGCTGTACCGGCTCTGGGCACAGCTGGACGGCTGGCAACGCGAGGTCTTCGACTCCCTCCGCGCCAATCCACCCGCCACCACCGCCACGCAATCCCCCAGCGCCGAGCGCCCGCGCCAGGCCGCCGCGGTCCCTACCCTGGATCCACCCGCCCGCACCCCCGGGAACGGAGGCAGCACGGACCGCGGACAGTTCTGCAAAGCCCTCGGCGTGACGCTGGCCGCCACACCGCCGGCGGCGCTGGAGCGCATCGCCGCCGACATGGGGAGCGGTGGCCGTGTGGACGCGAGCCTGGTCGCCAGCCACGAGGTCGTGGCAGAGGCGCTGGCGGGCCAGTTCCACGGCGCGCACCGGGAGGCGCATCTAGCGCGAGTCGACTGGCACGCGAGCGCCCTGCTGGCCCTGCTGGACCGCCCCATGGGCAATGACGAGCGACGCCGCCTCGACATGCTGGCCACCGCGGCGCACGCGCACGCGGCGGTTGTGGCGTTGCAGACCCAAAGGCGCGCGGATGTCCGCCGTTGCCTCGGGACGGCCCGGAACATCGCCGACGACAGCGGGAGCCCAGCGCTGCAAGCCCAGGCGCTCGCGCTGTCCGTGCTCCCTGCGATGCCGTGGATGTCCACCTCCGAGCTGGCTATCCAGCCCTCGCGCGCCGATCGGATCCTGTCTGGCGCGCTTGGCCAGGCGCGCGGCTCGTGCGGGCGCGCCGAGGCCTGGCTGCACCGTTGGATGGCGATAGCCCTGGCTGTCAAAGGTGACGAGCGTGGCTTCCGCTCCCATGCCGAGCAGGCCGACCTCGCCCTGAGCAGGCCGTCCTCGGCGAGGCCCCGTGGCTTCCTTGATCGGTATGCGGGTGACGAGGGCCGGGAGACGGGCGCGACAGAGGGGATGGCCCTCAGGCTGTTAGGCCGCGCAGACCACGCGGAGCCGGCGCTTGCGCGGGCGCTTGAGGCCGCCGGGACGACCTCGACGAGTTGGCGGGCCATGCTGCTGGTGGATCTGGCCGCCGTGCGGGTCCTCCAGAACGACCCTGAGGATGCATGCCAGAGCCTGACCGCCGCGCTCGACCTTGCCAAGGAGGCTGGCTACTCGGTCGCCACGGGCCGCGTGCTCGGTGTGCGCGCACGGTTCCCGGAGCCCTGGGACGACCTCGCGTGCGTGCGTGAACTCGACAGACGGCTCCGCGCTATCACCGTCTGACCTGGCGTGCCGCGCGGGGCGCTCGGCGGGCGCCGAGCCGGGCCGGCAGGGCCAGCGATCACCGGGGTGCAGCCCACCTCGGCCACCCACAGTGCCCTGTCGCTCCGGCAAGAGGGAGGGAAACCTTGATCGACTGGCTCGCCCAGCACGGCTGGTAGCGCTACTCCTCGTGGGCCGGCCGTCCCTCCCACAGTGGAGCGGCCCGGGGAGCCCGCAGAGACTGGATCCGCTCAGCGAGCTCACGGGCGGCCAGCAGGCTGCGGTGCGCGGGTTTGAGCGCGGTGAGGAACTCGCTGGCCTGCTGAAGATTTGCCTCCACGTCGCCCCGGCTGAGCTCGATCGCCTCGCTGGCCAGCTGGAGGCCCTCGTCGGGCTGGTCCTGGCCGGCAAGGCAGATTGCCAGGTTGATCTGCGCCTGGGATTGGAGCGCCGATGAGACCAGCGCAGGCGGGGCCGTTTGATAGAAGGCGATCGCTTGCCGGGCGTGCGGCTCAGCCTGACCAGCATCGCCCAACCACAGCAGCGTGATCCCCGTGTACAGCTCTAATACCCCAGGGCTGAACAGCCACCACACCTCATCAGGGTCATCGCCGGCTGGCTTGTCTGGCATAGCCCGCCTCGCGCGCCGCACCGCGTCCAGCGCGCGGTCACGGTCGGCCATACGCGCAAACGCGCGGGCCTCGCAACGGACGGCGATCAGGGCGCGCGCGGCCGGGGTCGGGGCGTGGCGCCAGGCGTCCTGCGCGTACCGCAGCGCCATGCGGGGATCATGGTCCCAGAGCGCCGCTGTGCTCTGCCGCATCCGGGCGTAAGCGAGCAGCCCGTAATCGTTGACCTCGCGGGCGAGTTGCTCGGCGGTTAGGCAGTGCGCGTAGGTGGCGGGGTAGTCACCCAGGTCAAACGAGCAGCCGGCGAGCAGCACTGTCAGCTGCCCCGCGATCTGGTACAGCTGCTCCCGCTGGGCCAAAGGCTGGCGGCCCTTCAACAGGGCGGCGACCTGCTGGCGCCGGTCGAGCACCTCAGCGAGCATCTGCTCGCTAAACGTGTGCTCCCAGCTGCGCACGAGGTTGGCGACCTGCAGCTGGAGGTGCTCGATGGTCACCGGCCCGGTGTTGGACTCCTCCAAGCTTTGGGATAGCTGCGCTGACGCTTTGGCGGCGTGATCCAACAGCACGGCCATGCCGCTTGCGCCGAGCTGTTGCAGGAACTGGTTCCGGTCCGTGTCCGCCTCCGCGCCTTTGGGTTGTTGCTCGTCATCCTCTGCGCCGCCGCGCTTGCCGGCTGCGACCGCGAGCGGCGCTGCTGGGGTGACAGCGTATGCAGCAGGCGGCTGGCCGCCTGTGTCGCATGTGGCGGGGACGGCCGGCTGGCCGGTGGGGGTGTAGTCGTGGCCGTAGCCGAGTTGGTCTGGGCGGGTCTCATACACCCGGCACAGCCGGTCGAGGTAGTCCTCACCCGGGCGGACTTTCGGGTCGTGCTCCCAGGCGCACAGCCGCTGACAGGTCAGACTCGGGCGCCATCCACAGCCGTCGGCGTCATAGGTTTTCAAGATCTCCTCGACCGCCTGCGGTCGGGTCCAGCCGCGCGCCAGCCGGTGCGCCTTCAACCGTGTGACGCCGAATTGGTCGACGATGGCCTCGACGATCTGGGGGATAGTCCAGCCTTGCGTTTTCCCGTGGGCGCGCAGCTCGGCGATCTGCTCAAGGTCGTGGAGGTGTCTTTTGGAGGCCATCGTGGTGTCCTCGGTGAGTGTGTTGGGGTTGGTTCGTGCACGTTACGCCTATTCCGCGGCTGATCAAGCGTTTGGCCAGGGTGTTGGCGAAATGGGGTACCGCGGTTATCGCCACGCGAGAACTGTTGTTACTGCGTGGTGGTAACCGGGTAGCGGGGTTGTTGTCGCTGGGTGTTCTGGCCTGGCTGAGTTGAGGGGGATCGTCGTTGGCGGCGGGTCGTGGGGGGCTGATCCACCGGTGCCTACGAAAGCCGGACCAGGTCCGCCTGTGCGCTACACGCGCGCGTTGATCTGCCGGGCAGCGACGATCCCAAGATCCTCATCGAGGCCATCCGCCGGCAGCTGATGGCAGAGCCAAGAGGGAGCTGAGTATGGGCAGGCCCGCGCATGCAGGGCCTCGGCAAAGTCCATGCGGTAGCTGCCTGACCTGAGCTAACGCTCCGGTACTGGCTTTTTGCGCGGGTGGCTGGTAGAAGTCTGGTGTGCCGAAGAGCGTGGTTGAGGGTTTAGCAGTGCGGCCTGTCCGCCATGACGAGGTCGACCGGTTC
>Ga0081538_10000757_pt1 | contig 35243 bp, 30 predicted proteins | sample TabmetS5T2R1_FD_71022 | JGI IMG/M metagenome (GOLD analysis project Ga0081538, IMG submission 71022) | Tabebuia heterophylla rhizosphere microbial communities from the University of Puerto Rico - S5T2R1 | ecosystem: Host-associated > Plants > Roots > Rhizosphere ...
CTCGGTCGGCGACGGCGGCGGCGCCGACGACGTCGGCCTGGGCCACGTCGAGGACTGGTACGCGGCCAACGAAGGCGGCAACGGCCAGGACATCCAGCACAACCTGCTCGGCGACATCCTCCGCATCGACGTCGACGCCGCGACGCCCTACCAGATTCCCGCCGACAACCCCTTCACCGCGACGCCGGGGTGCGCCGACGGCTGTGACGAGACCTGGGCCTACGGCTTCCGCAACCCCTACCGCATGTCCTTCGACCAGGGCGGCAACCACGACCTGTTCGTCGGCGACGCGGGCCAGGAGCTGTGGGAGGAGGTGAGCATCGCCGTCAAGGGCGGGAACTTCGGCTGGAACGTCAAGGAAGGCACCCACTGCTTCTCCACCGACAACCCCGACGAGTCACCGGCCGAGTGCCCCGGCACGGTGGGCACTGGCCATCCGCGAGCCGGCGACCCGCTGATCGACCCGATCATCGAGTACGCAAACCACCACCAGCCGGGCGGCCTGGGAGCGACGGTCATCGGCGGCCACATCTACCGCGGCACCGCCCTGCCCCAGTTCGTCGGCCGCTACGTCTTCGGCGACTGGAGCCGGGAGTTCGAGGAGCCCGACGGGTCGCTGTTCGTGGCCAAGCCGCGCAAGCAGGGTCTGTGGATGATGCAGCAGCTGCGGATCGCAACCAGGCCGACCGGTCGGCTGGGCCACTACGTGCTGGGGTTCGGCCAGGACCCGGCCGGCGAGCTGTACGTCCTCACCACCGACCAGACCGGCCCGACCGGGACAACCGGACAGGTCTTCAAGCTCGTGCGACCAAGCGGCTGACCGATCTTGCGGGACCGTAGGTCGACAGCGGCGTCGTCGCCCCACGGTCCCGCGAATCCGCTCCAACGTTTCCCGATGTCGTATGCGCAGGCGGTATGTGGCGGCAGCGGCCCTGGAGGAGGTGATGCGCCGAGCTCGCATCGTGGAACGGCGGTAGCTCCACGGATTCATCGGCCACATGGAGGTGGTCAGCCTTGAGGCGATGGCGATCCTTCATCATCACCGCGGCGACGGCCCTGCTGCTGCTCGGGCTGGCGTCGCCGGCGCAGGCGCAGGCGCAGGACCAGTCACACAGAATGTCCGAGGTGTTCACCTCTCCCAACCAGGCGACCAACTCGGACCTGGCGTTCTGGGGCAACCACGCGTTCGTCGGGTACTACACCGGCGATGCCGGGTTCCCGCCCGGCACCGAGCCCCGCGGCGGCGTCCGGATCTTCGATATCTCGAATCCTGCCAGCCCGCAGCTGCTGCGGGACTTCGCCTGTGACGGCCCCCAGAACGACCCGATCCTCTGGGACCGGAACGGGAACGGCGTCGCCGACCTGCTGCTTTTGGCCGTGGACCGCACCATGGCGAATCCGAACTGCGGAGCGCCGCGGTCCGCGCACAACGACCCCACCGGCTGGGAGGGTGTCCGCATCTTCACGATGAGCGACGGCTCTTCGGACTACCCCGGGGCTCCGTTCGCCACCATCACGCCAGAGAAGATGCAGTACACCGACTGCGGCGCCCACACGATCACCGCGTGGACCGGGCTCGCGGACCATCCGACCAACCCGCGGCTGATCGTCTATGTGTCGTCGTACCCGCTGCGTCCTGGGCCGACCTGCGGTGTCGGCGGCACCGCCGACACCACCAACCCGTACGACGAGGACAAGGTCGTCAACGACCCGTTGCATCGCCAGATCCAGGTCCTTTCGGTCCCGCTGAACAACCCGGCGAACACGACGGAGATCGCCCACCCGGAGATCGTCTACCCGGGCGATCCGGACGGACAGATCGACTGGTGCGAGCGCTCGATCGTTCCTGTCGGACCGGACCCCGCCAATCCGGCACCTTGCCCGGGGGCGTCTGGACTTGAGCCGGCGGCGGTCGCCTGCCACGACATTGCAGTGCACATGGAGCACAACCTCGCCGGCGCCGCCTGCGCCGAGCAGGGCCAGGTGTGGGAGGTCAACAGCAACGGGATCCCCGATACCCTACACCCGATGATGGTCGGCGACGACACGGTCACCTCGGGCGGGACCGGTGACATCCCCGGAGCGGTGGACTTCTTCCACTCGGTGATGTTCGACAACGAAGGAGAGGTGGTCAACTGGGTTGACGAGTCCTTCGGGAGCGGCTGCCCGACGACGACCACCTACCGGCCGCGGCCGTGGAATCCCGCCGGCGGCACCCACAAGACCGGGAAGATGTTCTTCTCGGACATGGCGAGCGGCGCCTTCCTGAGCGAGTTCCACGTCGGCGACGTGCGGCCCAATCCCGGGGCGACCGAGTACTGCTCGGCGCACATGGGGATGGCCGTCATGGGCATCGAGCGGGACCTGCTCGTCAACGCCTGGTACACGGGTGGGGCCGACGTGATCGACTTCACGGACGCCAGGCGCCTGAAGGAGGTCGCGTACTACGACCCGGCCCAGGACTCGGGCACCTGGTCCGCGTACCCGTACACGGGCCCGCTGTTCAAGACGGGGCCGGGGATCCCGGTCTACGCCTCTGACGGCGTCGAGAACAACGCCCTTGCCGAGGGCATGGTCGTGTACCGGACGATCGTCCAGAAGCCGGGCAGGCCGAGGCTGGTGGACCACCTGAACCCGCAGACGATGGACTAGCGGGGCCTCCTCGGTGCCGGGCGGGGCCTCCCTCCAGGGAGGCCCCGCCCGCGTTGCTTGGAAGTCGGTAGGTCCATGCAAGGAGGAACTCTAATGAGGGCGACGCTGAGGAAAGCGGCGGTTCTCGCCGCGGTGCTGGGTGGAGCGCTAGGGCTGGGCTCGTTGGGCCTCAGCCATGCCGCAGGAGCGGATCCGCGAAGTGCTCAGGTCCTGCTCCGCGATCAGGCGGGCCAGGCCGTGGGCGTGGTGAAGCTCACGCAGGAAGAGGAGGGCAAGGTCCTGGTTCGTGCCGTGACGCACGACCTCACGCCCGGGTTCCACGGGTTCCACGTCCATGCCGTGGGCCACTGCGTGCCACCGTTCACGTCGGCCGGTGGCCACTACAACCCCGGCGGCACCGGGCACGGCGCCCACGCCGGCGACATGCCGAGCCTGCTGGTGGGTGCCGATGGCACCGGTGAACTGCGGTTCAAGACCGACCGGTTCTCCGTGGCAGAGCTGTTGGATGCGGATGGGAGCGCGGTCATCGTCCATGCAGGCCCGGACAACTTCGCGCACATCCCGCCGCGCTACTACTCGACCACCGAGGGAACCTACGGACCGGACTCGGTCACCCTGGCCACCGGGGACGCAGGCGGCCGCGTGGCCTGCGGCGTGGTCCGATAGACGATCGCGACAGGCAAGCCGTGTACACCGACTGCGGGGCCCACGCCATCACCGCATGGCCGGACCTGGACGACAACCGGTTGCTGGTGTACGTGTCGTCGTATCCGCTGCGGCCAGGCCCAACCTGCGGCCAGGTCAACGGTCCGCGTGTTGGCAGGGACCCGCTACACAAGGGTGATCCAGGTCCTGGAGGTGCCCCTGGCAACCCGGCGGCCCACGAGATCGCCGAGCCGCCCATCAGCTACCCGGGGGACCCGGACAACCAAATCGACTGGTACGAGCGCGGGCCGGGGGCTTGCGCCCGGGTGTCCTGGAGTCAGCCGCCCGGGCCTGCCACGACATCGCCGTCCACGTCGAGCTGTGGCTGGCGGCAGCGGCATGCGCTGAGCAGGGTCAGGTGTGGCGGGTCGACGTGGACGGCATTCCCGTCACGCCCACCCCCATCCTGATCGGTGACGACGAGGTTAGCTCCGGCGGCACCGGCAACATCCCTGGAGCGGGTCGACTTCTTCCACTCCGCCATGTTCAGCAACGACGGCTCCGTCGTGAAACGGGTCGACGAGTCCTTCGCCCACCACCGGCAGCGACGAGTTCCTCCCGACGACGGACTTGGCGGCGAGGGCCTGGCACCCGGCCGGAACCCACAAGACCGGCCGGATGTTCTTCTCCGACCTGGCCACCGGGGCCTTCCTCAGCGAGTTCCAGGTCGTGGACGTGCGGCCCGAGCCGGGCGCCTACTGCTCGGCGCACGTGGGGATGTCGATCATGGGCGTGCACAGGACCTCCTAGTCAACGCCTGGTACATGGGCGGTGCCGCAGTCCGGGCCAGGGCATCTGGTGACCTGTTGCTCTGGAGCGGCTTGGAGGATGAAGCCTAGGCGTGAGGTCGCCGACCGGGTCAGACCCGGCCGCTAGGCCGGGCCTGGACTCACCGTGATCGTCCCGTCGCCGGACACGGCCACGTGGTTGCCAGTGGCGATGGCGCCGCCGGTTCCCTCGGGCAGCGCCAGGATTGGGCAGGTCCGCCCGTAGAGGTACTCGGCCACGAATGCGCCGAGCACCAAGATCTCGTCGGGCTCGGCGAGCAGGATGGCCAGCGGCGCGGTGCCGAGCCGGATCGCCTCGGCCAGCACGCTCGAGCTGGAGCTGGAGCCTCTGCCGGACGGCATCACCAGGATTCGCCCAGTCATGCTGGCGCCACGCTGGGGGTGATGGTGGTCGCTGATCCGGCCGGTGCGAGAGTCCACCCCGCCCCACAGGCTCAGGGGTGCCTCCAGCACCAGCGCGGACCCGGCCGCCTCTCCGGCGAGCAGCGGCCGGCCCGCCAGCTTAGCGCTGTGACCAGAGCGCGTCATCGCGGACGACCCTTCCTTCGACGGCCGAGTCGACGCATTCCCGCAGGCTGCCGAAGGCGACTTGGACGCCGAGGTTGCCCGGCGCGTACCAGGCCCACTTCGCGGAGTTGGTCATCACCACCCCGCTGATGTTGCGCAGGATGGGCGTGATATAGGTGCAGGTGTCGACCACTAGGCGCACGCCGGCCACCTCCAGGGCGGCGCGCCAGCCCCGCTCCTCGATCCGGGCCAGCGTGTGGCGGCCGGTGTTAGCGTAGAACTCCACCTCCGGGTGGACGCGGCGGCCGGCGAGCGCCGCCAGCAGCTCGCCGAACTCCTCCACGGAGAAGTGCGGGGTGCCGACGTTCACACCGACCAGGCGGCCCCTGGCCTGCTCGGTGGTGGTGAGCGCGTCGCGAGCCGCCTGGATCGTCGCCGGCGTGACCTCCACGACCCTGACCGGGTCGCGACGCTGCAGCGCGTCGTTGAGGGTCGGCGCCTCCGGGGTAGAGCCGACCACGTGGATCAGGGCGACCGCGCCCGCGGAGGCGGCGGCGGCGCCAACCGCCTTGAGCCGGTCCTCGCCCACCCCTGGCGGCAGGCCGTCCACCACGGGAACCAGGCTGCCGCTTTCGGTGCCGACGACATGGCCGAGCAGCGGGTAGAGGGCTTCCTCGCGGAGCAGCCGGTCCGGCAGGCCACCGACGTCGAACACCACCTGGCCGCGCCGCCGGTCGGTCAGATGCAGGCCGGCGTTGGGCACCCGCCCGGTGATCGCCGCGCAGATATCGATGAAGTCGCCGTAGCGGCCGGTGCGGGCGCCCAGCACGGAGTTGACGAACACGATCGCGTTCGACTCGGCCCAGGCGACGTGCTCGTCGAAGGCGGGGCGCTGTGGGAGCTGGTAGGGCGCGCAGGTCCAGGTCTGGCGGCAGCCCATCGCGACGTAGGCGTCCATCAGCCGCCGGGCCGCAGTGGCCGTCTCCGGGTCGCCTCGGTAGCGGTCGGGGTGCAGCAGGTCCAGCGACGAGACGTTGAGCGTGGTCGGCACCCGCACCGCCGCGCCGTCCCGCACCAGGCGCTCGGCGAAGTCCAAGCCAGCGTAACCGTGGAACAGGCAGCCGTCGACATGGGCCGAGGCGATGCCGATCAGCTCGGCCGCGCCGGCCAGCTCGGCCATCTTGACGATCACGCGCATGGCGAGCTGGCTGGCCGCGCCCTCGGTGCCCGCCAGCATCGCCCGGTCGGTGTCACTCAGCCGCACGACCAGAGGCTACGGCATGCTGAGGGCATGCGGCGCCGGGTCGAGATCGGCCAGGATCAGACGACGTTCAGCTCGGGCCGGTCCTCCGCACGCTGGAAGCGGTCCACGGCCAGCGGCGCGACGTCGACCGGTGGTCCCCTGCCGAGGAACAGGTCCCGTACGACCTCACCGACGGCGGGGCCTTGGAGGAAGCCGTGCCCGGAGAAGCCGGTCGCATACAGCAGCCGGGTGGGCCGTGCCGCCTCGCCGATGAGGGCGTTGTGGTCGGGGGTCACCTCGTACAGACCGGCCCAGCCGCCCGCGACGCCGATGTCAGCAAGGGATGGGGCACGCCGGGCGAGCACCTCGACCAGCCGCGGGATCCAGGCGTCGTCACGGGTGAGGTTGAAGCCCGGCGGCTCGTCCTCCAGCGACATACCCATGAGCAGCCCGGGGCCTTCCCGGTGGAAGTAGAAGCTGGACGCGAAGTCGATCGTCATCGGCAGGTGCTCGGGCAGCCCCGGCACCGGCTCGGTCAGCAGCACCTGGCGGCGGTAGGGGGTGACCGGCAGGTCCACGCCGACCATGGCGCCGACCCGGCGCGACCAGGCGCCGGCGGCGCAGACCAGCGCTGGCGTCTCGACCTCCCCCTTGGAGGTGACTACCGCCTGGATCGTCTCCCCGCGGTGGCGCACCGCCAGCAGCTCGCAGGCGGTCTCGATGTGCGCGCCGTGGCGGCGCGCACCGGCCGCATACCCCTGCACGACCGCCTCCGGGGTGGCCAGTCCGTCGTCCGGGGAGAAGGCTGCCGCCAGCAGGCCGTCGCTGTCGATCGGGGGCGACAGCCGCTTGGCCTCGGCCGGATCGATGAGGCGGCTGGGCACGCCGAGCTGGTTCTGCAACGCGATGCTCCGCTCGAACGCCGCCAGATCCTCGGGCCGGCTGAGCAGGAACAGGTAGCCGACGGCGCGGAAGTCGATCTCCTGGCCGGGACGGGCGCCGAAGTCGGCGAACGCCCGCAGGCTGCGGGCACCGAGCTGGATGTTCAGGGTGTCGGAGAACTGCGCCCGCACGCCGCCCGCGGCCTTGCTGGTCGAGCCGGCACCGAGTTCGTCGCGCTCGATCACCACGATGTCCGGGACGCCCGCCTCGGCAAGGTGGAAGGCGATGCTGGTGCCGATGACGCCCCCGCCGACCACGACGACGCCCGCCCGCTCCGGGAGGCCGCTCCCCGGTCGGGTCACAGCGACACCCGCCGGCCCACGCCCAGCCTCCTGGCCCGCTCGACGATCGCCCAAGCCGCGGCCGCGTCCTGCACACCGAGCCCTAGGCTGTTGTAGAACACCAGGTCGTCCGGGGCTCGCCGCCCAGGGTGGCGGCCGGTGACCACGTCGCCCAGGCCGACCAGGTCGGTTTCGCGGAGCAGGCCGGCGGCCAGCGCCTGGATCACGGGGCCGGCGTGCTCCAGCGCCGCCGGCGGATGGTCGACCACCACCGTCCCGGCGGTTGCGACCACGCCGGGGCCCACCTCGCTGCGGTCGGGCGCGATCGAGCCGATGCTGATGACGGTCGCGCCGGCCATGAGCTGCTCGGCCTGGACCAGTGGGATGCTGCTGCCCGTGCAGGTGGCGACGACGTCCGCGCCGGCGAGCGCCTCGGCGACCGTCGCCGCGGCCAGCACGCGCGGGCCTGTCTCCTGGTCGAGCTCGGCAGCGGCCTGTCTAGTGGCCTCCGGGTCGCGACCCCAGAGCCGGACCTCCTGGAGGAGAAGGGTATGGGCGAATGCGCGGACGTGGCCGCGCCCCTGCACGCCGGGGCCCAGCACGGCCGCGGTCGCGGCGCCGGGCCTGGCCAGGAGCGAGGCCGCTAGGGCGCTTGCCGCCGAGGTCCGCAGCGCCGTCAGGCTGGTGCCCTCGATGATCGCGACCAGACGGCCGTCGTCGGGATCCAGGACCAGAACGGTCGCGTTGACAGTCGACAGGCCGGCCGCGGCGTTGCCGGGGTTCACGCTGCCGAACTTGCTCACCGCCCCGCTACCGGGCGCAAGGCGGGCCGCGTAGCAAAAGGCCAGCGAGCCATCCTGCGGGACGGGCAGCATCAGACGAACCGGCTGGTCGGCCTCACCGCGGCCGAGCCGGCTGAAGGCCTCCCGTTGCGACGCCACGGCGGTGTCGAGGTCGAAGACCCCGGCGACGTCGTCGGCGCCCAAGAGCAGCAGCCGGCGATCCTGCCCTGTGCCCGCGCTCACCAGGCCACCCAGCTGTCCAGGCTGGTGCGCCTCTCAGCAAGATCCATCCGCCCTCCCGCTGCGGTTGCAGGGTACGCCCTCCGGTCGACCAGGCGGCGGCCTGGAGGCCGGACCGGCCCATCCGTGTTCGAGACGAGCCGATCCCGGTAGAAGGGGATCTCGACGCCGGTCGGGACGAGACGTATCTTTCGACCCACAGGGCACACCAGGAGCCTCCGAGGAAGGAGGAGCCCATGAAGAGGCCCACATCGCTTCTCGTGCCCGCGCTGGTCGGTGCCTTGGCGCTGCTCGGCGCCGCCTGCGCGCCCGAGGAGGAAGGGGGAGGCTTCACGCCCGGTCAGCTCGGTGCGGTGACGGTCGCCCCCGACGCACCCATCAAGCTCGGCGTCATCCAGGCGATCAGCGGCGACACCGCCAGCCTGGGGCAGGACCAGGTGCGAGGTGTCGAGCTGGCCATCGCCGACAAGGGCGGCAAGCTGCTCGACCACCCGGTCCAGCATCAGGTGGAGGACGACCTCTGCAAGGCGGAGGGCGGGACCACCAGCGGCCAGAAGCTGGTGGCCGATCCCCAGATCGTCGGGGTCATCGGCACGAGCTGCTCCGGCGCGGCGGTGCCGGCCATGGAGATCTTCGCGGGCAAGGGCATCACCATGATCTCCGGGTCGAACACCTCCCCGACGCTGACCTCCGACCTGAAGGGCAACAAGGCCGCGGCCAGCCAGAAGGGCTACTTCCGCACCGCCCACAACGACATCGTCCAGGGTCAGGCGGCGGCCACCTTCGCCTTCCAGAAGCTGGGGGCCAAGAAGGCGGCCACGATCCACGACGGTGACCCCTACACCGAGGGGCTGGCCAACGCCTTCGGCGCCTCGTTCAAGGAGCTGGGTGGGACGGTCGCCCTGGCCACCGCCATCAGCAAGGGCGACACCGACATGCGGCCGGTCCTGACCGAGGTGGCGGCGACCAAGCCCGACGTGGTGTTCTTCCCCATCTTCCAGCCGGAGGCCGACTTCATCGTCAAGCAGGCCAAGGACTTCCCCGCGCTGGCCGACACGAAGAAGCTGTTCGGGGCCGACGGTCTGCTCTCCGACACCTATATCGTCATCAAGCAAACCGAGGGCATGTACTTCTCCGGGCCGGCGACACCGACCGGGGCGTCCTACCAGGACTTCGTCGGCAAGTACGAGCAGAAGAACGGGGAGAAGCCCATCCAGGCCTTCCACGCGCACGCGTATGACGCCACCAACATGCTCTTCGCCGCCATCGAGAAGGTGGCGGTCCGGGAGAACGACGGGACGGTCCACATCGACCGCCAGAAGCTCATGGACGCGCTGTATGCCACCAAGGGCTTCCAGGGCCTGACCGGGACCCTGTCCTGCGACGAGTTCGGCGACTGCGCCGACCCGAAGATCGACATCGTCCAGAACACGCCGACGGAGAAGTCGCTCGACCAGGTCCGGGGGAACGTGCTGTTCACGTTCGAGCCAGAGACCAGCTGAGCGGGCACCGGGCGGGTACCCGGACCGGCCGGGCACCCGCCCCTGGCTCGGGGTGACTCGATCGACGAGGGGACACGTGGCCAAGAGCAGCCCTGAGCCGCGGGGGCCGATCGCCGCCAGGCGGACCTTCCAGTTGCCGATCGTGGACGGCTTCCTCTGGCTGGTCCGGATCGCCGCCGTCCTGCTGCTGGTCGTCGGCGCCTTCAACAGCCTCACCAGCGCACGCCTGAGCGGCCAGCAGTGGCGTGACCTGGTGGGGTTCGGGATCGCCCAGGGCTCGATCTACGCGCTCATCGCCTTGGGCTACACGATGGTCTACGGCATCCTCCGCTTCATCAACTTCGCCCACGGCGAGGTCTTCATGATCGGGGCGATGACGGGCTACTACGTGTCGGATGGGCTGTCCCGCACGCCGCTGTGGGAGGCCCAGCCGTTCCTGTCGCTGTTCCTCGTCCTCATCTGCTGCATGACGGTCTCGGCGCTGGTCGCCCTGCTGCTGGAGCGGGTGGCCTACCGGCCGCTGCGGGGCCTGCCCCGACTGCTGCCGTTCATCACCGCCATCGGCGCATCGTTCTTCCTGCAGTACGCGGTGGCCACGCTGTTCGGCACCAGCGTCAAGGCCTACCCGCCGGTCAGCGCCCTCAGCGGCGCGTTCACCTTCCTCGGGTTCCGGATCCTCAAGGTGCACCTGCTGGTGATCGTCGCGGCGCTGCTGATGATGGCCGGCCTCTACCTGTACGTGGAGAAGACCAAGGCCGGGAGGGCCATCCGCGCGGTGGCCGAGGACCCGGAGATCGCCCGGCTGATGGGGCTCAGCGTCGACCGCACGATCGCCAGGGTCTTCGCGGTCGGTGGGGCCCTGGCCGGGGCCGCCGGCCTCCTGTTCGGCCTGGTGTTCCAGAACGTGCACTTCCTCAGCGGGTTCCTCCCGGGCATCAAGGCGTTCACCGCCGCGGTCCTGGGCGGCATCGGCAACATCCCGGGCGCCGTGGTCGGCGGCCTGCTGGTGGGCTCGGTGGAGTCGTTGGGGCCGAGCCTGGTGCTGGTCGGGCTCGGCATCCCCTCTGCCCACCAGCTCAAGGACGTGGTGGCGTTCCTGGTGCTGGTGCTGGTGCTGATCTTCCGACCCACCGGCCTCCTGGGTGAGCGGGTGAGCGAGGAGCGGGCGTAGCCATGGCGGAGCCGACCGTCGCCGTCGAGGCGCCCGTGACCGCAGAGGGCGACCTGCTCCCCGCCCGGCAGGTCGATCTCTGGCGGGCGGTCAGGCTCGGCCTCGTGGGCGGGCTCACCGCCGTGTTCGTGTCGGCCAACGGCATGGTCGAGGCGTTCTCCGAGCGGGCGCTGCTCGGCCGGGTGACGCTCGGCTCGCTGCTGCTGGTGGCCGTCCCGCTGCTGGTCGGCTACCTCGCCGGTCGGCCACCGCCGGTCCTTCAGGGGTTCGCCACCCCGCGGCCCGGCCGGCGCAACATTGCCGGCGGGTTGCTCGCCGGGCTGTTGACCGGCGCCGTCATGGCGGTGTTCGTGACGCTGATTGCCACCTTCGACGTCCGCCGGGTCCTCCTCAACGTCACGCCGCAGCTCGTGCGGGAGGATCCTCGGCTGCTCACCTTCGGGCTGGACCTCGGCGCTGGTCTGGTGCTGATCCTCACCCTCGACGCCGTGCTCGGCGCGGTGGCCGGGACGCTGCACCTGCTACGCGAGCGGTGGCGCCGGGCCGTGTTCGTCGTGGCCCTGTGGGTGCTCGCGGTCGCGATGCTGCAGCCCTTCGTCGTCCAGGTGCTGCGCGGGATCCAGGCGGAGCTGCGTATCTGGACCGCGCCGCTGGCCGACTTCCTCTACGAGCCGAGCGGTGCGCTCAGCGTCCTCGGCGCGGTCGCGGTCGCGGCGGCGGCGTTCGTCGTCCACGTGCTGCTGACGCGGGAGGGTCGCCGGCCGCTCCGCGCACGGCTGAGCTCCGTGCCCGACCGGTCCCGCCGGCTCCTCAGGCTGGCGGTCCTGGCTGGGCTCCTGTTCGTCCTCGGCCTGCTGCCCCAGGTCCTGGGGCCGTTCCTCAGCGAGGTCCTGAACATCGCCGGCATCTTCCTGCTCATGGCGCTCGGGCTGAACCTGGTGGTGGGGGTCGCCGGGCTGCTCGACCTCGGCTACGTGGCCTTCTTCGCGGTGGGCGCCTACGTCACCGCGTTGCTCACCTCGCCCCAGTCCAGCCTCGGCGTCGGCTGGATCTTCTGGGCCGCCGTGCCGTTCGTGGTCGCCGCCGCCGCCGTGTCGGGCCTGGTGGTCGGCACCCCGGTGCTGCGGATGCGTGGCGACTACCTGGCCATCGTCACCCTGGGGTTCGGCGAGATCGCCCGGCTGCTGTTCCTCTCCGACTGGCTCAAGCCCACCTTCGGCGGCGCGCAAGGGATCATCCGGGTCCGCGACATCACCATCGGGCCGATCCAGATCGCCGACCCGCAGGCGTTCTTCTACGCGATCTTCTGCTTCGTGCTGCTGGCCACCTACGTCACCTACGCGCTGCAGGACTCGCGGATCGGGCGGGCGTGGATGGCGATGCGCGAGGACGAGGCGGTGGCCGAGGCCATGGGGGTCAACATCGTGGCCGCCAAGCTGTCGGCGTTCATCGCCGGCGCCATGCTCGCCGGCTTCGGCGGCGCGCTGTTCGCCACCAAGATCGGCTCGGTGTTCCCCCACAGCTTCAACGTGATCGTGTCGATCACCGTGCTGGTGGTGATCATCGTCGGCGGCATGGCCAGCGTGCCAGGCGTCGTCCTGGCCTCCTTCGTGCTGGTGGGCCTGCCGGAGCTGCTGCGCGAGTTCGAGGAGTACCGCTTCCTCATCTACGGGGCCCTGCTGATCTTCATGATGCAGCAGCGGCCCGAGGGGTTCATCCCCAGCAGACGCCGCGCCCAGGAGCTGCACGAGGAGGAGGTCGCGCAGGACGCGTGGCTGGGCGAGACGAGCCGGGCGGGGCCTCCATGACGCTGTTCCAGATCCAGGGCCTCACCAGGGACTTCGGCGGGGTGCGCGCCATCGACGGGCTCGACCTCGACGTCGACGCCGGGGAGATCGTCAGCGTCATCGGCCCCAACGGCGCCGGCAAGACGACCCTGTTCAACCTCGTCACCGGCATGATCCCGGCCGATTATGGCGTCATCCTGTTCCAGGGGCACAGCATCGTGGGGCTGCGGCCCAGCCAGGTCCTCGAGCTCGGCATCGCCCGCACCTTCCAGAACGTGCGCCTGTTCCCGGAGATGAGCGTGCGGGAGAACGTCATGGTCGCCCGCCACTGCCGCACCCGGTCCGGGATGCTCAAGGCGATCTTCCGCACGCCCTCCTTCCGGCGGGAGGAGCGGGAGACGCGGCAGCGGGCCGAGCAGGCCCTGGCGTTCTTCGGCGGCCGGCTGACCGGCTGGCGGTTCGAGACGCAGGCACGCTCGCTGTCGTACGCCAACCGGCGCCGCCTCGAGATCGCGCGGGCGATGGCCGCCGACCCCAGGCTGCTGCTGCTGGACGAGCCGACCGCGGGGATGAACCCGCGCGAGACGCAGGAGCTCACCGAGCTGATCCGCCGGCTGCGGGACGAGACCGGCGTCACCATCGTCGTGATCGAGCACGACATGCGGGTGGTGAAGGGGGTCTCCGAGCGCGTCGTGGTGCTCGACTACGGGCAGAAGATCGCCGAGGGCTCCTATGCCGAGGTCGCCAGCAACGACCGGGTGATCGAGGCCTACCTCGGCAGGGCGGCCACGGCATGAGCCAGGCTCCCGACACCCGGCCGGTCCTGGAGCTCCGCAACGTCTGCACGCACTACGGCCCGATCCAGGTGCTCCGCAACGTCAGCCTCGAGATCCGCCAGGGGGAGATCGTCTGCCTGCTGGGCGGCAACGCCAGCGGCAAGACCACCACGCTCAAGACCATCCTCGGCTACGTCGTGCCGACCCAGGGCGACGTCCTGCTGCAAGGCCGGCGGGTCAACGGGGTGGACACCCAGCGGCTGGTCGACATGGGCATCTCGATGGTCCCGGAGAACCGCCGGCTGTTCCGGCGGATGACGGTGTGGGAGAACCTGGAGCTGGGCTGCTGCCTGCGGGAGGACCGCGACGAGGTCGACAAGGACTACGGCCGGGTCTTCGCCCTGTTCCCGCGCGTCAAGGAGCGGCTCAACCAGCGGGCGGGAACCCTCTCCGGTGGCGAGCAGCAGATGGTGGCCATGGCCCGGGCGCTGATGGCCCGCCCGAAGGTGCTGCTCATGGACGAGCCGTCGATGGGGCTGGCGCCGGTGCTGGTGGAGCAGAACTTCGAGATCATCCGGGAGGTCAACCGGCAGGGCACCACGATCTTCGTCGTCGAGCAGAACGCCAACATGGCGCTGTCGATCGCCGACCGGGGCTACGTGCTGCAGACCGGCAAGGTGGTGCTGGCGGACACGGCCAGCAACCTGCTCAAGAACCCCCAGATGCGAGAGGCCTACCTCGGCGAGCTGTGATGCCCGCGTCCCGCGCGGGCCTGCCCGGGCGACGTAGACGTGGTCGGGGTCGCCGCGAGGGACCTCGACGAGGTGCACCTGGACGCCGGTGAAGTGGCGCCGCAAGGCGGCCTCGAACGCGGGGGCGGCCATCGCGCTCCACACCGAGAGGACGCCGCCCGCAACCAGCCGGCGGCGCAGCAGGGACAGCCCTTCGGGGCGGTAGAGCACGGCGTTGGCGGCGGTCACCGTCCACTCCGGGCCATTGTCGATGTCCAGGCAGATGGCGTCGAAGCGGTCGGCTCCCTCGGCCAGCCAGGCGGTGAGGTCGGCGTGGACGATGCGGGTGCGCGGGTCCGCTCGCGCCGTGCGCGCTCGCGCACCGAACCGGGTCGCGTGCCAGCGGATGATCGCCTCCTCTACCTCGACGACGGCGACCTCGGTCACCTCGGGATGCCCGAGCGCTTCCTCCAGCGAGAAGCCGACGCCCAGGCCGCCGAGCAGGACCCGCACGCCAGGCCGACCGCAGGCGTCCAGCGCGGCGCGCACCAGCAGGCGCTCGGAGGCGCCCTGGCGGGTGTCCAGCAGGAACACGCCGTTGTGGATGATCTCGTGGTGCGCCCCGGCCCGCCGCAGCACCAGCTCGCCCCGCGGCGTCACCACCCGCTCAACCACGTCCGTCATGGTGGGAGCCCCCGCCCGGTACCGCCCCGGCGACGATTCAGCGCCATAGGCCGGTCGCCGCGTGGGCGACCCGGCGGTCTCTGGTCGACCGCGGGTGCTCGCTGGAGGCCCGGACCACCAGGTCCGGCTCGAAGACCAGCTGGCGGTGGCGGTGGCTGTCGCGGCGGTCGTCGGCGGTCTCGTCGATGAGCAGCTCGGCCGCGGCCCGGCCCAGCTCCTCACGGGGCTGCCGGACCGACGACAGCGGCACCGCCGCCGCCGCGGCGAAGTCGATGTCGTCGTAGCCGACGATCGCCAGGTCCTCGGGCACGCGCAGCCGCCGGCGGGTCATCTCCTGCAGCACGCCAAGGGCCACCAGGTCGTTGGCGCAGAAGGCGGCCGTGGGTCGGCGGCTGGGCGGGAGCTCGGCGATCTGGGCGCCGGCGTCGCGCCCGGAGGCGACGTTGAGCGTCGGCGTCTCCACCCTGACCAGCGCCGACGCCGGAAGGCCGGCGGTGGCGAGGGCCCGCTTGGCGCCGTCATGGCGGTCGACGACCTGCTGGTACCGGTACGGGCCGCCGACGAAGGCGATCCGTTCGTGCCCCTGGTCGACCAGGTGGGCGGCGGCGAGCTCCCCGCCGTAGACGTCGTCGACCGACACCGAGCAGAAGCTGCGGGTGGAGGCCCAGCGGTCGACCAGGACCACCGGGATCCCGCGCTGCCGGAGCTGCCGCAGCCGCTTGCCGACCCCCTCGACCGGGGTGATCAGGATCCCCTGGACCCGCTGCTCCTCGAGCAGGTCGAGGTAGCGGCGCTCGCGGTCGGGGTTCTCGGCGCTGTCGCAGAGGATCACCGCCAGCCCCTCGGCGGCCACGGCCTCCTCGACACCGTGCGCGACGTCGGTGAAGAAGGGGTTGGCGACGTCCAGGACGACCAGGCCGAAGGTGCGGCTGCGACCGGCGCGGAGCTGGCGGGCGGACTCGTTGCGGACAAAGCCGAGGGCGGCGATCGCCTGCTCGACTCGCGCCCGCGTGGCGGGCGCGACGGCCTCCGGCCGGTTCAGCACGTTGGAGACGGTCCCGACCGACACGCCGGCCTCCGCGGCCACGTCACGGATGCTGTAGGTGGTCGGTCGGGTCTTCACGACGCTCCTTCCCGAACGCTGCATCCAACCTCTGAATCGTACCAAGCGGCCGCTTCAGCGCGTCGCAAACCGGGACACGACGGCTTGACGTCGCTGGTCATGTCCACGTACGGTCGTGGAGCGGCTATGAAACGATTCAGTTGACCGGGAGGGTCATGAGCCACCTCGCCGCCCCGACGGCGGTGCGCTTCGAGCACCGCACCGATGACCGGCCCGTGCTCGGGATCGGCGCCGCGACCCCGCGCCTGTCCTGGTTCGTTCCGGAAGCCGACGCCTCCTACGTCCAGGAGGCCTACGAGATCGAGGTCACCCGCGCCGGGCAGGAAGCCGAGGTCGTCCAGGTGGCCGGCGGGGACCAGGTGCTCGTCCCCTGGCCGGTCGCCCCGCTGCGGTCGCGAGAGCCCGTGCGGGTGCGCGTGCGGGTGCGCGGGGCAGGCATGCGCTCGGACTGGAGCGACCCGGCGACCGTGGAGGCCGGCCTGCTCGCCCCCGGCGACTGGACGGCGCGGTTCATCAGCCCACGGGAGCTGGGCGGGCTCGGCGCACCGGCGCCCGTGCTGCGCTCGGTCCTGGACGTGCCCGCCGCGGTCGTCAAGGCACGGCTCTACGCCACCGCCCACGGCCTGTACACGGCCACGCTGAACGGGCAGCGGGTGGGCGACCAGGTCCTGGCGCCGGGGTGGACGAGCTACAGGCACCGCCTGCGCTACCAGACCTACGACGTCACCGACCTGGTCCGCGAGGGCCGCAACGACCTCGAGGTGCTGCTCGGCAACGGCTGGTACCGCGGGCGGCTCGGCTTCGGCGGCCGCCGCGCCCTCTACGGGGACCGGCTGGCGCTGCTGGCGCAGCTCGAGGTGACCACGGCCGACGGCACCGTCCACGTCCTGGCCACCGACGACTCCTGGACCGCCCGCGAGAGCGGCGTCCTGGCCGACGACCTCTACGACGGCCAGCGGACCGACCTCCGCGTCGGCACCGGCGACCGCACCGACACCGTCGAGGTGGTCGACGCCGACCTGTCCCGCCTGGTCGCGCCCGACGGCCCGCCGGTGCGGGTCACCCAGGTGCTGCCGGCGGCCGCCGTCTCCACCTCGCCGTCGGGCGCGACCCTGGTGGACTTCGGCCAGAACCTGGTCGGCTGGGTGCGGCTGCGGGTCCGGGACCAGCCCCCGGGCCGTGAGGTCGTGGTCCGCCACGCCGAGGTGCTGGAGCACGGCGAGCTCGGCGTGCGGCCGCTGCGGACCGCCAAGGCCACCGACTCCTACCTGCTGGCCGGCGGGCCGGTCGAGGTGCTCGAGCCGGGCCTCACCTTCCACGGCTTCCGGTACGCCGAGATCACCGGCCCGCCGGAGGTCCACGCCGAGGACGTGGAGGCGGTCGTGGTGGGCTCCGACCTCCGCCGGACCGGCTGGTTCGCCTCGTCGAGCCCGCTGCTCAACCGCTTCCACGAGAACGTCGTCTGGGGGTCGCGGGGCAACTTCGTCGACGTGCCCACCGACTGCCCGCAACGCGACGAACGGCTGGGCTGGACCGGCGACCTCCAGGTCTTCTCGCCGACCGCCAGCTTCCTGTTCGACAGCGCCGGCTTCCTGACCTCGTGGCTGGCCGACCTCGCCGCCGACCAGCGGCCGGACGGGTCGGTGCCCCTGGTCGCCCCCGACGTCCTCGACACGATGGTGGCCGCGGCCGCGGCCTGGGGCGACGCCGCCACCCTCGTGCCCTGGGTCCTCTACCAGCGCACCGGCGACGTCGGCCTGCTCGCCCGGCAGCTGCCGAGCATGCGTGCCTGGGTCGACCACATCACGGGGCTGGCGGGCGCCGATCGCCTCTGGACCGGGGGGATGCAGTTCGGCGACTGGCTGGACCCCAGCGCTCCCCCCGACGACCCGTTCAAGGCGAAGGCCGATCCGGACGTGGTGGCCACGGCGTACCTGGCCCGTTCGGCGGAGGTGGTGAGCCTGGCCGCGGCCGCCGTCGGCGACGCCGGCGTGGCCGAGAAGTACGCTCGCCTGGCCGCCGAGGTGCGCGAGGCCTTCGCCCAGGAGTTCGTGACGCCCGGCGGGCGGGTGCTGAGCGACTGCGCCACGGTCTACGCGCTGGCGCTCGAGTGGGCGCTGCTGCCCACCGAGGAGCAGCGCCACCATGCCGGCAACCGCCTGGCCGACCTGGTGCGCTCCTCCGGCTTCCGGGTCAGCACCGGGTTCGTCGGCACCCCGCTGCTCACCGACGCCCTGACCAGCTGCGGGCACCTCGACGTGGCCTACCGCCTGCTGCTGCAGACCGGCTGCCCGTCCTGGCTGTACGCGGTGACGATGGGCGCCACCACCGTCTGGGAGCGCTGGGATGCGATGCTGCCGGACGGCACCATCAACCCCGGGGAGATGACGTCGTTCAACCACTATGCCTTCGGTGCGGTGGCCGACTGGCTGCACCGCACGGTCGCGGGGCTCGCGCCGACGGCACCCGGCTACCGCGAGCTGCTGGTCCGGCCCGCGCCGGCGCGCGGCCTGACCGCGGCCTCGGCGCGGCATCGCACCCCGTACGGCGACGCCGAGGTGGCCTGGGAACGGTCCGACGGCCGCCTGCGGCTGCGCGTGGAGGTGCCCGTGGGGGCCGCCGCCACCGTGCACGTCCCCGGCCAGGCCGAGCCGGTGCGCGTGGGACACGGCGCCCATGCATGGCAGGTGGACGACCCGGTGGCGGCCGCCGGTGTGCTCGCGGCGGGGGCGACCGTCCGCGACGTCCTCGACCACGAGGAGACCTGGCGACAGGTGGTCGCCGCCGCCGTGGAGACCGGCGTGGTCGGCGACGAGGCGCAGGCCGCGGCCCGGCTCCGGGCATTCCTCGACGCGCCGTCGGGGCGGCTGGTCGACGCCCTCGCGCTCCACGGCATGGTCGCGGGCGGCGAGGCCCTGCACGCCCGGCTGGACGGCCTGCTGCCGGCGTAGCCTCCTCCCACCGCCTTGGATCGTTACAAGCTCAACTCCTGAGCTGGGGAGCCGGGTCTTGACAGCCTCCTTACGGGATCTTATGGTAAGCGGAACTGGGGACTGAAACGATTCAAGCACGCGAGTCCCACACCGCGCCCCGCGGTCCTGCCCCTGGGAGGTCCTCATGAGGTTCGCCAACAGATGGCGGCCACTCTCGCTCCTCGCCGCCACGGTGGCCTGCATCCTGGCGCTCGGCGCCTGTAGCCCTGGGAGCCTGGGCTCCAGCGACGAGGGCGGGGGGACCACCACGCTCACCTTCCTGGTCGACAACGCCGACGCGAGCCTCAAGCCGGCACAGGCGCTGGGGGAAGCGTTCCACGCCAAGAACCCCGACATCACCGTCCAGGTGCAGACGCGCCCCGGCGGCAGCGAGGGCGACAACATCGTCAAGACGCGGCTGTCCACCGGCGAGATGACCGACGTGTTCCTCTACAACTCGGGCTCGCTGTTCCAGGCCCTCAACCCGCAGCAGAACCTGGTCCCGCTGACCGGCGAGTCCTGGGTCGGCCAGCTCGACGAGACCTTCAAGCCCGTCGTGTCGGTGGGCAGCGAGCTCTACGGCGCGCCGATCACCAGCTCGACCGGCGGCGGCATCCTCTACAACCGGAAGGTGTACGAGCGGCTGGGCCTGCAGGTGCCCAAGACCTGGGCCGAGTTCATGGCCAACAACGCCAAGATCAAGGCCGCCGGCATCGACCCGGTGATCCAGACCTACCAGGACACCTGGACCTCGCAGCTGTTCGTCCTGGCCGACTTCCACAACGTGGCGGCCGCCGACCCGGGCTGGGCCCAGAAGTACACCGCCGGCCAGGTGAAGTACGCCCAGGAGCCGGCGATCAAGGGATTCCAGCGCCTGGAAGAGGTGCACAAGGCCGGGTACGAGAACAAGGACTACCGGTCGATGAAGTTCGAGAAGGGCGTCAGCCTGCTCGCCGCCGGCAAGGGCGCGCACTTCCCCATGCTCACGTTCGCGGTTGGCACGCTGGCGGCATCCGACCCCGAGCGCATCAACGACGTCGGGTTCTTCGCGCAGCCCGGCGACGACGGCGCCAAGAACGGGCTGACCATCTGGATGCCCGCCGGCCTCTACATCCCCAAGTCGACCGAGGGCGCCCAGCTGGAGGCGGCCAAGAAGTTCGTGGCGTTCGTGGCCAGCCCGGAAGGGTGCGACGTGCAGACCAAGGCCTACCCACCGTCCGGCCCGTACATGGTCAAGGGCTGCCAGCTGCCGGCCGATGCGCCCCAGGCGGTCAAGGACGTGGTGTCCTACGTGGAGGCCGGCAACGTCACCACCGCGCTGGAGTTCCAGTCCCCGGTCAAGGGGCCGGCCCTGGAGCAGATCACCGTCGAGGTCGGCTCCGGGCTGCGGTCCGCCTCGGACGGTGCCGCGCTCTACGACAAGGACGTCAAGAAGCAGGCCCAGCAGCTGGGGCTGGAGGGCTGGTCGTAGCGTCGACGGACGGGCCTCCCACGAGGGGATCACGATGTCGACCGAGGTGAACGCGCGCCAGGCCGTCGAGCCGGCCATCACGGCGCGGGCGGCGCCGGCACGCAAGAAGAGCCCCTACCCCTACTGGTTCTACCTGCCCGCCGCGGTCGTCTTCTTCGTGTTCTTCGTCGTGCCGACGTTCTCCTCGTTCTTCTTCAGCCTCACCCGATGGAACCTCTTCAGCTTCCAGTTCATCGGCCTGGAGAACTTCATCGCCTTCTTCCAGGAGTCGGCGCTGCTCACCGGGCTGAAGAACACCCTGGTCTACGCGGTGGTCACCTGCGGGCTCAAGGTGGTCTTCGGGATGCTGCTGGCGCAGCTGCTCACCTCGCAGATCATCGCCAGGGGGTTCCTGCGCTCGGTCGCCTTCTTCCCCGTCCTGGTGAGCACCATCGGCGTCGGCCTCACCTTCACGGTCCTCATGGACCCGTCGGCCGGCCTGATCAACAAGTCGCTGGCGCTGGTCGGCATCGACGGCCCGGCGTGGCTGGTGGACCCCAAGTTCGCGCTGCTCTCGGTGGCCCTGGTGGACGTGTGGAAGGGCGTGGGGCTGGCGACGGTGATCTTCATCGCCGGGATCGTCTCGATCCCGCGTGAGTACTTCGAGGCGTCCGCGGTGGACGGCGCCAACGCGTTCCGGAGGTTCTGGCACATCGTGCTGCCGCTGTCGCGGCCGGCGATCACCACCGTGATCATCCTGGCGTTGATCGGCGGCCTGCGGTCCTTCGACCTGATCTGGGCGATGACGCGTGGCGGTCCCGGGTTCACCTCCGACGTCATCGCGTCGGTCATCTACAAGCAGTACCAGGCCGGGTTCTACGGATTGTCGACCGCCGGCAACGTCGTGCTGTTCATCCTGGTCACGGCGATCGTGTTCCCCCTGTTCCGGTTCCTCACCCGCCAGGAGGTCCAGCTGTGAGGACCAGGCGGCACGTCTGGCTCGGCCTGCTCGGGATCGCCCTGTTCGCGATCGTCTTCCTGGTCCCCTTCGCCTTCATCTTCCTCACGGCGGCCAAGACCCAGGCGGAGGCCGGGGAGCTCCAGTTCTCCCTGCCCACGACCTGGGCGCTGCTGCAGAACTTCCGGGACGCGCTGGCCGCCCGCGACTACATGCTGATCATCGCCTTCATCAACAGCACCGTCCTGACGGTCGCCAGCGTCGCCATCCTGGTGGTGCTGTCGGCGATGGTGGCCTACGTGCTGCAGCGCCGACAGAGTCGCTGGAACGGCGTTGTCAACCTGCTGGTGCTGTCGGGGCTCATCATCCCGCCCGCGGTCGTCCCGACCGTCTGGGTGCTCCAGCGGCTCGGCCTGTTCAAGACCCTGGGAGGGCTCATCCTCATCGAGGTCGCCTTCGGGCTGTCGTTCTGCATCCTGCTGTTCCGCGCCTTCATCGCCACCATTCCCCGGGATCTCGACGAGGCGGCGGTCATCGACGGCGCCCGGCCGACGCGGCTGTTCTTCAAGGTCATCTTCCCGCTGCTGCGGTCCGTCATGATGACGGTGATCATCGTGCAGTCGGTGGCCATCTTCAACGACTTCGCCAACCCGCTGTACTTCCTGCCCGGCGACGAGAACGCCACCGTGCAGCTGACGGTGTTCAACTTCCAGAGCCAGTTCACCACCCAGTACAACCTGCTGTTCGCCGATATCCTGCTGATCACCATCCCGCCTCTGCTGATGTTCCTGTTCCTCAACAAGCGGATCGTCGAAGGCATGACCGCCGGCGCGGTGAAGGGGTAAGCGCAATGTCGGACGTCGCCGCCATCAAGGCCGCGCTGGCCGCACAGGAGATCGAGACCCCGTCGTGGGCGTACGGGAACTCGGGCACCCGCTTCAAGGTGTTCGCGCAGCCAGGGGTGCCCCGCACGGTGAAGGAGAAGATCGACGACGCCGCCGCCGTGCACCGCTTCACCGGCGTCGCCCCGAGCGTGGCGCTGCACATCCCGTGGGACGCGGTCGACGACTATGCGGACCTGGCCGCCTACGCCAAGGACCAGGGCATCCGCATCGGCGCCATCAACACCAACGTGTTCCAGGACGACGACTACAAGCTGGGATCGGTGACCAATCCCGACCCCGGCGTGCGGCGCAAGGCGACCGACCACCTGCTCGAGGCCATCGCCATCATGGACGCCACCGGATCGCGCGACCTCAAGCTGTGGTTCGCCGACGGGTTGAACTACCCGGGCCAGGACGACCTGCGCGACCGGCAGGACCGGCTGGGGGCCGCGCTGCGCGAGACCTACGAGCGGCTCGGCAGCCACCAGCGGATCCTGCTGGAGTACAAGCTGTTCGAGCCCGCCTTCTACGCCACCGACATCCCCGACTGGGGCGTGGCGTACGCACACTGCCTGGAGCTCGGGCCCCGGGCCACCGTCTGCGTGGACACCGGCCACCATGCGCCGGGCACCAACATCGAGTTCATCGTGGCGTTCCTGCTGCGGGCGGGCCGGCTGGGCGCCTTCGACTTCAACTCCCGCTTCTACGCCGACGACGACCTGATGGTCGGCGCGGCCGACCCGTTCCAGCTGTTCCGGATCATGTACGAGGTGGTGCGGGCCGACGCCCTGGACCCGTCGGCCGGGATCGCGTTCATGCTGGACCAGAGCCACAACATCGAGCCCAAGATCCCGGCGATCATCCGGTCGGTCATGAACGTCCAGGAGGCCACGGCCAAGGCGCTGCTGGTCGACCGGGCCGCCCTGTCCGCGGCCCAGCAGGCCGGCGACGTGCTGGCCGCCAACGCCGTCTTCATGGACGCCTTCGCCGCCGACGTTCGCCCGCTGCTGGCCGAGGTCCGCCAGGAGCTGGGCCTGGACCCCGACCCGATGGCCGCCTACGCGAGCTCGGGCTACGCCGAGAAGATCGTGGCCGAGCGGGTCGGCGGCACCCAGGCCGGCTGGGGAGCGTGACCGAGCGGCCCGCGAAGGAGCGCGCCGACGAGCTGCTGGCCGCGATGCGCTTCGACGAGAAGGTCGCGCTCGCCCTGCACGACTTCGACGCGGTCGCGCGCCTCGACATCCCGCCGCTGCGGTACACCGACGGCCGGCTCATCGCCGCGGTGGCGGCCGCCAACCCCCGCACGGTGGTGGTGCTCAACACCGGCGGGCCGGTGCTGATGCCCTGGCTCGACCAGGTCGGCGCGGTGGTGCAGGCGTGGCACCCCGGGCAGCAGTTCGGCGCGGCGGTGGCCGCGGTCCTGTTCGGCGACGCCGACCCCGGCGGGCGGCTGCCGGTCACCTTCCCGGCCACCCCCGGGCAGGGCCCGATCACCGGACCGGAGCGGTACCCGGGCGTGGGCGGCGACGCCCGCTACGACGAGGGCGTCCTCGTCGGCTACCGCTGGTACGACCGGCACGGCCAGCAACCGCTGTTTCCCTTCGGCCACGGCCTGTCCTACGGGGAGTACGAGTACGGCCAGCCCCGCATCGAGCAGGACGAGGCCACCGGGGCCGTCACCGTCTCCCTCCAGGTCACCAACGTCGGCGCCCGCGCCGGCGCCGAGGTCGTCCAGGTCTACCTCGCGGCACCGCCCGCGGCGCGGCAGCCCCCCAGGCAGCTGAAGGGCTTCGCCAAGGTCCACCTCGGTCCCGGCGCGACCGGTGCGGTCGCTTTGCGGCTGGACCGGGACGAGCTGGCGGCGTTCGACGAGGGCTCGGGCGAGTGGATCGTCCACCAGGGGCGCTACCAGGTCCTGGTCGGCCGGTCCTCCCGCGACCTGCGGGCACGCGCCGAGTTCGAGGTGGCGGCAACGACGCCGGTGCGGTCATGACCGCCCGGGCGCTGGTCGCCGTCGACCTCGGTGCGGAGAGCGGCCGGGTGGTGCTCGGGCGGTTCGACGGCCGGATCGCGCTGGAGGAGGTGGCCCGGTTCCCGACCCGGTCCCGGCCGCACCACGGCCGGCTCCGCTGGGACCTGGGCGATCTTTGGACGCAGGTCCGCGCGGGGCTGGCGGTGGCGGGCGCCGCGGCGGGCACGGTGGACGCGATCGGCGTGGACGCCTGGGGGGTTGACTACGGGCTGCTCGGCCGGGACGGGGAGCTGCTCGGCGACCCCGTCAGCTACCGGGACCCACGCACCAGGGGCATGGTGGAGGAGGCGATCGGCCGGGTCGGCCGCGAACGGCTCTACCTGGCGACCGGCATCCAGCTCCTGGAGCTCAACACCGTCTTCCAGCTGATGGCGGAGGCCCGGGCCGGGTCGCTGGCGCGGGCGGAGCGGCTGCTGCTGCTGCCCGACCTCTTTCACCGCCTGCTGTCCGGCTCGACCGTGGCCGAGTACACGGTGGCGAGCACGACCGGCGCCTACGACATGGCCGGCGGCCGCTGGGCCGTCGACCTGCTCGCCGAGCTCGGCGTCCCGACCCACCTGCTGCCGGAGGTGGTGGACCCCGGGACCGACCTCGGCCCGGTCAAGCCGGAGCTGCCCGCGCTGGCGGCGGCGAGGGTGATCGCCCCGGCCAGCCACGACACGGCCAGCGCCGTGGTCGGGGTGCCCGTCACCGACCCCGGCGCCGCCTACATCTCCTCCGGCACCTGGTCGCTGGTGGGCGTGGAGACCACCGAGCCGGTGGTCAACCGGGCGGCGATGGCCGCCAACCTGACCAACGAGGGCGGCGCGTTCGGCACCATCCGGCTGCTGCGCAACTGCACCGGGCTGTGGCTGCTGCAGGAGAGCCGGCGGCAGTGGGCCCGGGAGGGGCGCGAGTACGGCTACGACGACCTGGTGCGGCTGGCCGGGAAGGCCCCTGGAGGGGTCAGCGTCGTGAACGCCGACCACCCCGAGTTCGTGGCGCCGGGGGACATGCCGGCCCGGATCCGCGGCTACTGCGCCCGCACCGGTCAACCCGTGCCAGAAGACGACGGCGCCCTGGTCCGCTGCATCCTGGACAGCCTGGCGCTCGGCTACCGGAGCGCCATCGACGACTTGGCGATGGTGACCGGCCGGCCGGTCACCGCCGTGCACGTCGTCGGCGGCGGCGCGCGCAACCGGCTGCTCAACCAGACGGTCGCCGACGTGACCGGCCTGCCGGTCGTCGCCGGGCCGGCCGAGGCGACCGCCCTTGGCAACCTCCTCGTCCAGCTCGTCGCGCTGGGCGAGGTGGCGGGGCTCTCCCAGGCGCGCGAGGTGGTGCGGACCAGCGCCGCGGCGGAGATCCGCCGGGTCGAGCCGTCGGGCGCCGGTCGCCTGGCCGAGCGCTACGGCGCCTACCGCGAGCTGGTGGCGGCCGACCGCGGCCCGGTCGGGGACGCCGCAGGGGAAGGAGCACGGTCATGATCCCCAGTCGCGACGACCTGCCACCCGGCGTCCCCGCCGAGGTGGCGGCCATGCTGGGTCGGGCCAACCGGCTCGGCGCCGACCCCACGGTGACCAACTACGGCGGCGGCAACACCTCCTGCAAGGTCCAGGTCACCCACGCGGCCACCGGCCAGCCGGCCACCCTGCTGTACGTCAAGGGCTCCGGCGGCGACCTCGGCACGCTCCGCTTCGGCGGGCTGGCCGCGCTGGAGCTGGACCGCCTGCGCGGCCTGGACGGCCGCTACCGCGGCCAGGCGCACGAGGACGAGATGGTGGAGCTGTTCGGATGGTGCGCCTACGGCCCGGGGGGCGCGGCGCCGTCGATCGACACGCCCATGCACGGGCTGGTCGACCGGCGCCACATCGACCACCTGCACCCCGACAGCGTGATCGCCCTGGCGGCCAGCGCCGACGGGGAGCGCCTGACCGCCGAGTGCTACGGCGGCCGGGTCGCCTGGATCCCCTGGATCCGGCCGGGCTGGGAGCTGGGCCGCCTGCACCGCCGGCAGCTGGAGGACGACCCCGACCTGGAAGGGGTGGTGCTGGGCGGGCACGGGCTCACCTGCTGGGGCTCGTCCAGCGACGAGTGCGAGCGGCGCGCGTTCAAGCTGATCCGCGAGGCGGGCGAGTTCATCGCCCGCACCGGCCGGCCCGAGCCGCTGGGCCCGGTCCGCCCCGACCGGGCGCCGCTGCCCGAGGCCGAGCGCCACGCCCGCGCGGCCGAGCTGGTGCCGCTGCTGCGCCGGGTCGCCTCCACCGACGCGCGCATGGTCGGCCACTACACCGACACCGAGGTGGTGCTGGACTTCCTGTCCCGGGAGGCGCTGGACCGCCTGGTCCCGCTGGGAACCTCGTGCCCGGACCACTTCCTGCGCACCAAGGTCCGGCCGCTGCTGCTCGACACCGCCCCCGACGCGCCGCTGGAGCAGGTCGAGGCGCGGCTGGCCGAGCTGCATGGCGCCTACCGGGAGGAGTACCGCGCCTATTACCAGCGCCACGCCGGCCCCGACACCCCGCCGATGCGCGGCGCCGACCCGGCCATCGTGCTGGTGCCCGGCGTGGGGATGTTCTCCTTCGGCGGCAACAAGCAGACCGCCCGGGTGACCGGCGAGTTCTACGTCAACGCCATCAACGTCATGCGCGGGGCCGAGGCCGTCTCCGCCTACCAGCCCGTGCCCGAGGCCGAGAAGTTCCGGGTCGAGTACTGGGCCCTGGAGGAGGCCAAGCTGCGGCGGATGCCCAAGCCCCGGCCGCTGGCCGGCCGGGTCGCCCTGGTCACCGGCGGCGCCTCGGGGATCGGCCGGGCCACCTGCCGCGCGCTCGCCGCCCAGGGCGCCTGCGTGGTCGTGGCCGACCTGGACCTGGCCGGCGCGCAGGCGCTGGCCAAGGAGCTGGGCGGCCCGGACGTCGCGGTGGCGGTGGAGATGGACGTGGCCGACGAGCAGGCGATCGCGGCCGGGACCGCCGCCGGCGCGCTGGCCTTCGGCGGCCTGGACCTGGTGGTCAACAACGCCGGCCTGTCCAGGTCGGCCGCGCTGGAGGAGACCAGCGCCGAGCTGTGGGACCTGCAGCACGACGTGATGGCCCGGGGCTCGTTCCTGGTCGCCAGGGAGGCCGCCCGGCTCATGCGCCGGCAGGGCCTGGGCGGCGACATCGTCTACATCGTCAGCAAGAATGCCGTCGCCGCCGGGCCCAAGAACCTCGCCTACGCCTCGGCCAAGGCCTCCCAGGCCCACCAGGTGCGGCTGCTCGCCGCCGAGCTGGGCGAGCACGGGATCAGGGTCAACGGCGTCAACCCCGACGCGGTGGTCCGCGGCTCGGGCATCTTCGCCGGCGGCTGGGGCGCCGACCGCGCCCGCGTGTACGGCGTCAAGGAGGAGGATCTGGGCAGGTACTACGCCCAGCGGACCCTGCTCAGGCGGGAGATCCTCCCCGAGCACGTCGCGCGGGCGGTGGTGGCGCTGACCGACGGGTCGCTGGAGGTCACCACCGGCCTGCTGGTCCCGGTCGACGGCGGCGTGCCCATGGGCTTCCTGCGCTGAGGGCCATGCGTGGGAACATGGCGGCGTGCCTGCGGCTGGGCCGCCGGGCCGAGCGCCGCTGCGGTTGCGTGAAGAGATCGGTGCACGGTCCGGTCACTACCCGCCGCGGCGGAGTGCCTTGAAGACCTCGTAGACCATGAACGCCGGCCAGAACAGGCCCTGGACCACCGCCAGCAGGTACTCCCAGAACGTGTCGGCCTGCTGCCAGAAGTACACCAGGGCCCCGAAGATCCCCAGACCGTAGATCGCACCGCCGCCAGCGGCGCCCGCGTTGCGGCCGTTGCTCATCACCACCCCTTCCTCTCGGACACCGCCGCGGCGAGCGCCACGCCTGCGTCAACTGGAGCAGCCCAAGGGTCGCGGTGACGCCGGGCCGAGTCAAACGGATCAGCCGCCTTGGCAGAGCGGGCAGGAGACGTCGCGGCCGGCGGCCAGGTCGGCGACCCAGTCGCGCAGCGACACGCCGTTCACCTGCGTGGCGTAGAAGGCCTCGCCGCCGAAGCTGCAGTGGGCGTCGCCGCAGGCCAGATAGGAGCGGTAGTTCGGCAGCCGCTTGAGGGCCGCTTCGGCGGCCCGCAGCCGGCCCTCGAACTCGGTGGGGTCGCCGCCGACTCCCCGATAGAAGCGCTCCTGCACGTCGTCGCCGGCGTGGTTGAAGCGGGCGAACACCAGCCGCGGGTAGCGGCGTGCGAGCGCGGTCAGGTACTCGACCATCGTGAAGGAGCGGCCGCCGATGCGGAAGAAGGCCGGGAAGTGGGCGGGTGCGCCCCAGTCGGCGAGGTTCACCGGGCGGTGGAAGACGAACGCCAGGGAGTCACCGACCTGGGCCACTCGCGCTCGGGGCCAGTGGTCGAGGATCGCTGGGACGTGGAACGCCGAGCCGACGCTGCCGGCGCTGCAGCCGGCGACAAGGACGGTGTCCACGTCTGGGAAGTGGGCGAACGCCCAGTCCATCGCCGCGTCGGCGTTCTGCCAGCCGCGCTGCTCGACGGTGACCGAGCCGTAGCGCACCCGCCGGTCGCCGAGGTGAACGTCGCCGCCACAGGAGGGAATGAAGACAAAGCTCCAGTCCTGGAACGGGTTGCGCGGGTCGGCCATGGCGAGCATCCCGCCGGCGTGGGTGGGGTCGTCGGCGTCGGTGACCGAGTCGTCGAACCAGGTGCTCCCCACCGCGCAGGAGCGCTCGTCGAAGCAGCCGCCGCCGCCCTGGAAGAACACCACCAGCTTGCTCGGGTCGGCGACCCGGGCCCAGAACGCGTAGGGGCCACCGCGCGCGCAGCCGGTCGCGCCGCCCGGCTCGACCCGCTGCCAGCTCGCCTCCGGCTGCGGACGCGGCCGCCAGTCGTTGGTGCAGGCGGCGGCGAGCAGCACGAGCAGCAGGCCAGTGGCGACCCGCCGCCCGCTCCGCGCGCCGCCGACGGTCATGGCGTGGATCATCCCACGCGGCCACGCCGCCATGGCCGCCATCGGCAACGCCGCCAGGCACGCCGGACTGCTGCTGCGGTCGTCTACCTCACACGGCTTGGCCGAGCGTGTCAGCGACGCCGAGCGACCTAGGACTCCCGCTCGGCCTCACGGGCGGCCTGCTCGACCTCGTCCAGCTCGTCCAGGCGCCCGCCGGCAGCGGCCTTGCCCTCCTCGACCTTGTCGGCCACCTCGTCCCTGGGTGCCTCCATGCCGGGCCCCTCCAGCACCGAGCGGGCAAGCTCCTCCTCGCTGGTTCCCGTGTCCGGCCGCTCCTGCTCCTGCACCTTGCCACCTCCAACCGGAAGGCGTGGCAGCCACGGGGAGCGTGCGCCGGGAGGTCGAGGCTGTCAAGGCTGCCAAGGGCCAGCCGACGCCCGCAGCCGCCGATCGGCCCTCATTGCTTGATGGCGTCGCTGTCGGTGCCGGACCGCTGGGCGATGAGCACGCCGAGACCGTCGAAGATGCGGTCGAGGCCGAAGTCCAGGGCGGTGTCCTGCGGGCCGTGGCTGCTGGCGGGGGCCAGGGCTGCGGTGAGCGCCGGGTACCGGTCACCGTGGGTGCGTAGCAGCTCGGCGATGCTGGTACTCAGCTGCTCCTCGGAGTGGTGGTGGGGTGTCCCGGTGGGGGTCCTGGACTGCTGGGCGATGGTGCGGACGTGCCCGAGGACGAGGACGACCGCGTCCACCCGTTCGCTGCCGTCCAGCCCGGTGCCGTCGAGGGCGGCGACGGCGCGCTCCAGCCAGCCGAGCTCGTTGGGTCCCATGATCCGCGGGCCGACGGTGGCGTCCAGCAGCCACGGGTGACGCCGGAGCAGCTCGAGCAGTCGTCTGGCCCAGTGGTCGAGCTGGACTCGCCAGCCACCCGCCCTGCCGTCGAGCAGGGGTGGCGCACCGGCCGCGGTGTCGACCATCAGGGCGACCAGCTCGGCCTTGCCGGGGACGTGCCGGTACATGGCCATCTTGGTGAAGCCCAGGTCGTCGGCGATGCGTTGCATCGAGACCGCGGCCAGGCCGTCGGCGTCGGCGACCTTGATGGCGGCCTGGGCGATGCGCTGGATGCTGAGCGCGGGTCTCCGCCCGCGGGGCGGCTGGGAGCGGGGTCCCCAGAGCAGCTCGATGGTGCCTGCCTGCTTCCCGAGCCGGCGGTTGTCGGTGGTTGCCACCTGCGCTCCCGTCTTGAGGCTTGCCAGATCCCCCATTTGTGTCTACCATACACTTGAGTATCTACCGGACACTATAGTGTCCATCGGACACATCTTCTCGCGCGGGGCGCGATGACGCAAGGAGTCGACCGATGCAGAACACCAACGTGCTGATCTCCGGGGCCAGCGTCGCCGGCCCGGCGCTGGCGTACTGGCTGGGCCGGTACGGGTTCAACCCGACCGTGGTCGAGGTGGCCCCGGCGCTGCGCGGCGGCGGCTACGCGGTCGACTTCCGGGGCCCGGCACACCTGACGGTGGTGGAACGCATGGGCGTGCTGGAGGAGCTGCGCCAGCTGCAGACCGGTGGCAGCCCGCAACGCTTTGTCGACGAGACCGGCCACACGCTGCTCTACCTGCCGGGCGCGTTCGCCGGCGGCGACGTGGAGATCCTCCGCACCGACCTGTCCCGGGTCCTGTACGAGCGCAGCCGCGACACCACCGACTACCGCTTCGGCGACGCCATCGCCGCCATGACCCAAACCCCCGACGGCGTCCAGGTCAGCTTCGAGCGCGGCGCGGAGCGCACCTTCGATCTGGTGATCGGCGCCGACGGGCTGCACTCTGGCGTCCGCCGGCTGACCTTCGGACCACACTCACGGTCGATCAGCTACCTCGGCTACTACCTGGCCGGTTGGGAGGTCCCCAACTACCTGGGCCTGGGGCCCGGATCGCTGCTGTACAACGTGCCCGGCAAGCTCGCCAGCGTCGGCGGGATCCACCGCGACCCCACCAAGGCCAGCACCCTGTTCGTGTTCGCCTCCCCGAAGCTTGAGTACGACCGCCGCGACCTCGAGCAGCAGAAGCAGCTGCTGGCCGACGCCTACGTCGGGGTCGGCTGGGAGGTACCGACCCTGCTCGAGGCGCTGTGGGACGCCCCGGAGCTGTACTTCGACTCGATCAGCCGGGTTGACCTGCAGCCCTGGTCGGCCGGGCGGGTGACCCTGGTGGGGGACGCCGCCTGCGGCGCCACGCTGGGCGGCATGGGCACCGGCACCGCGGTCGTCGCCGCCTACGTCCTGGCCGGCGAGCTTGCCACCGCCGGCGGCGACCACCGCGCCGCGTTCCCACGCTACGAACAGGCGGTCCGCGGCTACGCCCAAGGCACCCAGAAAGGAGGCGACCGGACCGGCAGGTTCCTGGCGCCGCGCACCAGGCTGGGCATGCAGCTGCGCAACCGGCTGCTCGGCAACCGCCTGCTGCTGAACCTCATGCTCAAGGCCGGCCAGCAGGTCAGCGGCAAGATCACCCTGAGGGACTATCCCGGCGGAGGCCGCCAGGCATGGTCGAGTCCCCGGCAGCAAGCCAGTCACCCAGGAGAGCGCTGATGTCGAGCAAGCTGGAGCCCGGCCGACTGTTATGCCTGCCGGACCCGGCAGCAGCCCCCACCGGGCCGGCTGGGCCACCTGCACGCATGGGCGACCTGTGGGCCGCGGTGCGGGGCTGGTGGGCGCAGGCAGCCGGCTACCAGCGCCTGGCCTCCCTGGTCGGCGCCGGCTTGATCCTGGTCGGCCTGGCCCACGCCGCCCTGTGGGCGCTACCGGGGGGGTCGGCGTCCGGGGCGCTGTCGTGGCGCAAGCCCACCACCTTCGGGATCGCCTTCGGCCTGACCACCCTGACCCTTGGCTGGGTCGCCACCTGGCTGCCGGTCCGCCCAGCGGTCGGCTGGACCGCGGCCGGGCTGCTGGGCGCCGCGGTCGGCTATGAGGTCGCCTGGGTGACGGTCCAGCACGCCCGCGGGGTGCCCGCCCACGTCAACGACACCACCGTGCTGGACGAGCGGCTGTTCATTGCCGGGGCGGTGATGGTCGCGGTCGCCATCGCGGTGATCGCCGCCATGACCCTGGCCGCGCTGGTGCGCACCAGCGCCCCGGCGCCGCTGGCGGTGGCGATCCGGGCGGGCTGGTGGGGTTGCTGGCCGCCCAGGCCAGCGGGGTGTGGCTGCTGCTGCACGGGCTGCGGCTGCTGGACGACGACGCCGACCCGCTGGCGCAGTCGATGAGCACCTACGGGGCGGCGGGGCAGCTGAGGTTCGCTCACGCGGTGCCGATGCACGCCATCCAGGTGCTGGTGGTGCTGGCGTGGCTGCTGGGGCGCTTGGGGCTGCGGCAACGCCGCCAGACCCTGCTGGTGGCGCTTGGGGTGGTGGGGTATGGGGCCTGTTTGGGGTGGCGCTGGGGCGGACCAGCTTGGGGCTGGTGCCGGTTGGGTGGCTGGACGCCTGGACCCTTGGCGACCTGCTGGCGGCGGCGTTGCTGGCCATCCCCGCGGTGGTCGCTGCCGCGGCGGCCGCCGCGGCCCACCGTCGCCGTGCACCTTTCCCCGGGGACTGACCCGATACAGCCGCCAGGCACGGTCACCGGGGTACGGGCGGCGCAACACCACCAACGACGGCGAACTGACCCAACGACCGAGGAAGGATGGAACCATGCGGATCGGGTTGACCAGCATCTTCGTCGACGACCAGGACCAGGCCGAGCGGTTCTACACCGAGGTGCTCGGCTTTCAGGTCAAGACCAGCGCCCCCTACGGTCCCGGGGAGCGCTGGCTGAGCGTGGTCGCCCCTGAGGAGCCCGACGGGGTGGAGTTGGTGCTGCACTTGGCCGACGAGTCGGCGCGGGCGTTCCAGGCGGCCAGCCGCGACCTAGGCCGGCCGGTGCTGTCGCTGCGCACCGATGACTGCCAAGGGGAGGCTGAGCGGCTGAAGGCCAGGGGGGTGGTGTTCGTCAAGGAGCCCAGCCGGATGGACTACGGCGGCATCGACGCGGTGTTCGCCGACAGCTGCGGCAACCTGCTCAACCTGCACCAGGACTGAGCGGCGCAACCGTCATGCGCCCAGCCGCAGACCTGTGCTCGCAAGGAGGACGTGATGGTCGAACGATCGGTCGCCAGGCTGCACCACCGGGACCTGGCGGGGCTGCGCCGCGGCTTCCAGGGGCAGGTGCTGCTGCCTGACCAGGACGGCTACCAGCAGGCCCGGCGGGTCTGGAACGCGATGGTGGACCGGCGCCCGGCGGCGATCGTCCGCTGCGCCAGCCCTGCCGATGTCGCCGCCGCGGTGCGGTTGGGCCGTGCGCTGGGGCTGGAGGTGGGGGTGCGCTGCGGCGGGCACAGCGTGCTGGGGCTGTCGGTGCCCGATGGCGGGCTGATGGTCGACCTGTCGCCGCTGAACTCGGTCCGCGTCGATCCCCAGCGGCGTCGCGCCTGGGTGGGTGGCGGTGCGCTGCTGGGCGATCTGGACCGGGCCACTCAGCCGTATGGGCTGGCCACCACCGCCGGCAACGTCTCCCACACCGGCGTCGGTGGCCTCACCCTCGGCGGCGGCATGGGGTGGCTGGCGCGCCGGTTCGGGTTGGCCTGCGACAACGTCGCCCGGTTCCAGCTGGTGGGCGCCGACGGTGAGCTGCTGCACGCCAGCCAGCGGGAGAACCCGGAGCTGTTTTGGGGGTTGCGCGGCGGTGGCGGCAACTTCGGGGTGGTGACCGAGTTCGAGTTCGTGTTGCACCCGGTGGGGACGGCGGCGCTGCTGGTCGAGCTGTTCTACCCGCCGCAGGACGCGCCAGGGGCGCTGCGCCGCTGGCGTGCGCTGCTGGCCGAGGCGCCACCGCAGGCGACCCTGACCGCCTGGGCCGGCACCACCGGCCCGTGGCCGTTCCTGCCGGCGGAGCTGCACGGCCGGCCGCTGGCCGCCGTCGGCTACGTCTGGGTGGGCGATCCCGACCAGGGACGCCGGCTGCTGCCGGCCCTGCGCGATGCGGGTGCGGCGCCGCTGGCGGAACGGGTCCAGGAACTCTCGTACCTGGAGTTGCAGCGCATGGATGACGCCGCGCACCGGCATGGGGTGCGCCGCTACTGGAAGGGCCACTTCCTGCGCGAGCTCGACGACGCCGCGATCGAGGCGTTCCTGGCCCGCGGCGACAGCGACGGTGGCGGCGATCCGGGGCTGCTGCCCTACGCCGGCCTGCAGAGCTACGGCGGCGCGGTCGCCGAGGTGGGCGAGGAGGAGACCGCGTTCGGCCATCGGGACGCGCTGGTGGAGTTTGTGGCGGTGGCCAACTGGACCGACCCGGCCCAGGACCAGCCGCGGATGGCGGCGGCGCGGCGCTATGCCGCCGCGGTGGAGCCGTTCGCAAGCGGCGTCTACGTCAACGCCCTCGGCGACGAGGGGCAGGCGGGCATCTGGCGTGCCTACGGCGCCGGCAAGCTGGCGCGGCTGGCGGCGCTGAAGGACCGCTTCGACCCCGGCAACGTCTTCCACCTCAACCACAACATCCGCCCTAGCAAGGAGCAGCCACGGTGATTGCCGGAGCTGGCGGGGCTGGACGCGAGGAGGCAACCGTGCAGGACACCGGTGGACGGCGGTGGCTTGGCTGGGAGACGGCACTGGGCGGGCTGCTGCTGCTGCTCGGGATCGTGGTGCTGCTCGGTCAGGCCCTCGACCTGGAGCTGGGGCGGGTCGGCTGGCCGTTCTTCGTGATCATCCCGGGTCTTGGCCTGCTGGGACTCGGCCTGGCCGCCCCCGGACGGGTGGGTGAGGTGCTGGCCATGGTCGGTGGCGTGGTGACCATGGCCGGGGTGGTGCTGGGGGTCCAGAACGCCACCGACCGGTTCGACACCTGGGCGTATGCCTGGGCGCTGGTGGTGCTGGTCGGTGCCGGGGTCGGGCGGTGGCTGGTGGGGGTGGTGCGTGGCCGTGGCGAGCTGGCCGCCAGCGGCGGGTGGCTGATGGCGGCAGGGCTGGTCGCCTTCGTGGTGTTGGCGGTGTTCTTCGAGGTCGTGGTCGGGATTGGCGGGCGGGCGGGCGGGGCGGGCCGCCCCTATGGGGGGGGGGGGCCCGCG
>Ga0081538_10000758_pt1 | contig 35238 bp, 24 predicted proteins | sample TabmetS5T2R1_FD_71022 | JGI IMG/M metagenome (GOLD analysis project Ga0081538, IMG submission 71022) | Tabebuia heterophylla rhizosphere microbial communities from the University of Puerto Rico - S5T2R1 | ecosystem: Host-associated > Plants > Roots > Rhizosphere ...
GTTCGACCAACTGTCGAAACCCCGACTTGTTATTTCATCGATAAGTCGAAGGGCATTCGCGCTCGCGTCCGCCACTCTTTGCTGCGGATGCTCCTCCCCACCGACACCGGCGCCCGCACCCGGGGCGACCTCCTCCTGACCGGTTCGACCGGGTTCCTCGGCATGGAGCTGCTGGCGCGGCTTCTAGAGGACACCGATCGCCGTGTGTGGGCGCCGGTCCGGGCGGGGGACGACGCCGAGGCCGAGGCCAGGCTGCGGGCGACGCTGGCGACCCTGCTCCCGGATCCGGCCGACCACTCGGAGCGTGTGGTGGCCTTCGCCGCCGACCTGACGAAGCCGCGGCTGGGACTCGGCGCAAGGCGCCGGGAGGAGATCGCCGAAAACGTCGGCGAGATCATCCACTCGGCAGCGTCGGTGTCCTTCAGCCTGCCGCTGGACGAGGCACGCCGCATCAACGTCGAAGGCACGCGCCGGGTGCTCGAGCTCGCAGCCGAGTGCAATGGGCTGTCCCGCTTCGCCCACGTTTCGACCGCTTACGTCGCCGGCGATCACCGCGGCGACTTCAGCGAGATCGACCACGACCTGGGCCAGGGCTTCAACAACACCTACGAGCAGTCGAAGTGGGAGGCCGAACACCTGGTCCGCCAGTACGGCGAGCGCCTGCCGGTGCAGATCTTCCGGCCGAGCATCGTCGTCGGCCACGAGCGCAGCGGCTGGACCGCCTCCTTCAACGTCATCTACACGCCCCTGCGGATGTATGCCCGCGGGGCGCTGCCGCTCATCCCGGCGCGGCGCTCCGCGCCGGTCGACATCGTGCCTGTGAGCTACGTGGCGCACTCGATCCTCGCGCTCGACGACGCCAGTGCGGGACACACCTTCCACCTCGTTGCGGGGGAGGACGCGCCCACCATGGCCGAGCTGATCGACATGACGGTCAGCCACTTCGACGGTCCGCCGATCCGGACCGTCTCGCCGGCCGTCTACCGACGCACGGTCGAGCCGGTCCTGGCCCGGCGTGCCACGCCGGCGCAGCGACGCTGGATCGAGCAGAGCGCGGTCTTCTTCCCGTACTTCTCCGCCGGAGCGCGCTTCCGGGATGACGTGACCCGCTCCGCGCTTGAGCCGCATGGGGTCGAGGCTCCTCCGCTTGGCGATTACTTCGAGAGGCTGGTCGACTTCGCGGTCGGCTCCCGCTGGGGCGGGCGCAAGGTGGGCCGCGCGCAGGCGCTCGCGGCCACTGCGGTCTAGGCGGCCTCGTCCTGGCGAGCCGCCTCGAGCAGCTCGCGCACCTCGCGGACCGCCACCGACAGCGTCGTGATGTCGAACGTGCGGCCCGCGGCGATGTCGGCCAGGGTCTGCATGCAGCGGCCCGAGTCGCGGTGAGTCTCCAGCCAACCCGCCACGCGCTCCTCCGGGCGCTCGAGCCGCGGCCCGGCGCGCAGCACCTCGGCGGTGAGCTCGCGGTGGATCGTGTAGAGGTCGTCGCGGAGCGCGGCGCGCGCCATCGCCTGCCAGCGGTCCTCGCGCGGCAGCGCCACGATCTGCTCGTGGACCCAGTGCAGCCCGAGCCGGCTGCCCAGCCGGAAATGCACGGCCGCCACCGCCTGCACGTCCAGGCCACTGTCATCGGCCACCTCGACCACGTCGAGCGCGGCGTACATGTGCGGCAGCCCGGCGATGCGGGTCGCCAGCTCCTCGGGAACGCCGGCCGTCCGCAGCTCGTCGACGCGCCGCGCGAGCGGCTCGAGGTCGTCGGGATCGAGCAGCTCGGACATCTTCTCGTAGAGCACCGCCGCTCCCGGGCGGTAGCGCTCGACGGTCGAAGCGATGTCCATCGGCGCGCGCCGGTTGCGCAGCAGCCAGCGTGAGCCGCGCTCGATCAGGCGTCGGCCTTCGAGCAGCATCGCGATCTGGACATCCGCGCGGACCTCGTTGTCGAGCGCCTCGATCGCCTGCCACTGCGGGCGCATGTCGAAGACCTCACGCGCCACGGCATAGCCGCGCGCGATCTCGGACGGTGGGGCGCCCGTCTCCTCATTGAGACGGAAGGCGAAGGTGGTGCCACCCCCGTGAAGCATGTTGTTGACGACCTGCGTCGCGACGATCTCGCGGTGCAGGCGATGGCCGTGCATCTGCTCGGGGAAGCGCTCGGGAAGCGGCGGCGGGAAGTAGCGCTCGAGCTCGTCGGAGAGGTAGGGGTCCTCCGGCACGTCTGAGTCGAGCAGCGCTGCGTACAGGAATACCTTGGAGTAGGCGAGCAGGACTGCTAGCTCCGGGCGCGTCAGGCCGCGGCGTTCGCGGGCGCGCTCGGCGATCTCCTCGTCGTCGGGCAGCGCTTCGAGCCGGCGGTCGAGCTTCGCGTGCTGCTCGAGGGCGCGGATGAAGCGCTGGTGCACGTCGAGCATCGATGCCGCCTGGGCCTCGGACATGGAGAGCGTCTCGCTCTGCTCGTAGTTGTCCTTCAGCACCAGGTCCGCAACCGTCTCGGTCATCTCGACGAGCAGCGCGTCGCGCTGCTTGACGGTCATGTCGCCCGCGTCAACGACGGCGTCAAGCAGCACCTTGATGTTGACCTCGCGGTCGGAGCAGTCGACGCCGCCCGAGTTGTCGATCGCGTCGGTATTGATGCGGCCGCCGCCGAGCGCGTACTCGATGCGCCCGCGCTGCGTCACGCCGAGGTTGCCGCCCTCCCCGACGACGCGGCAGCGCAGCTCGTTCGCGTCCACGCGGAGGTTGTCGTTGGTCTTGTCGCCGGCGTCGGCATGCGTCTCGCTCGACGCCTTCACGTAGGTACCGATGCCGCCGTTCCAGAGCAGGTCGGCCGGGGCTTTCAGCAGCGCCCGGATCAGGTCGTTCGGCGTCAGCCTGGAGCGCTCGACCCCCAGCGCTTCGCGCGCCTCGTCCGACAGCTCGATCATCTTCGCGGTCCGCGGCCAGACGCCGCCGCCGTCCGAGATCAGCGAGCTGTCGTACTCCGACCAGGACGAGCGCGGCAGATCGAACAGGCGCTTGCGCTCTCCCCAGCTCACCTCCGGGTCTGGATCGGGGTCGATGAAGATCTCGCGGTGGTTGAACGCCCCGATCAGCCGGATTTCGGGCGAGAGCAGCATCCCGTTGCCGAACACGTCCCCGGACATGTCGCCGATACCGACGACGGTGAACGGTTCGGAGCTGACGTTGCGGCCGAGCTCGCGGAAGTGGCGCTTGACCGACTCCCACGCCCCGGCGGCCGTGATGCCCATCCTCTTGTGGTCGTAGCCCGACGAGCCGCCCGACGCAAAGGCGTCTCCGAGCCAGAACCCATACTCGCCCGCGAGCCGATTGGCGATGTCCGAGAAGGTCGCCGTGCCCTTGTCGGCGGCGACCACGAGGTAGGGGTCGTCGCCGTCGTAGCGCACCACCCGCGGGGGCGGCGTGACCTCGCCGCTGACGATGTTGTCGGTCAGGTCGAGCAGGCCGCGGATGAAGGTCCGGTAGCACTCGATGACCTCCTCCTGAACCTCCTCGCGGTCGCCGCTCTCGGGTGGCTGCTTGACGACGAACCCGCCCTTGGCGCCGACCGGGACGATCACCGCGTTCTTGACCATCTGCGCCTTCATCAGGCCGAGCACCTCGGTGCGGAAGTCCTCGCGGCGGTCGGACCAGCGCAGGCCGCCGCGGGCGACGCGACCGCCCCGCAGGTGGACGCCCTCGGTTCGCGGCGAGTACACGAAGATCTCGAAGGCGGGCCGCGGGTCGGGCAGCCAGTCGAGCTCGGAGGGGTCGAGCTTGAAGGACACGTAGGGCTTCGGCTCGGCTCCGCCGCGCTCGGTGCGCTGGAAGAAGTTGGTCCTGAGCATCGAGCGCACGACCGCCAGGAAGCGCCGCAGGATCTGGTCCTGGTCGAGGCTCTCGACCGCGTCGATGGCCTCTTCGATGCGGCCGGTGACCGTCTCCGCGATCGTCTCGTCCGCCTGGTCGGGATCGAAGCGCGCACGGAACAGGTCGATCAGCATCTCGGCAACCTTCGGGTGGGCCACGAGCACCTGCTCGACATAGCGGTCGCTGTAGGTCGAGCCTGTCTGCCGTAGGTAGCGGGCGACCGCGCGCAGCACGGTGACCTGTCGCCAGGACAGCCCCGCGCCGAGCACGAGCCGGTTGTAGCCGTCGTCCTCGACCTCGCCCCGCCAGGTCTTGAGGAACGCCTCGCGGAAGCGCTCGCGCACGTCCTCCGCGTCGGGGTCGGTGTCACCGCGCCGCACCAGCCCGAAGTCGTAGATCCATACGCCCTCGGCGTCGCGCGGCCTGACGGCGTACGGGCGCTCATCCGCGACCTGGACCCCCATGTTCTCGAACAGCGGCAGCACGTCCGAGAGCGCGACCGGGCGCCCTGAGCGGTACAGCTTCGCGCGCAGCACGCCCGGGGGCGCCTCGAGTGGCCGGTAGAGGCTGATCTCGAGCCCGCCGTGCTCGGGCAGCTCCTCGATGTGGTGGATGTCGGCGAGCGCGGAGCGCGCCACCCAGTCGGCCCGGTAGGCGGTCGGGAAGGCGTCGCCGTAGCGGCGGAACAGCTGCTTGCCGCGCTCCTCTCCCTGGTCTTCGATGAGCGCCTGCTCGAAGTCATCGACCCACGAGCGGGTCGCCGCGATCAGCATCAGCTCGACCGTGCGAGTGTCGACGCTCGGCCGCCGCCCCGGCTCCGTGTAGGCCATGTAGTGGAGCCGCACGAGCACCGACTCGGAGATGCGCGTCGTGTAGTCGAGGCTCTTGGCGTCGGTCACGTCGCGCAGGATCGCCTCGATGCGGCGCCGGTTCTCGGTGTTGAAGCGGTCGCGCGGCACGAACACCAGGCATGAGTAGAAGCGCCCGAAGCGGTCGCGCCGGACGAACAGCCGCAGCCGCTGGCGCTCGCCGAGATGGAGGATCCCCATCGCCGTCTCGAACAGCTCGTCGGGGGACACCTGGATCAGCTCGTCGCGCGGGTGCGCCTCGAGGATCTCGATCAGCGCCTTCTCGTTGTGACTCCCGTGCGGGAAGGCGGCGCGGGCCAGCACCGTGCGCACCTTGCGGCGCAGGATCGGGATCTGATCGGTACGCGACTGATAGGCGGTGTGCGTGTAGAGGCCGAGGAAGCGGCGCTCGCCGATCACGTGACCCTGCGAGTCGAAGCGCTTGACGCCCACGTAGTCGAGGTAGGCCGGCCGATGGACCGTGGAGCGTGAGTTGGCCTTCGTCAGGTTGAGCAGGTGCGGCTCGAGCGCCAGCTCGCGCACCTCGGGAGGCAGCTTGTTGAACGCGCGCGAACTTGTCTCGCCGCCGGCCTGGCGCAGGATCCCGAGCCCCGAGCCGGGCACCGCATTGAGGCGCAGCTCGTCGTCCTCCGTCACCAGCTCGTAGTCGCGGTAGCCGAGGAACGTGAAGTTGTGAGCCTCGAGCCATTCGAGGAACGCCCGTGCCTCCTCGATCTCCTCGCGCTCGAGCCCGGGCGGTGGCGAGTCGCGGAGCTCTGCAGCCAGGCCGAGCGCGCGCTCGCGCATCAGCGGCCAGTCGTCGACGGCCGCCCCGACCTCGCCGATCACGCGCAGGACCTCGCCGCGCAGCTCTTCGAGCCGCGCCGGGTCGGTCTGGCGGTCCACCTCCGCGTGAATGACCGACTCGCCGATTGCGTCCTCTTCCTCGGAGCCCCGCTCGAGTACGTCGACGAGCTCGCCGTCCGCAGCGCGGCGGACGTACATCACCGGGTGGATGATCTGATGGACGCCGAATCCGCGCCTGTTCAGCTCCATCGAGACCGAGTCGATCAGGAACGGTCTGTCGTCGGTCACGATCTCCACGGCTGTGTGCGTCGAGCTCCAGCCGTGGGTCTCGAACACCGGGTTGTAGACGCGCACCTTGGTCTCGCCGGGCCGGCGCCGGCGGGCGAAGCCAAGCTGACCAACGGCCAGCCCGTATAGGTCGAGAGCGTCGCGCTCGACGATGTCGTCGGGCGCCACCCAGCGATAGAACTGCCGGACGAAGGCCTCCGCGTCCGCCGCGCCGTCGTCGGCCAGAAGCTCGCGGACGCGCGAGCAAACCTCGTCGATCAGCGTTTCGTCGGTGTCCTTGATACTCACAACGGAGTCACTGTCGAGTCTATGCCCGTGCTGATCCGCGGCAAGCGATTGAATTCGCGCTTGCGACGAGCAGGAGCTGGACGGCTCGGGTCCTGCCCCATCAATTGTGCCTGCCCCTCCGATGTACCAATTTGCTCAAAGAGCACTATGATCCTGAGGGCTTCATGAGCACGCCCGGCGGATACTTCGGCCGCGCCCTGATCGTCGACGTCGGGGACGCTACGGCGGAGCCGCTGCCGCTCCCGGAGACCGTGCTCCGTAGCTGCATCGGAGGCGCCGGACTCGCCGCCTGGCTCATGCACCGGCTCGCGCCGCCGCGCGTGGATCCGCTCGGGCCGGAGGCCCCGCTGGCATTCGTCTTCTCGCCGCTCGTCGGAACGCCGCTGACGACGAGCGCCAAGTTCGCCGTCGTGTCGAAGTCGCCGCTCACCGGCATGCTGAACGACGCGCTCGCCTCCAGCCACTTCGCGATCGCCGGCAAGCTGACCGGCAACGACGCGATCGTGATCCGCGGCGCGTGCGAGGAGCCTTCAGTGTTGTTCGTGGATGCGGGCGGCGCGCGCCTGGAGCCGGCCGCCGAACTCTGGGGGCTCCCCGCCGCCGAAGCGGAGCGGCGACTGCGCGAGCGCCACGGACCCTCCTGGCGGGTGGCGGCTATCGGCCCGGCCGGCGAGCGCCTCGTGCGCTACGCGACCGTGTCGCACGACGGACGGCACGCCGGCCGCGGCGGACTGGGCGCGGTGCTGGGCGCGAAGAGGATCAAGGCGGTGGCAGTCCGCAGCGCCGGTGGCAAGGCTCCGCTCGCCGACTCGGCGGCGGTACTGAAGGCCGCCCGCGACCTGCGCGCCCGCTCGTTCGGGCCCGCCACCGAGAAGTACCGGGAGCTCGGCACGCTCGCTAACCTCCTCTCCTTCAACGCGATCTCCACGCTCCCCACGCGCAACTTCCAGGCCGCGGACTTCGAGGAGGCGCCCCGCCTCGCCGCCGAGGAGCTCCAGGGGCTGCGCGAGGTGGCGCGCAACTACTGCGCGTCGTGTTCGATCGGCTGCGAGCACATATACAAGGCGCCGGGCGGCAAGAGCGCGCGCGTCGAGTACGAGAACGTCTTCGCGCTCGGCCCGCTCTGCGGCGTCTCCGACCCCGACTCGGTGCTGGCGGCCAGCGCTCGCTGCGACGAGCTCGGACTGGACACCATCTCCGCCGGCGGCACGATCGCCTGGGCTATGGAATGCGCCGAGCGCGGCCTGATCGACGCGTCCTGGCTGCGCTTCGGCGATGCCGGCGCGCTTCTCCGAGTGCTCGACGAGATCGGATCGCGCGAAGGGCTGGGGGACCTGCTCGCGGAGGGCTCCCGCCGCGCCGCGGCCGTGATCGGCGGCGGCGCTGATGCCTTCGCGCCGCATGTGAAGGGCCTCGAGCTGCCGGGCTACGAGCCGCGCACGCTGCAGGCGATGGCTCTCGGCCTGGCCGTGAACGCCCGCGGCGCCGACCACAATCGTTCTGGTGCCTACGAGGCCGACCTCTCGGGCGAGCTCGACCGCCTCGCCGGCGGGGAGGGTCACGCCGCGGCCGCGATCGAGACCGAGGACCGCGCCGCGATCATGGACTCGCTGATCCTGTGCAAGTTCTTGCGCGGGGTGTTCGAGGACCCCTTCCCCGATTGGGCCGACCTGTTGGCGCCCATCACGGGCTGGGACATGACCGGCGACGAGCTGCGCCGAACCGCGCGCCGGATCGTGCTCGCGAAGCGCCTCTACAACCTGCGAGAGGGCTGGACACGCGCCGAGGACTGGCTGCCCGAGCGTTTCCTTGGCGAGCCCCTCGAGCTGAACTCCGGACGCGCGGCCGTGCTCACGCCGGAGCGCCTGACGCAGATGATCGACGCCTACTACGCCCGCCGCGGACTCGACCGCGAGGGGCGGCCGCTACCCGCAACCGACGCCGACCTCGGCCTGAATCTGTTCGTGCCGGGGAGGCCCGGGGAATAACCTCTATCCGTGGCTGTCACCGCCTCTCCAGCTAGCCGCACAGTGACGCTGACGATCGACGGTCGGGAGCTCACCGTGCCCGAGGGCACGACGATCTGGGAGGCCGCGAAGGAGGCCGGGATCGAGATTCCGGTGCTCTGCCACGACGAGCGCTACGACCCTGTGGGGGTGTGCCGCATCTGCGCCGTCGACGTCGGCGGGCGGGTATATGCCGCGGCCTGCGTGCGTCCCTGCGAGGACGGCATGGAAGTGAAGACGGAGACGCCGGAGGTCGAGCAGCGTCGTGCCACGCTCACGCAGCTCCTGCTCTCCGACCAGCCGCCGGCGGAGGAGGATCCCAAGGAGACCACCACGGCCGACAACGAGCTCCTCGAGCTCGCGCGGCGCTACGGCCTCGAGCGCGAGGATGGCATCCCGGTTGGCCTTGGGCGCGGGCAGGACGACTCGAACCCAGTCATCTCCGTCAACCACGACGCGTGCATCCTCTGCGACCGCTGCGTCCGGGCCTGCGACGACATCCAGGGCAACGACGTGATCGGCCGCTCAGGGAAGGGCTACACCGCGCGCATCGCCTTCGACCTAAACGACCCGATGGGCGAGTCCTCCTGCGTGACCTGCGGCGAATGCGTGGCGGCCTGTCCCACGGGGGCGCTCGTCAACAAGCCGATCCGGGAGGTGCCCATCCGGCCGCGCTCGGAGCTCGACTCCGTGGACACGGTCTGTCCCTACTGCGGCGTCGGCTGTGCGCTCACCTACCACGTCGACCGGGAGCGGAACGCGATCTCCTTCGCGGAGGGCCGCGAGCAGCCCGGCTCCCACCGCCGCCTATGCGTGAAGGGTCGCTACGGCTGGGACTACGCCCAGTCGCCGCAGCGGCTGACCTCGCCGCTCATCCGCCGCGAGGACTCCTATCCCAAGGGCCCGCTGTCATCGGATGTACGCGGTGAGGGGCGCGGGCGCCGCAAGCCCGGGGGCATCGTCAGCTACGACGAGGTGCTTCCGCACTTCCGGGAGGCCACTTGGGACGAGGCGCTTGATCTCATCGCGGACCGCCTTAAGGGGATCCACGGCGAGCACGGCCCGGGCTCGATCGCCGGCTTCGGCTCGGCCAAGTGCTCGAACGAGGAGGCCTACCTCTTCCAGAAGCTGATCCGGGCCGGCTTCGGCACGAACAACGTCGACCACTGCACACGCCTCTGCCACGCCTCTAGCGTGGCTGCGTTGTTCGAGGGCGTCGGCTCCGGCGCGGTGTCCACCACCTACGGCGACATCGTCAACTCAGACGTGGCGATCCTCGCCGGCACCAACACGACCGCCAACCATCCCGTCGCGTCGTCCTTCTTCAAGCAGGCCAAGCGGCGCGGGACGACGCTGATCGTTGTCGATCCCCGGCGCGAGAAGATCGCCGACCACGCCGACATCTACTGCCAGATCAAGCCGGGTACGGATGTCGCCTTCTACAACGGCGTGATGCACGAGATCATCCAGCTCGACCTGGTGGACCGAGAGTTCATCTCGCAGCGCGTGACGAACTACGGCGAGCTGGCGAAGATCGTGCGGCAGTATCCGCCGGAGCGGGCGGCCCAGATATGCGGCATCGAGGCGGACACGATCCGCGAGGTTGCAAGGCTCTGGGGCGAAGCGGGCGCGGCGATCATCTTCTGGGGGATGGGGATCTCCCAGCACACCACCGGCACCGACAACGCGCGCTGCCTGATCGCGCTGTGCTCGATCACCGGTCAGGTGGGGCGAGCCGGCACCGGCCTCCACCCGCTGCGGGGTCAGAACAACGTGCAGGGCGCCTCCGACGCCGGCCTGATCCCGATGTTCTATCCGGATTACCAGCTCGTCACGCTCGACGACGCGCGCCAGCGCTTCGAGACCGCTTGGGGCCGCGAGCTCGATCCCGAGCGCGGCCTGACCGTCACGGAGATCGTGGCGTCGGCTCTCAAGGGCGGGGTGCGCGGCATGTACATGATGGGCGAGAACCCGTTCCTGTCGGACCCGAACGTGAACAAGGTGCGCAAGGCACTGGCCTCGCTCGAGTTCCTCGCCGTGCAGGACATCTTCCTCACCGAGACCGCCGAGTTCGCCGATGTGATCCTCCCCGCTAGCTCCTACATGGAGAAGGAGGGCACCTACACGAACACCGACCGGCGCGTGCAGATCGGGCGCAAGGTGCTCGAGGCGCCCGGCCAGGCGCGTGAGGACTGGCGCATCGTCTGCGACGTCGCGACCCGGATCGGGCTGCCGATGGAGTACGACTCGCCGCGCGAGATCTTCGACGAGCTCGTCTCGCTTATGCCGAACTACTCGGGCCTCTCGTACGACAACCTCGGCGAGCAGGGAAAGCTCTACCCCAACCCGGATCCCGAGCACACGGACGGCACCGTCGTGCTCTTCGACGAGGTGTTCAACACCGACGACGGCAAGGCGCACCTCGTCCCCGCAGAATGGCTGCCCGCCAAGGAGCTGCCCGACGAGGAGTTCCCGTTCGTGCTCAACACCGGTCGGCTGCTCGAGCACTGGCACACCGGCTCGATGACACGTCGCTCGTATGCGCTCGACACGATCGCGCCGGAGGCGCACGTCTACCTGAACCCCGGCGACGCGGCCGACATGGGCATCGCTGAAGGCGACTACGTTCGGATCACGAGCCGGCGCGGATCGATCGAGCTCGCCGCGAAGCTGTCGCACCGCGATACCCCCGGCACCTGCTTCGTCCCCTTCCACTTCAGGGAGGCAGCCGCGAACGTGCTGACGATCGACGAGATCGATCCCACCGGCAAGATCCCCGAGTTCAAGTTCTGCGCCGTGAAGGTCGAGCGCGCCGGCCCCAAGGAAGACTTCGGCGCGTCGACCGGCGTGCGCGAAGGCGCCGGCTGATGGGCCGTTGTGAGGAGGTCCATTAATGGCTGGGGCGAACGGAGGAGGGAATCCCGTTCCCGGGGTCGAGGCCCGTGCCGGCAAGTTCCCCGCACCCAGCCTGATTCCCAAGCTGACCGCGATCCAGCGCGAGCACGGTTGGCTTCCGCGCGAGGAGCTCGTGAGGCTGTCGCGCGAGGAGCGCCGCCCCCTGTACGAGATCGAGGGGCTGATCTCGTTCTACCCCCACTTCCGCACGGAGCTGCCGAGAAAGGTCGAGCTCGCGGTGTGCCAGGACCTGAGCTGCTGGCTGCACGGCGGCGAGGAGCGGCTCGCCGAGTTGCGCTCGCGCTATGGCGATGACGTCGAGGTCGAGTTCCACACCGTGTCGTGTCTCGGCCGCTGCGACGTCGCGCCTGCGGTCGCGGTGAACGAGCGCCCCGCGTCGGCGACGGGGGCTGAGCGGTTCGTGGAGGAGGCCCGAAACGGGGAGCTGTCGCCCGCGCCGGCGCGCCGCAGCGGCGAACGCTGGGCCAACGATCCCTATGAGCCGGGCGCCCGCGACTACCGGTTGCTGCGGGCGGTGCTGGGAGGGACGCCGTCGGGCGACGAGGTGGTTGAGCAGCTGAAGGAATCGGCGCTGCGCGGCATGGGCGGGGCCGGCTTCCCGACGGGTACGAAGTGGGAGCTTGTGGCGAGGCAGGAGGCGCGGCCCAAGTACGCGATCTGCAACGCCGACGAGTCCGAGCCGGGCACCTTCAAGGACCGCCAGATCATGGCCGAGCAGCCGCACCTGGTGCTCGAGGGGATGCTGATCGGCATGGCCGTGACCGGGGCCCACGAGGGCTGGGTGTTCATCCGCCACGAGTACGGGCCGGAGGAGGAGGTGCTGCGCGAGGAGATCGAGCGCCTGCGCGGGCTCGGCGTTCTGGACGGCACCGATCTCCAGATCGATGTCTTCGTCTCGCCCGGTGGCTACATCCTGGGAGAGGAGTCGGCTCTGCTCGAGTGCATGGAGGGACACCGCGGTGAGCCGCGAAACAAGCCGCCCTTCCCCGGCGTGTACGGCCTCTGGGGCAAGCCGACGCTCATGAACTCGGTCGAGACCTTCGCCCACGTTCCCGTGATCGTCGAGCGCGGCGCGGATTGGTGGAAGGCACAGGGCGTGCACGACGGGACGGGACTCAAGTTCTTCGCGGTGTCGGGGCACGTCGAGCGGCCGGACGTCTATTGCGTCCCGGTGGGGACCACGACGCGCGAGCTGATCGAGCTCGCAGGCGGCGTGTCCGATGGCGCTGAGTTGCTGGCGTTCCAACCCGGCGGCGCCTCGTCCAACTTCCTCGGGCCGGACGACCTCGACGTACCGCTCGACTTCGGACCGCTCCAGGAAGCCGGCTCGATGCTTGGCTCGGGCGCGGTCACCGTCGTCGCCGAGGGCACCGACCTGCTGGCCGCGGGCACGAACGTATTGCGGTTCTTCCGCAACGAGTCCTGCGGCAAGTGCGTCCCGTGCCGGGTGGGCTCGCACAAGGCGCACGAGATGCTCACGGAGGCGCTCGCCACCGAAAACGGGCCGGCGGAGCTGGAGGATCGACTCACCGAGCTCGAGGCCACCCTGCGCCTCACGTCGATCTGCGGCCTGGGCCAGGTGGCCCTGGGTCCCGTTATGAGCGTTCTCGGGATGGAGCGCGGGGGCACCGAGGCTCGACCGCACCCGCGCCCGGCGCCCTAGCAATGGCTCCAGCGCACGGCCAGCGCGAGTTCTTCGCGGTCCGGACGCTGAACGAGGCGCTGGCGGGCTTCCGGCCAAGCCGGCGGACGGGCGCTGAACGGATCGGCCTGGGCGCGGCGTTCCGCCGCGTGCCGGCGGAGCCGGTGATGGCGCCGCACGCCCTGCCCGGCTTCGCGCGCGCGACCGTGGATGGCTATGCCGTTCGCGCCGCGGACACCTATGGCGCGTCCGAGGGCCTTCCTTCGTATCTGGAGCTGGCGGGCGAGGCACGCATGGGTAGGCCCCCGCAGGTGGAGCTGGGACCGGGGACTGCCGTGGCGATCGCCACCGGGGCACCGCTCCCGCCCGGCTCCGACGCGGTGCTCATGGTGGAGCACACCCAGAGGGCAGCGCCTGAGCTGGTGGAGGTGCTGCGGCCGGTCGCGCCCGGGGACGGGATGGTGCGGGCCGACGAGGACGCCGCTGTCGGCGCCGAGCTTGCTCCGGCGGGGCGGCCCCTGCGCGCACACGACCTGGGAATGCTGGCGGCCGCCGGCGTGACCGAGCTTTCGGTGCGCGCGCGCCCGCGAGTGACGATCGTCTCGACGGGCGACGAGCTCGTCCCGCCTGACACCGCCGAGCTCGATATTGGCCAGGTGCGTGACTCGACCGCCGTCGCGCTCGCCGCCCTCGTGGACGAGGCGGGCGGTGCTCCGCGCCACGCCGGGATCGTCCCCGACGACCGCGACGCGCTGACAGCGACGCTTCGCGACGCCCTCGGCGACAGCGACGTGCTCGTGGTGTCTGCGGGCTCGTCGGTGGGCGCGCGCGACGAGACGGCCGCGGCGATCGCCTCGCTCGGCGAGCCGGGGATCTGGTGCCACGGACTCGCGTTCCGTCCGGGCAAGCCGACGCTGCTCGCCGACTGCGGCGGGGTCCCGGTGATCGGCCTTCCGGGGAACCCACGCTCGGCGCTCGTGGTCTTCCGCGTCGTCGGGGTCCCGCTTGTGCGCCTCGTGGGCGGCTGCACCGAGCCGCCGCCCGAACCCCGCGTGCGCGCCCGGCTCGGCCGCGACCTCCCGTCGGCGCCGGGCCGGGTCGACGTCGTGCAAGCCCGCGTGCGTGACGGGGTCGCGACGCCGCTCTTCGGCTCATCGTCGCTGCTATCGATCCTCACCGGCGCGGACGGGTACCTCGTGGTCCCGGAGGCCGCGACCGGGCTGCCGGCCGGCAGCGAGGTCGACGTGACGCTGTATCGCTGATGGCGCGCGCCACCCCGTTCATCCATGACGTTCCGGCCGCGGAGGCGCTCGCCGCCTGGGATGAGGCATGCGCGGCGGCCGGCTGCCCGGCGAGGGTCGAGGCCGTGCGCATGCCGCTCGAGGAGGCGGTCGGGCGCGTTCTGGCGGAGCCGGTCTGGGCCGCACGCTCGTCGCCCCCGTTCGACGCTGCGGCGATGGACGGCATCGCGGTGCGTGCAGAGGACACGGTCGGCGCAAGCGAGACGGCGCCGGCGCGGCTCGAACCGGCCGCCTACGAGGTGGTCGACACGGGCGACCCGCTACCCGTTGCCTTCGACGCCGTGGTCATGCGCGAGGAGGTGCACGAGCTGGAGGGAGGCGGTGTGGAGCTGCGCGCCGCCGCTACCCCGTACCAGCACGTGCGCTCGATCGGGGAGGACGTGAGCGCCGCCGAGCTGCTGCTGCCGGCAGGCCATCGCCTGCGTCCCGTCGACGTGGCCGCGGCCGGCGCGGCCGGGGCCACGGCGCTCGTCGTGCGGCGGCCCCCGGTGGTGGCGGTGATCCCGACCGGCGACGAGATCCGTCCCCTCGGCAGCGAGCTGCGCCCGGGCGACTTGCCCGATACCAACTCGCTGATGCTCGCGGCGCAGGCTGAGGGGGCCGGGTGCCGGGCCGTGCGCCACGCGATCGTGCCGGACGACTCCGAGCGGATCGCCCAGGCCGTGCGCGAGGCGGCGGGCGACGCCGACCTCGTGATCGTGATCGCCGGCTCGAGCGCCGGGCGCGATGACTACACCGCGGCCGTCGTGGCCGAGATCGGCACCCTGGCTGTGCACGGCGTGGCTGTCAAACCCGGGCACCCGGTCGTGCTGGGCGCTGCCGAGAGCACGCCGCTGCTGGGCGCTCCGGGCTATCCGGTATCCGCCGCCCTCACCTTCGACATCTTCGCCGCCCCGCTGCTCGCCAGACTCGAAGGCGCGGTGTCGGCCGACTGGCCGCGGGCCCGCGCGCGACTCGCCCGCAAGCTGCCCTCGGCGATGGGCGTCGACGACTGGATCCGGGTTCGGCTCGGTCGCGTCCGCGGCGAGCTCGTGGCCACCCCGCTCCCCAGGGGCGCGGGAGTGCTCACATCCCTGGTGCGGGCCGACGGGCTCCTGGTAGTCCCCGCTGCGCTCGAGGGGCACCACGCCGGCGAGGAGGTCGAGGTGCGGCTGCTGCGTGGCGTGGGCGAGATCGAACGCACAATCGTTGTCACCGGCTCTCACGACCTCGTGCTGGACCTCGCCGCGTCGGCGCTCCGGGAGCGCGACCCGCGTCTCACGCTGGCCTCGTCCAACGTCGGCTCGCTCGGCGGCCTGATGGCGCTCCGCGACGGGCTCTGCCACCTCGCGGGCTCACATCTGCTGGATCCCGCCACGGGCGAGTACACGCTGCCCTACATCGAGCGGCTGCTGCCCGACCAGGACACGGCGGTGATCCGGCTCGCGCACCGCGAGCAGGGCCTGATCGTCGCGCCGGGCAACCCGCTGGGGCTGGCCAGCATCGACGACCTCGTCCGGCCCGGGGTTCGCTACGTGAACCGCCAGCGTGGCGCGGGCACGCGCGTGCTCCTCGACCACGAGCTCGCCCAGCGCGGGATCGAGCCCGCGGAGGTACACGGTTACGAGCGCGAGGAGCACACGCACCTGGCGGTCGCCGCCGCGGTGGCGGCCGGCCGCGCTGACTGCGGCCTCGGCGTGCTCGCCGCGGCACGCGCCTTCGAGCTCGACTTCGTACCAATCGCCCGGGAGCCATACGACCTCGTGCTCTGGCGCGACACCGTGGAGGAGCCGCTGCTCGAGCCGCTGTGGGAGCTGCTCGCTACGCAGGACTTCAAGAAGGCGGTCGAGGAACTCGGCGGCTACGACACCGCCGAGATGGGGCTGCGGATCAGCTAGCCGGTCAGCCTCCCGCGTCCGCGGCTAGGAACGCCAGGACGTCCCCGGCGGCCAGCGGGAGTTCCGGATCGCGACTGATCTGGTCGCCGTTCAGCGCCGCTACGACGTGGCGGTCGAGTGGCACGCCGGCGGCCCTTGCCGCCGCTCCGAGCGTCGCCGCGTGCAGCGCGAGCGGCTCCCTGTCGCCTGCAGGCGCGAGCGTGCCGAAGCGCCGGACGGTGACCGACGGCTCGGGACGCGCGCGTGCCTCCTCGTAGTCCTCCGGGCTGTTCAGGTTCCGCAACGACAGCAGCTCGGGGTCGGCCCGGGCCAGTCGCGCATCGCCCAGGAGCTCGCTCTCGCCCAGCTCGTGGACACTGCAGCGCTCGAAGAGGAACGCCGGGCGCATCCGATCGCTCGCGATTAGCTCCTCCACATCGGTGAGCAGCGAGGTGCGATATGCCGCAGCGAGTGGCTGCTTGAAGCCCTGTGCCACCGGGAGGGCCACGTCGACGTCCTCCCGGTCCGCGCCCGCCAGCACCGCCGCGACGAACGCGGGGTGGAGGAGCGGCACGTCCGTGGACGACACGTAGGCGAGCTCGGCGTCACCGGCTACGGCCGTCAGCCCAGCCGCGAGTCCCTGAAGCGGGCCGCGTCCCTCATGCGCGTCCTCAACCACGCGCACACCGCGCGGTAGCGATGGAAGATGCTGACCCGGCGCGCGTACCACGACCACCGGACCGTCGACGGCGCGGGCGACGATGCCGGCGACGCGGTGAAGGAGGGTCGACCCGTGCCACTCGAGTGACGCCTTCGGCCGTCCCATCCGTGTCGAGCGCCCGCCCGCGAGCACGATGCCGGCAGTGCGAGGGCCGTCCGCCAGGGGAACCCGAATGTCCTGCTCCTGTGGGCGCATGCCAGCCAGCCGTCCAAGTGTATGTATCCGTTCACGCGGCGCGGCCGAGGCTTACACCCATCCAGGCCACGAAAACTGCCCCGGACAACCGCAACTTTTCCCTTTGGGGCGTAATACAACCGGCCAGAGACCAATTTGCAGGACTAAAGGGCACGCGCGTAGAAGCCGACGCAGCCCAGGACCCAGACCCCGGAGGGGCGACCCACCCCAATGGCACTCAGCCCGACCCAGGCAGTTCGACCCCGACCACTGGCAGGTGGCCCGCACCGCCGGCTTGTGATGGCTGGCGGCACGCAGGCGCCCGAGCGGGCTCGGGCCTGGCTCCACAACGTCGCGCGCTGGCTCGACCGGGAGATCGAGCAGACGCTGGCGCTGCTGATCTCGGAGCTCGTCAACAACGCGGTCCGCCACGGCGGCGCGGGCGACGGCGAGTTGATCGAGCTCGAGCTGCGCGCAACCGCAGACGGGGTGGGCGTCGAGGTGAGCGATCCAGGCCCGGGCTTCGCGCCGCGCCAGCGCGAGCGCCCGCTCGAGGACCCGGGTGGATGGGGTCTCGTGCTCGTCGATCAGATGGCGGACCGCTGGGGGGTCACCCACGACGGCCGCACCCACGTCTGGTTCGAGCTACGCAACGGGGGTCAGGTCTAAGAATCAAGCACCTAGGTGCTTGATTCTTAGACCTGACCCCCCTGTTGCACCCTCAGCCCACCTGCTGGCTGGCGATGAACATGCCGGCCGGGTCGTACTGGGCCTTCACCGCCAGGAGTCGCTCCCACACGGCGGGCCGGAAGCCGGCTGCGACGTCCCCGGGCCGATCCGAGAAGTTGAGCACGCGTTGGCCCGGCGAGTACGGCGCCAGTTCCTGCTGGACCTTGTCGAGGTAGCTGTCGAGTGCAGGCCGGGCCGCCGGGTCGAACAGGGGTCCGACGCCGAACACGACGTGCTCGGCATCGAGCTTCGGCAGCGCGCCCGCGTTCTCGGGCTCGCGCCCGAACGCACCGCCGAGCTGGCGGACCTGAACGCCCATGAGCGGGCTGTCAGCACCGGCTCCGGCCAGCCCCACGATCGCTTCGACCGCGTCGGGGGTGAGCTCGCCTAGCGTCACGCTGTCGCCGACGCCCGGGACGGGCTCCTCCGGGTCCATGGCGAGCTGGCGCAGCGCGGGGGTCGGCTGAACTCCCCAGGTGTCCCAAACTGCCCCCTCGATCTCGCGCAGCGGGCGCATCAGCTCCTCGCCCTCGGCGGGATCGCCGATGAAGGCGCCGGTCACGTCGACGAGCGACTGCCCGCGCAGCGGCTCGGGCAGCTCCGGAATCGGCGGAAGCGTCATGAAGCGCAGCTGTGCGGTGATCTCGTCGGGCGAGCCGGCGAGCCACTCGCGGTAGGCGTGGGCGATCTCGGAGGCCATCTCGCCGGGCCAGGCGACCATCCCCGCGTAGACCTCGGCAACCGGATAGAGCTCGATCTCGAGCGCCGTCACGACGCCGAACGAGCCGCCGCCGCCACGCAAGGCAAAGAACAGCTCGGGTTCGCTGTCCGCGTCGACGCGCCGCTGCTGCCCGTCCGCGGTCACGATCTCGATCGCGCGGACGCTGTTGCACGCGAGCCCGTACTTGCGGCCTAGCCAACCGAGCCCGCCGCCGAGCGTGAAGCCGATAACTCCGGTGTCCGGGGACGAGCCGAGCAGCGCCGCCAGGCCGTGCTCGCCGGCGGCTACGGCGACGTCGGCGCCCAGCACGCCGGCATCGACGCGCGCGCGTCGGCCGGCCGCGTCGACCTCGACGCCGTTCAAGCGGCCGGTCCTCAGCAGGATCGTGTCGGTCAGCGGCGCCATCGCGCCCGCGCCGTGGCCCGTCGCCTCGGGTGCCACGCGCAGCCCGCGCTCGCGCGCGAAGTCGACCACGCGCGCGACGTCGGCCGCGTCGGCGGCCTGGACGACTGCGGCGGGCTGGAGGTCGACGCTGAGGTTCCAGGCTCGGCGGGCGTCGTCCCAGCCGTCGTCGCCGGGGAGGAACGCGTCGCCGTCGAGCTCATGGCCAAGGGTCGACAGTTCGGTGGCAGTGGTGTCAGGCACTGCAACTCCTTGTTCGGGTGAGGGTCCCTAATGAATAACGACTTTCAGCAGGACCATCAGCGCCCCGAGAAGGGCGCAACCCGCCGCGGTGGCCGCCACGCGAGGCGTCGACTCGTGCTCCTGGCGCCCCACAACGACGCCCCACCCCGCCAGCAGCACGATGCAGGAGCAGGCCGCGATCAGGATCGCCGTCTCGTCGCTGGCGCCGAACAGGCGGGCGATCAGCAGGACGATGATCGGCGGGAATGCGGACTGAACGAGCGGCCAATGGCGAGCGAGCGACTGTCGCATCTCGCGGCGCCTGTCGGCCAGGCCGGTCGCGCGGCGCGCCATCGTGTGTGCCCACGAGTGCGCGAGCCAGAAGACCACGACGGTCACTACCACCCAGAGCGCGGTGGGCCAGACCTCGGGATCGTCGTCGGGACCGGTCGCAGCGAGCAGGCCCGCCACCACGACCGTGCCGTAGATGCCGCCGGCCAGCTGCTCGGCGCGCTCCTCGAGCTCGGGCTCGGGCCTGGCGTTCACTCGGGCTGCCAGTCGCCGTCGACGTGCGTCCAGCGCCCGCCGACCATGGTTGCGACGACGCGCAGGTCACCGAGCTGCTCGGGCGCGCACTCGTAGGGGTCCCGGTCTAGGACGACGAGGTCGGCGAGCATTCCCGGCCGCAGCATCCCACGGCGGTGCTCCTGGTGCTCTAGCCACGCGGGCGCGATGCAGGTCGCGCGTAGCGCCTCGTCGAGCGTCAGCGCCTGCTCGGCCCGCCACGGCGGCCGCTCGTCGAGAGTGCGCCGCACGCCGGCGACGATGCCGGCGAGCGGGTCGAGCTCCTCGACCGGCGCGTCCGAGCCGTTGGCGAGCAGAGCCCCCGCCTCGGCCAGCGAGCGATAGGCGTAGGCGCCCCGCCTTCCCTCCCAGAGCCGGTCGGCGAGGTCGCGGTCGGAGGGCGCGTGGCTGAACTGGACCGAGGCGGTGACGCCGATCTCCGCGAAGCGCTGGAACTCCTCGGGCGCGAGTAGCTGGGCGTGCTCGATGCGTGGTCGCAGGCCGCGCGGCTGCCAGTCATCGCGGGTCGCCTCGAATGCGTCGAGCGCGGAGCGGTTCGCGCCGTCGCCGATAGCGTGGACCGCCACGGGCCAGCCCGCCCGGGCGGCGCGCCGGACGAGCTCCGCGAGGGCGGCGCTGCTCGTGATCTCGACCCCCGAGCCGTCGAGCAGCAGCGCCGTCGCCGAGCCGAGCGTGCCGTCCATGAAGCCCTTGAGGTAGCCGAGTCGCAACATGTCGTTGCCGAAGCCCGAGCGGATGCCGAGCGCGGCGAGCTCGTCGAGCCGCTCCCAGGGCAGTGACTGCCAGACGCGCGCGAGCAGCTCGTCGTCCGCGAGCAGGCGCTGGTGCACCTCGAACGATCCGAGCCAGCCGTCTTTGTCGTGCAGCGCGGTGACCCCTCGGGCGGCCGCGATCCGCATGCCCTCGCGCGACGCCTCCACCATCTCCTCGAGCGTCGGCCGCACGTAGCGGTCGCGAAAAGACCAGGCGGAGTTCTCCCGCAGGATCCCCGCCGGTCGGCCGGCCGCGTCACGCTCGACCACCCCGCCCGGCAGCTCGAGCGGCTCGTCCGCGCGCTCTAGCGCCGCGCTGTTGACCCACAGCGAGTGGTAGTCCTTCGACATCAGCGCGGTCGGCACGGCGCCGGTCACCCGGTCGAGTGCCGCCAGCTCGGGCGGCTCGGGCCAGTCGCCCTCGCGCCAGCCGAGCCCGCGCAGCCAGCCGCCCGCCGGCACCTGCGCGAGTGCCCCCTCGACGCGCTCGAGGGCCTCGTCGCGCGAGCGTGCGCCTTCGAGCCGGGCCTGACGCAGCCCGAGCGACCAGGTGGGGAAGTGAACGTGCGCGTCCGCGAAGCCGGGGATGACGCAGCGGCCGCCCAGCTCGACCCGGCGCGCGTCGGGCGCGGGGGCAGCGGCGATGACTCCGGCGCGCACCGCCAGCTGCTGCTCAGCCGGCGGGCGCTCCGGGTCCAGGGTTCTTACCGTTCCGCCCTCGAAGAAGAGATCCACGGGGCGGCATCTTGTCGAAGCAGCGCTAGCTCTTGCCGGAGACAGCGCGCTTGTACTCGAGCGGCTTGACCGCGGCCTCGATGTCCGCGCGCCGCGACTCGAGGAACGGCGGGATCGAGAGCTTCTCGCCGAGCGTCTCCAGCGGCTCGTCGACGGTGAAGCCCGGGCTCGGCGTCGCCAGCTCGAACAGCACGCCGCTCGGCTCGCGGAAGTAGATCGAGCGGAAGTAGTGGCGGTCGATCACCTCAGTGGGGTGGCCGCCGTGTGTGCGGATCTGGGCGCGCCAGGCCGGGTGCTCCTCGTCGGTCGAACCCCAGGCGATGTGGTGGACCGTGCCCGCTCCCGGAAGCCCGCGTTCGGCCGGCGACGGGTCATAGGCGTACTCGCCGCGGCGGCTCTCGCCGCGGGTCTCCCAGCCGTCATCGGTGGGCGAGAAGCCCATGCCCTGCTCGAGCAGGTAGCGGCTGCGCTCGGGATCCGACCCGTACGCGCGCACGCCGTGGAAGCCCTGAAGTGCGTGCTCGGCGGGGACCTCGGGATGCTCGGCGATCAGCGGCTCGTCCGGGACGTCGAAGATGCCAAGCTCGTGCTCAAGCCCCTCGGGATCGCGGAAGCGCAGGCGCTCACCGTCGCGCTCGCTCTCGATTCCCTGGTCGCCCAGGCGGGCGGCCCAGAAGTCGAGCGCCGCGGGCGAGCCGACGCGCCACACGATCCGGTGGATCATGCCGTCGCCCGCGCGCCCGAGCGGGGCGCCCGGGTACTCGAAGAAGGTGAGATCGAGGCCCGGCTTTGCGTGCTCGTCGCCGTAGAAGAGGTGGTAGACGGTCGGGTCATCCTGGTTGACCGACTTCTTGACCATGCGCAGGCCGAGCACGCGCGTGTAGAAGTCGACGTTGGCCTGGGCGTCGCCGGTGATCGCCGTGATGTGATGGATGCCATTCAGCTTCATGTCCGTCCCCTCACAAACTCCCTCGAAGTAATTGCTTGCGCAACTATATCACGCCCTCGCGGTCGCGTCGCGACGGCGAAGCCGAGCGCGCTGAGGCTGACGATCGTCGCGCCGCCGGCGATCACAGCGCGGGCGCCGAACGCCTCCGCGACCGGCCCTGCGATGAACAGGCCGACCCCCGCGGCGGTGGTGCTCGCCGTGATGAACGCGAGCATCGTCTTGGCGCGCAGCGGCTCCGCCACCGAAAGGGTCACAAACGTGTTGGCGGGCGCGTTCGCCACCGGGTTGGCCAGCCCGGAGAGCGCCATCCCCGCAGCGAGCACGAGCGGCGGCAGCGGCGCGGCCACGACCCAGAGCGGGGCCGCCTGCGCCACGAGCGCCCACCTGATCAGCCTGACCGGCTCGCGCGACGACAACCGCAGGGCCGGCACGGTTCCCGCGAGCGCACCGGCACCCCAGGCCGCGAGCAGCAGACCGGCCAGACCTGCGTTGCGGTCGTACACGCTGAAGACAAGTACCGGGACGGCGAGGAAGACGCCCTGCATCGCCAGGTCGATGCCCGCGTAGGCAAGCGTGAGCGGCCGCAGCACCCGCTCGCGTGCGAGCTCGCGGGCGCCGTCCCAGAGGCCGCCGCGCTCCTCCGCCTGCGGCGCGGCCCCGTCCGCGACAGCCGGGACCAGCGTCGTCACGAGCAGCGCCGAGAAGGCGTAGCTGGCGGCGTCGATCACGAGCACGGCGGGTGCCCCCAGCGCGGCCACTAGCAGCCCCCCGAGCGCGGGCCCGAGCACCATCGGCAGGCGGTTGGCCGCCTGCAGCACGGCGTTGCCGCGCGTGAGGTCGTCGGCCGCCTCGCCGAGCAGGGTGGGCAGGATCGTGCGCTGGGACGCGAAGTGCGCCGGGAAGAAGGCGCCCGCCAGGAAGGCAAGGCCGAGCAGCACGCCGAAGTCGAGCGCCCCGAGCCAGTAGAGGACCGGGACCGCCGCCACGATCGGGATCCGCGCCGCGTCGCAGGCGACGATCGTGCGCCGCGGGCCGAGCCGGGCCGCTATCGACCCGCTCGGGATCCCGAGCAGCGCCATCGGCACCCACTCGACGGCCGCCACGAGCCCGGCCTTCGCCGCCGACCCGGTCGTCGTCAGGACGAGCCAGGGCAGCGCGATCGCGGTCATGCACGCCCCGGTGGTCGACACGATCTCGGCGGCCAGCAGCGGCCGCAGGCCGGTCGCCCGCGGGATCACGGCAGCGGCCCGCGCTGCGGAAAGGCCTGCAGCAGCACCGCCACACGCTCGGCGTCGTCGCCGTCGGGGCCCGCGTCGCGGTAGCGCATGATCGTCGCGAGCAGCTCGGCGCTGAGCGCCTTGAGCTGGGCCGGGGTCAGCCGCATGTGGATGTCGGACAGCTCCCACGCGTCGTGCCACGCGGGGCTCCAATCGTCGAGCTCGTCGATCCAGCCGGCGAGCCAGCGCGCATAGTCCGCCCCGACGCGCCGCGCGAACGCGCGGTGGGCCTCGGCGTCGCCGGGATCGCCGCCGACGAACTCGCCCGTGGACCAGTCAGTCAGCTCATGGACGGCTCGCCACCAGCGCTCGCGGCCTCCCTCGTGGCCGGGGTCGTCCTCGACCAGGCCATAGCGGGCGAGCTGTCGCAGGTGGTAGCTCGTGGCGCCGGAGCTCTCGCCGCAGCGCCGGCCGAGCATCGAGGCCGTCGCCGGCCCGTCGATGCGGAGCGCGGCGAGCAGCGTCCCGCGCAGCGGATGGGCGAGGGCGCGCAGCGCCTCCGGGTCGGAGAGGTGATACGTCCGCATTGCAAAGACATCTTTGCAAAGTTATCTTTGCGATGCGCTTCTGACCCGCAGCACCGCCTGCATGCCGAGCTCGCGATGGCCGGGCAGCGAGCAGTAGACCGTGTAGCGCCCCCGCCGCATCAGCCTGGCCGTAACGCTCGCCGTCTCGCCGGCGCCGAGCTCCGGCAGGCGGGCGCGCGTGACGCCGCGAGCGTTCCGCACCACGAAGTCATGGCCGTCCTCGCCGAAGTTCTTCACGTTGAACTTGACGAGGCCGGCGGGCACCCAGGGCCGGTAGAGGGCGATCCGCCACTCCCGCTCGCCGACGCCCACGGCGGTGGGCCGCGCCACCGCGGCGGCGGGCGCGCTCAGCACGATCGCGGCCGCGAGCAAACCGAGCGCGCGCCTCACCGGGTCAGCTGCACGCGACCGAAGCCCTCGGAGCGCGGGATCACCGCGCTCGCGTCCGTGCCGAGCCACTGCTCGAGCAGGCTCGAGTACACGCGCCTGAAGTCGATCGTGACCCTGAGGTTGTCGTCGTCGTCGAGCTGGCCGAGGCTCGGGTACTCGCTGTGCACTCCCGGCAGCGCCCGATCGCCCTGCACCCAGGCGAGGCCGCCCGCGCCGTGGTCGGTGCCGGTGTCGTTCTCCTCGGGCCGGCGGCCGAACTCTGACCAGACGAAGGTGAGCACCCGTTGGGACACGCCGCGCACCTCGAGGTCCGCCTGGAACGCCGCCAGGCACTGGCTGACCTCGGCAAGCAGCGGCCCGAGCTCCACCTGGTTGTCATGCGTGTCGAAGTCGCCGCGCATCTCGACGTCAGCGACGCGGATGCCGAGCGGCTGCTGGATCATCGCGGCGAGGTAGCGCAGGCGCTCGCCGAAGTCGCTCTGCTCGGGGTAGGCGATCGTCGAGGCGAGCGGGTCGATGCCGTCGCGCTCGCGGTAGGGCTCGAGCCGGTCGGCCACGCCCTTCGCGAGTCGGGCCGCCGTCCGAGACGCCCTCAGCGCGTCCGAGCCGCCGCGCGCCCGGCCGAGCCGGCCGTAGGCTGCCATCGCCTCGTCGTAGGGCTCGCCCCAGACGTCGCGGATCCAGAAGCCCGCGTCGCCGGGCGACGACACCGCGGCGGCCGGGGCGCGCGCCGAGCGCATCACGGGGGAGAGGCCCCAACCCATCGAGAGCCCCTGCAACGGGTTGTCGCGCCCGCCCGCGCGGTCGAGCCAGCGCCCGAGCCAGCCCGGCGCGGCGTTGGCGGTGATCAACCCGGTCTCCCAGAAGTGGCGCGAGTGGAAGTGCGACAGGTCCGGGTTGGCGTAATCGATGCCCGGAAGGAAGCCCACCTTGCCGCGCTCGAAGAGTCCCTTGACGCCGCCGCCGAGTCCCTCGGCCAGAGAGGGATGGACCCCGAACGCCGCCCCGCCGAGCGGGAGTCCGGCGATCTTCAGCTTCGGATGCAGGTCCGCGTAGCGCCCGTAGTCGTGCAGTGGCACGAGCGTGTCCAGCAGGTCGACCCCACCCGGCAGGAAGACCGACACGAGCACGGGCGCGTCGGGTGCGGCGGCGGCCTCGGCGGCCGCCGCCTCGAAGACTCGCTCCAGGGGCATCGCCTTCACGCCATAGAGAGCGAGGCCGGCGCCCAGCCCGGCGCCCAGGATCTGCCGGCGGGTGAGTGCCGGGCCGCCCAGGTAGTCGCGGCGGACCTGCTCGGAGCTGCGGTGGAAGTCGTCACAGGCGCGGTGGCGGCTCATCAGTGCACCTGGGCGTCGGGTCCGCAGAGCAGGAGCTGGCGCAAGACGCGCTGGCACATGTCGGCGCGCGTCTGCTTGTCCTGGCGCCAGCGCCCGCCGGGCAGCTTCTCGCGGTCATCGAGCAGCCGGCGCGCGATCCGCAGCAGCTCGGCATCGGTCGCGCGCGAGGTCCAGGGCTCACCGACCGCGCGCCGTGCACGCGCGACGGCGCGCGCGGGCGAAAGGTTCGCCGGCGTCGACCGGTCCTCGACCTTCAGCTTCGGCGTGTCGAGCAGGTAGTTGGCCGCGTCGAAGCGGATGTGCATCGAGTTGGACGAGAGCCAGGCCGTGCCCCACTCCCAGCCCGCCACCGAGGGCGGCCTGAAGAGCTGCTGGCCCATTCCCTGGAGCAGCCAGCCCCAGCTGTCACGCTCGACGCCCTGCGCGGTGCTGCGCAGGGCACCGGCGAGGAACACCACCGGCGCCTTGACCATCGTCGGCTCGTCGAGCCGGCGGTAGAGCGCCGGGTGGGCGAGGATCGCGGCGACGACGGGCTTGATTCGGTGACCAGAGCGCCGGTAGGTACGCGCGAGCTGGTTCTTAGTGGCGCGCGGGATCGGCGTCGCCACGAAGAAGCTCCAGAGCTTCTCCACGAGGAACGGCGCGTGCGCGGGGTGACGCACGCAGAGCGCGAGCACATCGCGCCAGTCGAAGCGCCCACGCTTGCCGAGAATGCGCTTACGGCCGCTGTCGTGGTACTCGCGGTCGTAGTAGGTACGCACGCTGCCGTCGTCGTTCCAGTCCGCGCGGAACCCGGTGAGCGCGCGCGCCGCCTCGCGGATGTCGCGCTCCGAATACCCGCGCGCGAGCGTGTACAGCTCCATCAGCTCGCGCGCGAAGTTCTCGTTCGGGGCCTCCGGATCGGAGTTGGCGAGCGACAGGTGAAGGAGCATCGCCGGGTCGGTGGTGATCTCGCGCAGCAGCACCGGGAAGGCGCCCAGTGCGTGGCGGCGCAGCGTCCGGTTCTGCGCGAGCATCATCGGCGTGTCCTGATCGGTGGTGGCGAAGTGGTCGTGCCAGAAGAGCGTCAGCTTCTCCTGCAGCGGCCGCGGCGAGCTGACCATACGGTCGAGCCACCAGAGCGCGTCGTGGCTCCACTCGTTGAGGGGGTCGAGCCGCCCCTCCTCGGTGCGCGGCGGCGGGACGCGTGGCAGCGGCGCCGTTCCGCCGTTCAGGAGCCAGCGGATCGTGGCCGCCTTGCCGCGCCGGGCCCAGTGGGCGGCCTCGCGCGGCGTGGCGCCGAAGCCGGCGCGCCAGAAGAGCCGGCGCACGTGGCGCTCGGTCCAGCCGTCGGGACGCCGCCGCCCGCGCTTGCGACGGCGCCTCACGGCCGAACTCCGCGCGCCTTGGGGCCCTCGTGCAGCTCGTGCCGGATGAGCTCGTGGGCGCGGTCGGCCCAGTCGCAGAGGATCGGGCGCGTGTCGCGCGGGTCGATGATCTCCTCGACGCTGAAGCGCTCGGCCGTCCGGAACGGTGACGTGACCGCCTCGAGCCGCGCCGCGATCTCGTCCCGCAACGCCAGCGGGTCCTCGGCCGCCTCGAGCTCGCGCCGGTAGGCCGCCTCGAGTCCGCCCGCCAGCGGCAGCGAGCCCCAGTTGCCGGACGGCCAGGCGAAGCGCAGATTGAGCCGCGAGCCGTCGCCGTGGCCCGCGCCCGCGACGCCGTACACCTTGCGGACGAGGATCGAGACCCAAGGAACGGTCGCCTGGACCACGGAGAAGAGACCGCGGGCGCCGCGCCGGATCGTGCTCGCCCGCTCGGCCGCGCTGCCGATCACGAAGCCCGGCACGTCGACGAAGTTGACGACCGGCAGGTGGAACTGGTCGCAGGTGTCCACGAAGCGAGCCATCTTGTCGGCGGCGTCGGCCGTAACCCCGCCGCCGTAGTGCTCGGGGTCCGAGGCGAGTACGCCCACCGGCCGGCCGCCGAGCCGCGCCAGGCAGGTGATCGTCGGGCGGCCGAAGGCGGCGCCCAGCTCGAACACGGAGCCGCGGTCGAGCACGTGCTCGAGAATGCGGCGCATCTTGTAGGTCCGGCGCGGGTCGCGCGGCACGATCGAGAGCAGCTCCTCCTCGCGCCGCTCCGGCGCGTCGGTGGCTGGGGCGATCGGCGCGGCCTCCCAGACGTTCTGCGGCAGGTAGGAGAGGAAGCGGCGCAGCTGGTCGAGCGCGTCGTCCTCGTCCGCGGCGACGTTGTCGACCGCCCCGGCACGCGCCTGCGTGCGCGCGCCGCCGAGCTCCTCCTTGTCGGGGGTCTCGCCGAGGCCGGCCATCGCCACCACCGGCGGCCCGGCCACGAACAGCTGCGCCGTGTCCCTCACTATCACCGAGAAGTGCGAGCAGACGACCCGCGCCGCGCCGAGGCCCGCGGTCGGGCCAAGCGCGGCGGCCACCACCGGCACGATCGACTGGTTCTCGACGACGAGGTCGAAGCCCGGCAGCGGCGGCACGTACGAGAAGCCCATCTGCTCGAGCGTCTTCACCGATCCGCCCCCGCCGGTGCCGTCCACCAGTCGGACGAGCGGGAGGCGCAGGTCGTGAGCGAGCCGCTCCGCGTAGACAGTCTTCTCCCAGATCGCCGCGTCGGCCGCGCCGCCGCGGATCGTGAAGTCGTCGCCCTGGACGACCGCGCGGCGGCCCTCGATGCGGCCCTGGCCGATGACGGTGTTGGCCGGAAGGAAGTCGGTCAGCGTGCCGTCGTCCGCGTACGTACCGCGCCCCGCGAGTGCGCCGGTCTCGTGAAAGCTGCCGTCGTCGAACAGCCGCTCGATCCGCTCGCGGACCGTCAGGCGCCCGGAGGCGTGCTGGCGCGCGACGCGCTCGTCGCCGCCCATGCGCCGGGCGAGCCCCTCGCGCCGACGCAGCTCCTCGAGCTCGGGCTCCCACGTCATCGGCGCGGGAGGCTATCCGCGCCCCGTGCCTATGCGCCGAACGCCTCGCGGGTGGCCCGGAGCCGGTGCTCTTCGAGCCCGCGCTGCTGCCTCTCGGCGCGCTCGATGAGCCGGTCGAGTGCAGCGACGTCGAGCGCCGGCTCGCCGTCCGCCAGCAGCCGCAGCGCCTTCCAGCCGGCTAGCTTGCCGGTTACGCCAAGCGCGAGCCCCTCGAGCTCGACGAGCCGGCTCAGCGGCGAGTAGCCGCGCAGCTGCCCGTTCAGCTTGAGGCGCCCCACCTTCTCGAGGACCCACCCGCCCGCGACCTTGGCGGGGTCACGGCGGATGCCGAGCGTGTCCATGATCTCGACGAATGCCGCGCGGTCCTCATCGATCTCCTTCGTGAGCTCGGCCAGAAAGCGTCCGTAGTCGGTTCCCTGGTTCTGACTGCAGGCCCGTCTGACCAGCTCGAGGCCGACGGTCGAGCCGGCGAGGTGGTCGTTCATGTAGATGCCGAGCAGCTTCTTGTTCACCCGCGGACCGTACCCGAGGAGCGAGGCGCGTACGCTGGGCGGATGAGCGCGCCCCCCAGCGAGCTCGAGCTGGCGCTCGCCGATGCCGGCGGCGTCGGCGCCCCGCGCGAATACGGCGCCCGCCTGCGCCAGCTGCTGGGGGCGGAGCTCGAGCGCGGTGCCGGCGAGCTCGGCCAGGCGCGCAGCGGGCGCGAGCAGCCGATCGCCGTGGCCGTGGCCGCGCGTGCGGAGGCGCTGCTCGCCGCGCTTCCGCTCGACCCGCGCCTGCGCGCGGACCCTGCGGCCGTTCCCGACCGCGGCTTCGAGCTGGCGGCCGGGGCGGTCGGGGCGCTCGTCGAGGCCTGCGAGCCGGACGCTCCGCGCTCGAGCGCGGACCTCGCTCTGCTCATGGGGGACGACGGCGGCTTCCTCGTGCTCGTCTACCCAGCCGACGACGAGGGCTGGCGGGTGGAGTTCGCGCGCGAGGCGCTCGACGAGGCCTGCCGCCACATCGACCGGCTTCGCGCCCGGACGCTCGCGCTGCCCGGCCACGTGCTAGACCCAGCCGACCTGCGCCCTCCGACAGGGGCGACGCACCCGCTGCGGGTGGCCGAGACGATCAGCCGCCTGGGCGGCTCGCCGCTCGACGGCGACTCGGCCGAGGTCCTCGAGGATCAGGTGCTGGCCGTGCTCGAGCCGGCCGGCGCCATAGCTCGTGCGCACGACGACCCGGACCCGCGCCGGCGCGTCATGCGCCGCATCCTCCAGCGACTCGACGGGATGGGCAAGTGGGGCGGCTACCACACCGCCTTTGACCACGTGGCGCGCGGCTTCGCCGGTAACGAACGCCAGCTCGCCAACGACGTGGGGGAGGAGCTCCTCGCCGCCGGCCTGCTGGCGTCCAAGCCGAGCGTCGGACAGCGTCACGTCTTCCTCAACCCGCGCCGGGCGGGGGACATCCGCCGGCTGATCGAGACGGGCGAGGTCCCTCCGGAGCTCGACTGAGCTAGTCCTTGGGCGTGACCTCGAGGCGGCCGTTGTCGGCCACGCTCAGGCTGCGCCGGCCGGCCGCCAGCTCAACGAGCTCGTTCCCGACGAGCTCGCGGCGCCACCCGTGCGCGACGCGCAGCCCGCCGCCGTTCTCGCCGCGGCGCAGCGCCGACATCAGCTGGGCCAGCTCCGCCTGTGTGGCGATTAGCTCGACGGCGACGCCGGATTCGGTCGAGCGGTGGCGAACGAGCGCCTGCGCGAGCGACACGACCGGCGCGTCCGAGGAGTCGCGCGGCGGCGGCTCAGGCGGCGGCTCCGGCGGGGTGCGCTTGCGCCCGCGGGCGATCGCCTGCAGCAACGCGTCGCCGCGGCGGTGGAAGGTCTGCGGCGGCAGCCCGCGGATCTGCTCGAGCGCCGCCCGGTCGCGCGGCGTGCGGCGCGCGATCTCGACGAGCGCCTGGTCTGGCATCACGGTGCTGGGCGGCCGGTCCGCCGCGCGTGCCGTGTCCTCGCGCCATTCGGCTAGCTCGCGGGCCACCGCGCGCCCGGTGTCGGACAGGCGGCCGAGCCGCGGCAGCCGTTCGTAGGCCCGCTCGTGCGTGCGTTCGTCGCTCGACTCGCCGACGAGCCGGCTCTCCTCGCGTGCCCAGTCGAGCCGCCCCCGTTCGGCCAGCCGCTTCTCGAGCTCGGTTCCGAGCTCGAGCAGCAGCCGGGCGTCGTCGGCCGCGTACTCGAGCTGCTGCGCGCTGAGCGGGCGCCGGTCCCAGCGGGTGAAGCCCTCGCTCCCCTTCAGCTTCAGATTCAGCACCTTGCGGACGAGCGACTCGTAGCCCTCCTGGTTGCCGAAGCCGAGGAATCCGGCGGCCACCTGGGTGTCGAAGACGTTCGTGATGTCCGTGCCCCAGGTGCGCCGCAGGATCGCGACGTCCTGGCGACCGGCGTGCACCACGACCTCGATGGCGGGATCGGCCAGCACCTGCGCAAGCGGGGCCGGGTCGAGCTCCTGCTCGATCGGGTCGAGCACCTCCGTCCGCACGCCGTCCGGGGCATCCGGGTCAGGCACGGCGACCTGCGCCAGGCAGAGCAGCGCCTGGTAGCGGCGCTCCGAGACGAACTCGGTGTCGATTGCGAGCCGGCCACCGGCCCGCGCGCGCTGGGCAAGCTCCGATACCACGTCCATTTCAGCGCCTGGAGATCAGGAAGAAGTAGATGAGCTGGCCAAGCGAGGCCACGAACCCGGCGACGTAGGTGAGCGCAGCCGCCCGCAGCACGGAGCGCGCCCCGTCGAGCTCGTTTGGGGCGAGCAGGCTCTGCGACTCGAGCGCCACGAGCGCGCGCTTGGAGGCATCGAACTCCACGGGCAGCGTCACGAGCTGAAAGAGCACGACGGCGGCGAACAGCACGAGCCCGACGGTCACGAGCCCGGTCGCGCCGATGACGAGGCCGATGATCACCGGCAGGAACCAGAGCGACTGGCCGAACTGTGCCGCCGGCAGCACCGTCTGGCGTACGCGCATCGGCCTGTAGTTGCGCGCGTCCTGGATGGCGTGCCCGGCCTCGTGGGCCGCCACGCCGAGCGCAGCCACCGTCGCCGCCTGGCCGACGTTCTCGGACAGGTTGAGCGTGCGCGAGCGCGGGTCGTAGTGGTCGGTCAGGTGCCCGGCGATCGGCCGGATCGTGACCCCGTCGAGGCCCGAGTAGCGGATGACCGCGGCGGCCGCCTGCGCCCCCGTGAGACCGCCCCGGGTCGGCACCTCGCTGTAGCGGTTGAAGGTCGACTTGACCCGCATCTGCGCCCACAGCCCGAACAGCAGCGGCACACCTGCGCAGATCAGCCAGATCCAGAGCCCTTCCACCGTCGAGGACCCTAGCTGAGCGGCTGCTCGTAATACTCGGGAGCAGTGCTACTCGCCACCTTCTTCGCGAGCGTCGCCGCGCTGGCGCCTGCCGGCGCGGCGCTGCCCCCGCGGGCCGAGACGATCGGAACCACCGCCGAGGGCCGCCCGATCCGCGCCGAGCTCGTCGGCAGCCGGCGCGCGCGGACGAAGATCCTGGTGGTCGGCTCGATTCACGGCAACGAGCCCGCCGGCCGCGCGATCACGCGCCGGCTGCGGCGCGTGCGGCCGCCGAGCGGCACCGCCTTCTGGGTCATCGACGATGCGAACCCGGACGGCAGCGCCGCTGGGTCGCGGCACAACGCCCACGGCGTCGACCTCAACCGCAACTTCCCCTATCGCTGGCAGCCGCAGGACGGCGTGTACGAGTCCGGGCCCGGCCCCGCCTCGGAGCCCGAGACGCAGGTGCTGCAGCGCTTCATCGAGCGCGAGCGGCCGCGCGTGACGCTCTGGTACCACCAGGCCCTGCGAATGGTCGTGGCGGCCGAGGGCGACGCGAAGCTCGAGCGGCTCTACGCGCGCGGCTCGGCGCTGCCGCGCAAGCGCCTGCCGGCCTACCACGGGACCGTGAGCTCGTGGCAGAACTCGAGCTTCCCGGACGACACGGCGTTCGTCGTGGAGCTGCCCGGCGGCCGGCTCGATCCGCCCGGCGTCCGACGGCACGCGCGCACGGTGCGCTCGCTGGCCCGGGCAATCGCGCCGCCGCGGGTGGCGCGCAAGCGGATCCCGTACGGCCCGGAGCGGCGCGCGCAGATGGCCGCCTATGCGCAGCGCCACTACGGGATCGACGACTACCGGCTGCGCGACCCGAAGGTGATCGTCGAGCACTACACGGTCACCGACACGTTCCCACCGGTGTTCAACTACTTCTCGGTCAATCAGCCGGACCCGGAGCTGCACGAGCTGCCCGGGGTGTGCTCGCACTATGTGGTCGATCGCGACGGGACTGTCTACGAGCTCGTGCCGCCGCGCATCATGTGCCGGCACACGGTCGGGCTCAACTACACGGCCATCGGGATCGAGCACGTGGGCCAGAGCGACGCGCAGGTGATGGGCAACCCGAGCCAGCGTGCGGCGTCGTTGCGGCTCACGCGGATGCTGCAGGGGCGCTACGGGATCTCGACCAAGAACGTGATCGGCCACAACGAGAATCGCTCGAGCCCGTTCCATCGCGAGCGGGTGGCAAGCCTGCGCAGCCAGACCCACGGGGATTTCCCGAAGCCCGTGATGGATGGCTACCGGCGCCTGCTCCGGCGGCTGCCGGCGCCGGCGAGCCTGCGCTAGGCGCGCCTTCCACGTAGCCGCCAGACGCCGTAGCGCACCAGCAGGACGGTGATGTCGGCCAGCACGCTCCACAGATGGCCGATCGGTCCCGTCACGAACCATGCCTTCAGCTGCTCGGGGGGGCGGCGTCTCACCGGGGGCACTGAGGGGCAAGGTACAGCGCGGCTCCACTATCGTCAGCGCACCTATGGCGACCGCTGTGACCACCAAGACGACCGAGCTCGACGACTCGCGCGTGCGCGTCGACGTCGAGGTCGAAAGCGGCGCGCTCGAGCGCGAGATGGAGACCGCCGCGGCGGCGATCGGCCGCGACATGCGCGTGCCCGGGTTCCGCAGCGGCAAGGTGCCGGCGCAGGTCGTGATCCGCCAGGTCGGGCGCGAGGCCGTGCTCGACGAGGCCGTCCGCCGCGCCCTGCCGGGCTGGTACGAGGATGCGATCCACGAGGCGGGCATCGCCACCGTCGGCGATCCCAAGATCGACCTCGCCGACCTGCCCGAGAAGGGCTCGCCGCTCGCCTTCTCGTTCGAGGTCGGGGTGGTGCCGCCGGCGCAGCTGGGCGACTACCGAGGCATCGAGGTGGGCCGCCGCGAGCCCACAGCCAACCCGGACGAGGTGGAGGCCGAGCTCGAGCGCATGCGCGAATCGGTCGCGTCACTGGAGACGGTCGACCGCGAGGCCGCCGACGGCGACTTCGTGGTGATGGACTTCGTCGGCCGCATCGACGGCGAGGAGTTCGCCGGCGGCGAGGCGCGCGGCCACGTCGCGGAGCTTGGCGCAGGCAGGCTCATCCCCGGCTTCGAGGAGCAGCTGCGCGGCGCCGGCGCCGGTGACCAGCGCGAGGTCGCCGTGACCTTCCCCGAGGACTACCAGGCCGAGCAGCTCGCCGGCAAGGACGCCGTCTTCACGGTCGACGTCAAGGAGGTCAAGGAGAAGCAGCTGCCCGAGCTGGACGACGACTTCGCGGTCGAGGCGGGCGGCTACGACTCCCTGGACGAGCTCCGCGCGGAGATCGAGGAGCGAATCAAGCAGGCTGAGGAGCGCGCCATCGAGGGCGAGTTCCGCGAGGCGGCCGTCGACGCCGTCGTGGCCACCTCCAAGATCGAGATCCCGCACGAGCTCGTCCACTCGAAGGCACACGAGATGTGGCACCGCACCGCCCGGCGGCTGGCGGCCCAGGGCGTCGACCCGGCCCGCTACCTCGAGATGGCCGGCAAGACCGAGGAGGAGCTGGTCGTCGAGTCCGAGGAAGACGCCGAGACCGCCCTGAAGCGCGAGGCCGTGCTGGCGGCCATCGTCGAAGCCGAGGGCATCGAGGTAGACGAAGACGAGGTGAACGAAGCGCTGCGGGCCGCCGCGCCGCCAGACGCCTCCGAGAAGCAGCTCAAGCGCGCGCTGAAGCGCGCCCGCTCCCAGGGCGCCGAAGAGGCCCTCCGCGAGGACATCGCGATGCGCAAGGCGGTCGACCTCATCGTCGACAACGCCAAGCCGATCCCCCTCGAGCAGGCAGCCGCCCGCGAAGCGCTGTGGACGCCCGACAAGGACGAAGAGGGCGCCGGCAGCGGCAAGATCTGGACGCCGGGCTCGTAGACGTCACACAAGCGTTACGCCTGTAACCCACAGGTGCGCCGGCGCCGTGGAGAGTGCGGCCCATGCCGGAGGCCTTCGACATAAGTCAACGAGCGGTTGACCTATGTCGAGAGCTTCCACGCGAGGCGGCGATCGTCGAGTTTGCGCGGATGCAGCACGGCGTGATCACAACCGCCCAGCTCGCGGCGTTCGGACTGGGCAAAGCAGCCGTGGCAAGGCGGGCAAGCGACGGTCGGCTGTTCCGCGTGCACATCGGCGTGTATGCCACCGGACGTCCCGACCTCACCCCGTTGGGCCGCCGCATGGCCGCGGTTCTCGCGTGCGGTCCGACGGCCGTCCTCTCTCATCGCTCTTCCGCTGCACAGCACGGCCTGCTCTCGGACGCGAGAGACGTGCATGACGTGACGATCGCCGACAGACGGATCCGGCCCCGCAACGGCATCCGAGTCCACTCCAGCACCACCCTCACTGCCCCGGACACCACCACGGTCGACGCAGTCCCGTGCACGTCTGTCGCGCGGACGCTCGTCGACCTCGGCGACCGCGAACCGCCGCGACTCGTCGAGCGTGCTCTCGAGCAGGCCGAAACACACGGGGTCTTCGATCTGGCGGCGGTGGAGGATGTGCTCAAACGGGTTGGCCCTCGGCGCGCCACCGGCGTCCTGCGGCGCCTGCTCGCGGAGCTCGGCGGGCCGACCCTCACCGACCGCGAGCTCGAGGAGCTCTT
>Ga0081538_10000759_pt1 | contig 35225 bp, 36 predicted proteins | sample TabmetS5T2R1_FD_71022 | JGI IMG/M metagenome (GOLD analysis project Ga0081538, IMG submission 71022) | Tabebuia heterophylla rhizosphere microbial communities from the University of Puerto Rico - S5T2R1 | ecosystem: Host-associated > Plants > Roots > Rhizosphere ...
GCGGTGGTGCAGGCGGTCCCGGCCCCCGAGCCGAGCCTCCCCGAGCTCGCGACCCACTGCAAGGCGTCGCTGGCCGGGTACAAGGCGCCCAAGCACCTCGTCCTCGTCGAGCGCGTCGTGCGGTCGCCGTCCGGCAAGGCCGACTACCGCTGGGCACGCGACACCGCCGAGAAGGCGGTCGGCGGCTGACCTCCGCCCCCACGCCCCCGCGCGAACGGCGGCGCTCCGGCGCAGCTCACCGTCAGGGCAGGTAGCAGAGCGCCCGCCACTCACCGGTGCGCGGCCAGCGGCAGAGCACACCGGTGGCGCCGACCAGCCACACCAGCGCCCGGTCGAGGTCGGCGCGCTCCGAACCGCCCGCGATCGCCACCACCAGGCCCCGCTTGGGATGGTCCTGCAGCACCCGCCACCCGGCCGGGACGGGCGCCCCCCGCTCGTCCAGGAGCCGCACCGCCTTGGGACCCTCGGGATGCACGATGCCGGCCGTCGCCGGCTCGCGTCCGTGGGGGGGAGACCAGGTGCCCATGGGCACGGTCGGGCCCCGGCTCCCGAGCAGCGAGGCGAGCGGGCTCCGGTCCGGCGGGGGGAAGTCCAAGTCCAGCCCCGGGGTGAGGTTCATCCAGCCACCCTGCGCCGACGCCATGTCCGCCATCCGGTCGATTACCGCGCCCCGCGCGTCCTCGCGGAACTCCACGATCAGCGGTTCCCTCGGCATCCCTCCACCGTAGGCACGACTACCCTCCACCCGATGCCGGGGGTCGTCGAGGTCGAGCATGATCGGTCGGCAGTCCCGGCCGAGGCGGCTCACCAGGACGGTGGGGAGGGGATCTCACGCAGAGACAGCCTGCGATGGCCGCTGGTCGCGCTGGCGCTGGCCCTGGCACCGCTGGCGGTCTCCGCCGTGGCCCTCGCCGTCGCCGTCGGCCGCGATTACCGGCCCGAGGGGGACATCGCCATCGTCGAGATGACGACCCGGGCGGTCGGCGACCACTGGCCACTGATCGGGAACCATTCACGGGACGGTTGGCACCACCCCGGTCCGGCCCTCCTCTACGTCTTGGCGGTGCCCTATCGGTTGCTCGCGGGCTCGTCGATCGCTCTGCCTCTCGGTGCCCTGGCGATCAACGGCGCGTCCGTCGCCGGCATGGCGGTCGTGGCCCGCCGGCGGGGCGGCGCTCCGCTCCTGCTCATCACCCTGTTGGGCTGCGCCCTCGTGATGCGATCGTTCGGCCCCGAGCAGCTGCGCCTACCTTGGCACGCCTGGGTGACGGTGTTTCCCTACGGCCTCCTGGTGTTCCTCACCTGGGCGATGGCCTGCGCCGATCGCTGGGCCCTGCCGGTGGCCGTTCTGGTCGGCTCGTTCGTGGCGCAGACGCACGTGGGGTACGTAGCGCTGGCTCTGCCTCTCGTGGCGTTCGGTGCCGCGTGGCTGTTGGCGACCCACCGGAACGACCTCGCGCGGCTCCGGTGGCCGTCCCTGTGTGCCCTGGCAGTTGCGGTGCTCGCGTGGCTTCCCCCGGTCGTCGACGAGCTCACGAACGATCCTGGCAACGCCACGCTTCTGGTTCGCTGGTTCCGCGAGGGTGGGACCAACCACGACGAGTCGCACACGCTGCTCGAGGGTTGGCGGGTCGTCAGCGCCCAGTTCGCACCGGCGCCCGAGTGGGTTGCCGGGACGTGGCCCGCCAACTTCATCCAGGAGCCGATGTACGTGTCGGACCCGGTTGTGCCCGTGTTGTTGGTCGTTGTCGCACTCGCGGTCGCCTTGCTGTGGGGGAGGCGGGTGGCGAACTCGAGGCAGCTGATCGTCGTGTGGGCGGTGGCGTCGGTGATCGGCATCGTCGCGACGGCCCGTACCATCGGACCGCTTTTCGCCTACCGGTTCGGATGGTCGCGCATGCTCGGCATGGTGGCGGGCGTGATCGGGGCATGGGCCGTCTTGCAGGCCGTGGCCGAGTGGCGACCGGCACTCGGGCGGCGGGTCCTGCGGCCGATCGCCGTGATGGGGATCGCCGTGCTGGCGGTGGTCGGCTCGGTGGCGCACGTGCGGGCGGGCGTGCCCCAGGAACGTGCATCTGCCATCATCCGAGAGCTCGCGCCCACGGTTGTGGCGGAGGTCCCGCCGGGTGAGGGCGAGGTCGTCGTCCAGGGCATCGGTTTTCTCGGGTTGTCGTACGCCTCGGGACTCGTGCTCCAGCTCGAGCGCCACGGCATCGACGCCGGTCAGCGACAGCGCCAGCCGCGCCGGCCCGAGGAGCTACACGTCTTCGCCGGCGGGCCCATTCGCGCCCGTTTCACCCTCGCGTTCGACTCCGACATTGTTGACCTGGCAGCCACGCCCACATTGCGCCTCGTGGCGCTCTCTGGCGACCTCTCACTCGACGAGCTGAGGGCCGCGGACGCGGCGCGCAAAGAGCTCGATGCCGTGATGACGGGGAAGCGGACGGCAGATGAAGACCGGGTCGAGACGCTGCTCCGGTCCGCACGGGCTTCACACACCAGCGTCGGGGTCTTCATCGAGGTGCCCCCGGCTGCGCCCTAGGCTGCGCGGCCATGGAGGTGGAAGCGGCGGTTCGCGAGGCGCTCGAGGTGCAGGTCCTGGAGCACGAACCCGGCCAGGCGGCCCTAACGCTGCGCGACGCGGTGGACAAGCTCGGCCCGGAGGCGGTGGCGGGTGGGCTGCTCGACGCCGCCGCCGTGGCGCTGCGCCGGATGGTGGCCGACACCGACGAGACGCTCGAGCTCGACGAGCTGCTCGAGCGCATGGCCGTCGACGGCGCCGTGGCCCCCGACAGCGTCGACGTGCTGGCGCGGATGATGACGGCGGCGGCGGCGACGGCAGGCGGGATCCGGCCCGCCGCGGACCCGGTCGTGGCCGACCTGGGGGCCGAGCGGGCGCTGTTCGGCGCGTGGCTCGCGCTCCTGTCCATCGTGCGCATCGTGGCGATCAGCCTCGAGCGCACCGAGGTCGATGTCACCGAGGAGATCGTCTCGGCCCTGGGCGCGCCATAGTCGCTAACGTCGGCGCGCGATGGGGGGAACACCGGGACGCGATCCCTTCGCGGGCGGCGACCAGGCGTACCTCCGCGACGTGCAGTACCGCGACAGCACGCGCCTGGCCGCCCGCGCCCGCCTTCACGTCAAGTACGGCACGGCCCGGATCGCATGGTTCCCGTGGGTGGCGACGCAGATCGACTGGCCGGTCGGGGGGCGGGTGCTGGAGGTCGGCTGCGGCGCCGGCTGGTTGTGGGCCGAGGCGTCGGCGCACCTGCCCGCCGGGCTCCGCCTGACCCTCACCGACCTGTCGCCCGGCATGGTGGCGGAGGCGGTGGGGCGGGTCGCCGGCCTGGAGCGGCACCGGCGCGTCGAGGGTCGCATCGCAGACGCCCAAGCCCTCCCGTTCGCCGCCGACAGCTTCGAGGTCGTCGTCGCCAACCACATGCTGTACCACGTTCCCGATCCCCGCTTGGCGGTCACGGAGCTGGCACGGGTGGTGCGGCCCGATGGCGTGCTGATCGCAGGCACCGTGGGTCCCTCTCACCTGCGGGAGCTGGCCGAGATCCGAGCCGAGGTGTTCGGTGGGCCCAGGGTTCTCGCGACCGTCGACGCATTCGGCATCGAGGTGGGCGAGCCCATGCTCCGCGGCTGCTTCGCCGACGTCGAGTGGCGGCACTACGACGACTGTCTCGACTGCACCGATCCCGACGACGTGATGGCCTTCCTCGCGTCGACGCCGCCGGTGGAGGACGCCGGCCACGAAGACCGTCGTCGTGTCGTCGAGGCCGTCCAGCGCCGCTTCGCCACCGGCGGTGGACGGATGCGCATCAGCAAGGAGACCGGCGTGTTCGTGTGCGCGGGGTCCCGGGTGGGGTCGCCGGCCGCCGCCATCTGAGGCCGCACGCGACGAAGGCGGCGCACCCCAGCGGCGCCGCCTTCGTCTGCCCCCAGATCGTGGTGGCGAGGTGATCGTGGTGGCTAGGTGATCGTGGTGGCTAGGCGCCCCGGTGTCAGCGCCAGCCGAGCGCGGCCGTGCAGGCAGGCCACGCGCCCCAGCCCGACGAGGCGTAGAGCCGCTGGCCCATCGTGATCTGCGTTTCACGGGAGTGCTCGTGGGGGTAGCCCGTGCCGCCCACCGCCTGCCAGGAGCCGAGCGAGAACTGCAGGCCGCCGTAGTAACCGTTGCCGGTGTTGATGTGCCAGTCGCCGCCCGACTCGCACTCCGCCAGCGCGTCCCACGTGGCGTAGCTGTTGGGGTCGCCGAGCCCGCCGCCGCTATCGGGCGGGGGCGGTGTTTCGGTCGGCGCCTCGGTCGTCGGCGGCTCGGTCGTCGGCGGCTCGGTCGTGGGAGGCACCGTTGTCGTGGTCGTGGGAGGCGCCGTTGTCGTGGTCGTGGGTGGCGCCGTCGTGGTGGTTGGCTTCAGCCCCATGGCGCGATCCTTGTCGTCCATCAGACCCGACAACCGGCGCCGGGCGTTGATGAGAGACGTCTCCGAATCGCTTCCGGCCGCAGCGACCTGATCGTCGCCGGCGCCGTCGGGGAGGACGACCGTGGCCAGGGCCACGGGCCCGATCAGGAGCGCGAGGCCCAGCGCACCGCCGATGATGGCCCGACGGACCGTGTGGCCCGGGGTCGAGGCGGCCGTCGGGCCGTTGGTACTGGGAGGGTGGTCTGTCCTCTCGGACATAAGGGGGGGACTCCTTCCGTCGGAGCGCGCGGCGGGGCGTGAGGGAAGGTGAGAGGGAACTGCAACCAGGGGCGCCCCAGCGCGAGCCGACCTATACGGTTGGTGAAAGGAGTTTGTCACTATCGCAACGCTTTCGCAACATCGGGCGCCAACGTTGGTGTGTCGGCCGCCCCCCGAGCGGCGATGTCGACGGTTCCCCAGGACGTCGTCACCGTAGATCGTGGCGACCCTGCCGTGCCGCACCAGAGGCCACGTTCGCCCGAAAATCACCCGGACAATCGCGCTCTACGCGGTAGACCCGTCACGCTTCGCCACAGGTGGCACGCTCCGACGTGGCGTGCAGCACGTTCCGAGACGGATCACGGGGGCTCCTCCGGCATGTCGGCGGGCGCGACGCGGCCGATCGTCGCCTCCACGACCTGTTTCGCCGCCCGGGCCAGGTTGGGCCTAAGCAGGCTGCACGCCGCGTCGAGCAGGTCGTCGAGGGCGGGGAACGCCGCCAGCAGCCATCGAGCCCACATGCCGTCGTCCATCCACGCGACGACCCGGGGGTCGGGCAGGGGGCCGGGCACGTCGACGACGGTGGGGTCGGCGCGCAGGCGGTCCCACGGCCAAGCGTCGGCGAGCGCCCGGGTGGCGTCGGCCAGGGCGTCCGCATCAAGACCGAGGCCGAGGCCCGGCGACCGCGTGGCGGCGGCCGACGCCGCCGGGTGGAGCCGCGTCAGGTCCCGCCAGGTCGGCGGACCCGGGCCACCGCCGGCGCCGCTCGAGCGTGCGAGGGTGTCGACCACGCGGTCGAGCCAACAGCGCGTCCACAGCCCGACCGTCGTCGGTGGCGGCGGTGCGGTCTCGAGGCCCAATGCCCGGCGGCAGGCGTCGGCCACCGTGCCGTCGGGAGGGCCCGGCAGGGCGGTGCGCTCGTCGCCCCGGCGGAGCAGCCCGGCCCCTCCTCCGGACCGGTCGATGAGCACGGTGATGCGCACCCGGGGCGAGCCCGCACTGCGCATCAGCCGGCCGTTGTTGCCGATCCGGTGCTGCCGGCCACAGCTCGACACGCCCAGCGCCCACCAGTGCACGGGGGCAATGAAGCCCAACAGGAGGTCGAGCGGATGGATCGGATCGATCGGGAACCAGGCGAGCTCGCCCGGCGGGTGAGCATCGGGTGCCGACACCCGCAACAGTGCGCCGGCCGGGGCACGGGCCCCCAGCGCCGCCAGCGTGGCGTCGGCGGTGTCGACAAGGGCCGCGAGGCCGAGGTCGGGCGGGGGTGGAACGGGCGGTGACACTGGACGCCTCCGGTGCTGCAGATGCCGTGCATGAGGCGATCTGCACCGGACGGCGCCGGCGGGCGACCACGAACCCGTGATGCGGACACTACCGAGGGGCTGTGACATTCGAGTGCGCCCGGCGGTGACCAGGCGCGGGCCACCACCAACGCGCCGTCACCAGGCGCGGCGCTCGGTCAGCAGCCGGGCCAGTCGGGCGTCGCTCGCGACATAGGCGGCGAGCGCGTCGGGGGCCAGATCGTGGATCCGGGCGCGGTCCACCTCGACCGGGGTCAAGCCCACGAGCCGGGCGATGGCCTTGAGCGAACACGAGATGCCCAGGGCCGGTCCCACGTCGCTGCGGTAGAGCTGGTACGCGTCGACGTGGCGATGGCCGTGCCAGCAGGCGCGGTACGCGCCCAGGTGACCCGGCAGCGGGTCCCGGCGCGAGGGGATGCGGGGGTCGAGCGTGAGCCGCAGGCCGAGAGCCAGGCCGTGGTGGGCTGCCCGGTCGGCCAGGAACGGCAGGTCGAAGAAGGCACCGTTCCACGTGGCCAGGACGCCCGGCGCCAGGCCGGCCAGGCGGGCGTCGACCGCGGCGAGCATGTCGATCTCGGGCCCCTCGAACACCTCGTCGGCGCTCGGGCTCGACAATGCCACGGTGACGATCCCACCGACCGCGGGATCGAGCCCGTTCACCGACGTGTCCGTCTCGATGTCGAGCCCGTACACCGGCACCCGGGAGCGCGGCATCTGCCCTTTCTACGCCGTTGGCGCCGCGGCCAGCGCGATCCGGCTAGAGGATCTGGCGGAGGAAGAGCTTGGTGCGCTCTTCGGTGGGGTTGCGGAAGAAGTGGTCCGGGGAGCCCACCTCGACGATCTGGCCGTCGGCCATGAACATGACGCGGTCGGCCACCTCGCGGGCGAAGCCCATCTCGTGGGTCACCACGATCATCGTCATGCCCGAGCGGGCCAGCTCCCGCATCACATCGAGCACCTCGGCGATCATCTCCGGGTCGAGCGCCGACGTGGGCTCGTCGAACAGCATGATCTTGGGCTGCATCGCCAGCGCCCGGGCGATGGCCACGCGCTGCTGCTGACCGCCGGACAGCTGGCCCGGGTACTTGCCCGCCTGCTCGGGGATCCGCACCCGCTCGAGCATCTCCCGCGCAACCTGCTCGGCCCTGGCCTTGGGCCAGCGCCGCACCTTGCGGGGGCCGAGGGTGACGTTGTCGAGCACGGTGAGGTGCGGGAACAGGTTGAACGACTGGAACACCATCCCGACCTCGCGGCGCACCTCGGCGATGTGCCGGACGTCGTTGTTCAGCTCGGTGCCGTCGACGACGATGCGTCCCCGGTCGTGCTCCTCGAGCCGGTTGATGCAGCGGATGAGTGTCGACTTGCCCGACCCGGAGGGGCCGATGACCACGACCACCTCCTGGCGGCCGACGGAGAGGTCGATGCCGCGGAGGGCCTGGAAGCGGCCGAACCACTTCTCGACGGCCTCGCAGACGATGATCGGCTCCCCGGTCCCACCCGCCTCCGTGGCCAGAGCGGCGAGGTCGTCGGGTTCGGCCGGACCGGCGTGCATCGTCATCGCTCTCCGACTCCCAGACGGCGTTCCAGTCGTTGGCTCTCCCGCGACATCGTCGAGCACACGACCCAGAACAGGAAGCCGACGAACGCGAAGGCCAGGGGACGGAGGCCCTGGCCCTGGAAGCGCGGCTGCTCGGTGGCGAAGTTGGCCACGCCGATCAGCTCGATGAACCCGATGATCGACAGCAGCGACGTGTCCTTGAACAGGCTGATGAACTGCCCGACCATGGCGGGGATCACGGCCCGCAGGGCTTGGGGCAGCACCACAAGCCTGAGGACCTTCGGCGGCGACAGTCCGACCGCCTGCGCGGCTTCGACCTGTCCCACGGGGACCGCCTGGAGCCCACCGCGCACGATCTCGGCGATGTAGGCGGCCTCGAACAGCGTGATGGCGATCACGGCCCGGACCAGGAAGCTGGGCGGATCGATTGACGTGGGGAACAGGAATCCCACCATGTACTGACCCACGAAGAGCAGGGTCACGAGCGGAACCGCCCGGAAGACCTCGATGTAGCCGGTGGACAGGACACGCATGCCCGGCATCGACGACCGGCGGCCAAGCGCCAGGACCAGGCCGAGCGGAAAGGCCAGGGCGATGCCCGCCACGGTGGCGGCCACCGCCAAATGGAGGCCACCCCAGTCGTCCCATCCCACGCCGTCGGGCCCCGCCGTGATCACCTGCAGGGACGCCACGATGCCGGCCACGAGCACCAGCCACACCCACCGGCGCACGCCAGCGGGCAGGCGCCGGCCGGCGGCGAAGGCGACAACGAGCAGGGCCACCAGACCGGCGGTGAGGATCGCAGGCAGTGGCGTCCGGGTGAGCGACAGGACGACGACGACGCCCAGGACCGCCGGCCAGAACCGGTGAAGGGCGGCGGCGGCCCGCGTGGTCCACCTGGATTCGTGGCTTTCCGGCCCTGCGGTCGTGGCCGCCGCTCCGTCCGTGCCCCCGGCACCTCCGGCTCTGGCGCCCTCGTGACGTGTCGCCGCGGCCCGGTCGGCGGCCGCTGCCGCCAGCGCGCCGGTCGTCAGCCCGAGCGTGGCGGCGAGCACGTACGCCGACACCCACAGGCGCCAGAGCTGGTCGGCAGGAAAGAGGCCGACCATGAAGAGCCGCAGGAAGACCCGGACGATCGCCCAGTCGGAGGTCACGAAGACCCAGCGGGCCAGGCGGAAGATCACCCACCCGGCGACGGCGCCGAACACGATTGTCAGGACCACGTTCAACGGGCTCGAAAGCAGGTTCAGGCGAACCCATTGGCGAGGGGTCAGATCGCGCGCCGGCGGCTCGGGCTCGGGGACCGGTGCCACCGGTTCGGCCAGAGCGCCGAGGGCATCGCTCGACGCCGCCATCAGCGCTCCACGAGCCGCAGTCGACGGTTGGCGAGGTTCGCGACCAACGAGATGATCAGCGAAACCACTAGGTACATGGCCATCACCACGAGGATCGACTGGATGGCCGGGTTGCCGTTGCCGATCACGGTCCGGGTCACGAACATGGCTTCGCCATAGGCCACCGCGACCCCGAGCGACGTGTTCTTGGTGAGGTTGAGGAACTGGTTGATGATCGGGGGCACGGCGATGCGGAACGCCTGTGGCAGCACGACGTAGCGGAGCCGCTGCGTCGTCGACAGCCCGATCGCGGTGGCGGCTTCGGTCTGGCCCTTGTGCACGGCCAGGATCGATCCCCGCACGATCTCCGCCACATGGGTGGCCGTGTACAGCACGAGCCCTACCAGGACCGCCACGAACGGCAGGCCCATCGCAACCCCACCTTCGATGCCCCGGCCGACGACCTCCGGGTGAGACAGCACGATCGGGCCGTCGAGGGCGAACCACGCGCCGACGGCGACGACGGCGACCGGGCCGCCACCCCACAGCCAGGGCCGGGCCGGTCGACCCGTGCGCTCCTCGACGGTGGTGCGCCATCGGGCAAGCGCCACGCCACCCACCAGCGCGGCCGCCAGCAGGCCCACGTAGATCCAGAAGCCAGCGTCGCCCTGTGGCACCGTGATCCCGATCTCGCGCACCGTGAGCAGCATTCCCGCCACGTGTTCGGGGTCGTCGATGGGTGGCAGCGTTGCCAGGAAGGCCGAGTTCACGAAGACGATCACGAGCAGGGGTGGCACGTTCCGGACTGCCTCGACATACGTGCCGGCGGCCCTCCGTACCAGCCAGTTGCTCGACAGGCGGGCGATTCCGACCAGCGTTCCGAGGATGAGCGTGAGCACGATGCCCAGCAGCGCAACGGTGATCGTGTTGCGCAGGCCGACCAGCAACGCCTCCAACACGGTGCCGCTGGGCGAGAAGTCGCTGTACGCGATCCGGAAGCCGGCCTGCTGGTCGAGGAAGTCGAACGACGTCTCTATGCCGAGCGCGCGCTGGTTGGCGGTGAGGTTGTCGTAGAGGTACGCCAGGAAAGCGCAGACCGCGACCACGGCACCCAGCTGGAACGCGACGCGAAGGATGCGCACGTCGCGCCAGGGCGGCGGGCGTGTGGCCGCGGTCTGGCTCGCCATACCCGTCAGGCGCTCAACGGTAGGGCGGTGCGTAGAGGAGGCCGCCGTCGGACCACTGGGCGTTGGTCCCCCGTTCCAGCCCGAGCGGGGTGTCGGGACCGACCGTGCGGTCGTAGATCTCGCCGTAGTTGCCAACCTGCGAGATGACGTCGACCGCGAAGTCGGGCTCGAGCCCCAGCCCGGGGTCGAACGGCGCCGGCTCGGCACCTTCCTCGGCGGCCACGGGCTGGCCCAGGAACCGCAGGATGTCGGGGTTCTCGCTGCTCGTCATCTGCTCCACGTTGTCGGTGGTGATGCCGAACTCCTCGGCCTGGATGGTGGCGATCACCGCCCAGTTCACGGCGCTCGCCCACTCGTCGTCGCCGTCACGGACCGCCGGACCGAGCGGCTCCTTCGAGAACGCGTCGTCGAAGATCACCAGGGCGTCGGGACCCTCCGGGAAGGCCGACCGTTGGCCAGCGAGCTGCGAGAGATCGCTGGTCCAGCCGTCGCACTGCCCGGCCCCGAATGCCTCGCCGAGGGCATCGGCATCCGGGAACGTGAGCGGCGTGTACGTCAGCCCCGCGGCCTCGAACCTGGTGGCGAGGTTCAGCTCCGTTGTGGTGCCGGCCAGGACGCAGATGGTGGTGCCGTTCATGTCCTCGATCGACTGGAACCCGGAATCGGCCCGCACCATCATCCCCTGGCCGTCGAAGAAGGTCGTGGCCAGGAACCGGGCACCCTCGCCGCCGTCGCGGCTGGCCGTGTACGTCGTGTTGCGGATCAGCACGTCGATCTCGCCCGACTGGAGTGCGGGGAACCGCGTCTCCGGGTCGGACAGAGGAACGTACTCGACCGCCTCGGCGTCGCCGAGCACGGCAGCCGCTACCGCCTTGCAGAACTCGATGTCGAAGCCCGAGTACTCGCCCTGCTCGTCGACGAGGCCGAACCCCGGCACCGTCTCGTTGACGCCGCAGTTCAGCGTGCCACGGTCCTGCACCTCCGCAAGCAGGCCGCCGCCTTCGTCGCCGCCCTCCCCTCCGGTGGCGGCCTCCTCGCTACCGTCTGCCTCGCGGTCGCCACTCGAATCATCGTCGTCGCTACAGGCGGCACCCACCAGAGTCAGAACGGAAAGCAGCGCGGCGTACGTGAAGACACGTCCGCGTCGAAACATTGATCTCCCCCTTGTCGGCAGCTGTCGCAGGCCGGTGGCACGCCCGCCCCTGGCCTCTGCAGCCGGCTGCCCAGCTGATTTGTCAGCGATCGTGACCCTAGCCCCGGCGTTTACCGGGCTGGTGCGCCATCGAGCACCTGGGTGACGAGAGCCGCCACGGCGCTGCGTTCCGCCCGCATGAGGGAAACGTGGGCGAACAGGGGGTGACCCTTCAGCGTCTCGATCACCGACACCACACCGTCGTGGCGGCCCACGCGCAGGTTGTCCCTCTGGCCGACGTCGTGCGTCAGCACGACGCGGCTCCCCTGGCCCAGCCGGCTGAGCGCCGTGAGGAGCACCGAGCGCTCGAGGTTCTGGGCCTCGTCGATGATGACGAAGCTGTCGGTCAGGTTCCGGCCGCGGATGTGGGTGAGCGGCAGCACCTCGAGCAGCCCCCGCCCGAATACCTCTTCGATGACCTCGGACCCGGCGATTGCCTCGAGCGCGTCGGTGATGGCGGCGCCCCACGGCATCATCTTCTCGGTCTCCGAGCCGGGCAGGTAGCCGAGGTCCTGCCCCCCGACGGGGAAGATCGGCCGGAACACGATGACCCGGTTGTGCGTCCGCTGCTCGAGCACGGCGTCGAGCCCCGCCGCCAGCGCCAGGACGCTCTTGCCTGTGCCCGCTGGCCCGCCCAGGCTCACGATGCCGACGGCGTGGTCGGCCAGCACGTCGATGGCGATGCGCTGCTCGGCGGACCTGCCCCGCACGTCGAACAATGCTCGGTCGCTGCGTGCCAGGTGGATCCTCTTGTCGGCGTGCACACGTCCGAGCGCCGACTGCTGGGGGCCGGCGTGAAGCACGACCCCGGAATTGCACGGAAGGTCGCGCGCCTCGGCCAGGTCGGCAACATGGTCGGAGAAGAGCGCGTCGACGACCCCGCTCTCGACGTCGAGCTCGACGACCCCGTTCCAGCCGGTATCGACCGCCAGCTCGTTGCGGTACTCATCGGCCTCGAGCCCGACGATCGAAGCCTTGAGCCTCAGCGGCAGGTCCTTGGTGACCACCGCGACGTCCCGGCCCTCGGAGGCCAGGTTGCGGGCCACGGCCAGGATCCGGTGGTCATTGCTGTCGTTGGTCAGCGCCGACGGGAAGCCGGCCATCTCCGTGTGGTTGACCTCGACGCGGAGCGTGCCGCCCTGATCGTTGGCCGGCATGGGGCGGAGCAGGGACCCGTGCCGGACCCGCAGGTCCTCGAGCATGCGCAGCGTCCGGCGCGCCGCCCAGCCCAGCTCGGGATGGTGGCGCTTGGCCTCGAGCTCCGTGAGCACCACCAGGGGCACCACCACCTCGTGCTCGTCGAAGCGCTGCCAGGCCGACGGATCGGCCAGCAACACCGACGTGTCGACGACATAGGTGCGGCCGGAGGGAGGGCGGTCGATCACGGAACCCCCAGTCATGACGGACGGTCACCGGCGGCCAGTCAAGCCGAGCCCCGGCGCCCAGACGCGGATGGTGGACCGGTCAGCCCGCGGCCGGACCGGATGGCTGCGACGCACCCTGGCCGCCGGTCACCAGCACCACGTGGAGCGCGGTGGGGCCGTGCGCTCCGAGCGTGAGGAGCTGCTCGATGTCACCGGTGCGGCTCGGGCCGGTCACGACCACGAGCGACGGCGGGGGCGCATCAGCCCCCGGCCCCAGGCGCCGCAACACGTCGGCCGGGGTCGCAACCAGTCGGTCCACGGGCATGACGCACAGGTGAACCGACGGCAGCAGCGACGCCACCCGGCCGCCCGCCCGGCGGCTGTCGAGCACGACCGAACCCGTGGCCGCGATCGCCGCCGCGGCGGACGTGACGCCCAACGCCGCGTCGGCGGCCGTCGCCGGCGTGGCCGGGGCGACGGCCAGGCCGCGGGCCGCCAGCCGGTCGCCCACGGCCCGGGCCTCGGGCTCGGGGGAGACGACGACGGACGGACCGTCGCGTCGGCCGAGCTCGGCCACGATCCGGTCCAAGAGGCCGTCGGGCACGTCGTCCTCGACCACGTGGCACACGCCCTCGGCGTGGGCGACGGCGTCGGCGAAGCTGGTCACGAGGTCGCCGGGGTCGAGGTTGAGGTACCGGGCCTCGGGCACCGGGTCGCTGGGCAACGGGGCCGCAGGCGGCACGTGCACCGGGTTGGGACGGATGCCGTCGGCCAGGAGGCCGCGCGCCGGCGCCAGAAACCGCTCCCTGTCCCCGTGCTCGGTCCCGGTCCACCGCTCGACGTCCCCCACCCCCCGGCTCATAGGCCCTCCCGCCAGAGGTCGCGGAAGCGACGCTCGGCCGGTCGCGGCACCGTCCGCCCCGCCCCCCAGGAGCGGCCGACCGGTAGGTGGCCCGCCAGCGGCGCCACCATCCGCCCCCAGGTGGCGAGGCGAGTCGTGGCCCCGTAGCGACGGGCGTCCGACCACGCCGCCGCCCAGGCGTTCCATGCCGTCCGCTCGGCAGTGCCGGCCGCCTCCGCCTTGCGGCGCCGCAGCGATAGCAGCAAGTCCTGCAGGGGGATCTGCACCGGGCACGCGTCCATGCAGGCACCGCAGAGCGTGGACGCGCCGGCCAGCTCCGCCGCCTCCGGCTGATCGTGGGCCAGCAGGGGTGTGAGCACCGACCCCATCGGCCCGGGATAGACCCAGCCGTACGCGTGACCCCCCACCTGCCGGTAGACGGGGCACACGTTGAGGCATGCGCCGCAGCGGATGCAGGCGAGCATCTCGTGGTACTCGCCCGCCAGGAGGTCGCTGCGGCCGTTGTCGAGGATCACCACGTGCAGTTCGGTCGGCCCGTCGACCTCGCCGTCGCCGCGGGTGCCGGTGACGACGTTGGTGTACGACGACAGCCGCTGCCCCGTGGCCGACCGGGCGAGGAGCGTCAACAGCAACTCGGCCTGGGCCCAGTCGGCGGCCAGGCGCTCCATGCCCAGCACCACGACGTGCACCGGCGGGAGGGCGGTGACCAGGCGGCCATTGCCCTCGTTGGTGACCAACACGATCGAGCCGGTCTCGGCCACGGCGATGTTGGCGCCGGTGATCCCCACCTCGGCGGCCAGGAACACCTCCCGAAGCCGCCCGCGGGCGAAGCCGACGAGCTCGGTGGGCTCGGTGCCGAGGGCGGGTGCGGCGCCCACCGCGTCGACGAACAGGTCGTGGATCTGGTGCCGGTCGCGGTGCAGCGCCGGGGCGATGATGTGGCTGGGCGTCTCGTCTGCGAGCTGGACGATCCACTCGCCGAGGTCGGTCTCGACGACTTCGGCACCGGCGGATTCGAGTGCGGCGTTGAGGTCGATCTCCTCGGTGGCCATCGACTTGGACTTGGCCACCCGGGTGGCGCCGTGGCGCCGCACCACGTCGACGACGTAGCTGCGGGCGTCCTGCGCCGTCGGTGCCCAGCACACGTGCCCGCCGCGGGCCAGGACCTCGTCTGCGAACCGCTCGAGCAGGCCGGGCAGGTCGGCCAGGACCTGTTGCTTGAGCGCCCGGGCCGCGCGCCGGAGGCCGTCCGGGTCCTCGAGCTCTTCCAGCCCCTCGCGACGGTGGGTGGCGAAGCGGTCGACGGCGCGAGCCACGTTGGTCCGCAGGCGTTCGTCGGCCACCGCCTCGGCGGTCCGGCCCCGGAGTGTCGTGCCGGCGAGCTGATGGTGGCCGCTCATCCGGGGGACTCCGCGTCGGCGGGCAGCGCCGCGGCCAGGACCTCTGCCAGGTGGCGGACGTGGATGGGCTCGCCCGTCGCGTCGGACCGGGTCTGAAGGTGCATGAGGCACGACGTGTCGCATCCGACCACGAGGTCGGGCTCCACCACCGCCAGGGCCCTGAGCTTCTCGTCCGCCATCGCCACCGATGCCTCGGGGAGCTTGACGCTGAAGGTGCCGCCGAAGCCGCAGCAGCGGTCGGCGCCGTCCCACACGACCGGGGCGCAACCGTCGACGGCCTCGACCAGGGCGGCCGGCTGGTCGACGATCCGCAGCTCGCGGAGCATGTGGCAGCTCTGGTGCAGCGCCACGCGCACCGGCCGGTCGAGGCGCAGGGGGGGCAGCGCGTCGGCCCGGGTGGCCAGGAACTCCGACAGCTCGTAGGTGTGGGCACCTACGCGCCGCGCCCGGGCGGCGTCGTCGGCGTCACCGACGACGTCGAACAGCTCGGGCCAGAACTGGCGGACCATCGTGGCGCAGGACCCGGCCGGCACCACCACCGCCTCGGCGCCGCCGTCGAGCTCGGCCTCGAGCGCGCCGAGCGTGGCGCGGGCGACCTTGGCGGCCTCGCGCGCGAATCCTGCGTTCCACGCCGGCTGGCCGCAGCACGTCTGCGCCAGGTCGCAGGTGACGTCGCAGCCCGCAGCGCGCAGGACGCGCACGCTCGCCTCGCCCACCTCCGGCGCCACCACGTCGACGACGCACGTGATCATCAGGGAGACCCGCACCGGCCCAACCCTAGGGGCCGCCCGTGATGGGGACGTGACCCGTACGCTCGTGGCTCCATGCCCACCCGCCCCTGCCCGTTCTGCGAGATCGTCGCCGGCAGCCGGCCGGCGCACATGGTGCTGGACGACGACGTCGTCGTCGCCTTCCTCGACGTGCGCCCGCTGTTTCCTGGCCACACCCTGCTGGTGCCGCGCGAGCACCTGGAGACGCTCGCCGACCTCCCCGTCGAGCGCCTGGGGGCCTACTTCGAGCGGGCGCAGCGCCTGGCGGGCGCCATGGAGGACGTGTTCGGTGCCGCCGGATCCTTCGTGGCCATCAACAACCGGGTCAGCCAGAGCGTGCCGCACCTCCACACCCACGTGGTGCCGCGCAACCCCAAGGACGGCCTCCGCGGCTTCTTCTGGCCCCGCACCCGCTACGCGGACGACGCCGAGGCGGCGGCCGTCGCCGCCCGCCTGCGCGCCGCCGTCGCCCCGGGATAGCTGTGCTCTGGGGCTGAAACCTTGAGCTTCTGGCGAGGTGCGCGCGCCAATGGCGGGGGGAGTGGGGGGTGGAGGCTCCGCCGGAACCCCCCACCGTCGCTCGAGCCGGCTTTGCTGGGTGAGCGACTGGCAATGAGTGCCGCCGTAAGGCGGCGCCAGTGCTGGGGGGAGCCGGAGGGGGGAGGGTTTCCCTCCCCCCTCCGCTAGTCAGGGCTCGAGGCGGAGCGACGGGGCGCCGTCCCGCACCGTCAGCGTGGCCGGCACCCCCAGCAGGTCGAGCGGGTCGGTGCCCCCCAGGTCGGACGTCCGCAGCGCCACCACCTCGCCCTTCGCGGGACCGGCGACGATCGTGATCTCGACCCCGATGGATCCGTCGTCACCCGTCGACGCATCCACCACCAGGGCGTCGTAGGTGCCGTCGGCGAGCTGGGCCACCCGAAGAGGTTGCCACCCCGGCTCGCGGACGCGGCCGGCCGATGGGCGGCCGTGTCCCGCGCGCTCGCCGTCGCCCGCGGCATGCTGGGGGCGGTGACTGACGCAGATACGACGGTCGGCAAGCTGCTCATCGCCGAGCCCATGCTCGGCGACCCCAACTTCGAGCGCACGGTCGTGCTCATGATCGAGCACCGCACCGAAGGCGCCCTGGGTGTCGTGCTCAACCGGCCCAGCGACCTGGAGGTCGGCGCCGTGCTCGAGGAGTGGGCCGACCTGGCGGCGGCGCCGTCGGTGCTCTACGTCGGCGGACCCGTGGAGCCCAACGGCGTGTTGGCGCTGGGGCGCAGCCGCGGGGACGCGGTCGCCCCCGGCTGGACGCCGGTGGTCGGCGACGTGGGGACGATCGACCTGCACCTCCAGCCCGACGAGGTGGCGTCCGGGGTGGCCGGGATCAGGTTCTTCGTCGGCTATTCGGGCTGGGGGGGCGGCCAGCTCGAATCCGAGCTGGCGGAGGGCGCCTGGCTGGTCGTCGATGCCATCGCGGACGACGTGTTCGCGCCCGACCCGGAGACCATGTGGCGCTCGGTGCTCCGCCGCCAGGGCGGCAAGGTCTCGATGCTGGCCGACTTCCCGGTCCACCCCTCACTGAACTGACGGCGACGGCGAGCGCCGCCGGTGAGCCGGCCCGCTACGGGCGGTGCCCACGTTCAGCGTGCGCACGGCCGTGACCATCAGGTCGTCGCGCCGGCCGATGTAGGCGGCGTCGTCGGGGTCGAGCAGCCGGGCGACCGTGTCCCGGTCGTCGGGGGCCAGGCGGTCGTCGAGCTCGGTGAGCGCCGAGCGCAGATGGCGCTCGGCCACCTGGCGGCCGATGTCGTCGAGGGGAGGCGGCGCCTCGGCCAGGAAGGACCGGGCCTGGACGTCGACCAGTCCCGCCCGCCGCAGGGCCTCCGGCCAGCCGTAGGGCAGCGGCGGCCCCCGTAGCTCGCCGCGCATGTCGGCGAACCACCGGCTGCGGGCCTCGTCGAGCCGGGACTCGAGGCCGACCCGCCCGAGCCCGATGTCGAACGGCAGGCACCGCACCGGCAGCCCGCCCTCGACCAGCACCAGCCGCCCGCCCGGGCGCAGCAACGCCGCCAGGGCGCCGATCGCCGCCTGCTGGTCCGGCAGGTGGTGGACGACCCCCGCTGCCCACACCACGTCCGCCGACCCGGGTTCGACGGGCAGCGCGTCGACGGCGGCGCACGACCACCCGAGGACGTGGCCGGCGATCCCCGCGTCCGCGGCCCGGCGGCGGGCGATGGCGAGGAGCCGCGGGTCCCGGTCGAAACCCACCACCACGCCCGGCGCGACGGCCTCGGCGAAGGCACAGGCGGCCCCGCCGGCGCCGCAGCCGACGTCGAGCACCCGCTGTGGCCCGGACCCCCCGGGACGGCCGGACGCCTCGACGAGCCACGCCACCGCATCGGCCACCCAGGGGGCGTCGAAGCGCGCGCTGGTCTCGAGGTTGGTGAGCCACCACTCGGCGAGTCGGTGGTCGATACTCATGGGCAGCCCCTACAGGTCGGTGATCGCCTTGAACGCTTCCCCGCGCGCCACACCGGCCATCTTGCCGTGCACCACGAGCCGTTCGTTCACCCGGGCCCGGAACGCGGCGAGCTGCGCCTCCTCCTCGGCGGAGCCCGGGTCCACGCGCATCGTCGAGCGGAGCTGGCTGCGGTGCGCCTCGAGCGCTGCCAGCTTGCGACCCACGGCCTCGTCGCCGGCCTCCTCCACGTGGTCGGGCTCGTCGGCCTCGAACAGGAGGAGCGCCGACGGACGGTGGTGCTCGACGTCCTGGTCGGGGAAGAAGTGCGGGTCGCGGGCGGCGACGACGCCGTCGACGGTGAGGAACCCGGCGTGGCGATGGTCGGGATGGAGCCGGTAGCGCTTCCAGGGGTCGTGCCCCAGCACCACCTCGGGCCGCAGGCCGCGGATCCAGTAGGCGACCTCGCGGCGCTGGCGAGGGCCCGACTCGAGCTCGCCATCCGGCCAGCCCAGGAAAACGACCTCGCCGGTCGCACCCAGGGCCTTCGCCGCGTCCCGCTGCTCGTCCTGCCGCCGGGCGACGAGCTCGGCCAGATCCTCGCCCGGGTCCCAGGTGCCCTTGGATCCGTCGGTGCACACGAGGTGGTGGACGACGCAGCCGGTGGCGGACCACTTCGCCAGCGTTGCGCCGCAGCCGAACTCGACGTCGTCGGGGTGCGCGCCGATCGCCAGGGCGCTCGCCGGGACGGGGAGGTTCAGGCCCATGCTTCGCGGCCGTCGGGGACGCCCCCGGGTTCCTGCGGGTGCGCCCCGGTGTCGAGCGGACTCCGGCCGGCATCTGCACGCACCCTCGGCCAGGCGAGGTCGCCGGGCAGATCCACGTCCCATGCCAGCCGGTCGTCGCGCACGATGCGCGCAGGCAGGCCGCGCGCCTGCGCCTCGGCCCGGTGGCGCGCGAACGAGCCGGCGCCGTAGGCGAACCGGAACCCCGCCTCGGTCGGCACGGCCAGCACGTTGGTGCCGTCGAGCCGGCGGTCGGGCACCAAAGTCACCCCCGGGAACTCCGCCACCCAGTCGAGTCGCGTGGCCAGCGGCAGGTCGGCGTGGGCCACCACCGCCATCGCCACCCCATCAGCGCGCAGGGCGGCCACCCCGTCGGCGACGGCGCCGTTGAGCCCCCGCCCGGGACACCACACCACCCGGGCACCGGCCCGCTGGGCCCAGGCCCGCACCTCGTCGTCGTCGCACACGACGACCGCGGGCAGGGGATCGGCGGCGGCAAGCACCACCTCGCCCATGCGGCGGGCCAGGTCGGCGCGCTCCAACGGGTCGAGCGCCCCCGCCAAGCGCACCTTGGCGGAGGCGAAGGCCTTGACCGGGACGACCACGGCCGCCGATGTTGGCGACGTCATCACGCGGCAGCGTATCGGCGGGAGGTCGGGCGGCCGCTCACGGCAGTAGCTTGACCGCCATGCCGATCCGCGTTGCCGTCGTCGGCGCCGGATCGTGGGGCACCACGATCGCGGCGCTCGCCTCGGGCAACGCCCCCACCATCCTGTGGTCCCGCCGTCCCGAACTCGCCGACGAGATCGCCAAGGGCCACCGCAACGGCGACTACCTGCCGGACTCCCCGCTGCCGGAGGAGCTTCGGGCCACGTCGTCCCTCGAGGAGGCGGTGTGCGACGCCGACGTTCTGGTCATGGGCGTGCCCTCGCACGGGATGCGCCCGACCCTGCAGGCGCTGGCGCCTTGCCTCCGCCCCTGGGTCCCGGTGGTGAGCCTGGCCAAGGGCCTCGAGCAGGAGACCCACCTGAGGATGACCCAGGTCATCAGCGCCGAGCTACCCGGCCATCCCACGGGCGTGCTCACCGGCCCCAACCTGGCGCGCGAGATCATGGCCGGCCACGCCGCCGCCACCGTCGTGGCGTTCTCCGACGACCACATCGCCGCCGAGCTGCAGCGCATCTTCGCCACCGAGCTGTTCCGCGTGTACACCAACGCCGACGTCGTGGGCTGCGAGGTCGCCGGGGCGCTGAAGAACGTGATGGCGATCGCGTCCGGCATGGCCGACGGGCTCGGTACGGGGGACAACACCCGCGCCGCCGTCATCACCCGGGGCCTCGCCGAGATCGCCAGGCTCGGGCAGGCCATGGGCGGCGACATACTCACCTTCTCCGGGCTGGCCGGGATGGGCGACCTGGTCGCCACCTGCATCTCCCAGCAGAGCCGCAACCGCTACGTCGGTGAGCAGCTGGGCCGCGGGCGCTCGATGGACGAGATCGTCGCCGAGATGCGGATGGTGGCCGAGGGCATCAAGACGTCGGCGGTGGCCGTCGCCCTGGGGGAGCGGCACGGGGTGGAAATGCCCATCGCTCAGGAGGTGTACCAGGTGATCCACCACGGGCGTCCTGCGGCCGAGGCCTATCGGGGGCTGCTGCGCCGCGCCGCCCGCTCCGAGCGGCACGGGATGGAGTAGGGCGGGACGCGCATGAGCGCCCGCGCCTTCGTGCTGCGCCGGCTGATGGGTCGCCTGCGCATCACCGACGACGTCGTGCGCCACCTGACGACGTTCCAGCGCCTGGGCGAGACCGTCGAGGTCGAGCTGCCCGGTGAGCTGATGCCGATCGGGGCCCGCACGGTGTTCCGGGCCTTGCGCACCCGGGGCGCCGCCCAGATCGGACCCGACTGGGTCTGGCCCTACTGGCTGGAGCGACAGCTCGACCCCGGGTCGCCCGCCTTCGTGCCCCGTGGTCACCTGCCGTTCCTCACCAACATGACCCACCGCAACTGGACCGCGGTGGGCAACCTCGACTCGCCGTGGGAGGCCATCGTCGACCCCCGGGGCCTGGTCACCCCGTGGTTCGACGGCTGGTCGCTGGACTGGTGGGTCGGCGCCGACGACCGCTGGCACCTGCCGTCCCGCGAGGTCGGCGTGCGCCAGCGGCTGGTGGCGGAGGCGCCCGTGGTGGAGACGGCCATGCGGGTCCCCGGCGGCGACGTCATCCAGCGGGTCTACGCGGTGCGGCCCAGCTCGACCGAGGGGGGCGGCGAGCTGGTGATCGCCGAGGTCGAGAACGCCACGCGGGTGCCGGTCGCCTTGGCCCTGGCCGTGCGTCCGTACAACCCCGAGGGCCTGTCGGTCATCGAGCGCCTGGGCCTCCACGACGGCACCACCGTCACCGTGGACGGGCGCATCGCGATGCTGCTGCCCAGGGCGCCGTCCCGGATGGCGGCCTCCACCTTCCACGACGGTGACTCGGCGGGGATCGTCATGTCGGGCGCCGCCGGCGAGCGGTGGCGGGGCACGGTGCGGGATCCGGCCGGCTTGGCCCAGGCGGCGTTCGTGTACCCCCTGGCGCACGGCACCAGCCTCCGCGTCGCCATGCCCCTCGTGCCCGAACGCCGCACCCGGCGCCGCGGCGAGGCGCGCCGGCGGGTCGCCGACGCGCCCGCCCTTCCGAAGGCGCTGCCGCCGGCCGAGGCCGTGGCCCGGGGCTGGCAGTCGCAGAGCGCGCGGGGCCTGCGGCTGGTGCTGCCCGACGACCGGTTGGCGGCGGCCGTCGACGCCAACCGCCGCTTCCTGCTGCTGCTGCACGACGGCGACGAGATCACGCCGGGCCCCTCGACGTACCACCGGTTCTGGTTCCGCGACGCCGCGTACCTGCTGGGCGCCCTGGACCGCTACGGCTACCACGCCGAGGTCGCCCAGGTGCTGGGCTCGTACCCGGGACGCCAGCACGCCGACGGCTTCTTCTTCAGCCAACGGAAGGAGTGGGACGCCAACGGCGCCGCCCTCCACGCCCTGGTCCGGCACTGGCGGGTGGCCCGGGACGCGGCGCTCGTCGAACCCATGGTGGGATCGATCGCCAAGGGCGTGCACTGGATCGATCGCAAGCGCCACGCCCGCAAGGCCAAGCGGAACGATCCCGCGCTACGGGGGCTGTTTCCGGCCGGGGTGTCGGCCGAGCACCTGGGCCCGTTCGACTACTTCTACTGGGACGACTTCTGGGGCGTTGCCGGCCTGAGGGCGGGGGCCGAGCTGCTGCGGGCCGTGGGCCAGCGGGATGCCGCCGCCGATGCCGACCGGTTCGCGGCGTCGATGTGGGCCGACGTCGAGCGCTCGCTGGAGCTGACCGCCCGGCGCCTCGGCACCGTCGCCATCCCCGCCGGTCCCCGCCGCCGCATCGACGCCGGCGCCATCGGCTCGCTCGTGGCGTGCACGCCGCTCGACCTCCTGCCGCCGGACGATCCCCGCATCGTCGCCACGGCGGATGTCATCCGCCAGCTGTTCACGTTCGAGGGCGCGCCGCCCGCCGGGCACGGCGCCCCGGATGGAGGCGGCCGGGCGTTCTTCCAGGGAATCAGCCACACGGGGCTCGGCACCTACCTGACGTTGCAGCTGGCGGCCGTGGAGCTCCGGGCGGGGGACCGGCGCTGCCTAGGCCGCCTGGCCTGGATGCTCGAGGTCGCGACCCCCACATGGACGTGGCCCGAGGCCATCCATCCCCGGCTCGACGGCGGCTGCATGGGAGACGGCCACCACGGATGGGCCGCCGCCGAGCTGCTGACGTTGGTGCGTGACCTGCTCGTCTGCGATGTGGCCGGTGGCGTGGCGCTGGCGTCGCTGGTGCCCGACGGCTGGTACGGCCGCGGCTGGGAGGTGCACGACGCACCGACCGCGGTCGGCCAGGTCTCCTACGCCGTCCGCTGGCACGGCGACCGGGCGGCGTTGCTGTGGGAGGTCACACCGCATCCCCGTGTCGGCGCCGTCCGCCTCACCGCCCCGGGCCTCGACCCGTCGTGGTCGACCACCGAGCACCACGGCGAGGCGTTGCTCGGCCCGGTGGCGGCGCCACCGGGACCGTCAGCCGCGACCGGCGCCACGGTCGGCCGATAGGGATTTGGGGGCCGCTACGCGAGCCGGCACAGGATCGGCATCGACCCCACGCGGTTGGCGTTCATGTTCGCCTGGACGAACGAGCGGAAGCTGGGCTTCGTGAACATCCGCAGGGCCAGTCCGGGCACCCCGAAGTCCCAGCGCGCGTGGTTCACGAACGCGTAGTCGCTGTCGCCCGTGGCCTGGAGCAGCGTCGAGTTGTCGATGGCCGTCTCGGTCATGAACCACCCGGCGAGGTGATCCCACAGCTTCAGGGCGGCGTCGACGTCGTCGGCCACGAAGTAGTTGAACAGGAACAGCCCCGGACGTGACTTGTCGACGTCGGCGATGCACTTGACGCACGTGGCCGGCATCGTGTCCACCCGGGCGGCGGCGGAGTCGAGCTCCTTGCGCAGCTGGGTGTAGGCGTCGTTGGCTTGGACGCCGTCCAGTTCACCGGGCGACGTGGTTTCGACCAGCACCACCACGTCGTAGCGCGCCGGGTGCTCGACGTTGCGGGCGTAGCCGGCGGGGGGTGGCGCCAGCACGGTTCGATAGACCGTGGCCCGCTCGACGGCATCGACTTGGGCGAGTTCGGCCGCCGCCGACTTCAACCGACCCAGCAGCGCCGTCCTGGCGTCCGACGAACCGGGGAACGGCCGGGATCCGGTCGGCGGTTCGACATCCGCCGACAGGAGCAGGTAGCCGAAGCCGGGCGGATCGACGAGCGTCGCCGGGCGATACCTCGGCTTGGCATTGACGATGGTGGGATCCATGGGGATCCTCCCTTCTCGCTGGACGTCGCACTGATGCCCACGGTCCAGCCTGCCGAACGATCCCGTTGCCTCCACGCGGTGGCCGCCATATCGTTTTAGAGATGTCAGCAATGAGATCTAAGGTCGGCGATGCCGACGGCGCCCTGCCGGTGTTCCCCGGCTTCAGGGAGATGGCCGAGAGCCGTCGCCGCCTTCTCGCCGAGCTGGTGAGCCAGCGGCGGTCGCTCGGCCTGTCGCAGACCGAGGTCGCGGCCCGCATGGGGACCTCCCAGTCGGCCGTCGCCCGCCTGGAGGCGGTCGCGGGTGACGTCCGGCTGTCCACCCTCGAGCGCTACGCCGAGGCGGTCGGCCGCACGCTCCGCTGGTCGCTGGAACCTGCGTCCCGGAGGCCGAAGGAGCCGTCGGGCGGGGAGGCCGAGGTGCGCCGGCGATGACCGCGTCCCCTCGGGGGCTGCGCCCCCGGACCCCATCGCCGCCCGGCTCCCTGTCGTGTCGACCCAACTACCCGTCCGTCTCGCGGCGACGAGGCGAGCGGGCTCCAGTTGGGTCGATCGCGCTGTCTGCCGGTCAGGAGCTGCGCTCATGACCGCCAGCCTGCCGCCGTGGCTGCCTCCGGAGCGGCCGCCCGAGGTCCCGGTGCCGCCGGGGTTCCCCGACCCGGGGCCGGTGCGGCGGCCGGTGTACCCGCCGGTGCCCCAGGTCCCGATCCCCGGCGAGCCGGCGGCGGCCGGCGGCTTCGAGTCGACGATCTACACCGAGCTGCTCGAGCGGCGCATCGTGTTCGTCCGCGACCGCCTCGACCACGACACCGCCACCCTGGTGACCGCCCAACTGATGACCCTGGACGCCGACGACACGTCGCCGGTCACGCTGGTCGTCAACAGCGCGGGTGGCCCGGTCGACGCCGTCGCCGGCCTGCTCGACACCATCGACCTCGTTCGGTGCCCGGTCGACACCAGTTGCGTCGGACGGGCGGATGGGACGGCGGCCGTGGTCGTCGCCGCCGGCACCGGCCGCCGGCGCTGCGGACGGGGGGCCTCGTTCCGCCTGCGCCTTCCCGACCTGGAGGCGGCGGGGCCCGCCGACCGCCTGCGGCGCGACGTCGAGAGCGCCACCCGGGCCCAGCGGGAGCTGGTCGACCGGCTCGCCGCCATCACCGGGCAGTCGCGGGCGCTGGTCGCACGCGACGTCGAGCGCGGCCGCCTTCTGACGGCCGACGAGGCAGTCACCTACGGGCTGGTCGACGAGGTGGCGGCGCCGCCCTGATCGACCAGCCACGGGGACGCCACCGCGGACAAGATGTCAGCATGATCGACCACGTCTCCATCCAGTGCGCCGACGTCGCCGCCACCACCGCGTTCTACGACACCGTGCTGGCGACGGTCGGCGGGCAGCGAATCCTCGAGTTCGGCGACGTCATCGGGTACGGCGTCCCGCCGATGCCGGACTTCTGGGTCGGCCCCTACAACACCGGCGAGGGCTTCCGCGAGTCTCACATCGCCTTCTCGGCGCCCGATCGCGCTGCGGTGCGCGCGTTCGTCGAGGCGGCCAGGGCGGCGGGCGCCACGGTGCTGCACGAGCCCAGGGTCTGGCCGGAGTACCACCCCCACTACTACGGCGGCTTCGTCCGTGACCCCGACGGGAACAACGTCGAGGCGGTGTGCCACTTGTCGGAGTGACGCATCAGCCAGGTCGTCTGGGGACTGAGAACGCCGGGCCAGAAGCGCTCGGCTGATCGGTTTCCGCCGACCGTCCTCGCAGATGGGGAACCGTCACTCCGACAGCGCTGCGGTGGCGATGCCCCAGGGTCGCAGGGTGAACGAACCCTCGAACGGGGCTAGCGGGCGGCCGCGCAGGTCGACGAGCCAGCCGCGGCGGCCATCGATGCGGACCTCCGCCGGCTCGGGGCGGGGATTGAACACCCGCACGGTCAGCGCGCCGCCCTCCCGCACGACCGCCGAGACGATCGCCCCGTCCACGGCCAGGGCCGAGCCGGCCGCCGGCAGGTCGGCGTCCGCTGCGCCCGAGCCCTCGGACGGACCCGGATCGGCCCGTTCGACCACCTGCAGCGGCACGAGCACCTCGTCGGCCAGCGCGAACGGCTCCACGTTGCCGACGGCCACCGCGTAGCGTCGGGTCAGGCGCTTCTGCAACTGCGAGCCCTCCAGGCGGATCAACGGGCCAGCGGGCAACGGCCGGGTCGGCATTGGCACCTGCGACAGCATCCCGGTGCAGCGCAGCAGCGTCAGCGCCAGCTCGTGGGCACTGCCGTCCTGGATGGCCACCAGCTCGTACTCGGCCACGCCGTCGTGCACGACCGTGAGCCCGCCCGCCTGGACGAACCGGAGCGCCGGATAGGTCGGCAGCGGGGCCTCGGTGGGGCCGCCCTCGGCCTCGAGGCCCCGCTCGACCGTCCCGAACGCGGTCTCCGCCCGGGAGCTCGCAGGGGGAGTCGGCAGCGGGAAGTGCGCCCGCAACCGGTGATCCCGGCTGCGGTTGTCGATCGTGGTCTCGACCCGGAGCGACCGTTCCCCGGCCCGCAGCTCGAGCTGTGTGACCACCTCGTGCTCGACCTCGCCGGTGCGCTCCTCCAGGCCCTCGGCCCGGGCGGGCCAGCGGTAGCGGGCCGTGATCCGCACCCGGGCCCGGAGCGGTCCGCGCTCGGTAACGGCCACGTCCACCGACTCGGGCTCGTCGACCAGCGTGTCCCGCGCGGGCGGGCACCAGTTGTACGTGTCGCCGCAGTCGCCCCCGTCGACCAGGCGGCCGAGCCCGGGGTGACCGTCAACGGCGAACGTCCCGTCGGCTGGGTCGACGGCGACCGTCACCAGGCCGTTCGCCAGCGTCGGCCCGCCGCCGGCCGCGCCCTCGACGACGGAGACGGCCCCGACCGCGGTGCCTGCGCCGTCGGGGGTCCAGCCCCTCCAGCCGAACCCCGCCACCTCACCGACGTGCGCCAGCACCGTGACCTGCGCGGGCTGGCGCACACGCAACCGAACCGGCCCGTCCTCGGCCAGGGCCGCGAGCGCGACGCGGGTGTCCGGCGACACCAGGGAGCCCCTCCCTTGGCGGTTCGCGGATACCAGCACCTCGCCGCCGGCCGACTCGAGGCTGAAGCCCGTGATCGTGCGCATCCACTCCAGCTCCTCGGCGGCGGGGACGACCAGTTCCGGCGGTCCCTCCAGCAGCACCGCCTCTGCGGGCTGCGCCCGGAGGACCTGGGTGCCCGGCGGCGCGTCGGCGCCGGCGACGACGAGCCTGACCAGGCCGCCCCGGGGGCGGGACGTGGGGTTGACGATCAAGGGACCGTCGTGGCGTACGCGGGCGGCCAGGTGGGCGAGCGCCCGGTCCGCCAAGCCGTCGGCGATGTCGCCGGCCTCGGCGTAGCGGTGGAGGACCGCTTCGCAGACCTCGTCGATCGAGCAGGCGCACACCGAATCGTGGGCGGAGTTGAGGATCAGGTCACGCCAGGCCTCGTCGAGCAGGGCCGTCGGCCAAGTGTCCGCAGGGAGGAACAGCGCCGACAGCGGCTCCGCCAGGCGCTCGACCGCCCGCTCGGCCCGGGCGGCGGCCTGGCGGACGTCGACCCGGTTCGACGTCACGCCCATCAGCAGGTTGGCCCGGGCGCCGGCGCGGAGCTCGCCCCGCCACGCGGGCAGGCCCTCGGTGGCGACCGTCGCCAGGTGTTCTGGCAGTGACACGATCCGCAGGTCGAGGTCGTCCTGGAGGGCGTTGGCCTCGGCCACCACGCGTCCCAGCCACGGCTGGGGCATCTGGTGGTCGGTGCCGTTCATCCACAGCATCGGGCCGACGAGCAGGTCGCCCCACTGACGTCCGAACCCCTCGAGGGCGGCGACGAAGGCTTTGGCGTCGTCGGGCAGCGCCGAACCGTTCCCGTAGCCCTGGGGCAGGTACTCGGCCCGGACGGTGGAGCCGTCGGGCGCCTCCCACCAGAACCCGCTGCGGTCGATGGCCGCCGGTACACCCCGCCACACCACGGCGTGCTCGAAGCCGAAGCCGGCCAGGACCTGGGGCATCTGCGCGACGTGGCCGAACATGTCGGGCAGGTAGCCGACCGCCATGGCGCCGCCGAACCGGTCGGCCACCCTCCAGCCCCGCTGGAGGTTGCGGACCAGGGTCTCGCCCGACGCCAGGAACTCGTCGGGGAGCGTGTACCACGGCCCGATCGAGACCCGGCCGCTGCCGACCAGACGCCGGAGCGGCTCCTCCGCCTCCGGCCGCACTGCCAGGTAGTCGTCGACCACCGCCAGCTGTCCGTCCAGCAGGAACCGGGCGTACGCCGGGTCGTTCTCCATCTGGGGGATCAGACGGTCCAGCAGGTCGACCAACCGCAGCCGGAAGGACTGGAACGACCGGTACCACTCCCGATCCCAGTGGGTGTGGGGGACGACATGGACCCGTCTACGTTCGCTGTGACCTGGGGAAATGGCATCTGTGGGTGTGGTCACGAGACCCCTTCGGTCCTCAGCCAGTTCTCAGCAGTCTGGCCCAAACGCCTCGTCGACCACCGTGCGGACCCGGTCCTCATCGCTGCGGATCACGTGCGCGTAGGTCCGGAACAGCGTCTTGATGTCATGGCCGAGCCGCTCGGCGACGAGCGCGGGGCTGATACCGCGGGACAGCAGCACCGAGGCGCGATGGTGGCGCAGGTCATGCCAGCCGAATCCCTCGGCCCCGAGTGGGATGCCTTGATGTGGCGTTGACTTGGCGAGTCGTACTCGCTGGCGCCAGCTGCCCGTCAGCCCGCTACCTGGCTTGTTGATCGCGGTGCGCGGCGCCGGTCGCGATTGATGGCGTCTTCGGTCAGGTCGATGGGCGCGAAGAAGAGGCAGCCAACCTGGTCATCGCGGCCGAGCGCGGTGTTGGAGATGACGGTGACCTCACAACCGCCGGATCGGCGGGCGGCGGCCACGAGCATCGACGAGCCGTAGAAGAGCATGGCGCCGCCAGCCGTGGCGGGCAGGATGAATAGGGGGGCGAACGCGATGGCGTTCGCCACGTGGCCGGCTGGCCCTGTTGCGTTCAAGGGCATGGGATGGTGCCGGGCCCGCCAGGCGAGCAGGCCGATGGCAATGCCGGGCAGGACGACGAGCCCGAGTACGAAGTCGAGCCAGTGGGGTGTGCGCCAGAAGAGGGTGAGCGCGACCAACGTCATGCCGACCGTTACGCGTGCGACGATGCCGACCGGACCGATGGCATGGGACATGGGTTGCCGTCCAGGGTTGACTTCGGTGGCGCGTGGCATATCCCTGATCCTGCACCTTCCAGGACGCAGGAAGGTCAAGAGGCAGGTTCCTAGTGGTCGTAGCGGGTCGGCACAAACCACCTCCTTGCAACGAGACGCCACTAGACGCGGAGCCATGACGAGAAAGCGACGTCTATGGCCTGGTCGAGGATGGGGAGCGGCTAAACCGCTGGCTGGATCCCGTTACCTCAGCTCGTTGGCCGGTTTGGCCCCCTGGGTTCGGAGCCATGCGGCGAGGTCGGCGGCGTCGGCTTGGATGGCGACTTCGAGGGGTGTGAGGTCGTCCCAGCCGATCGAGTTGATGTCCGCGCCACGCTCGAGGAGATACTCAGCGGTGGCCCGTTGGCCGGCATGACACGCCGCCCACAGTGCGTCGGTGACGGCTTCAGGCGAAGGCGGTGGGTCGGTGGTGAAAGACGCTTCGACCCGGTCCATTAGCCCCAGGGCGGCGGCGTCTTTGAGCCGTGTGGTCGCGCCTCGTTCAACGAGACGGCGGGCGGCGTTCCATTGACCAAACCCGACCGCGTCGGCCAGCGGGGAGCCGCCGCCGAGGACAGCACCGGACGCTTCGAGGTCTGCGCCGGCGTCGATCAGGGCGTCGAGGGCCTCGACGTCGGCGCTACTCGCGGCCCAATGCAGTGGTGTCTCGGCATGAGAACCGACGAATGGGGCGTTGACATCGGCCCCCGCCCGAACGAGCGCGGCGATTGTTTGGCCGACACTCGGGAAATGGCCGGGCCAGTCGGTTGCCGCGTGCAACAGCGTGCGCGACATCGTGTTGTCGCCGATCCGGGCGGCGGCCAGCTCGGGATTTTCGTGCAGGAGTCTGGTGAGGGTGTCGAGGTCGCCGGCCTGGACGGCTGTAGTGGCGGCCACGGCGAGCGGGTCGTCGGCCGCCAGCAACGTCGAGCCTTCTGGTGTTCGGTCGGAGCCCGGCAAGAGTGAGCCGTAGCGAATCACGTTCCCGTCGAGGTCCACGTGGCGGCCCTCCCGGATGCCATAGTTCGTGTCGCTTGGGGCCTCGAGCAGCCCGCCGGCGTGGGCCTCGACCCACTCGGCGTGCAGGGCATCCGCGTCGCCCACGAAGATGTAACAGCTGACGGGGTTGGTGGCGGGGTCGTGGCCCTCGACCTCGGCGAGATGCAGCTCGACGCCGTCACGGCTGGCGAACCCGTAGCCGCCACCCTCCCAGGTCTCGGTCTCAAACCCAAGGGCGGCATAGTGCTCCAAGGCACGGGCGACATCAGCGGTAGCGAGGATGGGGATGGCGCGTCGCAGCCGGTTACCGCGCCTGAGTGTCCGCTTGTCGTCAAGCCAGTCCAGGCAGACGTCGCACAACGCCACCTCGCTGTGGCATTCGAGCCGTGCCAGCTCCGGTTCGCTGCGTTCCTCGCCGCAGCACCAGCACACCGTGGCGACAGACTCGTCGCTGGTCGCTTCGCTCGTCATCACCAGTCCCCTATGCAGAACGCAGTACGAACGACACGTCGGCCCACTCGACGCGGCCGATGGCTGCGGCGTCAGTGACGGTCACCGCCAATCCGGGCGTCCCGGAAGCGACCTTGGCAGCGACGTGGTCGGCGGTGCAGTACAGATTGGCGTGCCGGCAAAAGTCCTCCACGAGATGGGTGCACGGTCCGTCGGGAAGCCAGAGCCGCATATCGCCGTCGTCGGCGGGTATCCCGCCATGGAGCGCGACCCGCAGAGCGGCGCCACACGCCGGGCATCTTGTAGCCACTGCCGCGTCGAGCGCCAGCGCCGCCGGGATCCCGATGGCGTCCAACGCACACCAGGTGTGCACCACCCCGCCCGCGTGTTCGACGCAATGCGCTGTCGAGCGGGCCGCCAGACCATGCACCCCCACCACAACGCCGTGATCGTCGAGCTCGAGCCGGCCGGCGTGCACCAGAGCCTCCACTGCTGCAGCGTCATCGGTGAGATCGGCGACGTTCAACCGCTCGCCGCGCCAGAGCGCCACGAACCCGTCCACGCCTAGTCGGCCTCCGGGCGTGGACACCCCCGGGCCGGCGGGCAGATCGCCCCAACTGACCGCACTGACCACGTTCGCCGGACGCAAGCCGCGGTTGGTCAGCGCGTCGATCAAGGCGTCAACTGTCGGTGCCCCCTCAACCCCCCCTCGCGATGGATACAACCGGCACGACACCGAGGGTTCCGCCGGCTCCCCAGCGAAGAGATCGACGCCGTCGACAAGAATCGTCGGCGAGCCATTCATGGCCGCCGCTGCCGCCTCGGCTTCGTTTGCGATGACACGCTCGGTCACCACTGCACCCTCGGTTGCAGTGGCAGCCAGGGCGACTCTCAGCCGCGCCATCGCCTCGGCCCGGTGGGGGCAGTCCGGAACCGTCAGCACCTCGATGTCCACGCTCGTTACCCTAAGGTTTCCTCCACACTGGAAGGTCAAGGGCAAATGCGCATCGGCGAGCTGGCCGCCGCCAGCGGCGTGTCAGCGAAGGCGATCCGCTACTACGAAGACATCGGCGTCCTCAACCCACCCGCCCGCACGCCGTCGGGCTACCGCGATTACACCCCGCAAGCCGCCGACCGCCTCGCCTTCATCCGCTCAGCCCAAGCGGTAGGACTCAGCCTCGGCGAGATCCGCGGGATCGTTGCCCTACGCGACCGCGGCACAACACCCTGCGGCCACGTGCTCGACCTAATAACCGCCCGCGCAGCCGACCTCGACCGTCGCATCCGCGAGCTCCAACACCTTCGAACCGAGCTCGGCCGACTCGTAGACCGAGCCCACCACCTCGACCCAGCCGACTGCGACCCCCAGCGGGTATGCCATCTCATCGGCCCCAGCAGCTGAGCTATCTCGACGGTCCTGCTGGGTCCCAGGCGGTGATGGGGTCAGCGGATTAGGCGGTCGACCAGGTCTGGCCGGTCGGTGAGGTTGTCGCTGACACGAGTCATGAACATCTCGGTCAAGGCAGGTACGTCGGTGTGGTCCCAGTCGATCGGGCCGCCGGGTGGCTGGGGGTCGTACTCGATGGCGAGCTGCACGAGGCGCGAGATCTCCGCGTTCGTCAAGCGTTCGACGAGGTGAAGGGCCATGTCGATCCCGGCGGATACACCGGCGGATGTGATGTGCTTGCCGTCCTCGACCCACCGCTGCCGGACGTATTTCGCGCCGAGCCGCTCCAGCATCCCGGCATACGCCCAGTGGGTGGTGGCGTGGCGTCCCTCGAGCAGCCCCGCAGACGCCAGCACGAGTGCCCCGGTACAGACCGACGTCACCAAGTCGGCCGACTGCGCCGCCGACCGCACATAGTCGAGGATCGCCTCGTTCCCTAGCGCCCTGATCGTCGGTGCCCCGCCGCCCGGAACGAGCACCGCAAACGGATTGGGTTCGTCGTCGAACGCCGCGTCGGGAGTGAGGCGGATGGGCGTGTCGGACGGCACACTTTCGATCCGCTCACCTACGACTGTTGTCCGGAAGGTGGGGTCGATCAGCGGCAGGACGGACATGACCTGCAGAGGACCGATGAGGTCCAGGGGCGTCAATCCCGGGTACAGCACGAAGGCAATCGTCTTGTGAGCTTGAGCCTCAGGGCTCACCGCGGGCCTCCGGCCGAGTTGCCGGGCGCAGAGGTCACTGCGACCCGCGCCAGCCGTAGGCGAGCACGATGCCCATGACGTCCTGGTGGGGTTGGGAGTTGTCGTAGCGCGAGGTCACCGTGAACGTCTGGCCCGCCCCGATGTGCTCATGGGTTGGACAGGTGCTGATCGACCCCGGTGCGTCATGCGGATGCGTGTGGTCGTACTTGGCGACCATCGTGCACTGCAACCCATCTGCGTTGTCGCGGATGGCGATGTCGATGCCGCCTCCGTGGAGGTGACCGCCGGCCGTCACCAGGTAGCCGTTCCACGGTGCCGCCCACGTGCGGGCGAGGGTGTGGACGCTGCCGGGGCCACCGTTACCGGGCACGTCGTAGGTCGAGTTCCCGCACCCGGTGACGTCGAGGAAGAACGGCGTCACCCCGCGGCTGTTTTGGGCGGTAGCCGCGGGCTGGTAGCCGACCGTGTACTGGATGTACACCTCCCGCGTGGTATCGCTCGTATTCATCAGGTGCCACAAGGCGTTCCAACGCTCGTTGCTCCCCACCAAGTACGCGTACGGATCGGGCAGGCTCATCGGCGTGCGCTCGCTGCCCGCCCCGGCGAACCGCTCCGGCCAGTTGCTGCAGTACGGCGACGTACGGGCCGGGTTCATGAGCAGCACGTGATGCAGGTGCACGGCGCTGTGTGGCACTGGGTTGCCGGCCGCGTCGACCACGTCGAAGGTGATCGACTTCATCCCGAAAGAGCCCGGCGGCCGCGGCACGTTCGCCCGGCTCGTCTCACTCTCCGAGCCCGGTTGACCCTCCGGCGCGAGCGAGAACGGCCCGATCCGGAAGGTGCCCACCACCACCTCACCGCCGCCCGGCGGAGCATTCACAATCGGATCACACGCCACACTTCCCATCACCAGGATCAGGGCGGCGGCCCCGGCGCCTGCGAGCCTCGTCAACCGATCACGTCGCATGGCATCCCCCTCACATCGACGCATCGCCCGCCAGCACGGCACGCTCAACGTACCTCGCCCTAGACCGAGGTGCATCGTCTCTGACCACGGCAGATGACCGAGTTTCGGCGGGTACGAGATCACAACAGCTCGCGGCGACCACGGTGCCCAAGCTGACGCTGGTGGCGTGGCGATTCGGGCGACGGCGATTCGGGCGACGCTCACGGGTGGAGCGGCTCGAGGGCCCGCTTACGGAACTGTGGCGTAGGCGGCGCGGACAGCCCCGAGAATCGGCAATGTGCGCTTGGGGCGTGACGGTCAGCAATCGGGAGGCTGTTGGTCTCAGCGTCGCTCGAATCGGAGGCTGTCGAGAATCGCCCAGGTTTCGCTTCGGGTGAGGTCTGAGGCTTGGGTCCCGATTGCGACGAGGACGTGGAAGCCCCTGCCCGCGTCGTTGAAGGCGAACCACCAATTGTCGAATACGGGCGGCGCAGCGAGGCAGTCGACGACCTCGCTGACGTTCTTGGAGTCGCTTGGCGGGAACTGGTCTGGTCGTGGCGGGAACCCCGCCCTTTCATCCCAGGGTTGCCCGGGGCGGAGTCCTGCTGCTTCGGCCGAAAGTCGCTCTTGGACGGTGACGAAGGCGTCGCTCGGCGTCATGGCTTCCAGGGCCGCGACTGGGGACTGGGCGCAGGAGTGGCCGCCGGGGGGGAGGTCGCCGGTGCCAAGGGCGAGGATCTCGACTGGATCGGCCAGAGCGGGCGTAAGGGCTGTGGAGCGGTGCCAGGTCGGGGGGTATTCGACGGTGAAGCCGTGGGTCGGGTCTTCGGCGACGATGCGACGGCCGGCGGCGATGGTGTGGTTGGGTTGGGGCCGGTCGAGCCAGGCCACGCCGGCCGCCGCGAGACCAGCAACCGCGACGATGGCGGGCCCTAGCGTGAACAGCCTGCGCTGGCGGCGCCGGCGACCGGCCCGCCAGACGTGGTCTGGCTCGAGGGGGCGGCCGGGTTCGGGGGCCGGCATCGGTTACCTCGGGCTGGTCTGCGTGCCTTCGCGGATGCCGAGGACCGCGGCCGTGTCCGCCACCGATCCGTCGGCGTAGAACCACAGCACGATGACGGTGCGGAGCTCCATGGCGGTTCCCTCACCCTCTTAGACGCTCAACTGGGTGATCTGGTTCATGCTCCCTCGCATGGTCTGTTGCTGACTCGCTCGGGTGGCACGGTCAGCGGAGACCATTGCGGGCGCGTGGTCTGAGCGCTGCTAACCGGGGACCATCCGCGGTTGGTCCACCCGGTAGGTGAGGTCGCCCGACCGACACAGATCTGCCAATCTCGCTCTGTCGTGGCGACCCGACGCCACGCCGCCGGGTCAGCGCCACTGCATCGGCCGCTGTACCAACGGGCCACCCGGTGCGAGACTGCGCCCGTGGCTGCGACACAGACGGAGTTCGCCTCCGATGAAGTCGCCGGTCGCTGCGCCTGCTGTGGCCAGGAGCGCCCAGAGGATCGTATGGTCCGCTTGCACTCCCACAACGAAGTGGCCGTGTGTTTCCCGTGTCTGGATTGGCTGAACCGTCAGCGGTCGCGGAAGAGGCGGGAATTGTTCCGTGCGGCGCTCCCCGGGTGGGTTCCCGACCTGCCCGGGCTTCGCGCCGATCGAGGCTGACTGTCCCAGCCCATAT
>Ga0081538_10000760_pt1 | contig 35214 bp, 33 predicted proteins | sample TabmetS5T2R1_FD_71022 | JGI IMG/M metagenome (GOLD analysis project Ga0081538, IMG submission 71022) | Tabebuia heterophylla rhizosphere microbial communities from the University of Puerto Rico - S5T2R1 | ecosystem: Host-associated > Plants > Roots > Rhizosphere ...
GGACGACCCGCGCGGCACGCTGCTGCGCGTCTGCGAGCTGATCCCGGACCGCTTCGAGTACAAGCCGGGCGCCACCTTCGTGGGCTCGACCGTGGACGACCTGCTCGAGGGCGGCGCGGGGGTCTGCCAGGACTACGTGCATCTGGCGCTGATCCTGCTGCGCCGCCACGGGATCGCCGCCCGCTACGTGTCCGGCTACCTGTTCGCGGCGCCGGACGACGGCGGCGCCGACTCCGTCGAGGTGGACACGCACGCGTGGCTCGAGGCGCTCGTGCCCGGCACGGACGACGGCGGCCCCGAGTGGATCGGGGCCGACCCCACGAACCGCAAGCTCGCCGGCGAGGAGCACGTGAAGATCGGGCACGGGCGCTTCTACGGCGACGTGCCGCCGATCAAGGGCGTCTACAAGGGCGCCGCCGAGGCGGAGCACGAGGTGACGGTCACGATGACCCGGCTCTAGGCGGTCGAGACCTCACCCTTGCCGGGCTGCCCCCGCGTACTCTTGATAAGCGGATGCAAACCTTCTGGAGACTGCTCGGCTTCCTCCGCCCCTACCGCGGGGGAGTGCTCGTCTCCTTCGCGCTCGCGGCGGCCGCGATGGGCACCGGGGTGCTCATCCCCTACCTCGTCGGCCGCACGATCGACGAGATCCGCAGCGGCACCGTCGACCTCTGGCCGCTCGCGATCGCCGTCGCGGCGGCGGGCGTGCTGCGGCTCTCGTTCAGCGTCTCGCGCCGCCTGGTGGCGGGGCGGGTCTCGCTCGGGGTCGAGTACGACCTCCGCAACCGAATGTACGAGCACCTGCATTCGCTGGAGCTCGGGTTCTTCGACTCGCAGCAGACCGGCCAGCTCATGTCGCGCGCGACGGTCGACCTCCAGTCGGTCCGCTTCTTCCTCGGCTACGGCCTGATCTTCATCCTGCAGTCCGCGCTGACGATCCTGATCGCGGCCGGCGTGATGTTCGCCGTCGAGCCCGACCTCGCCGCCGTGGCGCTGGCGCCGATGCCGTTCGTGATCTGGGTGTCGTTCCGCTACGGCCGCCGCAACCGCCCCGCCCAGCAGGAGGTGCAGCAGCGCATCGCCGAGCTGACCGCGGAGGCCGAGGAGAACATCGGCGGCGTGCGGGTGGTCAAGGCGTTCGCCCAGGAGGAGCGCCAGCTGCGCCGCTTCCGGCAGGTCGTGAAGCGGGTCTTCGACCAGTCGATGGTCTCCACGCGGCTGCGCGCCTTCTACTCGCCCTTCATCGGCTTCCTCCCCCAGCTCGGGCTCGCGGCCGTGCTGTTCGTTGGCGGGCGCCAGGCGATCAACGGCTCGCTCGACGTCGGCGACTTCGTCGCCTTCTACGGCTACGTCCTGCTGCTGACCTCGCCGATGCGAATGCTCGGCATCGCGCTCGGCATGGCGCAGCGTGCGGTAGCGAGCGGCGCGCGCGTGTTCGAGCTACTCGACCGCCGCCCCGAGATGACCGCGCCGGCCGACGCGCCGCCGCTGCCCGCGGGGGCCGGCCGCGTCGAGCTGCGCGACGTCAGCTTCGGCTACGGCGAGGGCGAGCCGGTGCTGCGCCACGTCGACCTCGAGGTCGAGGCCGGGCGCACGGTCGCGCTCGTCGGCCCCACCGGCTCCGGCAAGACCACGCTCGTGATGCTGATCCCGCGCCTCTACGACGCGGACGAGGGCAGCGTGCTCGTGGACGGCGTGGACGTGCGCACGGTCGACCCGAGCTCGTTGCGCCGCGAGGTCGCCGTCGTGTCGGACGACGCCTTCCTGTTCTCGGCAAGCCTGCGCGACAACATCACTTACGCGCGTCCTGAGGCCTCCGAGGAGCAGGTACTCAATGCGGTCCGTCGCTCCGGGCTCGCCGAGCTGCTCGACGATCTGCCCGACGGGCTCGACACGCTCGTCGGCGAGCGCGGCCTGACCCTCTCCGGCGGCCAGCGACAGCGCGTCGCAATCGCGCGCGCCCTGATCGCCGAGCCGCGCATCCTCATCCTCGACGACGCCACGTCGAGCGTCGACGCCACCACCGAGAGCCGCATCAAGAGTGCGCTCCGCGAGGTGATGGAGGGGCGCACGACCTTCGTGATCGCGCACCGGCTGTCGACGATCTCGCTCGCCGACGAGGTGGTGGTGCTCGAGGGCGGCCGCATCGCGGCGCGCGGCGCGCACGCCGAGCTGCTCGACGACTCACCGCTCTATCGCGAGATCGCCGAGAAGGGGCTGCCGGACCAGGTCTTCCTCAACCGTGTCGATCCCGAGCGCGAGGTGGCGGGGCTGTGAGCGCGCGCGACGTATTGAGCGCCGTCCGCGGCGAGCCGCGCCGGATCGGCAAGCTCCGCCACCTGGTGGCGCTGCTGCGCCCGTACCGCGGGCGCGTGGTGCTGATGCTGATCGCGCTGCTGGTGGCCACCGCCGCCGCGCTCGTGCCGCCCTACCTCGCCGGCCTCGCGATCGACGAGGGCATCCAGGACGGCGACGTGAACGCGCTGACGATGATCCTGATCGCGTTCATCGCAGCCGCGCTCCTCAACTGGGGCGCCACCTACGTTCAGACCTACCTGATCAACTGGGTCGGCCAGCGCGCGCTCCAGGACCTGCGCATCCAGCTCTTCGAGCACCTACAGCGACTCTCGATCGGGTTCTACTCGCGCAACAAGGCCGGCGTTCTGATCTCGCGCCTCACGAACGACGTCCAGGCGCTCGACCAGCTCGTGACCGAGGGCATCCAGACGCTCTTCTCGGCGACGCTGACGCTGCTCGGCACAGCGGTGATCCTGCTCGTGCTCGATCCGGGCCTGGCGCTCGTGACGTTCCTGACCTTCCCGGTGCTGCTCGTCGGAAGCGTCCTCTTCCGGATCGCCTCGAGCGGTGCCTACCGGCTCACCCGCGAGAAGATCGCGGTCGTCACGGCGTACCTGCAGGAGACGCTCTCGGGCGTGCGGATCGTGCGCGCCTTCGGCCAGGAGCCCCGCCACCGCAGCCGTTTCGCGCAGCTCAACGACGAGCACCGCGACGCGAACATGCAGACGGTTTACCTGAACGCCGCCTACTTCCCGTCGGTCGAGCTGCTGTCGGCGGTGGCGACGGCCGCGATCCTGATCTACGGCGGCAACCAGGTGCTCGACGGCGCGGTCACGATCGGCGTCCTCGCCTCGTTCGTGTTCTACCTGCAGAGCTTCTTCGACCCGATCCAGTCGCTCTCCCAGCTCTACACGACCTACCAGGCCGGCATGGCTGCGCTCGACAAGATCTTCGAGCTGCTCGATGAGGAGCCCGACCTGCGCGATCGTCCCGACGCGGTCGACCTGCCGCGCGTGCGAGGTGAGATCGAGTTCGACGACGTGACCTTCGGCTACGGGATCGACGAGGACGAGGCGCCCGCACTCGACGCGGTTTCGCTGTACGTTCCGCCAGGCCAGACCGTCGCGCTCGTCGGTGCCACCGGAGCCGGCAAGTCGACGCTCGCCAAGCTCGTCGCCCGCTTCTACGACCCACAGAGCGGGCGCGTACTGATCGACGACCACGATCTGCGCGACGTGACGGAGCACTCGCTGCGCTCGCAGCTCGGCATCGTCCCGCAGGAGAGCTTCCTGTTCTCCGGGACGATCCGGGACAACATCGCCTTCGGTGCCCCCGACGCGAGCGAGGAGGACATCCTCGAGGCGGCCCGTGCGGTCGGAGCCGACGAGTTCATCTCACGCCTGCCGGACGGCTATGACACCGACGTCGGCGAGCGCGGCGTCCACCTGTCCGCCGGCCAGCGGCAGCTGGTCGCGTTCGCGCGCGCCGCGGCCGCCGATCCGCGCATCCTGATCCTCGACGAGGCCACCTCGAACGTCGACGTGCGCACCGAGTCGCAGATCGAACGCGGCCTGCGGCGGCTGCTCGCCGGGCGTACGGCGATCGTGATCGCCCACCGGCTGTCGACGATCCGCGGCGCCGGCCGCATCGTGGTGCTCGACCACGGACGGATCGCCGAGCAGGGCACGCACGAGGAGCTGCTCGATGCGAACGGTGCATATGCGCGGCTGTATCGCGACTGGGCCGATCAGGCCGCGGCGTAGGCGGTGAGCCGGGCGGTCGAGGAGTCGAACCGTCGCATGCTGCGGGCGCGCGACGCGATGGACCGCGACTACGCCCAGCCCCTCGACATCGCGACGCTAGCGAAGATCGCGCACGTCTCGGAAGCCCACTTCATTCGCGTCTTCCGCTCCACCTTCGGGGAGACGCCCCACCGCTACCTGCAGCGGCGCCGCATCGAGCGAGCGATGTTCCTGCTCCGCGAGAGCGAGCGCAGCGTCACGGAGATCTGCTTCGACGTCGGCTTCACGAGCCTCGGAACGTTCAGCCGCACGTTTGCGGAGATCGTGGGCGAGCCGCCCACCACGTACCGCTGGCGTGCCGCTGATCTTAGGGCCGTGCCGGCGTGCTTCGCAAAGGCCTGGACGAGACCGAGCAGTTTTGGAGAAGCGCGGACGCCGCAAGCGAATTAGCCTCCGGCTCATGCCCAACCGACTCACTCACACACAGGTCTACGTACTCGATCAGGACGAGGCAATCGACTTCTACGTCGGCAAGCTCGGCTTCGAGTTGAACACCGACGCGGACCTCGGGTTCATGCGCTGGGTCACGGTCAACTTTCCCCAGCAGCCGGAGCTTCAGCTGCTGCTCGAGAAGCCCGGCCCGCCGGCACACGACGAGGCCACTGCCGAGCAGGTCCGTGAGCTCGTGACCAAGGGCGCCATGGGCATGGCAGGCATCATCGCGGTGGACGACGTCCACAAGACCTACCAGGAGCTCGTGGCGAAGGGAGTCGAGTTCACGGAGGAGCCGACCGAGCGCTTCTACGGCACCGACTGTGGGCTCCGCGATCCCTTTGGCAACCCCCTTCGAATCGGCACGCCCAAGGAGGGGCCGTACGAGATCCCGGACCCGGCCGAGTTCGCCGCCGAGAACGGGTCTTGATCTGGCTACCCCATCCCGAGCGAGATCACGCCGCGCGAGACGAGCCCCTGGGTGAAGGCCGCCGAGGCGAGCACCTTGACCCCGTAGGCGTCGCGCAGGAACCACTCGAGGAAGACCGCCACGCTGCTGCGCACCGCGCCCGCCTTGGCGAGTGCGGCGAGGTCGTAGACGATCAGCCGCTCGCGCAGCTTGGGCTCGGCCGCGAGGCGCTCTGAGAGCTCGTCGTCGAGCGGTCCGAGCAGGATCGCGGGCTGCTCGGCGCCGAGCCGATCGCACTCGATGAAGCCGGCGCGGAGCTCGACCGTCGCCCGCTCGCGCCGCCAGGCCACGTCGAGGGCGGCCGGCGAGGCCGCGTGGAGCTCGACCTCGTCGAGCTCGTCCCTGTAGTGGTCCGTCAGGGCATCGAAGAGCTCGCCTTGCGTGGTGGTCAGGCTCGCCCATTCGATCGGGCGGCTGCGCACGGCCTCGACCACGGCGAGCTCGACCTCGGGCCGGCGCTCCGGCCGCAGCCGCACGCTGTCGCCCTCGCTGGTCAGAAGGTCCGGGTCGAGCGCCGCCGCAGCGGCGGCGGACAGGCTGCCGATGCGCGGGTCGAGGAGCGCTTCCAGCTCGGGGATGCCCTTCACGCGCGCTCCTCGAGCAGCTCGGCGAGCAGGTCAGGGGCGAGTTCGCGCAGCGGCACGTGCGTCCCTCGCGCGGCCTCGGCGATCGCGCGCGCGTGTCCGCGCAGTGCCTCGGGCGAGCCCGGCGCGGCGGCGTCCGCCACCACGACACGCACGCGTGCGCGCGCGAGCTCGCGAGCCTGAAAGAGGGTGTCGGCGAGCGGGTCGCCGCCGGCACGAAGCGGCACGGTCGGCGCCCCGTCTGTAATCGCGACCACGAGCGGCAGCGCGTTCGGATGGCGGTAGCGCTCGCGCCACAGGACGAGGCGAGCGCGTCGCAGGGCGTCGGGCAGCGGCGTCCGACCGCTGAGCGGCACCTGCTCGAGCCGCCGCCGCGCCCGCGCGACGCTCCGCGTGAGCGGCAGCGCCACCGTCGCCTCCGGGAGCCCGCCTCGGAACGCGACGAGCGCCACGCGATCGCCGCGGTGGGTGCCGTCCTCGAGCAGCTCGAGCGCCATCCCTTTCACGCGCTCGAGCATTGACTCGGCGGCCAGCGAGTAGCTGTTGTCCACGACGAACACGGCGGCCAGGGGCGCGCGGTGCTGGCGCACTTTGCGGCGCAGGTCGGCCGGCTCCACGTGGATCGGCTTCGTCCTGCCCCCGCGCGCCGCGGCGGCACGAACGGTGGCGTCGAGCGCGATCTCGGCGCCCGGCTCGCGCGCGAGCCGGTGGCGCGCGTAGCGGCCCGCGCGCCGGCTGACGAGCGACGGCCCGCGCCGGCCCAGCCGCGAGCGCTCGAGGGCGTCGCGCCGCCGGCGCTCGCCGAACACCGCGCGCGGGTCGACGCTCACCTCCCCCACCGCCGGTGGCTCGCTCAGCGCGCCGCCGGAGAGGGCGGCGCCGGGGACTCCGTCTGCGCCTCCCCTTTTCCCGGCCTCACCTCGGCCTCGAGCGCCTGCGTCAACGCGTTGTCGATGGCCGCCGGCGGCAGCGCCGCGTCGGGAGAGAAGGGATCGCCGGCAACCCGGTGCCCGAGCGCCAAGTCGGCGGCTGCGCGCAGGTCGGCGGTCTCGACGAGGTCGCGGCCGTCGAGGGCGGCCAAGCCCTTGGCGCACTCGAGCAGAGCAATGTCGGCGCGGTGGCTGCCGACTCCGAGGCGGGTGACGAGCGAGCCGATCGCCTCGTAGAAGCCGGCTGGCACGCGCATGCGCTCGAGCAGCGCCTCCGCGTCGGCGAGCCGGCGCCGGAGGGCTTCCTGGGGGCCCGCCCAGTCGGCCGCGAAGGCGTCGGAGTCGCGCCCGAACGCCTCGCGGCGGCGCAGCACCTCGCCCCGCGCGGACGCCGCCGGCAGCGGCGGAACGTCGACGTGGAGGCCGATCCGGTCGGCGAGCTGCGGCCGCAGCTCGCCCTCGTCGGGGTTCATCGTCCCCACCAGCAGGAAGCGCGCCGGATGCGACGCGGACACCCCCTCGCGCTCGACGATGTTCACTCCCAGCGCCGCCGCGTCGAGCAGGATGTCGGCCAGGTGGTCGTCGAGCAGGTTGATCTCGTCGACGTAGAGGATCCCCCGGTTGGCCTCGGCGAGCAGACCGGGCTCGAGTGCCTTCTCACCCTCGGTGAGCGCTCGCGCGATGTCGATCGATCCGGCCACGCGCTCTTCGGTGGCATTCAGCGGCAGGTCGACGATCGGCCGCCGGCGCCGAACTACCGGCAGCTCCTCCCCAGCCGCGACGCGTGCCCAGCAGGAAGCGCAGGCGGGACGGGCGGGGTCGCAACCGAAAGCGCATCCGGCGACGACCCCGATCTCCGGCAGCAGCTCGCTGAGCCCCCGTACCGCCGTCGACTTGCCCGTCCCGCTCGGCCCCCGCACGAGCACCCCGCCCACCGCCGGGTTGATCGCGTTGAGCAGGAGCGCCTGGGTGAGCCGCTCCTGCCCGACGATCGCGGCGAACGGGTAGGGGGTCTGCGTCAGGTGACCACCAGCCGCTCTCCGAAGGTTGGCTCCGCCTGGACGATCGGCGGGAACTGCCAGGTCCCGATCAGCGGGACGGCCGTGTCGCGGTTGACCTTCACGTCGAGCACGGCGGGCCGGCCGGAGTCGAGCGCGGCCTCGAACGCCCCGGAGATGTCGCCGGGCTGGTCGATCGAGTACGCGAGCGCGCCCATGGCCTCGGCCATCTTTGCGAAGTCGGGGTTCCACAGCTCGCCCGTCGACTGCTTGCGGAAGCTCGTCCCGATCTCGCGCTCGTCCATGTAGAAGCGCTGCAGGTCCCGGATCACCCCGATCGTGTAGTTGTTCAGGATCACCCAGACGCAGGGCAGGTCGTACTCGACGGCGGTCGCGACGGCATGCGGGAACATGCCGAAGCTCCCGTCGCTCGTCACGCAGACGGCGGGCGCATCCGGCCGTGCGAGCTTCAGCGCCAGCACTCCGCAGGTGCCGAAGCCCATCCCGGCGAAGCCACCCGGCGTGAAGACCGTGCGCGGCTCGTAGACGTCCCAGTACTGTTCGACCCAGGTCTGGTGGTTGCCGGTGTCGGTGATCATCATCGTCCCGTCGGGGGCAATGCGGCGCATGTCGCCGATCAGCCGGCGCGGCTCGATCGGCACCTCATCCGACTCCATCGGCGGGCGGATGAAGTTCTCCCACTCGCTCTTGTAGCCCTCGATTTGGTCGATCCAGCCAGAGCGCTCACGCGCCGGGCCCTGGCGCTGCGCCAGCTCGAGGAGCTGGCGCAGCACCTCACGGGCGTCCCCCACAATCCCCAGCTCGGTCGGGTAGTTGCGCCCGATCTCGGCCGGATCGAGATCCACATGGATCAGCTTCGTCGGCGGGATGTTGTACGTGTAGCCCGGCACCCACGAGGAGCAGTGGATATCGGAGAAGCGCGTGCCGAGCGCGAGGATCACGTCGGCGTTGCGGGCCGCCTCGGTGGCCGGGTACTCGCCCCAGCAGCCGGCGATCCCGAGGTGGAGGGGGTGCCGCGCCGAGATGACGCCCTTGCCCATGAACGTCGAGTAGACCGGCACGTTCACGTGCTCGGCGAACGCCTCGAGCTGCTTGCTCGCCTCGGAGATCAGCACGCCGCCGCCCGCCAGGATCAGCGGCCGCTTGGCCGACAGGAGCAGCTCGAGCGCCTTCGCGACCGCCTCCGGCGTCCCCTGCGTGCGCCAGTTCAGGTGGCGCGAGCGCTCGGCGGGCTCGGGTGTCTCGACCTCGCCGGTGCGGATCCAGAGGTCGTAGGGCACGTCGATGTGGATCGGGCCGGGCCTGCCCTCGCGCGCGAGCTTGAACGCCTTCGGGAGGATCTTGGCGAGGTCCTCGACCGAGTGGGCCTGGAAGCTCCGCTTGGCGACGCGGCGCGCGATCCCCGGGAAGTCGGCCGAGTAGTGGCGGTACTCCTCCTGGAGCGCGCCGCTGTCGAACTGCGTGGTCGCGACCTGACCGGTGATCGCGATGAACGAGGAGGAGTCGAAGAAGGCGTTGCCCATCGCGACCGTGAGCAGCATTGGGCCCGGGCCCGTCGACGTGTAGACGGGGATCGGGACGCCGGTTGCGCGGAAGTAGGCGTCCGCCATGTAGCCGGCGGCCGACTCGATCCGCGGCCACACGAGCTTGATGTCGTCCTGGCGGTGATAGACGCCGTCCAGCAGGCCGACGGCACCATGCCCGGCGTAGCCGAAGATGTAGGGCGTCTCCTCCTTGATCAGGTAATCGACGACCAGGTCGCAGCCGCGCATCTCGCTCATGTTCGCTCCTCTCCCATTGCGGCCCTCGAACGCTAGGACGGCGGCGGTGTCCCGCGGTGTCCGAAGATCGGACACCTTTGGGGCGTCAGTAGGCCGTACGGTCGAGATCGAGCCCGTAGGCGCGCAGCTTGCGGTAGAGCGTCGAGCGGGCGATGCCGAGCCGGCGGGCGGCGTCGCGCTTGTTGCCGCCGGCCGCGTCGAGCGCCTCCGCGATCACCTCGAGCTCCGCGTGCTCGATCGCTGTGAGGCGCCGCCGCGCCGCCTTCGCGAGCAGCCCGGCGGGGAAGTCCTCTACCCGGATGTCTCCGCTGTGGCGCCGCGCACCTGCGGCCCGGACGACGCGCTCGAGCTCGCGCACGTTGCCCGGCCAGGGCAGCCGCTGGAGGAGCTGGAGCGCATCGGGCCGCAGTACCTGGCGGAAGCCGCCTCGCGCGTGGCGGCGGAGCAGGATGTGAGCGAGAGCGGGGATCTCCTCGGGACGCGAGCGCAGCGGCGAGAGCTCGAGCTCACGGACCGCGAGGCGGTCGTGAAGCCGGCGCCACGCTGGGCCGTCGGGGTCGCCCGGGCCGGCGGTCGCGGCGATCCAGGGTCCGATTGGCTGCGCCTTTTCGATTAGGCGCGCCAGGCCCGACGCCGCGCGCGGGCTCAGCTCGTCGACGTGTCGCAGCAGGACCGCGCCGCTCGGGTCGCGGAGACGCGCGGCGACGTTCGTGAGCCACATCCCGGTGCCCTCGAGCGGCTCCGACCCGGCGTCGAGCTCGTCCGGCGCGCCGAGCCCCGCGCGTTCGGCGGCCGCCGCGACGGCGAACGCCTTCCCGGTGCCCGGTTCGCCGCGGACCAGTGCCGGGACGTGCAGCTCGCAGGCCTCGGCGACGGCGTCGCTCGGGCCGGTCGAAGGGCCGGCTGTCCGCGCCGGGCGCCGCCTTTCCCCGCTGTCCGGGAGCTCTAGCGCGAGCAGCACGCCTGCGGGCTCGCCTCCTTCACCAACCGGGGTGCAGCGGGCCTGCATGGTGCCGCCGGCCCCGACGGGCAGCTCGATCGACCCGGCTCCGTCTGCGAGCGCGGCGGCGGCCCGCTCCCACAGGAGACCCTGGTCGACCGGCTCCAGCAGCCGTGCCGCCGCGGGGGTCGTGAGGACGAGCTCCTCGCTAAGGCAGGCAACCGGGTGGCGCGAGCGGTGGCGCGCGCCGACGAAGGCGTCGAGCAGCAGCCGCTCGCGGGCGGACGCCCCTGCGAGCAGCTCGCGCTCGATCTCGTACGTGACCTCCTCCACGAGCGCCAGCTGCAGCGGGCTCGCGTCGCGCGTCCGGGTCGTGACGTTGACGACGCCCTCGATGCGCCCGGTAACCGGATGGCGAACCGGCGAGCCCACGCACGCGGCGGGGTCGAGTGCCTCGACGTAGTGCTCGCATCCGACCACCGCCACCGGTCGGCCCGCCTCGAGCGGAGTGCCGATCCCGTTCGTGCCCACGAGCTCCTCGAGGAAGACGAAGCCGGGCGCGGCGTAGACGCGGTCCATGGCCGCGGCGGCCTCACGCTCTCCCGTCCAGCGGCGCAGGACGCGCGCGCCTGGATCACTCAGCAGGATCGCCGCGGGTGCGCCCTCGAGCCGCCTGGCAAGCCGGTCGAGCACCGGCGTGGCCGCGCGAACGAGGCGGATCTCACCGGTCACCGGCTCCTCGTCGAACGGCACCTCCGGACGGTCCGGCACGACTCCGCACGACCGCGACCGCCGCCACGAGTCGAGGATCTCGGTCCGCACCGGCGGCGCCCCGCGCTCGCCGGCTGCGAAGCGCTCGCGCGCTCCGCGGATGCTCCCCCGGGTTCGCGTACGGGCCTTCGCCATCGGGCCTCGTGTCCATCGTATCCCGTGCCTATGGCCGCTGTGGACCGCTGCCTCGTTCGCAGGGAATGGCCTCTATGCTTGCCTGCGATTGCGGGGTCGTCCAATGGCAAGACATCCGGCTCTGGACCGGAGAATCGGGGTTCGAATCCCTGCCCCGCAGTAGCTCTCAGCCAGCCCGTCCAACGCCGACCGTGTTGCTCGTCCCTGGTGTGTTGGCGTTGATAATCAACGCAAACACACCACGCGTGGCCTGGATGGGGCCACTCTCGTGGCCCGTCAGTCCCGCCGCACCCGCTGCCGCAGGGCGAGCCGCTTCCCGCGTGCGTCCACCATCGACACTGGCACCATCACCGTGCGCGGAAGCTTGCGCTTCGCCCTCAGGCCGGGCCAGACGATCTTTATCCGACGGGCGCCGTCGCCGAGGTTCGGGCGAACCGATCGGCGGAAGGCGCGTCCGCGCAGGCGTCGACCGTCAACGTGGATGCGGGGCCGGGTCCGGCCGCGCCTGAGGCCCTTCGGAAGCGATAGGCGCGCTGCGGTGATGTCGGGCCCGCGCCGGGGCGCTTGGAGGACGGCCGCCAGCACGAATCGCTTGCCCCGCTTCGTCAGTGTGACCCGGGCCTCGGGATCACAGCCGGGCGTGGCGAGGTCCTGCTTGAACTCGGTCACCTTGCCGGAGTGGGCAGTGAGCTTGACGTCGATCTCCGTCGGCGTTCCATCACGGCAGAGGTCCTTTGTGAGCTGGAGGAGCCCGTTCGGTCCACCCTCGAACTCGAGCTTGAAGCTCCGGAGCGGCAGGTCGGGGTTGCTCGGGAAGACGTTGCGGGTGCCGAAAGCGCCGACCTCCGTCACGCCGTCGATGCGCAGATCCACGGGTGGCGGAAGGATGACCATCAGGCCCGGCAGCGGCGCGGGCGTATTGAGGGCCAGGTAGACGGGGCCACGCACCGGCTCCGCCTGGAGCGGCGAGTCGATGGTCGCGATACCTACGCGCGAGCTCTCGGGGCAAGCGCTCGCGTCCGCCTCGGCGCGCCCGCATGCCCGGCTCAGAGCCTGTGTGGTGGACGCCAACGAGAGCGGCAAGGTCACCTCGGCGCGCCTCAACGCGGCCTGCTCCGGATCGAACCGCAGGGTGGTCGAGAGTGGCACCCTGTCTCGCACCCGCGTGGCCCCCGGCGCGCCGAGCGAACCTTCCGCGGAGGGCGTGAACGCGAGCTGGTCGCAGCCCGTCGGCGTGAACGTGAAGGTCTTCTGGGCGAACGTACCGGGGGCTCCGTACGAGTTGACCCGCGCCAGCGAGGTCGCCGGCGCGCATGACGTGGGCATGCGCATGAAGGATCCGCGGCTCGCCTTGCCGAGGAAGGTGAGCCGGACACTCGTGATCTGGATGTCGAGGCCCGACTGCTCACGCGGCTGGTCGGAGAAGAGCGATTCGAGGCCGATCCCGTCCGCCCCGGGCCGCAGGTACACCGGCGACTCCAGGAACACGGGTGGCAGCGCTTGCGGGAGCGGTGCCGGCAGCTCCAGCGGCTGGAGCCTCAGCCCCAGCCGTGCGGGCTCACCGCCGAGCGGGCGCAGGTTGTAGACGTTCCCGTTGATCGTTTGGGGGACGCCGAGGATCGGCAGCACGTTGATCAGCGCGGTCACCTGCACGGTCCCGATCTTGGTGTTCTCCGGGCAGCCGGAGGACGAACGCAGCTGCTCGCGCGTGCAGAGCGGCGCGCTCTGCGGATTGCCGAGCAGACCGGGAGCGAGCCGCACGAAGCTGTCCTTCACGTCGTCGCCAGCCGACGGCGTGATCCGCTGGAAGAGCGTCACGTCCGGGTGAGAGCCCGCCTGCGTGCTGGACGGAGTGACCGTGAACTCGTCGAGGGTCACGTCTGCGCCGGCGGTCGCCGGAACGACGGCAAGGATGAGCAGCGACAGTGTCAGGCGCCTCATGGCTTTCACATTACGGTCGCGCTCGCGTCGATGCGCCAGTTCCCCTGGCAACACCTGGCGCGACTAGACATCGACCGCGCCAAGGTAAGCCGGTAACGTCGCCCCGCGAGGACGCACGATGAGCCGTCGTGCACGCCATCTGTCGCTGTACCTCGCAGGGCTCGCTGCCGGAGCCCTGGTGGCGCTTGCGGTGTCGGCGGCGGCGAGCGATCGTGCGCAACCGCCCCCAACTGCAACCTTCACGGCGAGCAACAACGAATGGACGGTTGCTGGCACCTCATCCAACACCGCCACGATCGGTGCGGGCGGCACCGTCACGTTCAGCAGTCCTATAGGGAACAACGAGCACAACGCGCGGTTCTCCGGCTCAGCGCCGAGCTCATGCAGCCCCGCGCTGCCGGTGGATCCGCAGCCTCCGGAATGGAGCTCCACCTGCCAATTCGACACTGCAGGCACCTACGCGTTCGTCTGCACGGCGCACCCCGGCATGGGTGGCACCGTTTCGGTCTTAGCCCCGGGCACGCCGACCACCCCGCCCCCTACGACCGGCCCCGGCACGTCTCCTCCAGGCGGGAGCCCGCCGGGCGGATCGCCAGGACTTCCGGGGACGCCCACGGTCAAGGTCGCGCGCCGTCAGCGCGGGACTACCGTGCGGGGCTCCGTCACGACTTCTGTGGGCGGCTCGCGACTGGTGATCAAGGCGCTCGTCTCGAATCGGCTGCTCGCGACGAGCCCGCCGAGGCGGGTCCGCAAGGTCTCTGTCGGGTCGCTGCGTAGGCTGGTGCCATCAGCGGGCAAGACGCCGTTCGCGGTCAGGCTCAACCGAGCCGCCCGCCGCGCCCTCAACCGTCGCGACCGCCTGACCGTCGATCTCCGGATCAGCGTCACGCCTCTCGGCGGAACGGCTACCACGAAGACCGCCAAAGTGATCCTGCGGCCAGCCCCCTAGGCCGCCGCGCGCGCCGACGGCACCAGCCGCAGCCGGTCCGGCAGAAACGGCACCACCGCCCGCTTCACGTACTCGCCCCCGGCCCGCACGAGCGCGCGCCGCACGAAGGCCGGCGGCAGCGGCGAGAAGCCGTAGTCGCGGCGAATGCGATCCGGCAGCAAGGCGATCGTGATGAAGTTGACGGTCTCGAGAAGCGGCTGGGCCATCCATGGGACGGGCGGCTCGAGCACGATCGCACGTGCGCGCTCGCGCGCCCAGTCGGTCACGAACAGCCGGTCACCCTCGAGCATGGAGCGGCGGTAGTCGTCGAGGTCGGCGAGCGTCCGCGGCATGTCTGCCGCGCGCAGCCCGAAGAGGCGGCCCACGACGCGGTAGTCCTTCCAGTAGTCAGCCTGCTCCTCGCGCGACAGCGAGCCGACGTACGTGCGGTAGACGACGAGGCCGGAGTCGACGAGCGTGAACAGCACCCACATGAGCAGCTCGGGGTCGTCGGCGCGGTACGGCGTGCCCGCCGGGTACGGGCCCACCTCCTCGCGCAGGGTGCCGCTCACGCGCCTGTGCATCGCGCGCACGCCGCGGGTCACGCGGTTCGCATCGGCGCGCTCGCCGAAGCCGATCGTGCCCATCACCTGAGCCGTGCGAGCGAGACGGTCGTAGGGATCGTCGACCGACGTCGAGTGCGCGAGCAGCCCGGAAACCGCGAGTGGGTGCGCCGCCTGCATGAGCAGCGCGCGCGGCCCGGACAGCGCGAGCGCCCGCTCACGATGGATCCGCCGCAGCATCGAGGAGTCGTCGAAGTAGCCCGCCATGCGTTCCTTTCCTCTACCCCGATACGGACGGTTTAGAGGGAGCCGAGATCTTGGCTCTCGTCGGCCAGAGCGGCGGGGTCCACCCGCGCGCGCGAGACCATGAGCCGCTTGGCGGTCTCGAGGTCGTCCGAGCGGCCGACCGTCAGCGCCGCGACCACACGGCCGTCCTTGACGTAGAACGCCGTGAAGTCGTCTGCGTCGAGTGAGCCGCGCACCACCGGATCGCCAGTGCCTGGCCCGACGTACTCCATCGACGTCCAGTCCGCCAGGTCGGAGAAGAAGTAGGGCACCACGTCGTGCTCGACGCCGCGCCCGAGCATGTTGAGCCCTGCTGTCTTGCCCTGGTTGAAGGCCACGTCCCAGTGCTCGATGCGGATCTGGCGGCCGTGGACGGGACTGTCGTACTCGCAGATGTCGCCCGCGGTGAAGATCCCCGGCACCGAGCTTTCGAGCTGCGCTGAGCACAGCACCCCACCCGCCTGGCCGATCTCGAGACCCGCGGACTTGGCGAGCGTCACGTCGGGCGTGACGCCGATGCCGATCACGACGAGCTCACAATCGATCTCGAGCCCGCTTTTCGTCACGACCCTCTCCACGCGGCCGCCGGAGCCCTCGAAGTGGTCGATCTCCTGGCCGCCGTGGATGTCCACGCCGTGCTGCTGCAGCACGCCCTGGAAGTAGCCGCCTATCTCCTTCCCGAACTGGCGCTCGAGTGTGACGTCCTCGAGCATCAGCATCGCGCACTTGTTGCCGTGGGCGGCCGTGAGCGAAGCCGCGATTTCGGTGCCGATGTAGCTGCCGCCGATGATCGCGACGCGCTCGACACGGTCGGCCTCCGCCCGCAGCGCCGTCGAGTTGCCGAAGGTGCGCATGTAGTGAATCCCGTCGAGCTCACAGCCGTCGACCTGCAGTCGGCGGACGTTCGAGCCGGTCGCGAGCAGGACGTTGCCGAACTCGATCTCCTCCTTGGTCGACAGCCGGGCGAGGCGCTGCTCGGCGTCGAGCTTCATCACGCTGGTGCGCAGCATCAGCTCGATGTTCTGCTCCTCCCACCACTCGTCCGGCCGGAAGAGCACCTCCTCACGCGCCTCCTTCGCCTGCAGGTAGCCCTTCGTGAGCGGCGGCCGGTTGTAGGGCGGATCGGGCTCACGCCCGACGAGCAGAATCGATCCCTCGCCGCCCCCTTCGCGCAGCCAACGGGCGCAGTTCGCGGCCGCGAGCCCGCCTCCGATCAGGAGATGGTCGACCTTGCGCGACGCCATCGCGTCAGGCCGCGGAGCGTTCGGTGAAGCGCTCGGTCACGCGCGATTCGATACCCACGTCCAGCACCAGCAACACCTCGTCGCCCGCCTGGACGACCGAGTCCCCGGATGGGACGAAGCCGCCGCCATCGCGCAGGATCGAGATCACGAGCGAGCCGTCGGGCAGGCCGAGGTCCTTGACGCTCTTGCCGGCGGCGTCGGAGCCCTCCGCCACCTCGAGCTCGATGATCTCGAGTCGCTCCTCGGGCAGGTCGAGCAGATGGACGAGCCCGTACTTGGGGACCTCGTGCTCGATCAGCCTGAGGATCAGGTCGGTTGCCGAGATCACCGGCTTGACGCCGAGCAGCTCGAAGTGCTGCAGGTTCCGCGGGTTGTTGCAGCGCGCCACGATCCGCGGCACCCCGTACTTCTCGCGGGCAACCTGGGAGATGAGGATGTTGTCCTCGTCGTCACCGGTCACGGCAACCACGAGGTCGGCGCGCTCGATGCCCGCGCGCTCGAGCACCCACAGCTCGGAGCCGTCACCGATCAGCGCACTGTGCTCGAGCTCCTGCTCGACGACCGCGTAGCGCTGCTGGTCCGACTCGACGACCGTGACCTCATGTCGCTTGTTGATGAGCTCGCGGGCCAGGTTCCAGCCGACCTTGCCTGCCCCCACGATCAATACGTACATGGCCTAGCCGGACACTCCCTCGAAGCGGATCTGGCCGCGCACCGCGGCCTCGAGCAACTCGATCGCGGTCTGCGTCGGGCAGACCGTCTGCAGGCCCTGCTCCGCGTACCAGCGCGCCCGCGCCGGATCGAGGACGCGCACCACGACACGCTCGATGTTGAAGCGGCGCTGCGCGATCTGGGCGATCACGAGGTTGGTGTTGTCACCGTCCGTGGACGCGACGAAGGCGTCCGCCTGCTCGATGCCGGCGGCCAGCAGCGCGTCGATCTCGAGCGCCGTGCCCTCGGTAAAGCGCCCGCCACGCTCCTCCCAGGACGCGTCCGAGTCGCGATCGAGCAGCGCTATTGCCTCGGCGTCCTCGTCGAGCACAGACACCTCGTGCCCCTCCAGGAGCATCGAGTGCGCAATCGACGACCCCACCCGGCCACATCCGACGATCAGCACGAACATTCAGATGCTCACTCTACGGCAGGACACCTTCACGAGTGCCCTCCTCACCCGCCGGCGGGGCCGTGAGGATCACCCGGCAGGGGGCCTTCTCGATCACGTAGCGAGTCGTGTCACCCACGAAGCGATCGCGGATCCGGCCGCGCCCACCCAGGATGGCACCGCCGCGCACGCGCGTCGGCTCCTCGGCCGCGAGCACGATCGCCTCCACGCCGCGGCGGCGGGCCTCCGAGACGATCGCTTGGCCGACGGTGCGGCCGCGCACCATCGCGGTGGCCACCTCGACGCCCTCGTACTCCTCCCCCACCTCCTTGGCGCGCGCGAGCACCGCCTTCGCCTCGCGCACGCGCTCCTCGGAGACGCGGGCGTCGATCGGCAGCGACATCGGAATCTCGAACACGAACAGCGCCTCGAGCACCGCTCCGCCCTCGCCGTCCTCGTCCTGCTCGGCCGCGAGCCGGCCTGCCGTGCCCACGATCTCGTCGTCGAGATCCTCGCCGAAGACCGGCACGAGGATGCTGCCGTACTCAGCCGCCTCGCGCTCCTGCAGCGCCTCGGCCGGGATCGTGAAGCGCTGACGCAGCGGCTTGCCGCCGGAGCGCCGGTAGACGGCGTAGAGCACGATCCCCGCCACCATCCAGATACTGCCCGCGATGCGCGCTCCCTCGTGGAGGGCGACGACGCTGATCCACATGCCGACGGCGAGGACCAGCCCGAAGACCGCCGGCAGCGGGACGAGCCCGCCTCGCACGCGCACGGAGAAGGGGACGCGGAAGGCGCTCGGACGGCCCGGCTCGCGAAAGCGCAGCACGATCAGCGACAGGTGCGCGATCGAGAACGCGATCATCGCGCCGAAGGCGAACGTGCCGACCAGGAACTCGAGGTCGTGTGGGATCGCGAGGCCGAAGGCCATCACGGTCGCGATCACGATCGCCACGTACGGGGTGCCGCGCAGCGCGCTGAGGCGGCCCACGGCGCTCGGTATCTGCCTGTTGGTGGCGAGCGAGTATGCGAGCCGGGCGAGCCCAAGCATCTGGCTGTTGATCGCCACGAACAGCACCGCGACGGCCGTGACGGCGACCACATAGCGGCCGGCGTCGACGAGCCACTCGGTCTCGTACGCGTTGACGATCCCGAGGATCGGCGCCTCGATGAAACGGCCGCCGAGCGGCGTCGCTCCGGCCTGCACCGGCTGAGCCATCAGCGCGGCTGAGCTGACAACGACGAAGAGCACGACCGCGGCGGTCGACGACACGATCACCACGCGGCGCAGCCCACGCCGGCCGACCCGCACCTCGCCCGCGAGCCCGGAGGCAGCCTCGACCCCGATCAGCGCCACGCAGGCGACACCGAGGGCGAATATCGCGTTCTGCCACTCCGGCGCCGAGCCGAGCTCGACTGAGTCCGTGATCGCGCCGGCGTCGAAGAACTGAGCGAAGGCGATCACGCTCACAGTGACCAGGACCACGATCGAGGTGAGCGACACCCGCAACACCGTTCGTAGCCGGCGCGCCGTTACCCCGCGGATGTTGATCGACGCCACGATCAGCAGCGCGACCCCCGCGATCAGCACCTCGAACACGCCGTCGTCGACGCCGGATGCGAACACCGCGAGGTAGTCGCTGATGACGATCGCCCCCGTCGCCATCACGATCAGGTAATCGAGCAGGATCGCCCAGCCGGCGATGAAGCTCCAGAGCTCGTCGAAGGCGTAGCGGGCGAGCGTCGACGCACCGCCGCGCTCGATGTGGAGCGAAGTGCCCTCGACGTAGGTCGCCATCGTGACGGCGAAGAAGATCCCGGCGATCAGGTAGACCAGCGGCGACAGCCCGAGGGCGTCGCCCGCCACGACGCCGAGTGCGAAGAACATCGACGCGACGACCGCACTCAGCGTGACGGCGAACAGGGCGGGCTCACCGAGCCCGCGGGTGACGCGCAGTCCCGCCCGCTCGGAGCCTCGGCGCAGCCCCTCGCGAGCCCGCAGCGCTGCCCGGACGCGGGGGTCGCTCACCCCGTCCGGCCGCGGGCGTCATCCGCGGCCTCTCGCCGGTTCGCTTGGCGCGGCCGGGACAGGTAGAGCCGCCCCGCGCCGACCCCGGCGAGCAGCACGCCGAACACCACGCCGACGGCGAGCGCACCTCCCCCGCCTGCGAGTGCCACCACGATCATCACGAGCCCGAGCACCAGCAGGGCGGCGCTGAGCACCCTCGTCGTGGCCAGATAGGCGCGTTCCACGCGGCCTATCGTAGTCCCGCTTCGGCGCGCGCCCGTTGGCCGTCGACGCCATAAGGGGAGTCGATGATCACGCGGCAGGGACGCTCGGCCAGCACCGTCTCGAGCGACTTCCCGAACAGTGACTTTCCGGTCCGGCGCGGCGGCAGCGGCATAACGATCGCGCGCGCGTGGATGTCCTTCGCTTCCTCCACGATCCGCCGTCCGCTGCCGCCGGGTCGCACCTTCTCCCAGTGACCGGTCACGCGCCTTCCGCCCCGCACGCGCGCGGAGTCGATCGTCGACGCCGCCTTGCGCTCCTGCTCTGGCATCACCGCGTCGATTGGGGAGTTCGGCGGCACGGTGATCGTCACGAGCACGTGGATGCCGCGTCGCCGGCGGGCGGCGAGCCGGGCCGCAATCGCGACCGCCTCCGGCGAGTAGTTGCCATCTTCGAACGCCACCAGCACCGACTCGTACTCGACCTCGTGCTCGACGACCGGCTTGGGCAGCACGACCTTGTGCGTCTCGCTGAGCGAGAGCCCCTGGCGGTGCCGGTAGACGACGTAGAGCAGCACGCCGATCGCCATCCACAGCGGCCCGGAGATGAGCACGCGCACGTCCAGCACCGTTGCGACGATCAGCGAGATCCCGGTGGCGATGCCGCCGAACACCGCCAGCACCGGCACCTGGTGCCCCCGAATGTGGAGGGCGACGGGGCTCCGCCATGGTCGCTCGATGTCGGGGCGTTTCCAGCGCAGCGCCACGACCGAGGCGTGCGCCATCGTGAACGACAGCATCGCGCCGAAGGCGTAGATCACCCCCAGGAAGTCGGCCTGGCCGGGCAGGATCGCGATACAGGCGATTAGCCCGAAGACGCCGATCGCCACGTAGGGCGTACGGAACCTCGGGTGCAGTACGCGCAGCCTCTCCGGCAGCTGCCGGTGCTGGCCCATCGAGTAGGTGAGCCGCGAGACGCCGAGCATGCCCGCGTTCGTCGCGATGAAGAGGATCGTCGCGGCGAGGATCCCGACGTATACCTCGGCGGGCCCCTGGAGGCTGCCGAGATCCATGTTCTCCACGACGCCGAGGATCGGATCGTCCGCGTAGCCGCCCTCCTCCTTGGGCTTGGCGAGCAGCGTCTCGCCGTTCTCGACCGGCATCGCCGACAACGCGACGGCAGGCAGGAAGGCGTAGATCACGACCACCGCCAGCACGACCAGCCCCATGCCGCGGGGGATCGTCTTGCCGTAGTCGCGCGCCTCCTCGGCCAGGTTGGAGATCGTCTCGATGCCCGTGTAGGCGACCATCCCCACCGGGATCGCGATCAGGAAGTCGGCGACCGTCGGGGTGGTGCCGAAGTCGATCTGGTTGACGAGCTGCTCCGGGTCGAGCACCAGCGCCACGCCCACGATCACGAGCAGCACCTGCGTGCAGAAGTCGGCGATGGCGAAGAAGACGTTGACGCCGGCGGACTCCCTGACGCCGACCACGTTCACTACGCCGAGCACGACCACGACGAGGATGCCGCCCACGATGTCGGCCGGCGACTCGCCGAGCGGCTCCCAGAACACGCCTAGGTAGTGCGGCACGAAGAAGGCCGAGATCGAGATCGTGACGACGTAGGTGAGCATCTGGCCCCAGCCGGCGAAGAAGGACCAGAACTCGTTGAATGCGCGGCGCGAGAACGACGCCGAGCCGCCCGCCTCCGGGTACATGGTGGTCGCCTCGGTGTAGGTGGCGGCGGTGCAGGCGAATATGAGACCGGCGATCAGGAAGACCACCGGCGTCATGCCGAGCGCGAAGATCGCGACTAGGCCGAGCGCGTAGTAGATCGAGCTGCCCACGTTGCCGTAGGCGGTCGAAAAGAGGGCTCCCGTGCCGAGGACCCGTTCGAGCCCACGATTCTTGGGTCGGTACTCGGCCATTGCTGCTTGGAAAGCTAAATGGTACGGCCGCCGAACCTCAGCTGTCGAAGCCGGCGCCCATCCGGTCCAGCAGCCGCAGCCACGGGCCGCGCTTCCCGCGGCGCTCGTCGGACCTGATCAGCGCCCGCCGGGTGGCCTGGACGACCGCGTAGCGAAGCGGCTCGGGCGGGAACGGAATCGGCCGGCTGCGCACGAGCTCGAGTCGCGTCAGCTCGGTATCGCGGCCGTGCACGAGGTCGAGCGCCACCTGGGCGCCGAACCGAGTCGCCCCCACCCCGAGGCCCGTGTAGCCGACCGCGTAGACCGCCCGGCCGCCGAGCGCCGTGCCAAAGGTCACGCAGAAGCGCGAGCTCGTGTCGATCGCGCCCGCCCAGCGATGCGTGAAGCGCAGTCCCTCGAGCTGAGGGAACGTCTCGAAGAAGTTGTGCGCGAGCAGGTTGAAGACGGCGGCGCTCTCCTCGAGCTCGGGACGCATGCCGTTCGCCCAGTGATAGACCGCCTCGTAGCCGCCCCAGAGGATGCGGTCGTCGGCGGTGAGCCGGTAGTAGTGGAAGCGGTTACCCGAGTCGGCCAGTCCCTCCCGGCCCTGCCAGCCGATCGCGGCGCGCCGCGCGGGGTCGAGCGGCTCGGTCACGAGCACGTAGTCGTAGACCGGGATCACGTAGCGCCCGATCGAGCGGACGAGTGGCGGGAAGGCGTTCGTGGCGAGCACGACCCGGTCCGCGCGCACGCGACCGTTCGGCGTGTCGAGCACGACGTCAGCACCGTCGCGGCGCAGTGACGTGACCTTGGTGCCCTCGTGGACGCGCACGCCGTCCTCGAGGGCTGCCGCGCGCAGCCCCCATGCGAGGCTCGCCGGGTCCACCAGGGCCCCGCCGCCGGTGCGGGTCAGGAGACCTCCGAGGTAGGTGGGCGAGTCCACCCTGGCGCGCACCTGGTCGCGGTCGAGCAGCTCGACGTCGTGCTCGTAGCGGCGCGCGAGCTCGGCCGCCTCAGCGAGCCCGTCGAGCTCGTGCTCGCGCGTCGCGAGGTCGATGAAGCCGTTCTCCTCCCACGCGGCGTCGATGCCACGCCCGTCGAGCGTCGCCCGGATCGCGTCGGAGTTCGCCTCGCCGAGCTCGACCAGCCGGCTCATCTCGCCGGGCCAGCGCGACTCGCCGTTCTCGAGGCCGTGCGTCAGCGACGAGTCGAGAAAGCCGCCGTTGCGCCCGCTCGCACCCCAGCCGCAGCGGTCGCCCTCGAGCAGGATGACGTCCTCGTCCGGCGCCGCGAGCAGCGCGGCCCACAGGCCCGTGAAGCCACCTCCGACGATCGCGAGCGCGCAGCGCGCGTCGCCCTCGAGCGGCGGCAACGGCTCCGGCGCTTCCGGTGAGTCGAGCCAGAAGACGCTCTGCTCCGAGTCGGCGAGCGCGTCGCTCAGCCGCGCGATGTCGTCGGCCCGGCCGATGGCTGAACGCTACCGCGAGGGCTGTCACATCGGCGGGACCTGCCTCGTCACATCTATGACGGCTCTGAAAGCTGCGACTGGAGCACCGATGCAGACCACCGCCCATGAAACCCCCGCACCATCGGACGTGGCCATGGAGGTCACCAACACGCTGGCCGGCCTGGGGATCCTGACTATCCAGGCCATGCCGCTCGCGCTTCCCGGCCTCATTTTGCTGCTGCCGCTCGTGCTGCCGCTGCTGGTGATCGGCCTCGTGGTACTGCCGTTCTGGCTGCTTTACCGGGCGGTACGCGCGCTCGCGCGCCGGGTGGCGCGCGAGCGGGAGCCCGCGCGGCGCGCCGTCCCGGACCTCAGACCAGGAACGGGATGATCAGCAGCGCCACGATGTTCGCCACCTTGATCATCGGGTTGATCGCCGGACCGGCGGTGTCCTTGTAGGGATCGCCGACGGTGTCGCCGGTGACGGAGGCCGCGTGGGCCTCGGAGCCCTTTCCGCCGAACTCGCCGTCCTCGATCAACTTCTTCGCGTTGTCCCAGGCGCCACCGCCGGACGTCATCGATATGGCGGCGAAGAAGCCGACCACGATCACGCCGATCAAGAGCCCGCCGAGTGCCTGGTACGAGAGCAGGCCGACGACGACGGTCACCACGATCGGGATCAGCGCCGGGATGATCATCTCGCGCTGTGCGGAGGCCGTGACGATGGCGACCGCGCGCGCGTAGTCGGGCTGCTCAGTGCGGTCCATGATTCCCGGCTTCTCGCGGAACTGCCGGCGCACCTCCTCGACGACGCCGCCGCCGGCACGACCCACGGCCTCGATGGCCAGCGCCGCGAACAGGTAGACCATCATGCCGCCGATCAGCAAACCGATGAGCACCTCAGGCGAGGAGATGTCGAAGCCGGACAGCCTCTCGCCGTCGGCTCGCGCCTCCTCGCGCAGCTCCTCGATGAAGGCGGCGAACAGCACGAGCGCCGCGAGCACGGCGGAGCCGATCGCGTACCCCTTGGTGACCGCCTTCGTGGTGTTGCCCACCGCGTCGAGCGGGTCGGTCACGTTGCGGACGTCCTCGGGCAGCTCCGCCATCTCGGCGATACCGCCCGCGTTGTCGGTGATCGGCCCGAACGCGTCGAGCGCGACGATCAGCCCGGTCAGCGACAGCTGTGCCATCACCGCCACGCCGATGCCGTAGATCCCGGCCAACTCGTTTGCGACCAGGATGCCGAGCGCGAGCAGGATGGCGGGCGCCGCCGTCGACTGGAAGCCCTGGGCGAGTCCCTGGATGATGTTCGTGGCGTGTCCCGTCTGCGACGCGCGCGCCGTGGTCCGCACCGGCCGGAAGCGCGTGGACGTGTAGTAGTCCGTGATCACGAACAGACCGGCCGTGATCGCGACGCCGACGATCGTGCAGAAGTAGAGCGAGATGGCGCTCGGAGCCTCGTCGGCGCCGCCCCGCAGCAGCGACGAGACGCCGTCGCTGAAGGTGATGTCGTCCATCATCAGCAGCGTGATCGGCAGGAACGCGACCGCGGCCAGCACGCCCGACACGATCAGGCCCTGGTAGAGCGCGCGCTCGACGTTGCCGACGCGGCTGCGCACCGCGTAGGTGCCGATGATCGAAGCGAGCAGCGACACGCCGCCGATCACCAGCGGGTAGGTCGCCACGGTGCCGATCTGGTCGAAGGTGAGAACGCCCAGCAGCATCACCGCGACGGCGGTGACCGCGTACGTCTCGAACAGGTCGGCCGCCATGCCGGCGCAGTCGCCGACGTTGTCCCCCACGTTGTCGGCGATCACGGCCGGGTTGCGCGGGTCGTCCTCGGGAATGCCGGCCTCGATCTTCCCGACGAGGTCGGCGCCGACGTCGGCTGCCTTAGTGAAGATTCCGCCGCCCAGGCGGGCGAAGACGGAGATCAGCGAGCCGCCGAAGCCGAGCCCGATGAGGGCGTCGATGGCATCGCGCTCCTCTGTGCCGGCCAGGATCAAGATCCCGTAGTAGCCGGCGACGCCGAGCAGCGCGAGCCCGGCGACGAGGAGGCCGGTGATCGCGCCGCCCTTGAAGGCGACCTCGAGGGCCTTCGAAACGCCGCTGCGGGCGGACTCCGCCACACGGGCGTTCGCCCGCACCGACACGTTCATGCCGATGAAGCCCGCGGCGCCGGAGAAGGTGCCGCCGATCAGGAAGCCGATCGCGATCAGGATGCCCTCGGCGTCCTGCGCCTCGAGGGCGATGGCGAGCACGATCGCGAGCACGATCGCGACGCCCCCGATGATCGTGTACTGACGCCTCAGGTAGGCGGTCGCGCCCTCCTGGACGGCGCGCGAGATGTTCTGCATCTCCTCGTTTCCGGGGGGCAGCGACAGGAGCCAGCGAGACGTTGTGACGCCGTACACCACCGCCGCCGCGGCGCACACGAGCGCGATGATCACGCCCCAGTCAGTCAGGAATTCCAAGGGGTTTGTCCTCCGTCCAAGTCAGTCAGCAGGCGGAACGAACGCGAAAGGGCGCACGTTTGGGGGTACCGCCCGGAAAGAGCGGCGGGCAGTCTATCGACTTCCCCGGCCGTTGCCGCCGGGTCAGTGGACGATTGCGCTGTCGAGCGCACCAGCACAGGCATCGGCCGGCTGCGGCCCGATCCGAGGGAGCGCCCGGATCAGCAGCGCCCGCAGCCGCTCGAGGTTCTCCTGGAAAACGCCGAAAGCGGTCTCGGCGGAGACCGGCGGGACATGCGGCATGCCCTCGAGCCCGACGTCGTAGTCGGTGACGAGCGAGATGTTCGCGTAGCAGAGCTGCTGCTCGCGCGCGAGCCAGGCTTCGGGGTACTGGGTCATGTTGACCACGTCGAAGCCGCTCGCGGCGTACCAGCGTGACTCGGCCCGCGTAGAGAAGCGCGGGCCCTGGATCACCACCACGGTGCCGCCCTCGACGACCGGGATCTCCTCCTCGCGCGCGGCCTCGGCAAGGATCGCGCTTAGGTCGTGGCAGTAGGGGTCGGCGGCGGACACGTGTGTCGTCTGGGGGCCGTCGTAGAAGGTGCTCTCGCGCGCCTGCGTGCGGTCGACGAACTGGTCGCAGATCACGAACGTGCCGGGCGCCAGCTCCGGCTTCAGCGAGCCGACCGCACAGGGCCCGACGATGCGCTGGACGCCGACCTCCTTCATCGCCCACACGTTCGCCCGGTAGTTGATTCGATGCGGCGGCAGCGTGTGCTCGGGGCCGTGGCGTGGCATGAACGCAACCTCCGCGCCCTCGAGCGTTCCAACTCGGATGGGCGCCGACGGCGGCCCGTAGGGGGTGGCCACGGGCACCTCCTCGACCTGGTCGAGAAAGCGATAGAAGCCCGAGCCGCCGAAGATGCCTATCACGAGCCGGGGATCCAGATCTTGGAGCGGGCCTTGGCGCGTTCCGCCTCGTCGGAGCCCGGCTGCGGCTCGCCGGCCGCCGGCTCGCCCGGCTGCGGCTCGACGCCCGCAGCACCCGTCTCGCGCACGTACAGCATCTGCACCTGTGAGAGCGCGTCCTTGATCTGGCCGGCGGCCTCCTCCGGGGCGAGCGGCAGCATCGCCCGCGCGGCGTCGATGGCCTTCTTCGCCTCCGCGGGGTCCTTGGCCTCCGGGATGCTCAGCTTCTGGCCGGCGAGGTTGACGAGCGTGGCCATGGTCTGCAGCAGCACGTCGTCGACCTTGACGCGACGCAGGGCCTCGAGTAGCTGCTCCTCGGTCGGTTCCTGGGGAGTACTCATGTGGTGACCTCCTCGGCGGCGTAGGTGCGCTGCGTCAGCGCCACCTCCGCCGCGTAGACCTCTTCCATGGAAGCACCCTGGGCGAGCGCGTGCTTCTGGCGCTGGGCGCCGTTCTCCTCCGGCAGGCGCGGCTCGATGCCGAGCTCGGCCCGCGCCGGCGCGGTCCAGTCGAGGAGGCGCTCGAGCGCGGCGGCAGCCGGAAACTCCTCGCCGCGGGCTATGTCGATCAGCTTGCCATCGAGCCCGTAGCGAATCGCCCGCCAGAAATTCTCCTCGAGAACCCGCCCGGGCGGATCGTTGAAGTGGACGCCGTCGTCGAAGTCGATGGCCGCTTGGGCGACGCAGGCCGTGATCAGCCCTGCGAGCGCCGTCGAGTCGTCGCCGCTCGCCTGGGCGTCGCAGATCCGCATCTCCACCGTGCCGTAGCTGTGATGCGGGCGCACGCTCCACCACACCTGGGTGAACTCGACGATCGAGTTGGTCCTGACGAGGAAGTCGATGTAGTCCGCGTACCCGGTCCAGCCGCCGAACGCCTCGGGGATGCCACAGCGCGGAAAGCTCTTCGTGAAGATCTGCGAACGCGCCGAGTGGAGCCCTGAGTGGCGACCGTCGAGGAAGGGCGAGTTCGCCGAGATCGCGAGCAGCTCGGGCATCACGGCGCGAAGGCGGTCGCAGACCCGGACCGCGCGCTCCGGTCCGTTGACGCCCACATGCACGTGCACGCTGAAGGTGTTGTTGCGCCATGCGACGTACTGCAGCGAGCTCTCGACCCGGTGGTAGTGCTCGGTGTCGATGATCTGCTGCTCCTGCCAGGGGCTCCAAGGGTGCGTCCCAGTGGCTCCTAGCAGCAGCTCTTGGCTCGCAGCGAGCGCGAACAGGCGCGAGCGCGCCTCGCGCTGCTTCGCGACGGCGTCGGCGAAGGACTCGCCCCGGCCGGAGCGGATCTCGATCTCGGAGCGGATCAGCTCGCCGGCGACGGCCTCGGCGAGCACCGGATCGTCCTGCGCCGCGTCGAAGAGCGCGTCGAAGCGCTGCGCGAGCGAGTAGCTCGCCGGATCGAGGATCGCAAACTCCTCCTCGATTCCGACAGTGAAGTCCGTCGAAGCCTCGAAGACCTCCCTGACCCTCGGCATGTCGAGCATGGCGGGTGCCTAAGTGAGATAGAAGTAGAGCGCGTAGAGCAGGTCGACCGCAGGGCTGGAGGTGTGGACCGTCACCTCGGGCGGGACCTGCAGCAGGGCCTCTGAGTAGTTGAAGATAATCTTGACGCCGGCCTCCACGAGGTCGTCGGCCACCTGCTGCGCCGCCTCTGTCGGCACCGCCAGCACGCCGACGACGACGTCCTCCTCGCGGATCACCCGCTCGAGGTCGTCGTAGGGGCGGACGGTCAGGTTGTCGTTGACGCTCATGCCGACCTTGGACGGATCCTTGTCGAAGAGCGCCACAACCCTGAAGCCGTGGTCCGCGAAGATGTCCGACCCGGCGATGGCCTGGCCGAGGTTGCCGGCGCCGAACAGGGCGATGTTGTGCTTGCCGGTGGTCCGCAGGATCTTGCGGATCTGTGAGACGAGCGAGTCGACGTTGTAGCCAACGCCGCGCTTGCCGAACTTGCCGAAGCCGGACAGGTCGCGCCGGATCTGCGTGGAGTTGACGTGCGTGTAGTCCGCCAACTCCTGGGACGAGATCGTCTCCCGGCCCATCTTCTTCGCCTGGGTGAGGACCTGCAGATAGCGCGACAGTCGGGCGGCTACGCCGAGCGAAAGCCGCTCCGACGCACCCGGCTCGGCCTCAGGCCGGGCCGGCTGAAGCCCAACGCCGCCCGCTTGGGGCTCGTCGTACCTCACGAAGGGCTCACTCTATCGAGCCGCTCACGCAGCGACCGCTCCTGCACGAAGAACTCGAACAGCTCCTCGCCGTCCAGCTCCAGCACCGGAATGCGCTCGCCGTATCGGGCATGCAGGACCGGATCGACGCTCACATCGACCTCCTCGAGCTCGAACGGGTGCTCCGCGCGAACCCGCTCGACCACCGTGCGGGCGGTCTCGCACAGATGGCAGCCGGGCTTGCCATAGAGGGTGATCGTCGGCACGAGTGTCACTCTAGGCGCCGAATGGAGCACCTGGAGCTGGTGATCTTCGGCCTGCTGGTCGGCATCGTCGCGTTCGCCTCCCTGGCGAGCCTGCTCCGCGTGCCGTACCCGATCACGCTCGTCCTGGGCGGCCTTGTGATCGGCTTCATCCCGGGCGTGCCTGCTCCGGAGCTGGACCCGGAACTCGTGCTGCTGATCTTCCTGCCGCCGCTCCTCTACGGCGCCGCCTTCTTCACCTCGCTCCGGGACCTGCGCCGCAACGTGCGTCCGATCGCCCTCCTCTCGATCGTGCTCGTGTTCGTGACCATGGGCGCCGTCGCGGTCGTGGCCCACGAGGTGATCGGGCTGAGCTGGGGTGTGTCGTTCGTCATCGGCGCGATCGTGTCTCCCACGGACGCCGTCGCACCGGCCGAGATCATGCGACGGGTCGGGGCGCCGCGGCGCATGATCACGGTTGTCGAGGGCGAGAACCTGACCAACGACTGGACCGCCCTCGTCCTCTACAAGGTCGCGGTCGCCGCGGTGGTCAGCGGCACCTTCTCCCTGCTCGACGCGAGCGTCGAGTTCCTGTTGAGCGGCATCGGCGGGCTCGCGGTGGGGCTCGTCGCCGGCCGCATCATCCGGGAGATCCGCCGGCGGATCGACGACCCGCCAACCGAGATCGCGGTGTCGATCCTCAGCGGCTACGCCGCCTATCTGCCCGCCGAGGAGCTCGGCTTCTCCGGCGTGATCGCGGCGGTCACGGTCGGCATCTACATGGGTTGGTACACACCCGAGCTGACCACGCCGGTCATGCGCATGCAGGGCGTGGCGGTGTGGGAGATCCTCACCTTCCTGCTGAACGCGGTGCTGTTCCTGCTGATTGGGATGCAGATGCCGTCGATCCTCGATGACCTGAGCGGCGACAGCGCCGCCGATCTGCTGTGGTGGGGGTTTCTGATCAGCTTCACCGTCGTCGCGGCTCGCCTGACCTGGGGACTCACGGCCGTGTACGTAATCCGGGCGATCGACCGGCGCGAGAGCCAGCGCGCCCGCCGCACCACCTGGAGGGAGCGTCTGGTCGGTGCCTGGGCCGGTATGCGCGGCGCCGTGTCCCTCGCCGCGGCGCTCGCGGTGCCGTTCGAGACCGACAGCGGTGCCCCTTTCCCCGAGCGCGACCTGATCATCTTCCTCGCATTCGCCGTGATTCTCGTGACGCTGGTGGGCCAGGGGCTGACCCTCGGGCCGCTGATCAAATTGCTTCGCGTCGAGGACGACGGCTCGGAGGAACGCGAGGAGGTCGAGGCGCGCATGCGCGTGGCCGAGGCCGCGCTCATCCGGCTCGAGGAGCTCGGCAGGGAGGATTGGGTGCGCGAGGACACGATCGAGCGCGTACGCGGCATGTACGAGTACCGGCGCCGGCGCTTCACGGCACGCGTCGACGGGGACGGCGACGAAAACTACGAGGAGCGCACCGACCAGTACGTGCGACTTATGAACGAGCTATTCAACGCTCAGCGCGACCAGCTGATCTCACTCCGCAACTCGCAGGAGATCTCCGACGAGGTACGGCGCCGGATAGAGCGCGACCTCGACCTCGAGGAATCACGGCTTGCTTGATTGGGGTCAGGTCTGCAAATCGAGCATCGGCCTCACCGCGTGACCATCGCCCACCGGCCGACGATGCTCGATTTGCAGACCTGACCCCCTATAGGCGGGCGCTCGCGTCCAGGTTCAGGTAGGCGGGGTAGGCGAGCGGCTCGAGGAAGCGCGCCGCCCCCGCGATCATCGCCGCGTTGTCGGTGCAGAGCTCGACTGACGGCACCCATACCGGCACGCCCAGCTCGCCCACCGCGGTGCGCAGCCGGGAGTTCGCGGCGACGCCGCCCCCGATTGCGAGTCGCTCGAGCCCGTCGCGCTCGAGCGCCGCGGCAGTGCGGGCCGTGAGCGCATCCACGATTGCGCGCTGATACGAGGCCGCCAGGTCGGCCGCACGGCCCTCTGCCTCGTCCCCGAGATCGCGGATCCGGTACAGCAGCGACGTCTTCAGGCCGCTGAAACTGAAGTCGAGCTCGCCCGGGGCGCTGATCGGAAACTCGAACGCGTCCGGGTCGCCGTCGCGGGCCAGTCGGTCGACCGCTGGGCCGCCCGGGTAACCGAGCCCGAGCAGCCGTGCGCCCTTGTCGAAGGCCTCGCCGGCGGCGTCGTCGAGCGTCTGGCCGAGCACGGTGTAGCGGGCCGGGTCATCCACGCGCGCGAGGAATGTATGGCCGCCGCTCGCGACGAGGCACAGGTAGGGGGTCTCGACGGGATCCGCCCCCAGCGTGCTCGCCACCACGTGGCCGTGCAGGTGGTCGACCGGCACGAGCGGCAGCCGCCGCGCCGCGGCGAGCGCCTTGGCCGACGAGAGCCCGACCAGCAGCGCCCCGATCAGGCCCGGGCCGTGCGTGACGGCGACCGTGTCGATCTCGTCGAGGCCCACGCCGCCGCGCTCGAGGGCGTCGGCGGTCACGGCGTCAACCAGCTCGAGGTGGTGGCGAGAGGCGATCTCCGGCACGACACCGCCGTAGCGCGCGTGCAGCAGGCCCTGCGAGGCGATCACGTTCGAGCGAATCTCGCCGGCCTCCATGACCACGGCCGCGCAGGTGTCGTCGCAGCTCGTCTCGATCGCGAGGATCACGCGGTGGCGCGTTCCGGCGCCGTCCGCCACATGATGAGCGCGTCCTCTCGGTTGTCGTGGTAGTAGGCGCGCCTGCGCCCGGCCGCGCGGAAGCCGAAGCGCTCGTACAGCCTGATCGCGTCCTGGTTCGACGTCCGCACCTCGAGCGTGTACTGCTCGGAGGGCCGGTCACCGAGCTCGAACAGCCGCTCGAGCAGGGCGCTGGCGATGCCCTGACGGCGGATGCTCGGGTCGACTGCCACGTTCATCAGATGCCAAACCGTGTCGTAGCGCGAACAGACGACGTAGCCGACGAGCTTGCCATCGATGAGCGCGGCCAAGCAGATGCCGTTCTGCTTCGACAGCTCCAGCACGAACATCGCGAGCGACCACGGCGTTGGGAATGCGCGCCGCTCGATGGCGATGACCTGCGGCAGGTCGGCGTAGGTGAGTTGGCGAATCTCGGGCTCGGTCACTGCGGCTTTGCGTCCGGTGCTCTCAGATAATCGGGGAGGACGGCCTCCGGCGGCTCGTCGGCCACCCCCTGCGCCAGCCGGCAAACGTGGAGGCCACGAACCACGTGAGCGCCCGCATCGTCCGGCGCCACCGTGATGCCGGCCGTTTCGAGCACCTGCCGAAATCGTACCGAGCCGTCCCCGACAGCCAGCGGGATCGTGCCGCATGCGCGCACGCGCTCCGCGAGCGCCTCAGGCGTGAGCGCCTCGGGCTTCCAGCCAGACACGCCGGCCCCCTCCAGGAGCGCGAACACCTCGCCCCGCTTGGCGTCGATCACGGCCAGCCGCTCGCCCGCGTCGACCCCTGCAGCGAGCGCTGCAAGCGACGACACGGGCCGCAGCGGCAGCCCCGCCGCATGCGCGAGAGCGCGTGCGGTCGTGACGCCGATGCGCAGCCCCGTGAACGCGCCCGGCCCCACCCCCACCGCGATCGCCTCGAGCTCGGGCCAGTCGAGTCCCGCGCGCGTCATCACGTCCTCGACGGCCGGCATCAGCTCGCTCGCGTGGGCCGGCGGGCGCATGAGACGCCCGGCAGGCGGGGCCACCTCGAAGGCCTGGCCGTCGGAGCGGAGCACGCAGGCGCTCGAGGCCGCCGTCGAGGTGTCGAACCCCAGCAGGCTCACTCGATCGTGATCCTGCGCCGATCCTCACCGGCGTGCTCGAGCCGCACCCGCGCCGCCACCCGGCGCAGCTCCGGCTCCGCGAGCGCAGGCCACTCCACGAACGCCACCCGCTCGTCGGTCAGGTAGTCGTCGAGCAGGGCCGGGTCCTCGCCGGCCAGCGAGCCGAGCCTGTAGAGGTCGAGGTGCGCCACCTCGACGCGCCCGGGCAGGACGTGCCCGATCGTGAAGGTGGGGCTCGTGACCGGCCCCTCGACGCCGAGCGCACGCGCCGCGCCGCGCACGAACGTGGTCTTGCCGCTTCCGAGCTCTCCCGTCACCAGCACCACGTCGCCCGGCTCGAGCCGCTCCGCGAGCTCCGCCCCCGCAGCCTCGGTCTCCTCCGCTGAGCGGGTCTCGCGTTCCATGCCGGCTGTGCTCAGCCAAACAGGTCCATCTGCGGCGGGTCCGGCTCAGGCACCGGCGCCGGCACGACCGGGGCCACCGCCCCGATCGGCACCGGCGGCGGTTCCTCGAGCAGCGCCGGGATGCGCGCGAACGCCGCGCGCAGGTCATCGAGCGTCTTGGTCGAGCGCAGCGCGGCCGCCGGGTGGAAGACGGGGTACACCCGCACGGTCCGCCCTCCGAGCTCGTGCACCTCGGGCTTGCCGTGCACGGCCGTGATGCCGCGATTCGTGCGGGTCACCACCTGCATGGCGAACTTGCCGAGCGTGCAGATCAGCTTCGGCTCGATCAGCTCGATCTGGCGGTCGGTGTAGGACTTGCAGGCGAGGATCTCGTCGGGCAGAGGGTCGCGGTTGCCGGGCGGACGGCAGCGCACCACGTTCGTGACGAACACATCCGCGCGCGACATCTCGATCTCCTCGAGCAGCTGGTCGAGCAGCTTGCCGGCACGCCCCACGAACGGAAGCCCCTGGATGTCCTCCTGCTGGCCCGGGCCCTCGCCGATGAACATCAGATCGGCGTCCGCATTGCCGTTCCCAAACACCACGCGGGTACGACCTTGGTGAAGCGGGCAGCGCAGGCAGCCGGACGCCTCGCGGTAGAGGGCGACGAGTTCCTCGCGCCGCTCCGCTGCGGGTCGAGACTGCATGGACACAGAGCCTAGGGACCGGCGGCGACGGAGGAACTCACGGGTATCCTTGAGGCGCTGGCCGCTACCGACCCTCGGAGTGGACCGGCAGGGGCAATGAACCGACGATTCACCCGAGAAGCACCGCCAGCTGGGCGTGGGAGCGACCCTCGCCTGGCCCTCATCGGAGCGGGCCGCCTCGGCACCCGGCTGAGCGCGGCTCTGCGCGCGACCGGCCTCGAGGTCGAGGGGCCGCTCGACCGCGGCGAGACACCGCGGCCCGCGACGGCGGTGATCCTGTGCGTCCCGGACGGCGAGATCGGCGCGGCGGCCGCGGCCGCGGCGGGAGCCGCGCCGCTCGTCGGGCACACGAGCGGGGCCACGCCGCTGACCGCTATGGAGCCCGCGCGTCAGGCGGGCGCCGCCCTGTTCGGACTGCACCCGCTCCAGAGCTTCGCCGAGCTGCCCGCAGCGGGCGAGCCGCCGCTAGCCGCGTTCGACGGCGCCGGCTGCGCCGTCGCCGGCACCAGCGCCGAGGCGCTCGGCCTCGCGGTGGGGCTCGCGCGCCGACTTGGCATGACCCCGTTCGAGATCGACGACGAGGGCCGCGCCGCCTACCACGCTGCGGCCTCGGTCGCCTCCAACTTCCTGGTCACTCTCCAGGCCGCCGCCGAGAGCATCGCGGCCGGCGCCGGCCTTGAGCCGCACGAAGCGCGCGCGCTGCTCGTGCCGCTGCTGCGGGGGACGGTCGAGAACCTGGCCGAGCACGGCCCCGAGCGGGCGCTGACCGGCCCGATCGCGCGCGGCGACCACGCCACGGTCGAAGCGCAGCGCGCCGCCGTCGAGGAGGTCGCCCCGCACTTGCTCGACCTCTTCGACGAGCTCGTCCGGCACACGCACTCGCTCGCCGACCGAGAGGCGCGAACATGAGAACCGTCAGGACGGTGAGCGAGCTGCGCGAGGCCCTCGCGCCGGCGCGGCGCGCCGGCCGCACGATCGGGCTCGTTCCGACGATGGGCGCCTTCCACGACGGCCACCTGTCGCTCATCCGCCGCGCGCGCCGCGACTGCGACGTGGTCGTCGTGTCGCTCTTCGTCAACCCCACCCAGTTCGCCCCCAGCGAGGATCTCGCCGCCTACCCGCGCGACGAGCAGCGCGACGCCGCGCTCGCCGAGGCCGAGGGCGTCGACCTCCTGTTCGCGCCGCCGGTCGAGGAGGTCTACCCCGACGGGTTTGCCACGAGCGTGACCGTGGGAGGCATCACCGAGATGCTCGAAGGCCATCCCAGCCGCCGCGGTCCCAGCCACTTCGCAGGCGTCACCACAGTCGTCAACAAGCTCTTCAACATGGCGGGGCCCGACCTCGCCTACTTCGGCCAGAAGGACGCTCAGCAGGCCCTGGTGCTGCGCCAGATGGTGCGCGACCTCGACATCCCCGTCCGGATCGAGGTCTGCCCCACCGTCCGCGACCCCGACGGCCTCGCGCTCAGCTCCCGTAACGCCTACCTGAGCGCGCCCGAGCGCGAGCAGGCGCTGGCCATCAGCCGCGCCCTGCGCGCCGCTGGCGCCGCCGTGGAGGCAGGCGAGCGCGACGCCGAGGCGGTGCTGCGCATCGCGCGCGCCGAGCTCGACGGCGCCGGGATCGAGCCGGAATACCTCGAACTTCGCTCCGCCACCGACCTGACACCCGTCGAGCGCGTGAACGGCTCGAC
>Ga0081538_10000761_pt1 | contig 35201 bp, 37 predicted proteins | sample TabmetS5T2R1_FD_71022 | JGI IMG/M metagenome (GOLD analysis project Ga0081538, IMG submission 71022) | Tabebuia heterophylla rhizosphere microbial communities from the University of Puerto Rico - S5T2R1 | ecosystem: Host-associated > Plants > Roots > Rhizosphere ...
CGGAACCGCGGCCGCTGCGGCAGGCCTCGAACGCGGAGGCGCTGGTGGCGGTCGCCGAAGCCGCGCTGGCCCGCTCCGTCGAGGGCCGCCCGGCCGGGGAGCGCTACCAGGTCGTCGTCCATGTCGACGAGGGCGTGCTCGCCGACGACGGCGAGGGCGCCTGCGAGCTCGAGGAGGGCAGCGCGGTCGCCCCGGAGACGGCGCGCCGGCTCGCCTGCGACGCCTCCCTCGTCCAAAACGGCCGCAAGACACGAGCGATCCCGCCCGCAATGCGCCGCGCCCTCCGTGTGCGCGACCGCGGCTGCCAGTTCCCCGGCTGCGAGAACCGCCGCTTCCTCGACGGCCACCACGTCCACCACTGGGCACGGGGCGGGCCGACCACGCTCGACAACCTTGTGCTGCTCTGCCGCCACCACCACCGGCTCGTTCACGAAGGCGGCTGGCGGGTTGACGAGCAGCTGCATTTCTACGACCCGTGGGGACGGCCGTTCCCGGCCGTGCCACCCCTCCCGCGCGGCCAGCCCGACGAGCTCGTCGCCCGCAACCGCGACCTCCGGATCGACTCCGGCACCTGCGAGTCCGGTACGGGTGAGCCCTGCGACCTCGCCGACGCCGTTGACGCGCTGCTTTCAATCTCGGCGCCGCCATCAAGGTCGGTCTACGCAGAAGTCTCGTAGGGCTCACCGTCCCCTCGCGCTTCTGTGCCAGTGCTCCTCGAAACCTTTACGTGGGCATCACTCGAAAGGGGGACTCACCGGTCCCGCAAGGCCGCCGATACGTTTCTCGTGGACGCTGCAGAGCGAAAAGCGATCCTGCGTCGCTTCGTGGACCATTCACGACGGTTCGAGGCCGTCGCCCAGCGCCGGACGTCAACCGGCGCCGGCGAGGTCATCCCGTTCACACCGAAGGAGCGCGAGCAGCTCCCGACGGCCCGGGAGATCCAGGTGCTCCAGCTGATCGCGGAGGGCCTCGTCAACCGCGAGATCGGCCAGCAGCTCTACCTCTCGGAGGAGACCGTCAAGTCACACGTGCGCCACCTGCTGGCGAAGCTGCAGGCGCGCTCACGCGCCCATGCTGTGGCGGTGGGCTTCAGGCGGGGGCTGATCGCTTAACTACCAAGCGATGATCGGCCGGTCCAAGGAATCAGCCCCGGCCAAGAAAGCAGCTTAGCCGTAAGGCCGAGTCAGCCATTTGGCGACGGCCTCGGATCGGACCCTGACCTCGAGCTTTTCATAGACGTGGCGAACGTGCGCTTTCACGGTCGACTCCGTGATGAACAGCGTCTGAGCGATCTCGTGGTTCAATAGCCCCGCAGCTACGAGATCCATCACTTCAATCTCTCGCGGTGTAAGTCTCGCTGTTTGGGGAGGCGGCTCGCGGTCCACCATGAGGCCGTAGCGGTGCGCAAGGCCAACATCGTTCGCGCGAACCAAGACGCTCGCGAGGCGATCGTGGTCAGCCAGCTTCATGATCTCTCCTAACAAGTCCGGATATGCACGGTATGCACACACCAGGGTGTCGAGGTGACCCGTTTTGGAGGCTGCGATCCAAGCTGCATGCGCGAATTGTTCACGCTCGTGACGCTCGCGCGAGGAAATAGCTCGTACTGCCGGTCCGAGAACTTGCACAGCGAGCGTGCTTCTCGATACTTCCTCGGCCTTGCGAAGCAAGGAGTTAGAGTGTTCCAAATCTCCAAGGCAGGCGAGAGCTAGGGCTCGGAAGGCCAAGAGTTCCGACCTCAATGGGACCGGCGGGAGCTCAGTAAGAAAGCCGCGCCCTGCCGCGTCAGCGGCCAACGACGCGCGACCTGTCGCGAGCAGTAGCCGACATTTCAAGGCAGCGAGATTGCCCTGAATATGAATGTCATCAGGAACCAGGGTGGTCGCGAGTGCGATGTCGTGATTCGCATCAGCGAACGCTCGAATGCCGAGGTTCCCTATTGCTCGATCGATTATTGCGAACGGGCGAACAAACTCGAGGCGATGCTCGCTCCCGACTCCCAAGAGTTGTGCGGCAAGGGCAAGACTCTCCTCGTAGCGTCCTGCCGCGCTTGAAACATTAGAGAGAACATGCAGAAACGATGAAGTGATCAGCGGGTTCACAGCCTCCTCAAGGCAGACCATGACCAGTGAACCCGCTTCTGCGGCGTTCTCAAGGTCGCCCGCACGCAAGGCGTTCGTCAGTTTTGCGGACTCGGCCCGCACCTGATCGTCGGGCGTGTCGAGTGGGAGCGAATCCAGCTCAGCGAGCACGTTGACTGCCTCAGGCCAACCGAGTTCGGACATGGCCGAATAGAGACCAAAAAGGGCTTCCCTAAGGTCGCGGGGGTTACGAGCAGTATCGCGCGCCTTTCGGAAATACGAAGTGCTCAACTGTTCCTTGCTTCGAAGAAGCGCGCTGTGCCCAGCCCGAAAGTATGCTCGCGAAGTTAGTCGGTGTGCACGACCCAAGCGCTGAGGCGCCTGTCCGGCCATCCTTTCGGCGCGGCGGTAGTCGCCCAGACGAAAAGCTAGTTCTCCTTCGGCGAGGTCAATGATTGGTGAGTGGGCTCTTAGCATTCCTCCAGCTGCCAGCCATCTAGTAACTGTTGCTACGCGGCCAGAATCTAGAAGTGAATAGAGTGAGTCCTCAATCGTTGCAACTAGAAGATCGACGAGGCGGAAGTGCCGGGCGAGCTCCACGGCCTCGTCCCACCGTCTGGCGTTCAGGAGAATTCTTCCTACGGCTTCCGCGGCGCGCTGTTTCTCAACAAACGTGCGAAACGCCCGTTCTTGAAGGAACTCGGCAAGGAGGGGATGAAAATCGAACGAGCGACGATCGAACTGAGTCAGCGCGCCGCTTCGAAGACCCGCCTCAATCGTATCGTGCGTCAGGTCACCGAGCACTTGTTCCGCGAAGTCCAGGTCAAAGCGCAGTGAAAATGAGAGCCTGGCCAGACCGAGACGTTGAATCTCAGGGATGGATGTGTAAAGCTCGTCGGCGAAATATTCGTACAGTCGCTCCGGAGCGGCCTCGGTGAGTTCAGGGCTGGTGGAACTACGCGCAACGAGACCTATAACTGCTGGCCATCCACATGCCCGCTCCAAGAACCGTGCCAGCGCAGGCTCGTCCTCTCCGACTATCTCTCGGATCTCGTCGGGCCTCATGGCAAGGGCGGCCCGGTCAATTTCTTGAATCTCGCCGTATAGGATGCGCCGCGGCGTCACCCACATCGGTCGTGCCCGGCTCGCAATCAGCATCTGAATCGGAGTGGTCTTGCTTATCGCATCAATAAATCGCTCCGAAGCAATGGACTCCATAGCGAACTGATAGTCGTCGATTGCGAGCCATGCATCGGCCGGCCAACGTTGAACGTCCTCGGCAAAAATCTCAGCAAGAATGTCAACTTCCTCCTCCGGAGTGCCGGCCGCACGAAGCCGCTCGCGCATACGCTTACCCGCGTTCGGAGTGATCGCCTCCACAGCTTCGGATACTCCTGCGGCAAGTGCGGCGACATCCGCTGAAGCAGGACCACCGGAATACCAGACGGCTCTCCGTCTCTGTTCGCCTAGCCACTCCCTAGCCAGCGTCGTTTTTCCGTACCCGGCCGGCGCGACCAGCAGCCGAACACGGGCCGTACTTTCGTCAAGCATCGCCGTCAGTCGCGGACGGCGGATCACATTGCGCTTTGCGGCTACGACATGTGCCATCGTGGTTCCCATCGCCGGGCAGGGAGGCTAACGCTCTCGAGAAAACAGGGTCTGTTGCGCGGTTGTCCCCCTGCTGGTCGAGTGCGTCGTGGTCGTCAGTCGGCAGATCCGGACGGCGGCCCTAGGCTGCGCGAAAGCGGGTCCTCTCCAGTTAGGAGTCGGTAAGCGACTGGAATCTGCCGCCGTCGGGCGACACCAAGCTTCTGGCGAAGCACGTCGCAGTGCGCCTTCGCCGTCCGTGGAGAGATCCCAAGTCGCTCGCCAACTTCCTCGTTCGAGCAGCCAGCCGCGATGAGCTCAATGACCTGGCGCTGGCGTTCGGTGATCCTCGTTGAAACCTTCGTGAGCGCTTCCTGCATGGCGCGCGAGGTTAACAGCGCCAGACTGCGCTGCATATTGTCCTAAAGGTGTATCTTGGGCTCTTGACCGCATGAATCGATGATCACTTAGATCCGCACCAGGGTCTCGGTTGTTTGGACGGCGCCAGCCAGATCGGGAAGCACGGACCGCCTCTTCCCTTGCTTAGGAGCACGCCGGCAGCACGATCGACACGGGGAGGCGCTCGAACCGCCGATGCCCGCGCACCCTGAACTTGACAGTGACCTCGCTCGGGAGTGGTCCAGTGCCACAGCGGAGCGGCTTGAGCCGCAGTTGGACGAACGCGTTGCTGCGACCTTCAAGACTGAAGGGCAGCTGTGCTGAGTCGAAGGGGCGGCTCGTGGCGAATGATGGGCTCTTGCCCACGCGCACGTCCGTGACCTCAACAACGACCCCACGAGACAGAGGAGATGAGTCTGTCGGCTGCAAAGCCATCGACATCAGCTCTATCTCGGCAAAGCCCGCGTTCCGTAGCGAGAACGTCACGGTGCCCCTTTGAGGCGGATCGAAGACGACCTCTGATCCAAGCCAAAGGGGGTGCCTGACGGCGTGCACGGCCGGCACAACAAGGAGCAGAGTGCCCGCCATGAGGAGCACGGCAGTGGCCCGCACCGGAATTGAGGGCGGCGAGCAATCGGGTGCAAGCCGGAGGAGCGCGGTGGTTGCCAGAAGGGCGATGGCCCACGGTACGTCAAGGAGGCCCCGCGGGATCAAAGGTGCGAATCCAGTAATTGCGAGAGCAACGAAGATCGGCAGCGCTGACACGGGCGACTGCATCCGCTCAGCAAGCAGTCCACGAATCAGCAATGCTGTTAGTACGAGTATCGATAGCCAAACGATCACGTTTGCGGTCAGGCTTCCCTGGCCGGCTTCCGGGTAAGGCCAATCCCGCAGGCCCCTGCCCCCGGGCCGCTCAATTAGGCCTAGTTGCGAGGCGACGAACCCCGCCGCTAGGACTGCCAACAAAGCAAAGAACCAGCCCATCAAGGCAGCCGTAATAGCCGCGCGCCAGGTAGGCCGTGGCGGCCGGAGAACCGGAAGCCGGGCTTCATGCGCCAGAGCACTCACAGAACCGACGGTACTAACGGAAGCCCCCACACGCAATGGGTCTGGCGTGCCGGAAGAGGAGACGAGCAACGTTGGGGTGACAGAACCGTTTACTTGGTTTCGCCTGGTTCGTCACGCGTTCGAAAACCAGGGAACCATGCCGTGACGCAGCATCTCTTGGACCAGATCGCCTGGTACGAATCGGCGCCTAGCTTTGCCCTTTCGTTCCGTTGTGCAGGCAGGTTTTCAGCCCGCACGAACGGAGACTCCGGGTGGCTAGCACGGGCTACCAGCTGGCGATCACTCGGCAGGGTCCGCCTGAGCCCTCCTCCCACGGGATCAACCCGACATAGGCGACCGCTCCCCTCGGCGGAATCTTGTCGAGGTTGTTCATGCCCTCGAGGCCGTAGCGGTCGGTCGCCAGGAAGTTCACGTGGACCGGGAAGGTCGACGAGTTCCCCGGGTCGAGGCTGATCGTGTCGACGCCGATGCCGGTGACGTCTCGCCGCTCGGCGAGCCACATCGCTGCGTCCAGGCTGAAGCCGGGGAAGTGGTAGTTGGGGAACGCTGCGCCGCCCTTGAACGCCAGCGGGTCGTCCACCTTGGCCGCCCAGCCGGAGTCCATGCAGACCAGCGCGCCCTTGGGGATGCGTCCATGGCGTCGCTCGTAGCGACGGAGGTCGTCGACGGTCACCATCGCGTCGGGCTCGCGCTCCGCGCGGTCGGAGATGTCGACGACGGCGATCGGGACGAGAAGCTCCTCCAGCGTGATCTCCGGCGAGAGTCGTCCGCCCTCGACGAAGTGTCCGGGCGCGTCCATGTGCGTGCCCGAGTGCTCGCCGAACGTCCACTTCTGCGCGTAGAAGCCGCCGCTCGGGATCGTGATCAGGGTCTCCCGCATCGGTGGGTCGAAGGTGAAGACGGGGAAGCCCTCGGTGAAGACGTGGGTCAGGTCCTGGAGGCGGTTCTTCTTGGAGTGGTGCCGGTCGTCGCGTCGGCCGGCGACGGCGCGGTCGGGAAGGGTCATGGCGAAGGCTGCGCCGACGCCGCTCAGAAGCGCCGTGCGGCGGTCGATGCGGCGCACTCCTTCCTTCGGGCTCTGCTCGCGAACTTTCTCGACGGTTCCCGGGAGACACATGGCTCTGGCTCCTTTGCTCGGGTTCGTCCTCCGCGCTCGGCGCGGGCCGCGACCGGCAGTCTGCCTCAGGTCGCCGCGACTCGCTGCAGCTCTTCGGGTGTGTTGACGTTGACCAGGCGACTCTCGTCCAGCTCGACGACGGCTGTCTCGGGCTTCTTCAAGGCGCCGCTCGAGGCCGCGAAGGAGCTGAGCAGCGAGACCGAGCTCCAGTTGAAGTGGGCGCTGACGAAGATCAAGGAGTCCGCGCCGCAGGCGCTCGCGTCGTCGTGACGGGTACGACTTGGGGTTGCGTGTGCCCTGGCCTCGGTCTAGAGGCTTGATGCGAAACTCGGTGCCGGTCGCCAGCTCTCAGTGGTGAACCAGAACTGGGGCTCGCCTTGGACGCCTGCACGCTGCATGACGTTCCGTAGAGCGTCCGACGAGACGAAAGCTCTGGCCACTTCGGCAGTCTCGAAGTCGTGCCATACGGTGACGTCGTTCGGGTCGTCGACTAACTGAAACGCGGCGGCGCCCAGGACACCCATGGCGCCGCGCTCCCCATAGAACTCGTCGTACACCTTCCTCCAAGTCTCGTAATCGGCGACGTTGACGCGCACAAACAAGCGAACCATCACAGCCTCCCGTTCGGGTTAGCAGCGAGCGTACGGCACGTCGAGCCGAACTGTCACATTCGGCGTCCTGCCGCTGACTACAGAGCTGCGATTACCCCCGACTGCGCTCGAGCTGGTGTTCGGGAGTGAACAGCTTCCAGTGCCCTTCCGAGACGACTTCGACGGTGCCGTCGCGCACTTGTATGGCGGTCTGATCGTCAATCGCGTATGCGGGCACCGTCATGCCGGCCGCCCATCGTTCTGCGTCGGCCATGGAGTTGTCCGGCAGGTCCTCGTGATCCAGGTGCGGAAACATCGAAAAATCCACCAGTCCCAGCGCTTCGTCGCCGCCGGTGGGCGGAGTCCAGCTGACGAAGTCCTCGCCGATGTTGGGGGTCATCACCATGCTCCCACCGCTCAGTCCCACCCAGACCGTCTCGAGCGACGGCAAGAGGTCTGCCAGTCCGGACTGCCGCATCCAGTGGCACAGATACAGGGAGTCGCCGCCGTTCGCTAGTAGGACGTCGGTCTCCCGAACCAGGGGGACCCAACGCTCTTCGTCGATGCTGGGGAGCGCGGTCAGCTCCAGCACTCCCAAGGACTTCCAACCCAACTCGCACATGGGTGTTCTGGGCTCTTGTCCGGCGATGAACCGCCATGCCGCGCCGGGACCGGCCATGGGGTGCCCGTACGCCGCGGTGGGAATGCAGAGGGCGCTGGACTCGGCGATCGGTTTGCCCAGCAGGTCGACCAGTGCGCTGCGGATGCTCGCGTTCTTGATGCCGGCAGACGTGAGAAGAAACCTCAAGATGCCTCCGTGTCGATTTCAGCAGAGGAGACTCCCGCGGCCTCCGAAAATCATCGCGAAGCCGCCCTGGCCGGAGCCCTGGGCCCATCTACTCGGCGACTACGGAGTTGTTCTAATCCCCGACTAGCGTTTCGACCCGCGGATTCGGGGCGGCGGTCTACGATCGGTCGCGTGGACGAGTTCGTCCCCCGCGATTTCGACGTGCCTCGCCGGCTCGAGACGCCGCAGTTCGTGCTCGAGCCGCTCGGGCCTGAACACAACGAGCAGGACTACGACGCTTGGACGTCGTCGATGGACCACATCGCCGCGACACCCGGGTGGGGCGACAGCCGCTGGCCGCGAGAGATGACGCCGGACGAGAACCGGGTGGACCTGCAGCGCCATGCCAACGACTTCCGCAACCGGACGGGGTTCACCTACACGGTGCTCGATCCGACGAACCGCGACGTGATCGGGTGCGTCTACATCTATCCGCTGCCCGACAGCGACGACGCCGCCCGGGCGCTTTCCTGGGTTCGGGCGAGCCACACGGACCTCGACGTCGCCCTCTGGCGCGCCGTCAGCGACTGGCTCGCATCCGACTGGCCGTTCGGCCGCGTCGAGTACGCGCCGCGAGCGTAGGCGCGTATACGCGGCTACGGGGTGGGGATCCTCAGCGTCCAAAGGCCCACGCCACCATCAGCGGGAACTCTTCTCTCCAGAAGGCGTCGCCGTGCGACCCGACCCGCTCGGTCATGACAACGTCCGCACCTGCGTCCCGCAGCGCGGCGGCCCAGCGGCTCGCGTTCTCGAGAAAGAACGGCTCCAAGGTTCCGGCGACGAGGTACGCGCGCGGAAGGGGACTCGGCATTACGACGGGCGGTCGGTAACCACCGCCTGGCGAAGCGCAGAGGACGGCACCGTACAGATCCGGATGTCGAAGCCCCATAGCGAGTGCCAGCTCCCCGCTCGCGGACACACCGAACACCGCGGTGCGCTCTGCAGGCAACGCAACTCCGAGGCGCGACTGCACCCATCGGCGGACGTCCTCGACGAAGAACTGCTCATGAGCAGCGAACCGCTGCGGTTCGAAGCCTGGTGAGTACTCCTGGAGCCGCAGCGTCTCGTCGTCCAGCCGGTATGCACCGATGATCATCGTCGGCGGTAACCCGGCCGCCTCCAAGACGCCGCCCCACTGCGAGATCAACTGGCCGTCACCCGCGAACACGATGCCCTGGGGCGGATCCCGTGGGATGTAGACCGTGACGGGCCGACCGTCGTCATACTCGAACACCTCAGTGACCAACCGTCCCGCGACGGACGTCATCGTTGTTACCTCCCTTGTCAATCTCAGTTGGAGCGCACACAGCAGCGTTTCCCAGTGAGCAGGTTCTGCGCTGGGTGGCCGGAGTGGTCGGCGGGATGCGCGTCGTTTCGGTCGAGAATGCCTCCCGGAACACCCACCGTCCCTCTGGCACGTTCCGCCTCCGAGTCGATGGAACGTCGGCGGGCACCACTGACCTAATCCTGAGGGTCTCGGTGCCTCGCTGGATCACCGACGGCATGGTGATCACCAACGCCCGAGCTCTTCGGCTGGCCGAGACGCATGGCGTGGCCGGGCCGCGCCTGATCGCCGCCGATCTCGACGGAAGGGCGAGCGGAACCGTGGCTACTTTGGAGACCTTCCTGTCCGGCAGCTGCGATTTGCCGCCGAAGGTTTCTGCCGCCCGCCTCCGGGAAGCCGGAGCCGCAGTGGCGAGGGTCAACGCCGTCGTCTTGGCGCCACAGGCCGACCTGCCGCACCGGCGCCGGCCGTGCGCCGCGGACGACCGAGCCGCCGATCGCCGGCGGGGCCGGACGCCGACGACGCCTCTGTTGCAGCAGGCCGACGAGCGGGTCAGGTCGCTTGGCGTGCCCGCGGCCGCGTCGGTGTTCCTGCATGGCGACGTCTGGGGCGGCAACATGCTGTGGGAGGGCGACCGTTGCGTCGCGCTGATCGACTGGAAGGGTGCCGGGGTTGGTGATCCGGGAGTCGATCTCGGCAGCCTTCGGATGCAGATGGCGCTTCAGTACGGCCAGGACGCGCCAGCCCATGTGTTGGAGGGCTGGCAGCGACAGGCCGGGCGTGCGCCAATCGCGGCGCCCTACTGGGATGCTGTCGCCGCGCTCAACACGCCGACCGTGATACCCGACGGCTGGGTGCCGGGGTTCGCCGGCGACGGTAGCCCGCTGGACGCCGCGGCCGTCACGGAGCGCCGCGACGCGTTCCTCCGCGCCGCCCTCGATCAGCTTCCAGCACGAATAAGCTGACCGCAGCGCTGCCCGGCGCCGCCGCGTCGCCGGGGGGTCGTCCGGAAAACGCACCCGTGAGGTCTCGCCGGTCAGTCGTCGCGGTTCTCTGCGACAGCCTCTGCGAGCGGATTGAGAGCGTCGTGTCGGGATTCCCTCACAGCCGTCGGCAGGCGGTTTCGGGGTGGCGGGATCGGGTAGCCAGATCCGACCGCAAACGATGAAAGGGCTGACATGATCCTTCGCCTCGACCGACTAGGTATCGAGCTCCCGCCGCCGTCCGATCCCGATCCGGCCGGGGCTCAGGCCGTCCAGGAGCTGCTCGGCGGCAAGTTCGGCGAGATGTCCACCTGGCTCAACTACACGTTCCAGTCGTTCAACTTTCGCGCGCGGCAGGGAGCCAGGCCGTTCTACGACCTGCTGTGTTCGATCGCGACCGAGGAGTTCGGCCACGTCGAGCTCGTCTCGGCGACGATCAACAACATGCTGACCGGCGCGACGCCGGTCGACGACGGCCGCGCTCCCGAGCCCGCGCTTGCAGGCGTCAAGGGCATTGGAAATCCACACCACTTCCTCGCCGGCGGCCAGGGCGCGCTGCCGCAGAACTCCCAGGGCCGCCCGTGGAACGGCGACTACGTCTTCAGCTCGGGCGATCTCGTCGAGGACCTGACGCACAACTTCTTCCTCGAGACCGGCGCTCGGAACAACAAGCTGAAGGTGTACGAGATGGTGGAGCACCCTGCTGCGCGCGCGCTCACCGGGTACCTGCTGGTGCGAGGAGGCGTCCATCAGGTTGCCTACGCCCGCGCGATCGAGCATCTGACCGGCGCCAACCTCATGAAGATGTTCCCGAGCCCGCGGATCCCCACCGACAAGATCCCGGAGTCGAGGCCGCACATCAAGCGCGGGGAGCACGCGAAGCTGTACCGCTTCTCGCAGGAGGACTTCCAGGAGGTGGTCGCGGTCTGGAACGGCGAGCATCCGGAGACCGGTGACGAGCTCGTCGTCGCGGACGTGCCTCATCCAATTGGTGCTCCGGCTCATGACCTACCGCCGCAGCCGGCGGTGTTCGCGCCCGATTACTCGTTCGAGGAGATCGGGGAGATCGCACAGAGGCTCCGAACTCAGGCGGGTCTTCCGGACCGGCCGATGGGAGTTGTCTCGCAGGAGTCCGAGGATCTCGTGGCGAGCCTGGTCGGTCGGACCGGCTCGTAGGACGCAGGGGGGCACCCGCGACCGGCGGGTGCCCCCTTCTTGATGGACCCGAGATCTAGATCGTCTCGAGCGAGGCTCGCCGGCGGCCCTCGAACTCGAACAGCCTGAACAGCCCGAAGCCGGCGGCGGCGTAGATGACGCCGATCCCGATCTCCGTCCAGACGAGGTTGCTGACGTCGGAGAGCGAGGCACCGGCGGCGATCTCCCGCGCCGCCTCGATCCCGTGCGTCAGCGGCAGCGCTCGGCCGATCGCCTGCATCCAGCCGGGCAGCGAGTCGAGCGGAATGTTGACGCCGCAGAAGAGGAGCAGCGAGAAGACGACGAGGTTCGCGAGGAAGAAGACGTCGCGGCCGCGCAGCCCGAGCGCTCCGACGACGAGCCCGAGCGAGGTGCAGGCGAAGGCGCTTGCGACGACGACGACCGCCAGCGCCGGGATCTGCCCGGCCGGCAGGTTGAAGTCGAGCAGCAGCGCGCCGACGCAGAACGCGAACGCCGAGGTGATGATCCCGTTCGCGATCAGCGGCAATGACCGGCCGAGGAAGAGCGGCAGCCGGTTCGCCGGCGTCGCGAGAAGCGGCGAGAGCGTCTGTGTCCACCGCTCGCCGCCGATCGTCATCGCCATCCCGTAGACGCCGGCCATCGCCGAGAGCTGGACGGCGTTGCCGGTGACGTAGAACGTGTCGTCCTCGAGCTGCGCAAACCGCCCGACGTAGGCGAAGAACAGCACCTGGAACAGCGGCGCGCCGAGCATCGTCGGGATGTAGTGCGTCCAGTGCATCCAGTTGAAGAGCGCGCGGTACGAGATGTAGCCGCCGACGAAGAAGACCCGGAGGTTCTCTCTCATGCGATCGCGAGCGTCGCGCGCTCACGCGCGAGGCGCTCGAAGTGCCGGAGCGCGAAGTGGCCGATGACGAGGTAGACGGCGCCGAGGAGGAGGCACATGCCGATCTCGGGCCAGGGGTTTCCGGCGATCGCCGCCTCGCGGAGCGCGTTGATGCCCCAGGTGGGTGCCAGCACCCAGGAGATCGGGCCGACCCAGGCCGGCAGCAGCGACAGCGAGACGAGCAGCCCGGTGGCGAGCCAGACCGGGAACTCGAGCAGGTTCGAGAGCGCGTTCGCGTTCCGGTAGAGGATGAACGTCGAGGCGAGGACGAGCCCCAGCAGGCCGAGCCCGAGGACGGTCACCGGCAGCGCGACGGCGAACGCCAGGGGATGGGTGATCTCCATCGGCACGTCGAAGAAGATCCAGCCCCAGAGCAGCGTCGCGGTCAGGGAGTAGAGGCCGATCGACGCCGTCGCCAGGGTCAGGGGCACGATCACGAGCAGAAACGGCGGCGGCACGGCGATGCAGTACTCGAGCGTCCCCTGCCAGCGCTGCCACTGGATCGCCCCGCCGGACCCGAACAGGGTCGACGACCAGATGCCCATCATCCCGGCGCCGAGCGCCACGTAGAGCAGCGTCCCGGGACGCGCCCCGGCGCGGAACATGAAGTACGCGACCGAGGCGAAGATGATCGGCTGGAGCACCGACGTGAGGATGAAGAAGCCCGACAGCGTCAGGCTCTTCACGTGGAAGATCCAACCGGCCCAAAGGAGTCGCAGAACGCTCATGCGATCTGGATCGACGCCCGCTGTCGGCTCGCGTACTCCATCACTCGCAGCGCCAGGTAGCCCACGACCGTATAGACGATGCCGATCGTGAATTCGGTCGCGATTAGGCCCGAGACATCGGCGAGCGAGGCGCCTTCGGCAACATCGCGCGCCGCCTCGATCCCGTGCGTGAGCGGGATCCGGTCGGAGATCGCCTGCATCCAGCCGGGGAACTCGTCGATCGGCACGTTCGCGCCGGTGAAGACGAGCAGCAGGCCGAAGATCACGTTGTCCAGCACGGCCGTCTGACGCACCCGGAGGCCGATCGCCGCGCAGATCAGCCCGAGCCCGGTGCAGGAGAACGACGCGACGAGGATCACGAGCGCGATCGCCGGCCACGCGGAGAGCGGCACGTCGATGCCGACGAGCAGGCCGGTGACGAGCAGCGAAAAGACCGAGACGACCCAGGCGTTCACGATCACGGGCAACGCGCGGCCGAGGAATAGCGGCAGCCGCCCGGCGGGGCTGACGAGGATGTACGCGAGCGTCTGCTGGTAGCGCTCGCCCTCGATCACATGGGTCATGGAGAAGAGGCACGGGATCGACGCGTACTGGACGGCGTTGCCGATGACAAAGAACTCGTCAGATTGCACGCCCGCGCTCCGTCCGATGTAGACGAAGAGCAGGATCTGGAAGATCGGGCTGACGACGAGGGTCGGCACGAAGATCCAGGGCGACAGCCAGTTGATGAGGCCGCGGTACGCGGTGAGGCCGCCGATGAAGAAGATCCGCAGGGAGGTCATGTGAGCGACAGGCTCGCGTTCGCCCGGGCGGCGCGAAGCACACTGTTCGTGAGCAAGACACCGATCGTCACGTAGGCGGCCCCGAGCGCGAAGCACATCGCGATGTCGGGCAGGGGCGTGCCCCCGGTCGAGGCTTCCCGGATCGCGTTCATGCCCCACGTCGGTGCCAGCGACCAGGAGATCGGCGGCACCCAGTCGGGCAGGAGCGTGAGTGGGACGAGGAAGCCGCAGATCAACCAGATCGGGTACTCCATCATCGAGCCGAGCGCCCAGGAGTACCGGTAGCGCGCGAAGGCGACGGCGATCAGGAAGCCGAGCGCGCCGATCGACAGCAACGTCGCGGGAATCGCGACGGCGAGCGCCAGCGGCTCCTCGACCGGGAAGTCGATGCCGAACAGCACCCGGCCCCAAAGGAGCGTCGTGACCATGCAGTAGACCCCGATCGACGCCGTCGCGAGCCCGATCGGGATGAGGATCAGCGAGAAGTGCGCCGGCGCGGCGACGAGGATCTCGAGCGTGCCGTACCAGCGCTCCCGCTGGAGCGCGGACCCGGCGGCGACGCTCGTTGCCGTCCAGATCCCCATCACGGCCGCGCCCAGGCCCGCGTAGATCAGCGAGTCGGGGTCGCCGCCCTGTCGGAACATGAAGAAGGCGATCGTTGCGAAGAAGAGGGGCCAGAGGACGGCCAGGAAGCTGTCGAAGGCCGACCTCGACAGCTGCTTGAACTGGAAGAGCCAGCCGACACCGATCAGGCGCAGAGCGTTCACGAGCGGTCGAGCGTCGCGTGCCGGCGGCCCTGAATCTCGAAGAAGCGCAGCAGCGAGTACCCGAGGACCGCGTACACGAGTCCGATCAGGAGCTCCTCACCGATGAGGTCGAGCACCGAGGTGAGCGACGCGCCGTCCGCGAGCTCGCGCGCCGCCGCGATCGCGTGTGTGAACGGAAGGACGTCGGAGACGTTCTGCATCCAGCCGGGCAGGTCATCGAGCGGGATGTTCGCCCCGGTGAAGATCAGCAGGAAGCCGAACAGGATGTTGGTGAGGACCGCGGTCTCGCGGACGCGCAGTGCGAGCGCTGCGGTGATCAACCCCAGCCCGGTGCAGGAGAAGGCGGCAACGAGAATGACGACCGCAAGCGACGGGATCGCCGAGGCCGGGATGTCGACGCCGAGGACGATCGTGCCGGCGAGCAGCGCGAAGGCGGCGACGAATGCGCCGTTGACGACGACGGGGACGGCGCGCCCGAAGAAAAGCGGCAACCGCGGCGCGGGGCTGACGAGGATCGCGCCCAAGGTCTGCTGGAACTTCTCGCCGCCGACGATGTTCGTCATCGCGAACAGGCACGGGATGGCCGCGTACTGGATGGCATTGCCGACGACATAGAACTCGTCGGACGCGAGGCCGGCCGAGCGCCCGATGTACGCGAAAAGGAGGATCTGGAAGAGCGGCGCGACGACGAGGCTCGGGATGTAGATCGACGGCGCGAGCCAGTGGAAGAGCGCACGGAAGCTGATCAGCCCGCCGACAGCGAAGATCCGGAGCGACGTCACGTCAGCGAGAGGGCGGCCCGCCGGCGGGCCGCGGCCAGCACGCGCTCCAGCACGAGGATGCCGATCGTCAGGTAGACGGCGCCGAGCGCGAGGCAGACGACGAGGTCCGGCAGCGGCGTTCCGCCGAGCGACGACTCTCGGATCGCGTTCATCCCCCAGGTCGGCGCGAGTGCCCACGAGATCGGCCGCACCCACTCCGGAAGGAGAACGAGCGGCACGAGGAAGCCGCCGATCAGCCAGACCGGGTACTCGAACAGGTTCCCGAGCGCCCAGGCCGCGCGGAAGCGCACGAAGGTGACCGCGAACAGGAAGCCCAGCGCCCCGAACGAGAGCACGGTCCCGACGATCGAGAGGGCGAACAGGAGTGGGTGCTCGAACGTCAGGTCGATCCCGAACAGGAAGCGTCCGAAGAGCAGCGTCGCGACCAGGCAGTAGACGCCGACCGTCGACATCGCCAGGGTGATCGGCAGGAGGATCAGCGCGAAGTGCGGCGGCGAGGCGACGAGGGCCTCGAGCGTCCCGTGCCAGCGCTCGCGCTGCATCGCCCCGGCGGCGGTCGTGCTCGTCGCCGACCACATGCCCATGACGGCGGCGCCGAGCGACGCGTAGAGGAGCGTCTTCTGGTCGGTGCCCGCCCGGAACATGAGGAACGCGACCGTCGCGAAGAACAGGGGGTAGATGACCTGGAACAGACCCTCGAACGGCGACCTCGCGATCGCCTTGAACTGGTAGTACCAGCCGACCGCCAGGAGGCGGAGTGTCCTCATTCCTCGCTGACGAGGGCTACGTACGCGTCCTCGAGCGTCGGCTCCCGGCGGGAGATGCGGCCGACGTTCGCGCCGTTGAGCCTCCCGAGGATGGAATGCGTCAACTCGACGTCGGCGCCGGTCTGCACGATCAGCACCTGGGCCTGCTCGCGCTCCTCGACGGAGACGGAGCGGACGCCGCCCAGCTCGCGCACGCGCTCGACCGTGCCGTCGGGGAGCCCGAAGACCTCCACCTCGACGACGGCTCCCTCGGCGACGCCGTGCTTCAGGTCGGAGGGGGTGCCGTGGGCGACGATCTCGCCCTTGTTGATCACGGCGATCCGGTCGCAGAGCGCGTCGGCCTCGAACATGTAGTGGGTCGTCAGGAGCACCGTCTTACCGGCGTCGACGAGCGATGCGATCGTCGCGCGCAGCTCGCGGGCGCCGACGGGGTCGAGCCCGATCGTCGGCTCGTCGAGGAAGATGACCGGCGGGTCGTGCAGCAGTCCGCGGGCGACGTGGAGCCGCTGCTTCATGCCGCGCGAGTAGCCCTCGGTGCGCTCCTGCTCGCGGCCCTTGAGGCCGACGAGCTCGAGCAGGCTCTCGATGCGCTTCTTCTGCTCGTGGGGCGGCACGCCGTACAGCTCGGCGAAGTAGCGCAGGTTGTCCCAGCCGGAGAGCCGCTCGTAGACGCCGCGCTCGCCGCCGAACACGTAGCCGATCCGCTTGCGAACCTCGCGCGCGTCCTTGACGACGTCGTAGCCGAGCACCCGCGCCGTCCCATCGGTCGGGATCAGCAGCGTGATCAGCATCTTGATCGTCGTCGTCTTGCCGGCGCCGTTCGGGCCGAGCAGCCCGAAGAGCTCGCCCTTCTCGATCTCGAAGCTGACGCCGCGGACCGCCTCGACGTCCTTCCATTTGCGGCGGAGGGTCCCGGTGGAGGTTCGGTACGTGCGCTTGAGGTCGATCGCCTCGACGACGGCCATGCCGCCAGCCTACCGACGGCCTCGGTGCCTACTTTTCCGTTTGTCGGCGCTCGCCCGAAGCGCTTCCCGCCGGGAAAGGCTGACGGCTGACCCCGCCTACAGCAGGTCGCCGAACTCGGCGTCGCTCAGCGCGAGCTCCGGCGCGGCTAGGTTCTCCTTCACGTGCTCCAGTGAGAGCGAGCCGGGGATCGGGAGGATTGCCGGAGTGCGCTTCAGAAGCCAGGCAAGCGCGACCTGGGCCTCGGTGGCGCCGCGCCGCTCCGCGATCTCGGTGAGCGGACCGCCGCCGGTGCCGCGCAGCGGGAAGTAGGGCACGAACACGATCCCCTCCCCGGCGCAGTAGTCGACGACGTCATCGTGCCTGCGGTCGGAAACGCTGTAGCGGTCCTGAACCGCGGCGATCGGGACGACTTCCCGGGCGCGCTCGATCTCAGCGACCCCGACGTTCGAGATACCCACGTTTCGGATCTGTCCGGCGTCGCGGTGCTCCTTGATCGCGCCAAGACTCTCCTCGAGCGGCGTCTCCGGATCGGGGCGGTGGAGGTAGTAGAGGGCGATGGTCTCCGTCCGCAGGCGGCGGAGGCTCTCTGCGATCTCGGCGCGAAGCACCTCCGGCCGCGCACCGTTCCAGCCGCCCTTCGTCGCGACGACGCAACCGTCGGGGTTGGGCCCGAGTGCAGCGCCGATCGTGTCCTCGCTCTGCCCTCCGGCGTACGTGTGGGCTGTGTCGATGAGCTCCACGCCGGCCGTTACGGCGTCCCTGATGAAATCGACGTGCTCAGGAGTCTTCGACAGCCGATTCGTCCCCAGCCCGATCCGGGCAACTTCGGTGTCTCCGAGCCTCAGCCTTGTCATTGGTCGGCGCGCAATCGCGACCAGATGCCGAAGTCGTGGCGGATGTCCTCCTTGAACCAGTACGAGCGCAGCACTCCCTCGCGGACGTACCCGACCCGTTCCGCCACGCGTTCGGAGGCCGGGTTGGCGACGTCGATCCAGAGCTCGATCCGCTCCAGCCCGAGCCCCGCGAAGCCCCACTCAGTCAGCAGCCGGAGGGTCCGCGTCGCCACGCCGCGGCCGCGCGCCGCCGGGCCGACGACGTAGCCGATCTCGCCCTGCTGCCCCTCGTGCTCGAGGTGGACGAACATCCCGAGCCCGAGGAACTCCCCGTCGTGCGCCTCGATCGCGAAACCCGCCCGCGAGCCGTCCCGCCAGCCGTCGAGGTAGCGGCCCAGCCACGTCGCCGCGAAGCCGTCCGGAGGCTCGCTCGGAATGCGGGTGTGCCTGCGCACGTCCTCGTCCGCGAGCAGCGCGTCGATCCCCGCCTCGTGGCGCGGGTCGAGGGGGACGAGCCGGATCGCGTCGTCGGCGAGCGGCGGGTCCGGCGGCTCCAGCGTCACGGGTCGAATGATCGCCGAGGGTCCGTTACGCGGATCGCTGACACGCCGTCAGCGCGGCACCTGCGGCACCGAACGCCCAAGGTCGAGAAAACCACGGCGCCAGAACCCCGATTCTCCCTGCAAGCCGTTGGATTTCAGCCCATATACCGCTTGGGGTTGCGTCACGCCGAAAAGTCCGCAATTTGCGCACTTTCGGTGTCTGAAACGCATCGACTGCGGCGATCCGGGTAGAACAGAACCGAGGCGACAGAGAGGAGGTGACGATGCCTACGACACTCACCCCGTCGATGAGCGTCGTCGAGCGATTCTCGAAGGTCTCCTCGGGGGATTTCGAGCATGAGCTCGATCGGATTTGGGACGGCATCGCGACCGTCCGCGAGTCCGTGGTCGAGGCTGTGCGGGAGGAGAAGCTGACGCCGATCGAGGGCGTCTCGATCCTCGCCTGCACAACCGGGCAGCTGCTCGGCTACCAGGCCTTCCACGGCCAGCCGCAGCCGGCCGAGCTGTTTCCCTACTTCACGGGCAAGCAGTAGGTAGACGCGAAACAGCTGGAGTCGGGGGCGCGACGACCGCCCCCGACTCGTTTACGCCGAGACGGGGACGCGCCTAGCGCGTCCCCGCCAAGGCGTCATTCAGTCGTGGCAGTGGGTGAAGAAGAACGAAGCGCCGGTCGCCGTCTCGTTGAAGTGGTCGGTGAGGTGGAAGATGATCCGCGTCCCGTCCTCGAACTTGCCGCGGGCGCTGAAGGTGAACGTTCCGTTCACTGCGCCGCCCGGGTTCTGGTTGAACCCGCCCCATTGGGTGAAGCGGCCGGATGCGTCTGGCTGGCCCGCTTCGAGCGCCACGGCGTCGAACGTGCCGGTATTGGTGAAGGTGAAGTGCTGGCCCGTGTCGGACACGGTCGAGTGCTCGACGAAGTTGTAGTCGAGCGTGATCTCGTAAAGCGGTCCGTCCTCCTCGCACATCGGCAGCTCGTCGACGAAGGTCTCGGTGGCCTTGCCCGTGATCGTCTCGGTCTCGGATGGGCTCGCCCCCGAAACGGCGGTGACCAAGCCAGCAAACAGAACGATCACGAGCGCAACGGCCTGGCACAAGCGCTTGGCCATTGGCTCTCCCTCTCTTCCTTCCCGTCAGGCGAGGACAGGTGCCGCGCCGCCCGAACGGGAGTCTGACACCTTCTCCTAGCGCTCTTCGAGCCGTTTGTCTAGGCGGAGGAAGGACGGGAACGCGTCGTGCCTGGTGATCACGGTGACGTCGCGGAAGCTGCGGATGCCGTCGTTGAGAACGATCGGATGGTTGGCAACCACACTGCCGGTGATGGACGCATCGTCGCAGTAGCCGATGCGCAGCGGTCAGAACGACTGGCCGGACGAGCGTGCCGGAGCAGGGTTGAACCAGTTGTTCGGTTGGGCCTGCAGCTGTTTGCCGCTACTGCGCTGACGCCTACCGATGCCCCCAACCGCCTCCGCCTGGCGTTTCGATTCGAATCACGTCGCCCTTCATTAGGTCCAGGGTCACCTTCGCCGGGAGCGCTTCGCCGTTGAGGAGATTCCGCCCGGGAGCGCCCGGCTCGCCTCCTCGGGCGCCGGCCGGCGCGTGCGCACGGCGCTCGCTGAGGATCGAAGCTCGGCAGGCCTCGAGCGCCTCCAGCTCGCGGATGACGCCGTCGCCTCCTCGGTGCTTGCCGGCGCCGCCCGAGTCCAGGCGGAGCTCGTGGCGGCGGGCGCGGAGTGGGTAGGCGAGCTCGAGCGCCTCGACCGGGGTCGTCAGCGTGTTCGACATCGTCACGTGCACGCCGGAAGGTCCGTCGGCGTCGGAGCACGCGCCCTGGCCGCCGCCGACCGTCTCGTAGTACGTGAAGCGCTCGTTGCCGAGCGTCAGGTTGTTCATCGTCCCCTGACCCTGGGCTGGGACTGGCATCGCCTGGTTGAGGGCTTGGAAGAGGACGTCGACGATCCGGCACGAGGTCTCGACGTTGCCGCCGGCGACGGCGGCGCCGGGTCGGGCGTTGACGAGCGAGCCCGGTGGGGCGGCGATCCGGACCGGGGCGAAGGCGCCCGCTGAAGCCGGCACGTCCGGATCGGTCAGGCAGCGGACGACGAAGTAGGTCGCGGATCTCGTGACCGAGAGGGGGCAGTTCAGGTTGCCGTCGTGCTGGGGAGCCGTGCCCGCGAAGTCGGCATCGAGCTCTTCGCCGGTGACGGTGACGGCGACGCGGAGCTCGAGGTCCCCTTCCGGCGCTTCCATCACGTCGTGCGCCTCGTAGCGGCCGTCGGGGAGCGCCGAGAGCCCGACTCGGACGACCCGCTCCGAGTAGTCGAGCAGCTCGTCCATCGCCGCGCGGAGGCGGTCGGCGCCGTGTCGTGCGCAGAGCTCCGTGATTCGCTGGTCGGCGAGCCTGTGAGCGGCGAGCTGCGCGCGGAAGTCCCCGCGGCGCTCCTCCGGGTTCCTCATCTCAGCGATCGCGCCGTCGAGCGACTCGTCGTCGACGCGGGTCGGCGGGATGACGACGCCCTCCTCGGCGAGCGTGCGGGAGGCGGCCGGCATCGAGCCGGGCTCCCGGCCGCCGACGTCGGCGTGGTGCGCGCGCGTGACCGCGAAGCCGAGATCGGTGCGGGAGACGAGCGTGATGTCGGGCAGGTGCGTGCCGCCCGCGAAGGGGTCGTTGAGCATGAAGACGTCGGCCCGCGCCGGGTCCTGCTCCATGACGGCGGCCACGGCATCGGGCATCGCGCCGAGGTGGACGGGAATGTGCTCGGCCTGCGCGACCATGCGGCCCTGCTCGTCGAAGAGGGCCGTGGAGCAGTCGCGCCGCTCTTTGATGTTGGCGGAGAACGCGGAGCGGATGAGCGCGGCGCCCATCTCCTCGGCGACGGCGCGGAGGGCGTGCCCGAGAACTTGGAGCTGAATGTTCACGCTCTTGTCACGCCTTCGTCAGGGTCCACGCGCCACCATCCCTAACCCCCACCCACCCAGGGGGGAGCCAGCAGGTGGCGCCGTCGAGCTCGAGCACAGCGGGACCCTCGGCCGTCCTCCGTTCGCGCGAGGGCAGGTCGAGCTCCGGGCCCGGCCGTACTTCCGCGGTGCGTACGGCGACGAGCTCGAGCTCGCGGGACCGGTCGGCGTAGCCGTACCGCTCCTCGTGTCGGCGGTGGAAGCGCTCCGCCAGGTCGGGCCCGAGCGGCACGGCGAGCTCGAACGACTGCCCGCGGTAGCGGAGGTCGGCCTCTCCTTCGGCCGGGAGCTCCCCGACCTCGGCGAGCGGCCTGACCTCGCTCCGCACGTGGTCGCGCCGCTCGTCGCTGACGGCGAGACCAAGCGCCGACAGCACGCCGGCCGCTTCGGGCACGAGCACCGTCCTCATGCCGAGCTCATCGGCGAGCGCGCAGGCGTGCAGCGGCCCGGCGCCGCCGAAGGCGACGAGCGCCATCCCGCGCGGGTCGCGCCCCCGCTCGACCGAGACGACGCGCAGGGCGCGGAGCATCTCGGCGTTCACGACGTCGACGACGTGCGCGGGGTCGAGGCCGTCGAGCGCGCGCTCGGCCGCCGCGCGATCGAGCTCGAGCCCGTCGGCCAGCCGAGCGGGCAGCCGCCCGAGCAGGAGGTTCGCGTCGGTCACAGTGGGACGGCGCCCGCCTCGCCCGTACGACGCCGGGCCCGGGTCGGCGCCCGCGCTCTCCGGCCCGACCCGCAGCGCGCCACCGGCGTCGACCCAGGCGATCGAGCCGCCGCCGGCGCCGACCGTGTGGACGTCGACGCTCGGGAGCCGGATCGGGAACCCGCCGATCGAGCGCTCCAGCGAGCGCTCCGCGACTCCGTCCGCGATCAGGCAGACGTCGGTCGAGGTTCCGCCCATGTCGAACGCGATCGCATCCGAGAACCCAGAGCGTTCCGCGATCCGGGCGGCGCCGACGACTCCGCCGGCGGGCCCAGAGAGCAGCGCCCAGGACGCATGCGCCGCAGCCTCTTCCAGCGACGCAACACCTCCGGAAGACCGCATGATGAGCGGCTCCGGCAGACCCTCCTCGGCGCACCGCCGGCCCAGCGCACGCAGGTAGCGGGCCAACCTCGGTCCCAGGTACGCATCGGCAGCCGTCGTCGACGCCCGTTCGTACTCCCTGAACTCGGGCGCGACCTCGTGGGACGCGACAACGTGCGCACCGGGAAGCCGCCGCCGCAGCTCCTCGGCAACGGCGCGCTCGTGGCTGGCGTCCCGAAAGGAGAAGAGTAGGCAGACCGCGACCGCCTCGGCGTCGAGCTCCGGAAGGGACTCGAGGTCGAGCGGCTCGACGACGCCATCCGGGCCCGTGCGCCCGCGGACGCCGTAGCAACGCGAGAGCGGCACGAGCGGCTCGGGATGCGCAACACACAGCCGGTAGAGGTGAGCCCGGTTCTGCCGCCGGAGGTGGAGGACGTGTTCGAAGCCCGTCGTGGCGACGAGCGCGGTCTTCGCCCCCTTGCGCTCGAGCAGCGCGTTGGTCGCGACGGTCGTGCCGTGGGTGAACCACTCGACGTCCGCCGCACGGACGGCGCGCGCAGCCGCCAGGACCGACTCTTCCTGACGCGCGGCGGTCCGGACCTTGGCGGTCCGCACACGATCGGCGCCGATCAGGACCGCGTCGGTGAAGGTCCCGCCGACATCGACGCCGAGAACAGCCATGCCGGCAGTGTCACGCCTACCGGCCGAAGAGCCGTTCCTGGAGCTCGACCTCGCCGATCAGCACGAGGTCGTCTGCAGCCTTGCCGACGGCGATCGTGTGCTTGCCACCGCCGATGTGCCACTGCCCGGCGCCGCCGTCGAAGCGGGCGAGGAGCCGAGGATCGGCGGTGATGGTCACCTGCCTCGACTCGCCCGGCCGCAGCTCCACCCGCTCGAAGCCGAGCAGCCGCATCCGCGGGTCGGTGAGGTAGAGCTGCGGGACATCGGCGCCCTCCCGGTCGCCGGTATTCGTGACCGTGAAGGTCGCGGTGACGGTCTCCCCGCCTTCGAGCTCGAGGTCGCCGTAGTCGAAGGTCGTGTAGCCGAGGCCGTGGCCGAAGGCGTACATGGGCTTGGCCCCAGTCTTGGCGAACCAGCGGTAGCCGACCTCGGCGCCCTCGTTGTACTCGATGGTCGTCGGGGTCCCCCACGACGTGCCCAGCCCCGGGAGCTCGGGCCGCGGCGTCTGCCCAAGATCCGCCGGGAAGGTGATCGGTAACCGTCCCGACGGGTTCACGGTCCCGGTAAGCACCTCGGCGATCGCCTGCGCACCGGCCTGCCCGGGGTACCACGCTTGCACGATCGCCTTGACCTTGTCGCGCCACGGCATCGACACGGGGTTGCCGGTCTCCAGCACGACGATCGTGCTCGGATTGGCCGTGGCCACCGCATCGATCACAGCGTCCTGGCCCCAGGGCAGCGAGAGGTCGGCGCTGTCGAAGCCTTCGCCCTCGACGCGGATCGCGAAGGCGATGGCCACGTCTGAGCGATTCGCCGTCAGGGCCGCCTCCGCGGGCGTATAGCCGGGGTCGAACTCGATCTGCGCGTCGGGAAGGAGCTTCCTCAGCTCCGCGAGCGGCGAGGGCGCGAACAGGTAGAGGTTCCGCGCGGCACCCAGCGTGCCTGGGCCGCCGATCTTGACTTCGTCCGCGTACCCGCCCACCGGCATGACGGCGCCCGAGCCGGTGCCGCTGATCACCCCTTCCTGGGCGTGGCCGCCGATCACCGCGATCTTCTGCGGCTTGTCGGTTGCGAGCGGGAGGGCCCCGTCGTTCTTCAACAGGACGATGCCCTGGCGCGCGGTTTCCAGCGCGAGCTCGTTGTGCTTGGCGGGGTAGACCTCGGGTGCCGGCCCCCAACTCTCGGCACCGACCGCGAACAACGAACGCAGGATGCGGCGCACCATGTCGGACAGGCGCTCCTGCGGCAGCTTGCCCTCCGCGTAGGCGGTCCCGAGCCGGTCGGTGAAAGCCTCGGAGCCCCACTGCTTGACATCCATCTGCATGCCGGACTCCTGGTCGAGCCCCTTGAGCGCGTAGTCCCACTCCGGCACCGCGCCCCAGTCGGACATCACGTAGCCCTTGTAGCCCCAGGCACCCTTGAGCACCTCGATGATCAGGTGCTCGTTCCCGCTTGCGTACTCGCCGTTGATCTTGTTGTAGCCGCACATGATCGAGCCCGGCTGCGAGCGCTCGATCGCGATCTCGAATGCCAACAGGTCGGATTCGCGGTGCGCGTCCGGGTCGATGATCGCGTCGAGCCAGTGGCGGTTGGTCTCGTTGCAGTTGAGCGTGTAGTGCTTGAGCGTCGAGATGACGCCCTCGCCCTGGATCCCGTTGACGGCCTCCGCGCCGAGGACGGCGCTGTGCCAGGGATCTTCGGAGTAGTACTCGTAGTTCCGCCCGTTTCGTGGATCGCGGGCGAGGTTGATCCCGCCGGCGAGCTGCACGTTGAACCCCCGCACCCGCGCCTCCCGGCCGATCGCCGCCCCGCCCTCCCGCGCGAGCCGTGGGGTGAAGCTCGCTCCGACCAGGATGGACGCCGGGAATGCAGTCGCCCCTTCGTCGTCCGGCCGGTAGCCCGGGTTCGTGACGCCCATGCTGGCGTCACTGCTCTGGATCGCGGGGATGCCGAGGCGCGGCACGCCCGGCGTGTAGCCCGCACTCATGTTGGTGACGTCCTCGGGGATCCGCTCGTCGCGGGGTACGCCGATCCTCGGCAGGGCGCCGACGAGGCTGACGATCAGCGTGAAGCGCTCGTCGTCGGTCAGCTGCTCCTCGACCTCACGCGCTCGGACATCCGCCTGCGTCTCAGTGGCTGCCTCGACGGTCATGACTGCCTCCTCTCCCTGTCCGCGCCAACTCTAGGCTGCCCTTCGACAACTAGCCTCTCGAGCGGATGCCCACCTCCCTCCAGCTGAGGCTCAAAGGCCCCGGCGGCGAGCCGGTCGACCTCTGGCGCACGCTCGTCTCACACGGCGTCGCCGAGCTCCCTCCGGCCGAGCTGGACGAGGACGCTCGCACGTTGAAGGTGACCGTGCCGATCCCGCGCGGCACGCCGCGCACGATCGTGATCCGGGACGGCCGTCGCGGCACCGCGAGAATCGACGTTCTCGGCCGAGCACCGGGGACGCGCACGAAGGACGCTGTACGAGCGGTCGTCGCGCGGATGCTCAACCTCGACGAGAACCTGGCGCCGCTCTATGAGGTCGCCGCGAAGGATCCCAAACTCTCGTGGATGACCGCCGGCGCCGGCCGGATGTTCCGGAGCCCCACGGTCTTCGAGGACGTCGCCAAGACGATCTGCACCACCAACACGACGTGGTCGGCGACGGTCCGGATGGTGACCGCGCTCGTCGACCACCTCGGCGAGCCGTCGGTCGGGAAGCACGGCCGGGCGTTTCCGACGCCCGCGGCGATGGCCTCGGCTTCGGAGGCCTTCTACAAGGACGTCGTCAAAGCTGGCTACCGGGGCGTGTACCTCCGCACGGTCGCCGCCGATGTCGCCGCGGGGTCGGTCGACCTGGAATCGCTGCGCGACACTCCGGCGGAAGAGCTTCCCGACAAGGAGGTCCTTGCGCGCCTGCTCGCGCTGCCCGGAGTCGGTCCGTACGCCGCCGCGCACGTGATGATGCTCCTGGGCCGTCACTCGCTCCTGATCCTCGACTCCTGGACCCGCCCGAAGTACGCGAGCCTGAACGGACGGAAGGCGACCGATCGCCAGATCGAACGCCGCTTCGCGCGCTACGGCCCGTACGCGGGTCTCGCCTTCTGGCTCTACCTCACCAAGGACTGGGTGGAGGACTCGTGAGCTTCTCGCCGAAGTAGGCACGTTTTTCCGCTCTTTGCCGTATCGTTTCGGGGCGTGATACGCCTGCTCGCCGCCGTCTTCCTGCTCGCAGTCGTGCTCGGCGTCGCCGCACCCGATGCCGCGCGCAAGCCTGTTGTCATCGCTCCGGGGGTGACCGTTGCCGGAGTCAAGGTCGGCGGCATGACCTCGGAGCCCGCGAGGGACCGCATCAGGAGGGCGTTCGGGCGGCTGCTTCCCCTCAAGTACGGCGACAAGAAGTGGCGGATTAGCCCTCGCTATCTGGGTGCGAGCGCGTCGGTTGACAATGCCGTCGCCAAGGCGCTGACCTCGCCGGCGCGGGCCCGCGTGGACTTGAAGGTCTCGCCCACGCAGGCGCGGATCCGCCGCTACGTTCGCCGGCTCAACCGTCTGTTCTCGCGCGATCCCGTCAGCTCTGCCGTGGTCGGAGTGTCAGGCGGACGCCCCGCGTTCAGCGAAGCGACGCCCGGTGTCGCCGTTCGCCAGGACGAGATGACGAAGGCAATCGCGTACATGCTGCGGACGAATCGCCGGCTGCCGATCCCGCTGCTGACGAAGTCGGTGCCGCCCGAGGTGACGCCGGAGAACTACGGGCCGGTCGTGATCATCTTCCGGGAGTCGAAGCGGCTGACGCTCTTCAGCGGGCCGAACCCCGTACGCTCGTTCCAGATCGCCACCGGCTCGGCCGACTACCCGACGCCGATCGGCAACTTCAGCATCGCGACGATGCAGCAAAACCCGTGGTGGATCCCGCCGCCCGACTCCGACTGGGCGCAGGACGCGGAGCCGATCCCACCTGGCCCGGGCAACCCGCTCGGCACGAGGTGGATGGGACTGACCGCGCCGCTCGTCGGCATCCACGGGACGCCGGACGCGGCCTCGATCGGCTACTCCGCCTCGCACGGCTGCATCCGGATGCGGGTCCCCGAGGCGGAGGCGCTCTTCAACGAGGTTGACGTCGGGACACCGGTCCTGATCGTCGCGGCATAGCAATCGCGTTGGGCTAGGGCGGTGCAGTGGGACCGGAGCGATCGTGATCCGGGTCCTGCATATCGACGACGAAGCGCCGATCCGGCTGCTCTCCCGCGTCAATCTCGAGTGGGAGGGCGGCATGGAGGTGATCGAGGCCGCAGACGGGCGGGCCGGGTTGGAGCTGGCGAAGCGCGAGCGGCCGGACGTGATCCTCCTCAACGTCAATTTGCCCTGGCAGGACGGCTGGCAGGTGGCGAAGGAGCTGCGAAAGGATGAGGAGACGCGCGAGATCCCGATCGTCTTCCTGACCGCCCGAGCGAGGCTCGAGGAACGCCTACGCGGGTTCGAGCTCGGCGCCGTCGACTACATCCTCAAGCCCTTCAACCCCACCGAGCTCGCCCTAAGCCTCCGCGGAGTGCTGGAACGGCTCGAGCGCGGCGAGCGGGACGAGCTCCGGCGCGAGAAGATCTCGGAGCTGCGCGCACTCATGGGCCCGAAACAGCGCCGGACTCGCCTGCCCGAGTAGCGTTTCCGGCCAGAACGTTGCGAGGTCGTCAGGTCGCTGCGAGGACGCGCCCCGCCCGGGCGTGGCGTTGGGATTACGGCTTCTGCTGCTCGCCGCAGTCCGTCTGAGGTTCCCCTTCACAGCAGCCAAGCTTCAACCGGCAGCGCGGGCACTGCCACGTGCCGTGTCGCCACTCCATCTCGGCGGCGCACCGCCAACACCGCTCGGCTTCCACTCGAACGAGGGTACGAGTCTGCCCGGACAGTCGCTACTATGCGCGGGCCCCGGCGGCGTAGCTCAGTTGGTTAGAGCGGCGGACTCATAACCCGCAGGTCGGTGGTTCGAATCCACCCGCCGCTACCTCCCGAGGAAAGCACGAGGAATGGCGACAGGAGTCAGAGTCGGAATCACGCTCGCCTGCACCGAATGCAGGCGCCGCAACTACCAGACGGAGAAGTCCAAGCGGAACACGCCCGATCGCTTCGAGGCGAAGAAGTACTGCCGCTGGTGCGGACGCCATACCATCCACCGGGAGACCCGCTAGCAATCCATGGCCAAAAGCACTCGACAGCAGAAGCGCCGCCGCAAGCAGCAGGCGGCCGCCGCCCCGGAGCAGCAGCAGGGCGTCTCTCAGCGCGCCCGCGCCCGGCAGGCGCAGGTCCGCCCAGCGCAGCAGCCGGCGAAGACGCAGACGGGCCGGCGCGGCGGGGGCGGGGGAGGCCGCCGGTTCATTTCCGAGTCAGCTGCCGAGCTGAAGAAGGTCGAGTGGCCGAACCAGCGCCAAGTGCTGACGGGGACCGTCGTCGTGATCATCGCCTGCGCGATCGTGGGCACGTATCTCTGGCTGGCCGATCTCGCGCTTCAGCCGTTCGTCCAGCGTCTGTTGCTGGGCCAGTAACGAGAAGGTCGGGCCGAGGATGTTTCGCTGGTACGTAATCAACACTTACTCGGGGCACGAGAACAAGGTCAAGGCCAACCTCGAGCACCGCATCGTCTCGATGAACCAGCAGCCGCGGTTCCGACGCGTGGTCGTCCCGACGGAGCAGGTGATCGAGACCAAGGACGGGCAGAAGGTCCAGGCCGAGAAGCGCGTGCTCCCGGGCTACGTGCTCGTGAACATGGACCTCGACGACGACGCCTGGACGGTCGTGAAGAACACGCCCGGCGTGACGGGCTTCGTCGGCGCCGCCGGCAAGCCGATTCCACTCTCCCAGCCAGAGGTCGACCGAATCCTCCGCACCGGCGCGGCGATCGCCGAGCGCGCCCGCGCCCAGGTCGAGTACTCGCTCGGCGAGTCGGTGAAGGTAACCTCCGGCCCGCTCTCCGACTTCGACGGGGAGATCGTCGACGTCCAGCCCGACAGCCAGAAGCTCAAGGTCCTTGTGGACATCTTTGAACGCCAAGTCCCTGTGGAGCTCGGGTTCGACCAAGTCAAAAAGATCGATTGATGGCCAAGAAAGTCCTCACAATGATCAAGCTGCAGATCCCCGGCGGGCAGGCGAACCCGGCGCCGCCGGTCGGGCCTGCGCTGGGCCAGCACGGGGTCAACATCATGGAGTTCTGCAAGGCGTTCAACGCGCAGACCCAGCAGGAGAACGGACGGATCATCCCCGTCGAGATCACGGTCTACGAGGACCGCTCGTTCGACTTCATCACGAAGACGCCGCCGGCGGCCGTCCTGATCAAAGAGGCGCTGCGGATCGAGAAGGGCTCGGGCGAGCCCAACCGCGAGAAGGTCGGGCGCCTGACCCGCGCGCAGGTCCAGCAGATCGCCGAGACGAAAATGCCCGATCTGAACGCGCGCGACGTAGATCAGGCGATGAAGATCATCGCCGGCACGGCGCGCAGCATGGGCGTCGAGGTCGAGCGATGAGCCGGCACGGGAAGCTGTACCGGCAGGAGCGCGGCGAGATCGACCGCGAGCAGCTCTACAGCCCTGCGGAAGCGATTCGCCTGCTGAAGACCTGGCCGGAGCGCAAGTTCGACGAGACGGTCGAGATCCATTTCAACCTCGGGCTCAACGTCCGCCACGCGGACCAGCAGCTTCGCGGGACGCTCATGCTCCCGCACGGCACCGGCAAGGAGGTCAAGATCGCCGTCTTCGCCGAGGGCGACAAGGCGAAGGAGGCGGAGGACGCCGGCGCCGACGTCGTCGGCAGCGCCGACCTCGCCAAGCAGATCGAGGAGGGCTTCGACGATTTCGACGTTGCGATCGCCACGCCGGACCAGATGAGCAACGTCGGGAAGCTCGGACGGATCCTCGGACCGCGCGGCAAGATGCCGAACCCCAAGACGGGCACGGTGACGATGGATGTCGGCAAGGCGGTGACCGACGCGAAGGCCGGCAAGCTCGAGTACCGCACGGACCGGGGCGCGAACGTCCACGTCTCGATCGGCAAGCGCAGCTTCGAAGAGCGCGCACTGCTCGAGAACTACGCCTCGCTGATGGACGAGATCATGCGCGCGAAGCCGGCCGCAGCGAAGGGCCGCTACATTCGGCGCATCACGTTGACGACAACGATGGGGCCCGGGATCCACATCGATCCGGCTCGCACCAGAGGAATCGTCGAAGAATTGGAGGAACAGGCAGAGCCTGTAACCGCGTAAGAGACCCCCGTCGCCAGAGACAGTTGGCAGCCGAAAGGCAGAAGACCAGCCGAGGCGCGGCCGAGCGAGTCACTGCCTCTGCTCGGGCCCGCCTGCCGGCGGGCCTGATTCGTTTGAGGAGGTGATTCGATGCAGAGAGATGAGAAAGAGAGAGTCGTCGCCGAGCTCGCCGACCGGCTCCGCTCGACCGAGACCCTGATCGTCGCCGACTACCGCGGCCTCTCGGTGACCGAGATCAACGACCTGCGCGGGCAGCTGCTCGAGCACGGCGCTCGGTTCCGGGTGGTCAAGAACACGCTCACCCGCCGGGCGGCGGAGGAGGCCGGAGCGGACAGCCTGCTGGCGTTGCTCGACGGGCCGACCGCGATCGCGTTCCTCGACTCCGACGGCGATCCCGTTGCCGTCGCGAAAGCGCTCAACGCGGCCGCCCGCGAGACGAAGGTGCTCGAGATCCGCGGGGGCATCCTCGACGGACAGCAGATCGGAGAGGCCGACGTGAAGAGCCTCGCGACGCTACCGCCGACGGACGTGCTGCGAGCCCAGCTCGTCAGCGCGGTCAGCGGCCCGCTGATGACCGTCGTGGGGCTGTTCACGGCCCCGCTGCGCGACCTCGTGAACGTGATCGACGCCCGCATCAAGCAGCTCGAGGAGCAGGGCGGACCGCAAACCGAAACCGAATCGGAGGATTAGAGATGGCAACCAAGACAGACACCGACAAGGTCGTCGAGCAGCTGGGCGGGATGACCGTCCTCGAGCTCGTCGAGCTCAAGAACAAGCTGGAGGAGGAGTGGGGCGTCACGGCCGCTGCGCCCGTTGCGGTCGCCGCGCCCGGTGCCGCTCCTGCTGCCGGCGACGGCGCCGCCGCTGAGGAGAAGACGGACTTCGACGTCGTCCTGACGAACGCCGGCGGCCAGAAGATCCAGGTGATCAAGGTCGTCCGGGCCGTCACGGGCCTCGGCCTCAAGGAGGCCAAGGATCTCGTCGACGGGGCGCCCAACCCGGTCAAGGAGGGCATCCCGCAGGAGGAGGCCGACCAAATCAAGGGGCAGCTCGAAGAAGCAGGCGCCGAGGTCGAAGTCAAGTAGGAGGCAGACACTGAGAGGGGCGGCGCTAGCGCAGCCCCTCTCCGCTATACTGGTCGCACTGCGCCAAGGGCCGTTTCGCTTGCCCTTGCGTAGGCTTGTCTTGTTTCGCTAAGCTGGTCGGTTCCGGCCGTCCACGCCCGCCTGCAGTTTCACACCGTTTCCACCCATCCCCACGCTGTTTTCAAGGGAGGCTGCCTAGTTGAGTAGAGGGGTAGTCGCGCCGCGCGCGCGCAAGAGCTTTTCGCACCTCAAGCACGTCCTCGATCTCCCCAACCTGATCGACATCCAGAAGGCGTCGTTCCGCTGGTTCATGGAGGAGGGCCTGCGCGAGACGATCAACGACATCTCGCCGATCGAGGACTACACCGGAACCCTAGCCGTCGAGTTCGCCGAGTACGAGTTCGGTGAGCCGCAGTTCACGATCCAGGAGTGCCGCGAGAAGGACCTGACCTACCAGGTCCCGCTCTCGATGACGGTCCGATTCGTCAACAAGGAGACGGGCGAGATCCGCGAGCAGCGGGTTTTCATGGGCGACTTCCCGATGATGACCGAGTTCGGCACGTTCATCATCAACGGGACCGAGCGCGTGATCGTCACGCAGCTCGTCCGCAGCCCGGGCGCCTACCTGATGGAGCCCAAGGACCCGACGAAGCAGGTCTTCACCGCGAACCTGATGCCGTCCCGCGGCTCCTGGCTGGAGCTCGAGATCGACAAGAAGGGGATCGTCTACGCCCGCATCGACCGGAAGCGGAAGCTGCCGATCACCACGCTGCTCCGCGCGCTGCCGGAGGAGGACCCCTCCACCGGCTTCAAGCTCGACACGAGCTCGAACGAGGCGCTGCTGAAGCTCTTCGACAACTCGATCTACCTGCAACTGACCCTCGAGAAGGACACGACCATGACCGAGGAGCAGGCGCTGATCGAAGTCTTCAAGAAGCAGCGCCCCGGCGAGCCGCCGACGGTCGACAACGCCCGCAACCTGCTCAATTCACTGTTCTTCGACCCGAAGCGCTACGACCTGACCAAGGTCGGCCGCTACAAGCTCAACCAGCGGCTCGAGCTCGACGTCCCGGACAACGTCCGCGTGCTGACGACACAGGACATCCTCGCGCTCGTCAAGCGTCTCGTCGAGCTGCCGCAGATGCTCGGCGTGCCGGAGGACACGAAGGACTACGCGGCCGATGCGGCCACGCTCTCGCGCGACCCGGTCCGCGGTGAGCTCGACGAGTACGAGGACTTCGGCAACCGGCGCCTGCGCACCGTCGGCGAGCTGATCCAGGAGGCGTTCCGGGTCGGTCTCTACCGGATGGAGCGCGTCGTCCGCGAGCGGATGACGACGGAGGACGTCGACACGATCACGCCGCAGACGATCATCAACATCCGCCCGGTGGTCGCGGCGCTGAAGGAGTTCTTCGGCTCCTCGCAGCTCTCGCAGTTCATGGACCAGACGAACTCGCTCGCCGGGCTCACGCACCGGCGGCGGCTGTCGGCGCTCGGCGCCGGCGGGCTCACGCGCGAGCGCGCGCCGATCGAGGTGCGCGACGTGCATCCGACCCACTACGGGCGCATGTGCCCGATCGAGACGCCGGAGGGCCCGAACATCGGCCTGATGGGGTCGCTCGCGTCCTACGCGACGGTCTCCGAGTTCGGGTTCATCCAGACGCCGTACCGCAAGGTGACGAACGGCAAGGTGACCGACGAGATCGTCTACCTGGACGCGGCCGAGGAGGCGCAGTACACGATCGCGCAGGCCTCCGAGCCGGTTGACGAGAAGACGGGCCGGTTCCTCCACGACCAGGTGCTCTGCCGGTCGAAGGAGGGCGAGGCCGTGATGGCCGCGCCGAAGGAGGTCGAGTACATGGACGTCTCGCCGGCGCAGATCGTCTCGGTGGGCACGGCCCTGATCCCGTTCCTCGAGCACAACGACGCGAACCGCGCGCTGATGGGCGCGAACATGCAGCGGCAGGCGGTGCCGCTGATGATCACGGAGCCGCCGCTCGTCGGCACCGGCCTGGAGTTCCGCGCCGCCGTCGACACCGGCGACGTGGTCGTCGCCGAGGAGGCGGGGACGGTCACCGACGTGGAAGCCGAGCGCATCGTGGTCGAGACGAAGGACGGCACGGACGAGTACGAGCTGACGAAGTTCATGCGCTCGAACCAGGGGACGCTGATCCATCAGCGCCCGATCGTCACGCTGGGCGACAAGGTCAAGTCGGGCGACGTCCTCGCGGATGGAAGCTCCACCTCTCAGGGGGAGCTCGCGCTCGGAAAGAACCTGCTCGTCGCCTTCATGCCGTTCGAGGGCTTCAACTTCGAGGACGCGATCGTGATCTCCGAGAAGCTCGTCAAGGAAGACGGGCTCTCCTCGATCCACATCCATGAGTACGAGATCGACGCGCGCTCGACGAAGCTCGGCGACGAGGAGATCACGCGCGACATCCCGAACCGCTCCGAGGAGTCCCTGAAGGACCTCGACGAGCGCGGGATCGTCCGCATCGGCGCCGAGGTCGGCTCCGGCGACCTGCTCGTCGGCAAGGTCACGCCCAAGGGCGAGACCGAGCTGACCGCCGAGGAGAAGCTGATCCGCGCCATCTTCAAGGAGAAGGCGCGCGAGGTCCGCGACACCTCGCTGAAGGTCCCCCACGGCGAGGGCGGCAAGGTGATCGACGTGAAGACGTTCTCACGCGACGCCGGCGACGACCTGTCGCCCGGCGTGAACGAGCTCGTCCGCGTCTACGTCGCGAAGAAGCGGAAGATCGCCGAGGGCGACAAGCTCGCCGGCCGCCACGGAAACAAGGGCGTCATCGCCAAGATCGTCGCCGAGGAGGACATGCCGTTCCTCGAGGACGGAACGCCGGTCGACGTCGTTCTGAACCCGCTCGGCGTGCCGAGCCGGATGAACATCGGCCAGGTGCTCGAGACCCACCTCGGGTGGGCGGCGCACCACGGCGTCTTCGCCGAGGACGCTGAGCGCAACGGCCCGACGCCGGTCGCGACCGCCGTCTTCGAGGGTGCGTCGCCGGAGGACGTCGACGCGGCGCTCGTCGAGTGGACGAAGCAGAATCCCGACTCGCCGATCAAGTTCGTCGTCGACGAGAAGCGGCCGCTCGGTCGTCAGTGCTCGGGCAAGGTCCGCCTCTTCAACGGCAAGACCGGCGAGCCGTACGACAACACGATCACCGTCGGCTACATGTACATCCTGAAGCTGCTCCACCTGGTGGACGACAAGATCCACGCGCGGAGCACCGGCCCCTACTCGCTCGTCACGCAGCAGCCGCTGGGCGGCAAGGCCCAGTTCGGCGGCCAGCGCTTCGGCGAGATGGAGGTCTGGGCGCTCGAGGCCTACGGCGCCGCGTACACGCTCCAGGAGATGCTCACGATCAAGTCCGACGACACCGTCGGCCGGGTCAAGGCGTACGAGGCGATCGTCAAGGGCGAGAACATCGCCGAGCCGTCGATTCCGGAGTCCTTCAAGGTGCTGCTGAAGGAGATGCAGTCGCTCGCGCTCGACGTGGACGTGCTCTCGGAGGAGGGCGCCGAGGTCGAGGTGCGCGAGGAGGAGGACGAGTTGCTCCGGGCCGCCGAGGAGCTCGGCATCGACCTGTCTCCAGGCTCGCTCCGCGCCGCGGCGCGCGAGCCGACGGCGGAGGAGGTCGAGGAGGGCCAGGAGCGAGTCGACCAGGACGGCGAGCTCGCGCTGCCGACCGACGAGTCGTTGGTCGACCTCGCCGACCCGAACCTGTCGCCGGACGAGGAGGCGGCTGAGGAGGCGCAGGACCAGGCCGGGCCGCTCGCAGAAGAAGTTGAACTTGAGGAATAAGGGAAGGGACGCAACTTGATCGACATCAACGAATTCGACGCCATCCGGATCGGGCTCGCCTCGAGCAAGCAGATCCGTGACTGGTCCTCGGGCGAGGTCACGAAGCCCGAGACGATCAACTACCGCACGCTCAAGCCCGAGCGCGACGGCCTCTTCTGCGAGCGCATCTTCGGTCCGACGAAGGACTGGGAGTGCTACTGC